>BNJU01004749.1_pt1 | contig 57260 bp, 112 predicted proteins | sample 8539281 | NCBI WGS metagenome assembly BNJU01 (sample SAMD00202456, study PRJDB9452) | human saliva metagenome | isolation source: human saliva | place: Japan
TTGGTTGGGGCCGTGGCGACTCAGTATACCATCGAACACACGAAAAGCACTGCGCCCGGTAAAGCGCGATGACTTTTCGTATATAAATCAGCGGCTTCCTCAATACCGGCGCCGCTTGCTCGGGATGGAACGCCAAGCCGCGTGCGGTGCTTCATCACGGTGCGCCCGCGCCACCGTCATCCCGCGTGCCGGAAAGGCGGTCGGCGATCTGCACTCGGAAAGCGCACATGTTCATCCTCTGCTGCAATCAAGTCAGAGACTGCGCGCCGTCCTGCTCCGCACTGGTAAAGCGTATCCGTTTCGCGCCGGTGACCGCACCGCTGAGCCTTGAGGGGACGATGCCACGCGGCAGATCGATGTACCTTATTCGCAAACGGTGCGTGGCTGATGGTCGACCTCGCGCATCCCGAGTGCCACGGCGATCGGTCTGCCGGCTGAGCGGATGGAGCTTTGCGCCGGGCAAACGACGAAGTCCGCCCGCCGACGTGACGCTCCTCTGCCACGCGGCGCAGGGTCTCGCCGCGCTGCCCGGACGGCACGGATGAGGCGCGCTGCCGCCATAGATCCGCCGTGCGATATGGCTGCGTGTCCTGGATCCAGATCCGCCGTGTTTCCGATACAGGCGTGAGATACGAAGCTGGGGAGATACTCTGGAGCAGACCGTAACCTGCATCTTTCCATCGACAAGAGCGAAGGCGCACATCGGCACGGATATGGGACGGCGGTTCGCGCGCGTAGGCACTTCCAGGCTTTTGGCGAGGCTGGTGCGCAGCACATCGACCGCCGCCTGCACGCCGCCGCGAGAGGTTCCTCGTCTGCCGTGCAATCGCGCGATAACGCCTCGGCAACGGCGAGATGCCGTTCAATCACCGCACGCAAGAGGCCGCGATGAGAGATCCGCCCGTCTCCGCCTGTAGGCGCATGGCCTCAGCCAGATCGCGCGCCTCGATCCCGCGGGCTCAAACGACTGAAGGACGCAGCACCTCTGTCATCATCAGGCATGCATGTCCCTGTGGCGCGCGCTGCCTCGGCAGGGGCAGCGTGAGGTATCCCACGATGATCGAGCGACCCGATGAAATACCGCGATCGCCTTTTTCAGTTTCGTCGGAAAACAAAAATCCACCTCACGCAGCAGCGCGTCCTCCTCGAGCGAGAGGGACAGCCCGCGCAGCCGGCTCCCACGTGTCGCGCGCCGATGCGATCCCTCTGCCGCATCCATATCATCCGCCCCCATGTAGTCGTGCGCCATCCACTCCAGCGCCTGGATGCTCGTCCCGCAGCGCGCCACCCCTCGCCATCTCTGGGTGAAGAGCTCTCCATGGTAGGCGTCGTTTCGAGCTCCTCCTCCAAAGGCAGAAGCAGAGAGAGCTGCGAAGATGTGAATCGCCTGCCGCAGCTGTGCCGTCATGGCGAGGTGCTGTGTCTGCTTCGTCTCCTGTGTCAGCCGCAAGAAAAATCTCTCCCTTCATCATGATAAGTTTCCTCCCTATTCGCGCGTAAAATCCCGTCTGCCGTCATGCGCCAGATGTCGTCTGCCGCGCCCGCATGGGCGGCGAAACGGAGGATGTTCGGCGCGTCGCTGGCCTCGTAGAAGGCGGCGGCGTCTCCGCCGTGCTGCCGCCCTGCACTTTGCGGGCGATGAGGGCGGTCACGCAGGAGCTCTGGGGCGGCGTCGATGCGGAGGCGATGATCGGCAAGGCCGCAGAGATCGCGCCACGGCTCCTCATCGAACAAGAGCCAGTTGCCCTCGACGAGGAGGATCGGCGCATCCGCCGTGACGGCATCGGGCACGACGTCATGAATGCGGCGGTCATAGACGGGGAATGTCACGCTCTCCTCCCGCGCCGCGCCGAGTTTCGCTGCAGGGCGTGGACGTCGAAGGTCTCAGGTGCGCCCTTGATGGATGTCGAGGGATTTCTTCCCCATCGCGCAGAATGGTATGCGCCGCGAGATAGCGATTCGGGTAGTGAAAGCCGTCCATGCCGAGTGCCTGCACGGGGTCAGCCCCTCCTCGGTGCGCAGCTGCGCCAAGAACTGCGCGAGCGTCGATTTCCCCGTGGCAGGCGGTGCGGCAAGGAAGACGATGCACCGCCGCCCGCTGCAATGCTGCAGCTCTCTGAGACGACGCAGCAGCGGCGAAATAGATGCTCCACCGTGCCCATACGGTAACGAACGCGCTGCGGCAGTCCGTTGACGATCATCTCATAGGGTGTGCCACTCTTTTTCACGCACGAGATCCCTCCTCGATGGAATATTTTAGCAAAAAGTATGCCCGTGGTTCAACTGTGGACGAGTTTTCATACAAAAGGACTGCTGAACGAGGAAATCCTCGTACGGCAGTCCTTTCTGTGCCCCCACCACCGCTTGCTGACCTGTCCAAGAAGCAAGTCCGTGGGACGAAGCTGATTGGAAAACAGGTCGTATGCGAAAACGTCCCAAGAACACGAGCGTTAGCGATGTGTGATTGGCTGACGTTGACCGCTCGCGGTCCCCCTCCTCACTCTGGCAGGGGAGGCGTTGGGGAAATCACGGCAGCAGCAGCTGCCCCATTTGCGAGGGCAGTTAAGGAAGCACTGATAAATTCGGCGCAACCATCTTGACGCATCTTTTTCGCCCGCTTATCGTTAGCAAATCCTCCACATAGCTCTTGCTATGCGTCCGGTTGCTCCTCAATCGGACAAAAATCTACGCCAATCTGGCGAGACCTCATTTTTATCAGCGATTCCTTAAGGCAGCTAAGAATATGCTTTCTCAGTCCTTCATGCGCGGTACGGTCATCGTGCCGAAAGGCGATCTCCTTGCGGTGGCAGTGTGGGCACTCGTTCTCGATGAGTCCCGTGTAGCCGCAGACGGGTCGCGGTCGACAGGGTGGTTGATGGAGATAGCCCATGTCCGCGTCGTGCATGGCGCGGACGACTTTCTCGAAGGCCTTGACGTTCTTCGACGGGTCGCCGTCCATCTCGATGTGAGGCGATGTGCCCTGCGTTCTCGAGCGCGTGATACGGCGCCTCGATGCGGATCTTGTCGTAGGCGCTGATGTCGTAGTAGACGGGCACATGGCTTGAGTTCGTCATGTAGGAGCGGTCGGTGACGCCCGGGATCGTCCGTAGACGCGCTTGTTTGCGCGCTGGAACTGCCCCGCCGTGCTCTCCGCGGGTGTGCCGAACGTCGACCAGTTGCGGTGCTCCGCCTCGGTGTAGGCATCGGTGCGCTCGCGCATGTGCCCAACGATCTCGAGCCCGGTTTCTGTGCCTCCTCGCTCTCGCCGTGGTGCTTGCCGATGAGCGCGACGAGGCACTCGGCGAGCCCGCAGAAGCCGATGGAGAACGAGGCGTGCTTCAGCACCTCCTTGATGGAGTCAACGGGGCTCGCCTTTTCGCTGTCGAGCCAGACGCCCCTGCCCCATGAGGAACGGATAGTTGTGGATGTGCTTTTCCTCGATGATCTTCAGGCGATCGAGCAGGTAGTCATGGCAGAGGTCGATGTAGTAGTCGTAGAGCTCCCAGAATTTATCCAGATCGCCCTTCGCCTCGAGGGCAAGTTTCGGCAGGTTGATCGTCGTAAAGGAGAAGTTGCCGCGACTGCCCGACTGCTCGGGGCCGTTGACGTTGCTCATGACGCGCGTGCGGCAGCCCATCGTCGCGACGCAGCTGTTGTAGTCGCCCGGCTTGTAGTACTGGAGGTTGTACGGTGCGTCGAGGTTGACGTAGTTCGGGAACAGGCGGCGCGCACTGACGCGGCAGGACTCGATAAAGAGGTCGTAGTTCGGATCCTCAGGGGTTGTAGTTGACCCCCGCCTTGAGCTGAAAGACGGAGATCGGGAAGATCGCCGTCTCGCCGTTGCCGAGCCCCCTGCCAGATCGCGCTGAGCACCTCGCGGATGACGAGGCGCCCCTCGGGCGACGTATCCATGCCATAGTTGATGGAGCTGAACGGCACCTGTGCGCCTGCGCGCGAGTGGAGCGTGTTGAAATTGTGGATGAGCGCCTCCATCGCCTGATGCGTCTCCTCCTCGACGCTCTCACAGGCGAGCTGATAGATCGTCCGCACATCCGCCTCGAGTTCCTGCTCTGCTGGCGTGTCAAACGCCGCACTGTAGACGGTGTGGAGCGCACGCATGAGCTCGGCGCGTGCCTGCTCTGCACGCACATCGTCCTGCTTTTCCGCATAGACGCAGACGGCAAAGTCGAGCTCTGCGCGCAGGGCCTTCTTGAACGCCTCATGCGTGAAGTAGCCGCGTCCAATGTGGTGAGCAGCGCCTTCCACGCCTCCTCGACGATCGCTTTGCGGAAGGATTTTTTCACGCCGTCCGCCATGGCATAGTCAAAGGCGTTGATGCTCTGCCCGCCGAACATGTCGTTCTGGTTCGACTGGATCGCGATGCACGCGAGGCTCGCGTAGGCGCGGATGGAGTTCGGCTCGCGCAGGAAGCCATGCCCCTGTCGAGAAGCCGCCGCGAAAGAGCTTGAGGAGGTCGATCTGGCAGCAGTTGAACGTGATGAGCGAAGTCCTTGTCATGGATGTGGATGAAGTTCTCGCGGTCGGCCGTCGCATAGCGCTCCTCGAGAACGTAGTTGTCGACGAAGTGTTTCGCGCCCTCCGCGCCGAGTTTCAGCATGATGCCCATCGACGCATCCGTGTTGATGTTCGCGTTGTCGCGCTTGAGGTCGGAGTCCACCGCATCGGCAAAGAAGATGTCGCGGTAGCTCTCCATGAGATGCTTCTGCGCGAGACGCCGCTGGGCGTGGCGCTGGCGGTAGGTGATGTAGCGGCGCGCGATGTCGTAGTGTCCGTGCGCGAGCAGCTGCTTTTTCGACGAGGTCTTGGATCTCCTCGACGCTGATCTCCGTGCGGTCGCCGAACGCCTCGACGCTCTTCGTCACCGTGTCGATCTCGAGTGCCGTCATCGGGTGGACGTACTCCTTGCTCGCCGATGTAATGGCATTGAGGATCTTCGACCGGTCATAGGGCACGGCATGACCCGCACGTTTTGTCACCGTCGTCACTGTCATAGATTTTGCTCCTTTATACTATATCTTGTGGTTTGTGTTTTTCGGTACGGAAGATATTGTAACAGAGGAGAGGGATGTTGGCAAGGAGATTTTATAGAAATACGAATTTCGCTACGTGCTGCATCCCCCATGCAGAACCCTCGTTACGCAAGTGATCGTGTGCTTATCTGCCTAAATACCTGCGGATTCCAAACGCGCTTCGCTTGAACGAATAAAATCCGCAGGGAGCAGAACGCACACTTTACTCACTTGCTCCACTAGGGTTTGCTAAGGGGATTGCAGCACGCACATGCACGGCTCGTTCGTTTTCATTCTACGCACACATGGCAAACACTTCATTCTCCCTTTGCTTATCTGTCTCTCATGAGATATAATGAAGATGATTCTACGTTATAAAGGAAGGAACATTCATGAACGAAAACGATGCAGCCCGCCGCAAGATCATCCTGAGCGGCATCCAGCCCACCGGTACATTCACCCTCGGCAACTATCTCGGCGCGGTGAAGAACTGGCGGCAGCTGCAGAAGGAATACGACTGCTACTACTTCGTCGCCGATCTGCACGCGCTGACGGTCTACCACGAGCCCGCCATGCGGCGCAAGGCGAGCCGTGAGGCGTTTGCCCTCCTGCTCGCGTGTGGCCTCAACCCGGAGGAGAGTCTGGTGTTTATCCAGAGCCACGTCCCCGCACACGCACAGATGGGCTGGATGCTCTCGTGTCTCAGCCCGTTCGGCGATCTCAGCCGCATGACGCAGTTCAAGGATAAGTCGGCGAAGCATCCCGAGGACATCAACGCGGGGCTCTTCACCTACCCCGCGCTGATGGCCGGCGATATTCTCCTCTATCAGGCGGACTACGTGCCCGTCGGCGCCGATCAGACGCAGCACCTCGAGTTTACGCGGAACGTCGCCGCGCGGTTCAACTACGTCTACGGCGAGACATTCCCGCCTGCCCGAGGGCTATTTCCCCAAAGGCGGGGCACGCGTCATGAGTCTCGCGGAGCCGACAGCGAAGATGAGTAAGTCCGACGCGAACGCCAAGGCGACCATCTTCATCCTCGACGATGAGAAGACGATCCTCAAGAAATTCAAGTCCGCCGTCACGGACAGTGAGGCCGAGGTCGCGTTTTCGCGAGGGCAAGGACGGCATCAACAATCTCATGACGATCTACTCCGCCATCACGGGAAATCCTACGATGCGATCACGGCGGAGTTCGCCGGAAAGAGCTACGGTGACTTTAAGACGGCCGTCGGGACGGTCGTCGCCGACAACTGCGCCCCATCCGCGAGCGTTATGCAGAGCTGCTCACGGATAAAGGCATACCTCGACGCAGAGATTGCGCATGGGGGCGGAGCGTGCCGCGCACATCGCCGAAAAAGACGCTCGCGAAGGCGAAACGCAAAGATGGGGCTCGCGTGATGGGTGCGCATCGTGTGACGCGCGCCGTCATTCTCGCGGCCGGGCGTGGGTCACGGCTCGCACCGCTGACCGATCACCTGCCGAAGCCGCTCGTTCCCGTGAACGGCGTGCCGATCATCGCGACAATTTTAGATGCGCTTAATGTGGCGGGGATTTCGTCGATTACTATAGTACGGGGCTATTGTGGTGCGGCATTCGATACGCTCAGGACGCGTACCCGCACATTGCCTTTCTCGACAATCCGGACTGGAGTACGGCCAACAACATTTCCTCCATCGCCCTCGCGAGGTATCCGGGCTGCTCGAGGACAGCTATGTCATCGAGGGCGATCTCACCTCGCGCATCCCGCCATCATCACGCCCACACAGGAGCGCACGAACTACATCGCGTTCCCCGTGACGGCGACGGACGACTGGTGTTTGACACGGATGCCGACAGGAGGATCACGCATATTGATACAGAGGCTCACACCCCTGTCACCAGATGCTCGGACTCTCCTACTGGACGGCAGAGGACGGGGCGCGGCTGGCGCGCTGCGCGAATGCGCTCTACGCCGAGGAGCAGTATCGTCAACTCTACTGGGACGAGATCATGCTGAAATACCATCCGCACGAATGCGACGTGTACATCAGGGAATGCACGCGCGAGGACGTGTGGAGATCGACACGGTGGAGGAGCTGCGGGCACTGGAGGCGCGCGTAAAAGCACCCTACCGTCACGCTGACGCGTACCACGCCCCGTCGCGGACGGGGGCGGCATCTCTAGCAAAAATGAAATAGAGGGAAAAAAACATGAAGAAAGTCTACACCTGCTTCTGCACGGACATCATCCATGCGGGCACAAGAACCTCCTGCGCGCGGCGGCAGAGCTCGGCCGCGTCACCGTCGGCGTACTCTCCGATGCGGAGATGGTGCGCTACAACCGCTTTCCGACGAAGACGCTCGAGGAGCGCATAGCGATGCTCAGCGAACTGCCCGAGGTGGCGGAGGTCATTGTACAGGATCACATCATGTACGATGAGGTACTGGATCGTCTGCGCCCCGACTACGTCGTCCACAGGGAGCAACTGGGCGCAGGGTCCTGAGTCCTCCATCCGCAAAAATGTCCTTGCGGCACTTGCGCGCTATGGCGGAAGCTGATCGAACCATCCTATACCTACAATGACGAGGTGCGCAAGATCGACTGGCAGATGCGCGAGCAGCTCGCCATGCCCGAAAGCGCGCCGCGGCCCGTCTGCGCCGTCTCCTCGCGATCGTCCCCATCGTCAAGACCATCGAGGTGCACAACGGTCTCACAGGGACTGATCGCAGAAAAACCGTCGTCGAGAATGACGGCGGCCTCGACCAGTTCGACGCCATGTGGGTCTCCAGCCTCTGCGACTCGACTTCGCGCGGCAAACCCGACATCGAACTTGTCGACCTCTCCGACCGCATCCAGACCATCAACGAGGTCATGGACGTCCGACGAAAGCCCATCATCCTCGACATGGACACGGGCGGAACGGCAGAGCATTTCGCCTATAACGTCCGCACCCTCGAGCGCATCGGCGTCTCCGCCGTCATCGTCGAGGACAAGACAGGGCGCAAAGCGCAACTCCCTCTTTGGCACAGAGGTCGCGCAGACGCAGGACACGATCGAAAACTTCTCCGAAAAGATGTGCGGCGGGCAAATCGGCACAGCGCACGGAGGAGTTCATGATCATCGCGCGCATCGAGGCCTGATCCTCGAAAAGGGGCAGGGAGGATGCCCCTCGCACGCGCCGAGGCGTACGTCGCGGCGGGTGCAGACGCCATCATGATCCACTCGCGCGCCAAAATCGCCCGATGAGGTCATCGCATTCTGCGACGCCTTCCACGCGAGCCGCGATGTCCCCATCGTCGCCGTCCCCTCCTCCTACAACACGATCACAGAGGCGGAGCTTGCGGCGCACGGCGTCCGTGTCGTCATCTACGCAAACCAGCTTACGCGCGCGCATTCCCCTCCATGGAGAATGCGGCACGCTCCATTCTCGTCCATCACCGCGCCCACGAGATCGACAAGGAGCTCCTGCCAATCAAGGACATCATCCGACTGATCGAGGGTCGTCTGAGTACGCGTCATCTGTATGGAAGGAAGGTCACACTGGACAACAAGTGGAAAACCGTTTGGAACCGACGGCAGGCAAACGAAGCTGCGCTCACGGGCAGCTGGCAGGGACATCTTTCTCGAACTTAAACGCATGAACGGCTTCGACGTCATGGATGGCGACATACCGCTCGATTCTCTCCTCATACAGGGCACAGCGCATCAGGAGCTGCTGCACCTCACAGCGGGGATGAGTGTATTCGACGTCGGCTGCGGAGCGGGAGCGAACCTCTATCTCCCTGCAGCGCGACGGCATTGCCGTCGGCGGCACGGACTACTCTGCTGCTCTCGTCGAGGCGGCACGCGGCGTACTCCCGGGGGCACGGGAGCTCACATGCGGCGAGGCAGATGCCTTTGATACGACGCTGACCTACGACGCGGCACTCTCCAACAGTGTTTTTCTCCTACTTCCCTGACGAGGCATTTTGCGGAACGCGTACTCACGCGGATGCTCGAAAAAGGCAACGGGAGCAATTGGCCTCATCGACCTGCACGACGCAGCGAAAAAGAGGATTTCCTCGCCTACCGCCGCGCGGCAATCCCCGACTATGACAGGCGTTACAAAGGGCTCGGCAAAGCTCTTCTACCGCCGCAGGTTTCTTCGCGGACTTCGCCCGTTCGCACAGACCCTCAAGATCGAGTATCCCGCCATCGAGATGGAAGGGTACTGGAATACACCGTTCGTCTTTAAACAACTTTATGTATCGGGGTAAGCCATGAACATCCGCTTGTCACCTCCTCAACCGGGGCCGCGACCGACGGACACCAATCAGATAACGATCGTCCCCGACATCTGCCCGCGTGAGCGTGCGTTCAGGCAGCTCATGCACTGACTCGGCACCGACCTCTAAAGGTCGTCCACGCCGATGCGGCGGACTGGGCAACAGTGCTCTTTCTGCGGGTCGGGCACGCTCTGCATCTGACATATGTCAGCTCGCTCGTTCCGCAGGAAAAACCCCTCATCGCCAACAGCGCCTACTCAGCGCGCCGCAGAAATCGCACGCGCCTACTCCCGTGCCGCATCAACGATTCTGCGGACGGTCTGCCCACGACCTCGATGCGGTGGAGCACACCGCAGACATCCCGAATGCCCACCACGACGCAAACAGGAAGACAGGCACGTGCATCCTGAAAACCCCGTGCGAGAGATATGCTATTCCAATACACAGCGCAGTCCCAAAGTCACCGATACCATCTCGACCTACGCCACGATCCCCTCCTGCGCCGACGAGATGAACATCGATATCTGCATGTCCGGCGCAGAAGGCACCAGGGATGTGGGCCCTCCTTCGCCATCGCAAAAAATCCCTGCTCGCAGCGGCAAAGGACTACCCGTCGCTCACGACAAACCCGTCAGCAGCTACGAGCTTCGAAGACGGGCAGATGCGCTACACCGCCATGCAGACGTGTACGCGGCAAACGCGCACATGAATACTTCGCCGAGGAGAGAAGAAAGTACGCCATACACGCACAATCAACCGCCATCCACGAGGATCGCCCGTCTGGGGCTCCTGAAACATCCCGCGCGATCAGTCGGGGCTCGTCGTCGCCGTCAGCTATCGTCAGCAGACTGACTTCACCCGTGTGCGACTATTGCTATGAGCGCAGCTACACCATCTATCCGGCAAAATGCAGACGACGTCGACCTTCCGCCTATGCGCCTCGGCGCGATCGACGCGCCGAACATTGCAGCGTTCTTCCGCATTATTCGAGAACGCACTGAAGGCACTTAACAATAGGAGCCCTATCACGGCTTTGAGAAAGGATCCCCATACGGGACGACGTTCCAGCACATTCTGGCGCAACGATGCACGCACGCGCGAGCTCTTCTATGATCTCCTCGCACGGTCAGACAGTCCGCCTACGACGACGACTTCCTCATGCAACTTGCCGCGTATCATGAGCAGCGCCACAGTGAGCGCGCCCGATATCTTTGCGGTGATATCTCCTCCATCACGGTGATATAGAAAATGCTGCTGCATGCGGGGAACGGGCGTGTAAGCGCCCCATTAACCTTGAGGTTGTGGCGTATCCTCGCCGCTGTCTACGAGCAACTCGGCCGTGATACTGACGCGACTGCCATGCAGGGGATATGCTACGGGCTCTATCAACGCAATCACCTCTCCTGCATCCTGACCGAGGTGCAAGTGCCTCGATCGATTCTCCCTCGCGGTCCGAAACTATGCACCGATGGCACCACGTCGTGCATCTCGATGAAAAGGGCTTCGCTTCCCGTTCAGATAGCATCGGAGAACCGCTGCCACGACATATCGCTTTTAGCTGACGCCCCATTCTGGTCAGCACTTTATACGGAAAATAGATATCTTTCAGACGCTTGCCTCCATGTTGGCAAGTACGCGTGGCAGTGAAAATTCCTGCATACCGATACAAGGATACCGTATTTCATCTGCAAAAAGCGCAGGGTTCGACATGAAACATCCATCGAAATTCACGACGGCAAAACACTGATTGTCCCCATTGCGGGACAGCAAAGGAAACGGCGGCTCATATACAGACCTCTGAAACCCGCCCCGCCTGTGTCTTGGCAAGTGGTCGTTCAGCTACTTTCGTTTTGATAGGCCTGCTCACGATTCACAGAAAACGGAAATACCCTATGCACTCGGTACCAGTCCGCTTGGGCACCATCCGCGACGCAAGCTCGTGATGAACATCCTGCTCGACGGACTTTCGCCAGCCTGTTGTGCGCAAATATTTGCCGATGCAATGCCAGGCATCGCGCTTCTTCATGAGGGAACAATATTCGATCAGCATTCTCGACATCCGAGTATACATACCCATCCCTGCCGCCATCAACACAGGTCGTTACCCATCACGCATGTTATTTTCAATGAACGCGTCAGTCACGAGATTCCCCGATCACAAAAGTCATCTCAGAGCAGATGAAATCGCTGGGATATTTCCTGTGCGTGCACCAATCACAGGGGGTGACAGCGTCTACTGCGGTGCCATGCGCGGGCACGACCAGCGACGATCAATCCGCGGAATATGCCGGCACATGAGGGCGTAGAGCGACCATCCGTCTGTTGAGCCTTTGAGGAATGTGACCAATTCCTCTTCTTCCACACGACAGACGTGCACCCATGGAGATGGTGTCGACTATAAATTTGCGACGCCTGTGAAACCAGACTTCCTCTGAGCGAACGATTGTTCCTCTGGAAAAATGGCCTCAGTGTCCGTCTTCTAACTCCCCATCTATCCAGCAGCAGTTCTGGACGGAACTGCGCCATCTCATTCGTTCATCAGCATGCTCTCCCTACATTACAGACACTACGGAGACGAATACATCATCAACCATGTTCCGATCACGGCATCCATCTTCTCCTCGCCGCCCAGTAGTGGATGCATTGTGGTCGGTGCGTATTCCACCGGTGCGTGGATGATGCGCGGGAGGGCGTACCCAGGTGCGGTCGTACAGGATCTAACCAGCGCCGTTGTTATTGCCACGACGCTTGGACATCTCTGCGGGTTCCCACCATCAGCGATGATATTGACGGCCGTCTTCCCGCCGTCTGCGGCGGCACAGTCCGCGATGCGTTACAGCTGCATCGTCAATGTTCCTGGGCAGACGTCATTCACGCGTCGCCATTAGGAAACCACGGATCACGCCACTGCGTCTGAGTCGCGATGAAGTTGCTCGACGAGGACGGCACGGTGGATTTCACCGATGCACGCGATCGTGGGGATCTACCCGCGCGGCCCATGAGCTCGATGAGGGACTACGCTGAGGACAGCGCGGATCTGCGCGACATTCTTCTACTCCGCGTGCCCGTGACTTCACGTCCGCGAGATCGCAAAACAACGGGAGTTCTGGCCGCGATGCTGCGCCGCACGCCGGGTGGTTCGGCGGGCGGCTAACTAAAGGAAAAGAGATATTATGAGCGACGATTTCAGCACACGGCGCAACAACGAGCGGGCTTCTGCTCTTTACGGATCTCCTCGCACGGTGCGGAGCGGGAGGCCTGCGGCGACGACCTCCTCGCGCGTACCGCCGCGCATGCGGGCGGGCGGGGGATGCGGCACTGCGCGACATCTTCGCGGCGCAGTATCTTTCTCGCAAACGGCGATGCAGAAAATGTGCGTATGCGCGGAACGACGTGCCTACCGCAAGCGCCCCCTGAATCCTGCGGTATGGAACGTACTGGCCTCGACGAGGGCAGCCCGTGGCGACGACACAGGCGCAACGATTTTGATCTATCTCCATCGTTTACACATACGCCGCTCCCGCTTCCTGCCGCAGGGACTGAATGCAGCTGCCTCGCAGCTCACGCGCGATGAACGGTGCGCTAAATGCACCCTAGCGAAGTCTCTGTTGCCATGTGTGATGGCGGCGTACTCGTATTCGTCGATATTTGTCGGGCGTCCCGATCACCACGCCGGAAAGTGCTGCCCTGGTGTGGGACTATTCCGATGACGGGTTTCTCCGACCGCTCTATATATGATGGAAGACGCACGTTCAAAGGATTGGTTCCAGGACAATATCTGCCGCGATTTCCATTTGATCTGCAAAAAGCGCAGGTACACTGCAGTGAATATCGACGTGCCGGAGGGACGTGGTCTCCTGCCCATTGCAGAACAAAGCCTTTCAAGGGCTCGTATCAGCACGCCCACCCACGCAGATCAGCTCGCCTATCTCGGTCAATGGTTCTACAACTACATGCGTCTCTCCGCCCCTACGACGATCACCTGCCGAGGCCCTTTTATTCGCTGTGGGAACGCCGATCCTCCTCGGGCACAGCGCGCGGCAGCATAAACTCGTGCTGAATATCCTTGTTGATGCTCTGCCATAGATATCGTGCGTACGCATTTTTCCGAATGGATGCGATAACGATTTTTCAACAGCTTTGATTTTCGTCATTTCTCATCGGAGTACGTATCACCTCCCGCAATCGAAACAGGACGATATGCCACCATACAGCTGTTTCAGGCGGAAGCCGATCCTGACTCTCACGCGTTCCTGACGCTGGGCGAATGCGCCCAGGATCTCGGGTACTACCGCCGCCCCATACTGGCGACAGACGCATCTACAACGGAACCATGCGCGGCTACGACCGGCTGATTCAACAGTATGGAATCTGCCCTCCGGCATCAGTGCAGAGCAGTATCCATCACATCAGGCATTTGGCGAAGCGGATCTCTTCACGCTTTCTCCATCTCTCTGATATCCACCCATGGGATGCGATGGGGTTCAATTTCCACACGGCGGTCGAGACGCATCTGCCTTCGATCAGCGCCTTCTACGCCTGGGAGAAGGCGACGGCAATCGCCTGCCGGATTTGAATCTACAAAGCGCAGTTCCGTGCGGGTCTGAGGAGTGTTGACCGCAACTATCGGTATGCTGCTTTCTATATCGAAAATCACTACGAGGACGACGAATACATCGTCGGTCTCTACTCCGATCGGCAACTCGGTCTTCACCCGCGCCGGGATGAGGCTCACTCGACATCATCGGTGAGAACTTTCGACCATGGCATGGATGATGCGCGGGGCGGGCGATGCCAGAGGCGATCGCCAGGCTGACCAGTGCCGTCGATCTCTATCCGACCCTGGGGGCTCTTTGTCATTTCCGTCGCATCGACGTTGACGGAGGTGCCCTTAATGTTGCGGCGGTACAGCACGCGATGCTGTATACTCTTTTCTCCCTTTGTCGGGCAGACGTTCAAGCTCGCCGCACGGACAGCCACACGCGCTGCGGCTGGAAACAAAGGCCGTACGCAACCCGGACGGTGCGGCGGATTTTGCGGAGGGCATGCGTCGGGATCTATCGCGCGGGCATGAGCTCGCGGCAGGCTACTCTAGATAGCATAGAACGCAGGTTCTTCTACCCCGCGCACGGATTTTATCCGCAGGATCACGCAAACAATGGGGAACTCTTCAAGTACTTTTTTCCGGAATAGTACGGGCAAAGCGATGTGCGAGGACCGCATGACAGAATTGATCAGCGGGTGTCAACCGTTATGACTTCACGAAGGATATGTATGCCAAAAACGAGCTCACGTCTTTCGGCGCAACGATGAATATACGCAGGGCTCACACGATCTCCTCGCACGCGCGGGCAAGACGCCTACGACGACGACACCTGTGCAGCTCGTCGCATACCGTGAGGCGGGCGGGGGGATGCAGCACGCCGATATCTTCGCCGCCGGTATCTTCTCGTAAGCGGGGATGGGAGAATGCGTACCTGCAGGAGCGCGCCTTTCGGATGCGTCCCGCTGAGCCTGCGGTCTGGTCTGTCCTCAGCCACCGTGCCTATCAGGGCAGGACGCCGTACCAGATGCTCTCGTCATGCAGGGCTACGCACTGAAACTTCTTTCGTCCCGATCCTCTCGACCTCCCGCCTCGGTGCTGACGCAGGAGACACTCGACCACCATCTGTCGCGGCCGGAAGGCGAACTACGCCCGCTGAGCCGGATGCATTACTCGCCAGAGACGGGGCTGGGCAGAGTCCCTCCGTGTTCTTGCGGGTTCTGCCGTCTCCCAGCACATCACGCCTGCGTACTATGTCGCTGCCTACGCAGAGCAGGAGGTGCTCGGAAACAAGCACTGGCGGTGAATGCCATTCGCCATACGCCTGGACTTGCCGGTAGCGGTTCTGTGATATGCGCGGGTACACGTGCGCCAAAGGCAGCGATTCACGTTGCGCAGGGACGGAGATCGTGTCCCGTCATCGGCACAGCAGCAGGACAGACCTCGTGCGCAGACGACGATGACGGTCAGCGACGTTGCGCGCTCAATCGATGCGCCGAACTATTTTCGGCTGAATGAAGACACGGCGCTCTCATCGGAGGAGGACTTCATTATCGGCACACCGATTCGCCTCCGGTCCACAACCCTACGCGCCAGCTCGTGCTGACATTCTCCTCGGTGCGCTCCCGTGGGAAGTGGGACTTCTTTCGCGGATGATATGCCGCGCGGCGCATTTCTTTGCGCAGACGACATTTCTTAACATTTTTCCGTTCACGAGTATACCTATCCGTCGCTTCCAACCATCGAGACGGGATGTATCTGCAGCAGCCTGCGGGAGTATTCAGTGGTGGCAGGCCATCGAGCTGCGTGGGAATCATCACCATCGCAGAGCGCGCACGCAGCGCAGGATATGCGACGATCCGAACCTCGTCAGCGATGCCATCGGAATATACAATGGGGTGACGCGCGACTGTATTCCCGGCTCATTGTTTCCCCTTATCGTCTTCCGCCTGTGAAATTGAGCAGACAGTATCTGGATGGATGCAGTGATGCGGATCGCTTTATTTTCTCCATATAAGTGACATCCATCCGTGGAACAGCGATCTCTTTCAGATTCCTGCTGCGGCACAGATGCATCTCCCCTCATGGATCGTCTCCCCTGATGCCAGGCACGTCCCCAGTCCCTATCTGCGTCCGAGCGGATTTTACCAAAGCAACGTTCCGGCGGTCCGTGCATAGCGCGGATCGTACGCTGGCATGCTGTTCCTCCTACATCGAGGGGCACTATACACCCCGCTGATTATCTCGTGAGTCTTACTCCAGCCACGGAGTATCCATCTTTAATCACACCCCTATATCGTCCCATTTGCCTGACACATGCCGCATGGATGATGCGCGGGGCCGGGGGTGCTGAAGCCTGATCGTGGGCAGTCGGCCAGTGCCGTATCTACCGAAACGCAGCCAGCCGCTCCTCAGGTTTCCCGTCAATTACTGATGGACGGCATTTCTTGACGTGTCTTCAGAGGCAGGACAGAGATTGTACAACAACTCCGTAACTTCCCGCGTAGGAATACTTTCACCGCGGCGCAGCGGGGACTACACCCTCTGTCTGAAACACCGAATGTCGCCTCCGTCAGTGGGACAATCAGCCTGCAGTATGGGCGGTCCCCGTGCACGAGAAAAGAGGCTGGATAGCAAATCGATCTGCCCGCGCCTTCTTCTACCCGCGTGCGAGGTTCTAAAAGGGATTGCGAGGCAATGAGGCATTCCACCGCCGAAGAGCCGTGATATGGACAAAGGCAACAGCATATTCTGGCGCAACAATGAACGAGCTTCTGCGCTCTTTTGACCTCTGCGTGCGGAGCAGGCCTACGACGACGACTTTCTCCGCAGCTGCGTACCGCGAGGCGAGCGGGATACGCAGCACACGCCGACATCTTCACGCGCAGTATCTTCTCCATCGGGGATGCGGAGAATGCCGTCTATGTGGAGAACGATGCGTATCGGCACCGCCCTCTAAACTGAGGTGCTGCGAATCTTGTGAACATACTGCAAGGGAGCTGGGGCGATCGCGAATCCATCTCGATGCAGGATACTTTGCCCTTTACATCAAGCCAGATCGATTCTCCCTTGAGTCAGCCAGGTCTACTGAAAGAAGGGCTGGATCTCTCAGTATATGGCTTTGAATGCTTACGCCCCCCATCGCAAGGGGCGTACTATCTGAAAAAATACGCATGCTTATAGTTTCCGATATTTTTCATCGGGGAACATCTCCCGATGACCATGCCGGCGGTAAACGCTTTCCCAGCAGCAATCCCCACCACAAAATAGAATTTCTATCAAACCAAGCCTGCCTTTCTCGGCCATGCAACCTGATTTGGTTTCGCAGGGTGCGGTTACCGCGCTTTGTGTTCGATCTTCAGAAAGCACGCCAGATTAGCGGTTCCTGTCATATTGATATACCGGAGGAACAGGAGTCTGTCTGACGTTTACCCATTGCAGGAACCGAGTGTTCACAGAACTGGTACAGACAGGAGCTGTTACCCGCAGCTGTCTTAACGAAGTGGGCGTTCGGTATTTTCGTCTGGATGCAACAGACTCTGGCAGCCTGGTTCCCTGTACCGTTGGTTTCCCCATTGTCACGGGACTGGCCCATCGCAAAAACTGGTATGAACATCCTCGCCGACAGTTTGGCTTGAGCTGTTGTGCGTCCCACATTCTCTTCGCAAATGCGCCATTTCGTTTCTTTTCACACGGTACGATTTTGACCATTTTTTACATCGGAACATACCTTTCCTGCGCTTCCCGCCATCGAAAACGCGAGATGTTATCCACAGCATATCTACAATTTTAATACGCACGCTGCAGCTATGAGATCGACTATGTGATCACGTCTCCAGCACGCGCAAGCACTCGGTTATTACTGCGCTGCGCCGATGATCGTGCCGACAGCACACAGCGGTGCCCTGAGAGGATATGGATCGACTGCGTCGCACAGGACGAAGCGCGGCACGAGCATGCGAGCGCGCCATCGGTCACATGGAGGCATTTGGTGAGATCGTGATTTGTTCCTCTTTGCTCCATAACAAGACGTTCACCTATGACGCAAAGGACTTCAGTCACAACGGTTGGAAGCTTTGCTGCCGATTGAGGAACGGCTCTTCCAATGGAATCGTAACGGCTATGAGTGTACGGCTGCCGGACGACGAGATCTACCAGCAACGGTATTGGTCCAGAATCCGCCGCGACCGTGGTATCGGTTTCTGCTCTCACGCTACTAAGAGGAGCATTGTGCACGAGAATGACTACATCGTAAATTCTTACTCTGACTCACGGCGTCTCCATTTTTACCAGATCCGCTGACGGGCGAGGCGGACATCATCGGAGAAAATGCCACCTGTGCCGCATGGATGATGCGCGGCGCAGGTGTACCTGCAAGGCATCACATCCGATGAACTGACGGCAGTGTGTGCAGACATCTCACCCTGTGTCGGTCACCTCCTGCGGATTCCGTCGATTCGGCCATGCGTACGGAAATCTACCCGCCGTTTTTGGCGGTATCATGAGCGCGAGGTTGCATGCACGATGTCCATGACCACGGACAAATCCCACAAGCTTGCATGCGCGAAACCGTACACGTCGTCACGGAATTCAAAACAAAGAGCCGCTCAACGAAGAAGGTGTGCGGCAGATTTCTCCGAGGCTAATCTCTCGGTCATTCACCCAATGCGCTATGAGGCACAGACCGGCTGTGAGGTGGACGAGTCCAGGTTGCGTGCATTCTTCTATCCACGCGCACGTCAAATGGGTACGCGCAGGCTTGCGAACAATGGGGATTGACCCATCAATGCGGGCAGCTCATGCAGACCGGGTCTGGGGGAAAATGGTGGAGCGTATCGGCGCGTGGTTTGACAGGCACAAAGGAGCATCTGCATGAACGCAAACGATCTCGTGCCGCCCGCGCAGGGATTCTTTACAGGCGTGCCCGACTCGAAAGCTGCGCCCGCTCGTCGACGGTCTGATGGATACCACGGGGCGCAGAACCGCCCGTCACACATCATCGCGGCGAATGAGGGGAATGCGGCGGCACCGCGGCGGCTATCACCGCGACGGCAGGTGCCGCTCGTCTACCCGCAAGAACAAAGCTGGGCTCGGCAATATCGTCAATCCCCTGCTCTCCTCCTCCACGCGGAGGTCTACGGCATCCTGTGCATCTCTGTCATTGGCCGGCGCGGCGCAGGCCAGGCCTCCCGACGAGCCGCAGCATCTCGTGCAGGGCGCCTCACGCTGCGCTCGCGAGTCGATGGGCGTCAAGACGATGGTGCTCACGGAGGCGTCGCGTGCCGGCGGATGTCACCTGCAGTGGAGGCATCCGCCCGCATCTGACCGCCGGCGTGATCAATGCGCGCTCTCGTCCGCAAGGCGGAGCGCTCACGCATCCGAAACACTAAATACGCAAATGAAAAATCCCGCGTGGCGCGAGTGATGCCATTGCGCAGATCCTCGATGCCGTGGCACGAGGCGCCGAAATCGTCGTCGCAACCACAGGTGAAGACGGGACGCGAGCTCTTTTGAGCTGCGCGAGGCAACGCGCGGCGAGGATCATGCCTTACGACTTTCTCGCCACCGTCGTGGCTCGATGGGGCACCGCGGGGCGTGCTCGCGTATCGCCCCTCCACCGCCCGTCGCAGCGCGTCGTCTTTCTCCTCGACAGGGCAGATTTGTCGCGTAGCGCTCAGGTGCACAAGATGGCGACCATCGGTGCCGCTGCACCGCCGAATCTCGATCCACGTCACTCCTCAGCAACGAGAGCAGGCGACTGAGAGCGTCGGCGGTGCACCGGACAGCGGCAATCTGCCGGTGATCTTCCCCGCCGTCGCGCGTAAGCCGTCGTCGGGCAGTACCGTCTGGTGCCAGATTTCGGCGGCGGATGCGGCAGAGCCGCGCAGGTGCTCCCCGCTGTGGAAAAGAGCGATGCGCATGCCTTCGCCCGAGGTGCGCATATCGCCATCGGCTCACGCGCGTCGGCACTCGGCCGATCGACAACAACACCAATCGAGGCATAAAGAGGCGTTGATGCAGACGCTGCGTGGGTAGCAGGATCAAAACGGGTTCACCAATCGTGCGAATAACGGCAAAGTTACCATGACCACCCGTCAAACGGGTGGTTTGCACGCCCCTATAAGGGGATAATACCGGCCAGCGTCTAAAGGCGCTGGCTTTCACTTTGTTCAAGCCATATTGCCCTTGACTCGTCACTGCCCTTAAAAGGGCGGTGGTACTACCTGCTTCCCTTAAAAGGGTCTTCGTACTCTTTCACGCTGAGTTTATCCAAGGCAATGTCATGCTTTTCCTGCTCTTGGATATATTTACGTATCGTTGCTTCATTCAACCCAACGGTACTTACGTAATACCCTTCCGACCAAAAGTGCCGATTCCCAAACTTGTATTTCAAGTTGGCGTGTTTATCAAAAATCATCAAGGCACTTTTCCCTTTGAGATATCCCATAAATTGTGATACACTGATTTTCGGTGGGATACTTACCATCATGTGTACATGATCCGGCATAAGGTGACCTTCCAGTATCTCCACACCTTTATATGCACATAGCTGCCTCAGGATATCTCGAATACTCTCCTTGTATTGCCCATATATGATTTTCCGCCGATATTTCGGGGTGAACACGATATGGTACTTGCAGAGCCACTTTGTGTGGGATAAACTGTTTTGCTTTCTGTGCCATTAAGCATCTTTTCCCTTCTTTTTCTACTGGCTTGAACATCCTTAGTATAAGCGGGAAAGATGCTTTTTTTGTCTAACTTTTTATCTTCCACCCGCATGGCGGGTGGGTTTTCTTTCGTTCGCTACGCTCTCAAGCTGCAGATCGCGACCCAGCCAGTCGACAAAACGGCTCGGCGGAACGAGTGATTCCAGCGGAGCCGTTTTGTTGCGCCGAATAGCAAGATCCACCCTACGACGTATCCATCTCCCTCGCCAGCGCAGCAATATTCATCGGAGGCAGCACGACGGGCGTGAAGCCAGGATTTGCTGTAAGAGACGTTACCTGTAGCTGCGTAAATAAGGAAACATAATCGCAAGTGTATTTCTGGATCAGGATTCGGTTGTCGGATGTTGTGTGCAAACAACGCTTTCGACTGAGCGCGGATGACAGGTATCCGCGTTTTATCCGCAAGCGTCAAAGACAGCATGTAACGCAGTAGAAATCGCCGCCAGCACTCCAACACGATGGCTGCGGACGAGTGTAAGTTATCCAACTCGTCAACTACGCCGGCATCTTCGCGAAATATCCTTCACAATTTCCAGATGTCTCCAATGTGAGTGGGCTATGATATTCTTGTCATGACATTCAACCATGATATCTCTCCAACGAGGCAGCAAGCCAGAGTACATCGTACTTTCATAGTACTATTGTTGAGGAATATTATAAACACGAGAAGAAAATCATTTCGCTTCCACATCATTTTCTCCAAGAGAATGAATACTGCCATCCGCTTCTTTCTCAGCATGGAGTCGATCATAACCTTCACAAAATTCGACACCAGTATGATTTCATCCGGCAGATTGCGTCACAATAACGCTCTATCACTCACAGTATTTCCTCCTCTTCATCCTAGTACATCGAGTCTGTGTATTCTGAATGACGCGTCTTATCCGACCATCAAATTTGTTTTTCGTGATGTTTGATGTGCAACTTCTGCAAAAGCTTTTTGAAGTCTCCAGATCTTCTCTGCTTCTTGGCCTGGTGTATCCTGCGTATTCTTTTTCAAACGTATAAATAGTGACTGCTATATGTGCTTCTTTATAATAATTCAGAAAACACAGCGCGTCCCATGTCCATCGACAGAATTGGCTGTTTCGCCGCTTCCCGTGACGGTTGGCGCAAACAGTCCGCTGCTGCACATTCAAAGCATCCAGTTCGCACTGAATTATCCAAGATTCAGCACTCTGTTTGTCGGTGCTGATCAGCGCTTGACATATAAGCACAAAGCTGTCCGGGTATTTCCTGGAAACTATTTGACTGTTTGCTCTGTTACTGCGCTGATGTTTCCTCGTGCAGTAAAGTCCCTGCCCCAACCAATGTTGTTCACTCATACTGTGTCTCATCAGGGTCGAGACCACACTCCTCTATGGATCTTCTATAGCAGAACGGGTTCCATGAAATACCGTCATCTCCACAGGAATCATCCTTGCATATAAACGTGTCGGTATACGCTAATTCAACGCACCAGCCCCAATGCGAGTTTTCTCGGCGTTGCGTGCGGCGCGAGCTGCCTGGCATTCTGTGCGAGAGGTCGGCGTTCTGCCGCAATTTCGCTGCGCGCCGCCCGGTTTGCGGCGGACTCTCCTTGAGGACGCTCGCAGTGGTGATGTCACCTGCAGGTCAGCCGACGGCGGTCCTCGATGGAGCGCGGTAAGCGCCTGACCCTGGGATCGTAGGAGATGCCGATCTGCGGGACGCCCATGACGCCCGCATAAAAGATGAGGGCGTGCAGGCGCACGCCGACCGCGAGGTCCATGTTCGCGACGAGGGAAAGGGAGTCTGCGGTCGTATAGCTGCACCAGTGACGTTGCGATGCTCCTCTCGTCCATGCGGCGACGGTCTCCGCCGTCCGCACGTCGCGTACTGCATGGGGAGGAAGATGACCGCGTGCATCGAGTCGCGGACGATGGCGTCGCGCTGATCTCGGCAAAGTTTCCTTGTAGGTGCCGCCAGCCCTGCCAGTCGCGCACGGAGATGCCGACAACAGGACGTGCGCCGTCCGCATTAACAGGCGGCGAGGATACCGCGCCTGCCTCGCGTCCGACGGGATGGATGCCGAGCACGGGGTCGGCGGTGCGCACTCCATCGGCGGACGGCGGATGCCGAAGGCGGCGCAGCTCCGCCGCGGAGCTCCTCGTCACGCACGGTGATGAGGGAGACGTACGGTCTGAGCCAGCGCATGCAGCAGCGGGCAAATTCCCCGTGACGGGGACCATTAGTGCCCTGCGCGTAAAGCATCGATGCGTTTGCCGAGGAGGTGAGTGGCAAGCAGAATGACCGCCATATAGTAGTAGAGACCGCGGCGGCGTCAGACGTTCTGGAGCGAGCTGCCGCCGCCACTGATGAGGAGTGTCGCGGCGTCTGGCACCGCGCTGGAAAGATTCCGCGCGCGTCAAGCGCGAGTACGACCGCATGACACGCCGTGGCGCCGCTCGGTGTCGGCGAGGGTTGGCTGAGATGACCGTGATATGAAGTTCGGGTCCAAATCTCCGGGAGCACCTTCGAGCATCGCCGCGAGCACGCTCTCATCGCCCGCGTTCGTTCGCACCCATGTGCCGACACGGCGATCCGCTTCATCAGGCAAAGCGCCCCTCCGTTCCGTTTCTCCCCATTCCTGTACCGTCGCAAATAGTTTATGTGGAGAGGGGCAGACCTTGCGCGAACGCTTAGTTGCGCAAGTGATCGTAATGCGTTTATTCTGCCTGAAATACCGGCGCACTTTAAACGCGCTTCGCTTGGACGAAGTTAGCACGCCGGGGCAGAACGCATGCTGCCCACTCTGCTCCACTGAGTTCGCTTTTGCTTCGCCCTCTTTCTCATTCGCAACGGCTCATGTCGCCAGCAGCATCGTCGGTTTTCACACAGGAACGACGTTCTCAAAGAATACGGATATCAGACCGCTTTCCGCACGCGCTCCAAGAGATGATCTCACACCGCAACAGTGCCACGAGCACCGCGCCGATCGCACCGCCGAGGAAGATGCCGCCGATGCCGCGCAGCGAGCGACATCTCAATCGGCGTGCGCATGTGCGCGAACGTCTCGACCATGGGCCCTGTCCGATGGTTGCGACGAGGACGAGGGCAAAGATGATCCCGTCCGCCACCGCTGTACCCGCCGCGCAGAGCGCGAGCAGGAAGGCGGGGTGTCCGATCATGAACTCCTTCGTGCGCGGACGTGCGTAGAAGAGCGTGCTCGAGCGCGCGCGCGCATCTTCGAGCTCGATCCCGGGCGCGGGCATCCCGCGAGGTGCCGCCGCGCAGGACGAGGGACGATGAGCGCACCGATGAGGACGAGCCCCACCGAGAGTGAGCCGACGCGCACGGGGGTCGCGAGGATGCTCGCACCGTCCGAGGACGCCCGCCGACGTGTCGAACTGCCCGTCGAAGATATCAAAGCGCTGCATGAACGCAATCGCCACGAGCACCATCGGCAGGACAAAAGGTCAGCTTGATCCCGCGGAAGATGTCGAATTCGAGGAGATAGCGCGTATCGACGAGCGAGAATAGCCCGCGCCGACGAGGGAGAGCGCACCGTGATGCCGAGGGAGCACCCAGCCTGCGACGATGATGCGCCGTGGCGTATCCTTCGCGAAAACGCCGTCCGCCGAGGAGGTCGAGCCACCCGTGATGGCGAGTGCCGGAAGAGGTTCGCGCTCGCGAGGTGCCGCGAGCACACGGATCTTGCTCCCGCGCCGAGCAGGACGGCATCGCGCCGATGAGCGCGAGCACGACTAGAGGCGAGGAGCACCGCGCGACGGCGGCGGTTCCAGCGCCGAATGACGAGTGAGAGATAGAGGCACGCCAGCCGCGGCGACACCCATGATGACTGAGTGCGCGCAGAGGCGGGACGGCGCGCAGTCCGCAAACCCCGCATGGCCAATGGCAGACGTATGCGCTCAAGTGCCTTGCGCGTATCGGTGAAGTACTTCATATTCGTCTCGGGAGAGACATATTGGGCGCAGGCGTGTCGTAGATGCGCAGGAGATTGATGTGGATACTGCCCCTCATCCGTCGTCACCCAGCGCTCGACCGCCTCGGCGATCTTGAGCTTTTTCTGCTCATCGGGCGGGATGGCGAGAGCGCGAGGACGCTCCCTCGCCGAGCCCTCCCTTGCGATCTCGTCCATGCCCCGCTGACGGTAGAACTGCAGCTGCGTGATGCCTCGATCAGTCCAAGCGTCGAGCGACGCTGCCCTTCATCTCGTCGATGGTCGTCTGCACGTGCTCGGTGCGCCGAGCGCTCCCTGTCCCGAGAAGACAATGGCAGAGACGGATGCCCTCCATGCGGTCAAAGACGGCGCGCGCACATCGTCCGGCGTGCAGGCGTGGTAGTTCGACGGGCGCTGCGTGACGTCAAAAGCCCGCCGCGTTGACGGCGCGCATCTCGTCCGCCGGCATCCCGATGATTCTTGTTTCAGGAACGCCTGAGAACGCTCTCCTGACCGCGATGATCTCCTCGTCACCGACCGTATCGACGGTGACGCGATCGCGCCGAACCGGCGCAGGAGGTCATCCTTGCTGTGCGCATAGGTCTCGGGCCGTTCCCACGACGTGACCCTCCGTGCCGACGATCTTCCTCGTCCACCAGCGTGCGCCAGCGCGGATCCATGAGCATCCTCGTCGATAGCGCGCGAGGATGTCCGCACCCGAGAGCACGGCCGCCTTGCCGTTCACATTGAATTTTTGAACGTCGTCTCAGACGGCGAGCGAGGGGATGCCCGCCCTTTGCCTGAGCGAGGCACCTCATCGGCGGGAGACCCTCGCGCTGCGCGAGCTCCAACAGCCCTCGTAGTCGATGGCGAGCTCCACCGTGCGCGAGTTCACCTCGACGTGCGCGTGCAGCCGATCACAACACTCGCGACAAAGCCGATGAGGATCGCCGCCAGCAGAATCGGATGATAGTAAAAATTTCTTCATCTAAAATAGTCCTTCGATATAATACGGCGTCCATGCCGCGTGCTCTGTATCAAATAAGGGCGTGCGGGTGACCATACTGGTCACTCTATGCATGTGGAGGGCGGCGATCGGCTGTAAACCCTAGTGGAGCAAGCGGAGAATAAAGGCACGTTCTGCCCCTGCGAGTTTTCTATCGTTCAAGCGAAGCGCGTGTAGAATCCGCAGGTATGAGGCAGATAAGTGCTCTGCTCGCTGCGCAACGAGGCGTTCATGCGCATGCTGCCGAAGCCTTACTTCTCGAGCCGTCAGCACCACCACGCCGTCCCTGCGCCTCGACGCTCTCAAGAGCGAGCCCGAGCGGCAGACTGTTTGCACGCGCGACAAGAATGTCGGGGAGGATGCTGTCGAGGGCTCAGTGCGTTCAGTCCGAGCCCGCGCGCGGAGATGCGGCGTGCCTTGCAGTAGAGGTCGCCGTCCGTGACGCTGAACGCGCCGTCGATGGTCACGTCAAACGTCTGTCCGAGCGCCTTCGTCTCTGCCGTTGCGAGCACCTTGCCGGGCTCCACCTTCACCTCGACGCCCTCGAACTTGCGCGAGGAGCTGCCGATCAGCTCGCGCACGGCATCGGCATCGACGACGCCGCGCATCTGTACGCTGTCGGCGGAGTGTGAGCTCCACCTTGTGCTCGCGCAGGGAGGGTCATCATATCCACCTTGAGCCCCGTGCCGCTGACGGTCAGCTCACGCACGAAAAGAGCTTGCCGACGCGCCCCTGCCGCATGAGCGCCGTCGACGGCGCCGATCTCGCCGAAGACGAGACGCGGACTGTCCGTGATGGAGATCTGCGTCCTCCGCCGCCGTCTGCTGCTTCAGCGCATCAACGATGCGCTCCTCGACGACGGTCGGCAGGACGAATACCGCCCCGCCGCAATCAGCGCGAGGATGAGAATGGCCGTGACTGCCTTCCACATGGTAGACCCTCCTGGGTGAACTTCATACGACGTAAAGGAATCGCTGATAAAATGAAGTCTGCCAGATTGGCGTGAGATTTTTGTCCGAACAAGGTGGAAAACCGGACGCATAGCAAAGAGGCTATGTGGAGGATTTTTCCGCCAGTGCGAGCGAAAAAGATGCGTCAAGATGGTAGTGCTGAGTTTATCAGTGCTTCTAAAGAAATATACACATGGCCTCGATGTGTTCACGAGGCATGTGATGCCCACCTCATTTTATCGCGATTCCCAAAACTCGTGATTTGCCTTGGCGTTGAGATACGCGCGGATGAATGGATCGAGCTCGCCGTCCGCTGACCGCCTCGCGTTGCCTGTCTCGGCGTTCGTGCGCACGTCGTCACCATCGTATAGGGCTGGAACACGTAGGAGCGGATCTGGCTGCCCCCACTCGATCTTCTGCTGGACGCCCTCGAGCTTCGCGATCTCCTCTTCCTTTTTCTCCTGCTCGAGCTCAAAGAGTTTCGCGCGGAGCATCTTCATGCACTGTTCCTTGTTCTGGAGCTGTGAGCGCTCGTTCTGGCACTGCACAACGATGCCCGTCGGCTCATGCGTCATGCGCACGGCGGACGAGGTCTTGTTGATGTGCTGTCGCCCGCGCCGCTCGCGCGGTAGTAGTCGACGCGCACATCGTCCATGTTGATCGGCACCTCGACCGCATCGTCGATCTCGGGCATGACATCACACGCGGAGAACGACGTGTGCCGCCGCGCCTGCAGAGTCAAACGGTGAGATGCGCACGAGACGGTGAACGCCCTTCTCGGACTGCAAAAAGCCGTAGGCGTTGTGCCTTGATAAAGAAGCGTTGGGACTTGACGCCCGCCTCATCGCCCGGCTGCAGGTCGGCCGTCTCCACGGTAAAGCCGTGTCGCTCCGCCCAGCGTCCGTACATGCGGAGGAGCATCTGCGTCCAGTCCTGCGCCTCCGTGCCGCCCGCGCCCGCATAGGGAGCGTCAGGATGGCATCGTTCGCATCGTAGTCGCCCGAGGCAGCACCCTCGAGCTGCAGGGGTCTCAAGTCCCTCCCGCGATGAGGTCGAGCTCGGCGCGGATGTCGTCCTCCATGGACGCATCCCCTCCTCGATGCCCATCTCGTCAGAGCGTCTCGGCATCCTCGTACTTTGCCACGAGCCTTGCTGGGTATCGACGCCGCCCTTCAGCGCGGCGAGCTCTGATTCAGCTTCTGCGCCACCGCCGCGTCGTCCCAGAAAGACGGCTCGCTCATCTTAGTACTCGAGCTCGGCGATCTTCTCCTCCTTCGCGGGGATCTCGAGCGAGATGCGCATCTGATCGAGCTTTTCGCCCAGATCATTCAGTGTCGGTTTCCAGATCTTCCAGCATAGTTTTTCCAAAAGTATAAATCCTATTTCTGTTCAACGTGATATAACAGCGGACCGTTCAAAAGCGCCCCACCAGCTCACTCCGCTTACCACCTCCCCATGCCGACGAGGCTTTAGGGCGTAAAGGGACGATGTATTGTCCAAAAGCGATCCTGGTGGAGCAAAGCGGAGCAAAGGGCACGTTCCTGCCCCTGGCGTACTTCTTTTCGTTCAAGCGAAGCGCGTTTAAGAGGCGCCGGTATGTAGCGAGATAAGTGCCCGACCTTGCGGAACTCACATCCCGCGTTGGACATACATCAAAAGCTGTCTCACTCATCCTTCCCGTGACAGTTCTTATACTTCTTTGCCGCCGCCGCGGGACACGGATCGTTGCGCCCGATCTTTTGCCGTCCTCGTTCTTCTCCGCCTTTGCCTCGGCAGGCGCGGACTCATCGCCGTGAGAGACGCGCGTTCATGAGATGGTTCTCGAGCTCGAGCGCTCGCGTGCGAGCAGCTGCTCGGCGCGCTGCTGTGCCGCCGCATCCACGACGGGCGCGGGCAGGGCGCTGCCCCCTCCGCTGCAGCCAGCGCACCGCCGTCCACCGTGCCCTCCTGTGCGGACCCACCGGCGTGACGATGCTCACATGGTAGCATGAGCGAGGCGATCTGATCCATGATCGCCGCCTCCATCTCCTCGAACATCGTGAGCGCCTCGATCTTGTACTCGACGAGAGGGTTGCGCTGTCCATAGGCGCGCAGGTTGATGCCCTCGCGCAGCACGTCCATGTGATCGAGGTGATCCATCCACTTCGATCGACGACGCGGAGCATGACGACCTTCTCGAGCTCGCGCATATTCTCTCTCGCCGAACATCAGCTCGCGGTTCTTGTAGCCCTCCTCGGCGACCTTCTCCAGTTCCTCTTGGATCTCGTCGCGCGCAGCACCTCGAGCTCCGCCTCTTGAGGCGTCCCTTCGCGCGTAGACCTTCTCCGCGTCCTCGATGAGTGCATCGAGCTGCCATTCCTCGGGGTAGAGTTTCTCGTTCGCGTACTGCGCCATCTCGTCCTTGATGATGTGCTCACCATCGCGAGGATGTTGTCGCGCAGGTTCTCACCGAGCAGGATCTTCTTGCGCTCGCCGTAGATGACCTCGCTGCTGATTCTATGACATCGTCGTACTCGAGGACGTGTTTGCGGATGTCGAAATTGCGTGCCTCGACTTTTTCTGTGCGTGCTCCACCGAGCGCGTGATGATCGCATGCTCGATCGGCTCGTCCTCGTCCATGCCGAGGCGATCCATGATGCCCGCGATGCGGTCGGAGGCAAAGAGGCGCATGAGTCGTCCTCCAGTGAGAGGAAGAACTTCGACGCGCCGGGTCGCCCTGACGGCCCGAGCGGCCGCGCAGCTGGTTGTCGATGCGCCGCGACTCATGCCGCTCCGTGCCGATGATGTAGAGACGCCGAGCTCCTCGACGCCCTCGCCGAGCTTGATGTCGTGCCGCGGCCCGCCATGTTGGTCGCGATCGTGACCGCGCCCTTTTGCCCTGCATTGGCAACGATCTCGGCTTCTTTTCGTGGAACTCGCGTTCAGCACGACGTGCGGGATGCCGTTTTTCTTCAGGACGTGCGACATCTCCTCGGACTGCACGATGGAGGTCGTACCGATGAGGACGGGCTGCCCCGTCTGTGGATCTCCTTGACCGCCTGTCCGACGGCGCGGTACTTGCCCGCCTTGGTCTTGTAGATGACATCCGGCTCGTCGACGCGGCGGATGGGCTTGTTCGTCGGGATGACGATGACGGGCAGCTTGTAGATCTTGAGAACTCGTATTTCCTCGTCTTTGCCGTGCCCGTCATGCCCGCGAGTTTGTCATACATGCGGAAATAGTTCTGGAATGTGATGCTCGCGAGCGTCTGCGACTCGCGCTGGATCTTGACGTCCCTCCTTCGCCTCGATCGCCTGATGGAGACCGTCGGAGTAGCGGCGCCCCTCCATGAGGGCGGCCCGTGAACTCATCGACGATGATGATCTCATCGCCCTTCACGACATAGTCGCGGTCGCGGTGCATGAGCGCCTTGGCGCGCAGTGCTGCCGTAAAGCAGTGCGAGGCTCGATGTTCTCGGGGCGTAGAGGTTCGAGATGCCGACAATCTTCTCGATCTTCGGAACGGCGGAGTCCGTCGGTGCGACGGTCTTGGCCTCTCATCGACGGTGTAGTCCTCGCCCTCCTTCAGGTGGCGGGACGGCCTCCGCTCATGACGCGGTAGTTGTCCGTCGACTTCGTGCCGCCCGAGATGATGAGCGGCGTGCGCGCCTCGTCGATGAGGATGGAGTCCACCTCGTCGACGATCGCATAGTGCAGGTGACGCTGCACCATCTGGCTCTCGGAGAGCACCATATTGTCGCGCAGATAGTCAAAGCCGAACTCGTTGTTCAGTGCCGAACGTCACGTCGGCGGCATACGCCGCCTGCGCTCGGGGAAGTCCATGTTATGTGCGATGAGGCCAGACCGATCAGCCCGAGGTAGCGGTAGAGTTTGCCCATCCACTCGCTGTCACGGCGTGCGAGGTAGTCGTTGACCGTGACCATGTGGACGCCCTTGCCCGCGAGTGCGTTGAGGTAGACCGCCGTCGTCGCGACGAGCGTCTTGCCCTCGCCGGTACGCATCTCGGCGATGCGCCCTCGTGGAGGCAGATGCCGCCGATCAGCTGTACGTCAAAATGCCGCATGCCGAGCACGCGGCGCGAGGTCTCACGCACGACCGCGAACGCCCCGGGAGGATCTCCTCCATCGTCTCCCCTGTGCGAGCCGCTCACGGAATTTCTGCGTATAGCCCGTCAGTTTGTCATCGGTGAGGTTCACCATCGACGGCTCGAGCGCGTTGATCTGCTCCACGATGCCGCGGTAGCGCGCGATCTCGCTTGTCGTTGTTGTCGCCGAGGAATCGGCTTGAGAATCGAAGATATGCCGAACAAATATTTCACACTCCTGTGCTGCTGGTCATCATAAAAACGATTGAAAGACGGTATCTCGTTTCATTATCAACACACGGAAACGTCTTTGCACAAGAAATCTTCAAGAGCCCCGCCTTTGCATAATAAATGTTGTAGTGGATGGGTCCATACTTCTAACTCCACCATATCCTCTCTGCGCCGAAATGCAAGGTTCTTTCTGCGTGCAACAGCATTGACGGAACATGGCAATCATGTTAGAATCATATAAAAATCGGATAAACATCATTATAAAGAGGTATTGCATGGTGGCAGTTCTCTGTGCGAGGTCATCTTAGGGAGGAAATGCTGTGACGGAAAACGGAAACATCGCACTTTTGCTACTGTTTTGTGCCATGTTCTTTCTCGGCAACGGAGCACTCTCCATCACCGATCAAGTGGAGTCGAACTATGTTCTGACTAGCAAAGCGAGATGTGCCTCAGGCGACTATTTCTCGCCGCGCATCTACGGAGCTACTGGTACGACAAGCCGGCATTCTTTCACTGGGAGCTATCGCCGCGCTTTTTCGCTCTTCGGCACGACGGACGTTTGCTACGGCTCTTCCCGGCCTATTCGCGAGCATCGGTGTTTTCCCTGACCTACGCGTTTGGACAGCAGCTCTACGATGCGCGAACGGGGTTCTTCGCTGCGAGCATTCTCGCGACCTCCGTCGGTTACTGGATCGCTGCAAAAGAGCGTCATTACCGACACGACACTGTTTGTCTTTCTGGAATGCCTCGTCCTTTTTCACCTCGGATACACACGTGATCGACGGCTCTACCACGCCGCATGGATCTCTGCGGCTTTGTGCCGTAATTGACGAAGGCGCTGCGTCGGCACCGTCGTGCCAGCTCATCATTCATCATGTTCCCTGCTCGTACGCCGCAATGTCGGCGAATTGCAGCGCACATAGCCGCTCGGGCTCGGACTCTTTGTGCTTAGCGCAGCTGGTACGCAGGAACGTACGACTGCACTGTACGGAGTTTTATCTCGACCTTCTTCGGCGTACACAATGTCCTGCGTGCGACAGTCGCGGAACACGCGCGTGGAATGTGCGTATTTCTACCCCGCTCACTCTTCCCCATCATCTTCTTTCCGTGGAGCTTTGCGTTGATCCTCTTCCACTGATCCGCCGTTTGCGCAAAGGGCCTGCGGGGACTGCGCCGGATACGCTGTTCTTCCGATCTGGGCCCTTGCGTCAACGCATTTCTTTCAGGTAATGGCAACAGCTACTCTGACTGCTACCCCTCAGCGCCAGATGCCCTTTTGCCCTGCTCACCGCACGCCTCCTGGATGCCCGTGCGGTCATGTACGTACGCCGTCTGGCTCTCGCCGCCGCATGTATCGTACGGGTGGGACGACTCATCCTGTTCTCTCTCCAATTGACGCACTGGACGGACGTATCCGCTGCGGCTCTTGGCGTTCCGGGACAGTCAGGTGCCGCGTGGTTGAAGCTGCGGAGATGGGCAGGCATCCGTGCTGAAACTAAGCATGTAGGGAGGATGATGTCATCGTTTCCTATGGGGAATATCAAACCTCGGTGGTCTACTATGCCGGCCACATGGTCTGGTGACCTCATCCTCGCAGCGAACATGCAGCGAGCGGACGGCCACGACCGTGGAACTGGCAGCGCAAATATGTCACGCCCGTAAGCTGACGTTCGAGGAGCTGCGTCACGCGACCGCGATGCCTGCTCTACTCTGGGACAAGAGGCGCAATCAAAATCGACGAGCATCTGTCTCCTGAGGAGTGGCGTTGCTCGCCGAGACTACATCCGTATTACAAACGCGCATAGCATAGCGCTGCAGAACAACTCAATTCCTTTGACGATCCTAAATACATAGCTCGCCCGCCGCCTGACAACGTCGCCGTCGTCAGACGGTTTCATAACTCCCCGCCCAGCAGTTTCTTCGTCAGGGCGCGCAGGTAGTTCATGACGGGCGTGACGTCGTCGAATGCCTGCCGTCCCTTTTTCGTGACGAGGGCCGCTGTTGATGAAGATGGTCGATGAGGGATCTGGACGAGCCGATCGGTCGGGAGGACGGACAGGCGCGCGAAGGTCGAGCCGATGCCCGCGTGCACAGAGGTTTTTGACGGTGTGAGGTAGGGCGAGTAGTGGACGACGTTCGGCTTCTCGCCCGCACGCCCGTACGCGTCCTGCAGAGGCGATCGACGAAGAATTTGCTGTCGAGCATGATGAGCGGCGTCGTCCTTGAGTTCGCTGATGCTGAGCGCGTGCCGCGCGGCGAAGCAGTGATCGGGGCGCGTGACAAAGGTGCACTCGCAGTCAAAGAGTTTCGCATAGGAGAGCCGCGCGCTGAAATCCGCCGTATAGTTCGTCGGGGCGAGTCGAGTTTTTCCTCCTCGACCATCTGCAGGGGCGCTCACGCCGCCCGTCTCGATGATCTCGAGCTCGATCTCCGGGTGCTCGCGCGGAACTCACCGAAGATGTGCGGCAGAAAGACGACGCCGAGCTGCAGCGGCATGGCGATCCGCACCTTTGCGTGGCGGTGCGCCATGTCGCGAGATCTCATCATCGAGCCGCGCGACCTCCGTGAGGATGTAGGAGACCTTGCTGAGGAGCTTTTGGCCCCATCTGCCGTCACGCGTGATCTTGCGCCCTCGCGGTGAAAGAGGTTCAGCCCCGTCTCCGCCTCGAGCGCCTGCATGGCGACGGTGACGGTCGGCTGTGAGACATGCAGATGCTCTGCGGCCTTTGTGATGTTTTGCCATTGGCACACCTCGTAGAAATACCGCATCTGAGACCAGCGTCATCCGATCATCTCCTTCACGCGCCCGTGGCGACAGAACGTCAGTGTTTTACTATATCGTTATTGGTTTACTATATAGAAACATTGCGACAGTTCAAATGTCACAGTGTCCAATAGATATAAAATCACTATTATTTTATCAGAAAAGAAATATTTTCCACAAGTTCATGATATTCTGTGGCGGTAATAATAAGCAGTCATAGGGAAAGGGTTTCGACGATGAAGGTATATTGTGCAGATGCGGTGGAGCGTTTTGTCGAGGATATGCTCAAGGCGAACGAGGACAATCTGAAGCGTACGAGACGAAGCCGGGCTGTATGCAGCAACGTTGACCCCGACGCATCACGATACGGTCGAGATTCTCGACGTGCATCTGACGAAGTAATGACGTTTGATAAAAAGCGAGCGGACTGATCCGCTCGCTTCTCAGTAAAAATCGGGTACTGTCCGTAAAAATCGCGCGGAAACATCATCCATGGAGGTGGTGCCTCCTGCGCGAACCTGAGAGCAAATGCGCGGCACCAGTTCCCGAGCGGCAGATCACGACACGGATGCCGCCGAGTGCCGTCCGAGCCCACCGTGCCGGGTGCATCTGCCGTCGTGTGTCCCGATCACGCACGCCTCGCGTCCGTAAGGGAGTTCTCGTGCATCACATCGAGGACACGCGTCGTGACCTCCGGGACGGACGAGGCGAGGTTGCCCTCGTTCGCGAGCGTCAGCGGGTCGAACCCGAGCATCTCTACAGACGCCCTGCACGGCAGGGGCGCACGGGAATGGCGTCCTCCTCCCGAGCAGGATGCCGACGCCCTGCCGCGCCCGCCAGCTCGTTCAGCGACGCCGCCACCACCGCGCGCGTCGGGTCGCGCAGGACGGCGATGCCGTCGCCGCCGCGATCATTGCCCGCCGTCAGGTGACAGAGCGGCGCACAGTCGCTCTGTATCTCGGGCGGCAGGGTGAGCCCCGTGCGCGCCGCCATCACGGTCGCCGCATGGTCGCCGAGCGTGCCCGAGACGATGATGTCCATGCCCGCCGTGATGTTCGTCGGCGCGATATCCGCCCCCGCGAGCATCGTCCGACGCCCGCCGTGATGATGTAGATGCCGTCGCCGCAGCCGCGCGGCACGACCTTCGTATCGCCCGTCACGATGGAACGCCCGCCTCCTCTGCCGCCGCCGCAATGTCCGCACGATGCGGCGCAGCGATGGCGATGGAAAGCCCTCCTCGAGGATGACGGCGAGCGAGACATGCGCAGGGCGCCGCTCCCGTCATGGAGAGATCGTTGACCGTCCCGCAGACGGCGAAGGCGCCCGATGCTCCCCCCGGGAAGAAATGCGGCTGCGACGTAGGAGTCCGTCGTAAACGCCGCGCGTCCGCAGTGGCAGTACCGCACCGTCAGTGCAGTACGTTCAGCAGCGTATTGCCGAGCTCCGGCAGGACGACCTCCTCCATGAGCGCGTGGGAGGCTGTCCGCCCGCCCCATGCGCCATGGTAATGACATCATGCTCCATAGTGGAACCTCCCTCCGCCGATATTTGTACCACGCGGCACGTCCCTCGACCGACACCATGCAGGGGCCGACGGCGTGCTCCGGCTACACGCCCTGCCAAAGGCGCGCATTCGCTTCGGCAGGATCGCACCGCGCAGCACCCTCGCCGCAGCGACAGCCGCGCCGCTCCCTCGATGCGCGTCTCGATCGTGAGCGGGCGCACAGCGGCAAAGTCATAGGCACGGTACGCCTCGCGCATCGCAAGTCCCGAGGCAGGGATCGTGCCGAGTCCCGCGCCATGCCGTCTCCGCCGGCTCGTAGACGCGCTCCATCGCCGCGCGCGCCGCCGGATTTCCCGCAGGCCGCACGACGGATGGTAGGCGTTCTCGATGCGCGCCGCCCCGCTGCGATCTGGACGGACGAGCATCTGCGGGGCGCGGTGAGAATCTCGAGCGAGCAAAGCCGCCGACCACGCCGGGCACATGATAGTCCTCCGCGAGGAAGAGACGCCTCCGTCCCCGTCACGACGGCGACGTGCCCCGGCAGGAGGAAGCCGTCCACGTGCGTCTCCGCCGTCGAGCAGGGCGCACGCATGACGGGCGGCACGAGTTTCTGCGCCGATAGCAGGGAAGAAGTTCCTGCGCCCCTGCTGCTCTGCCGCGAGTCCCGCCGCTGCCTCGGTCGGCGCGGTCGTCTCAAAGCCGACGGCGAGGAAGATCACCTTTTCTCCGGATGCTCCGCCGCAATCGGGGAGCGCGTCGAGCGGCGAGTAGACGATGCGCACATCCGCCCCGCCGCCTGTGCGGCGGCAAGGCTCGACGATGTCCCGGGACTTTCAGCATATCGCCGAACGTCGTGATGATGACATCCTCCATCCCCGCGTACGCAATCGCCGCGTCGATGTAGCTGTCGGGCGTCACGCAGACGGGCAGCCCGGGCTGAGACCAGCTCGACCTCGGGCGGGAGGATCTGGCGCAGCCCCGCACGAAAGATCGCAACGGTATGTGTCCGCAGACCTCCATGATGCGGATGTGCCGCCCCTGCGAGGAGCTGTCGCATCTCATCGAGGATCGCCCGGCTCTCGCCTGCATCTCCTGTGCGCGGGTCATGCCATGTGCTCCATGCGCGGCGTGTCGATGTGCGTCACCGTGCGCGGCGCGCCGTTCATCTCCGCGCGCAGGGCCTCAATGCGCTCCATCTCCGCGGGGTCGACGATCTGCATCGCAAAGCCCCGCATGAACGAGCACGAAGTCTCCCACCTTTCGCCTCGGGCAGGAGCATGAGGCTCGCCGCACGGCGTACCCCCTGCACCTCCACCGAGGCAAGCTGATCCTCTATGGCAACGACTTTCGCCGGAACTGCTAAACATATTGTTTCCTTCCTAAATGATGAAATATTGCTAAACAGGTATTCCTAGAGGACACCCTATCCATAGCGTCCGGAGGCGCCCCTCCGTCACGCTGCAGCGTGACACCTCCCCGCTGCGGCAGGGGCTTTATGTTTGACGTGCAGCTTCCCCGTCCGAGACGGGGAAGTGCCGAGCAACGCGAGGCGATAGGGGCGCTCGTCGCTCATACGCATTTTCACGATAGAACACCGATATCGTCCAGCGCCCCCTCCGTCACGCTGGCGCGTGACACCTCATCCGCGCAGCGCCACAGCCGCCTGCCGTCAAGCGTACCGCCGTCGTTCGGCGGATGCGGTGCGGCAGGAGAACATGATGAGTCGCCGATGCGCGGCGAAGCTCCTCGAGGAGCAGCGCATTCTGGAACACGCCGCCCGCGAGGGCGACCGTGCGCAGCCCCGTCCGCACCGAAAGGATGCCAAGCACCTCGGCAACCGCCGCCGCCATCGTCACGTGGAAAGTCCAGCGCGCGTCCCGCACGCTCCTCCGCCGTCAGCTCCTCCGCCCCATCCGCGAGCGCATAGAGCGCGGGCAAACGTCCACCGTCAGCCGCGCGCCTCCGCCACGGTATACGGCAGGACGCATCCTACCCGCCGCGCCGTGCGCGCGAGACGCCCCAGCTCGATCGGTGCGCCTGCCCCTCGTCAGGCACTGCGATACGCGACGCCGAGCAGCGCCGCCGCCGCATCGAAGAGCCGCCCGCACTCGATGTGAGCGGTGCGGAGAGCCCCGCCGCCGTCGCCTGCATCATGGCGCTCCCAGCCCGTCGGCAGCTGCGCCGCAAACCGTGGAAACCGCGCTGCAAGTCCCGCCGTCAGCCGATAGAGCACCCAGAGGGCGAGCCGCCACGGCTCCTCTGCCGCACGGTCGCCGCCCGGGAGCAGCACAGGGGCAAAAATGCGCAGCCGCTCATAGCCCGCGAGATCGGCCGCGAGGAACTCCCGCCCCACGCCGTCCCATCGTCGCCCCAGCCCGTCCCGTCGAGCGCGACGCCGAGCACCGCGCCCTGACAGCCGTGCTCCGCGAGCACCGCCGCGATATGCGCGTGATGATGCTGCACGCGCACGAGCGGCAGACCGTCCCGCGCCGCGCGCGCCGCCAGATGTCGCCCGAGAGATACGCAGGGGTGCAGATCGGCGGCGAGCACCTCGGGCTGCACCTCAAAGAACTGCTCATACTGCGCCATCGTCTCTGCGTAGGACGCGAGTACCGCCGCATTCGTCAGATCGCCGATGTGCTCAGCTGAGAACGCCTCCGCCGCCGCGCGTCAGACAGAACGTATTCTTCAGCTCCGCACCGCCCGCGAGCACGCTCGCCCATCGGCAAACGGGCAGGGCGAGCGGCAGCGGGCGCATAGCCGCGGCTGCGGCGCAGGATCTGCTGCCCGCCCGCCCCGATGCGCACGACGGAGTCGTCCACGCGGTGCACGATCTCACGGTTGTGCACGAGAATCGCATCCGCGATCTCCGCCAGCCCCTCCTCCGCCTCCGCATCCCGATAGAGATCGGCTCGCCGCCGAGTTCGCGCTCGTCATCACCCAGAGATCATCCGCCCCGAGCAGGAGGAGATGCACGGGCGCATACGGCAGCATGACACCGAGTACGCATTCCCGGGCGCAACACTCTCTGCCGCGGGACGGACCGCATCCATGCGCCGCGCGAGGCACAATCGGCGCCGCAGGAGACGTGAGGCGCTCCTCCTCCGCCGACAGGAGACAGGCGACGCACCGCCGCGCAGCTCCCCGCCATCACGGCGAGTGCCTTCGCCTCGACGGTGCTTTGCGGCAGCGCAGACGCGCGACCGCCGCCTCACTGCGTGCATCACAGGCGAGATGATAGCCGCCAATGCCGCTTGACGGCGAGGATGCCGCCCTCCGCCACTACCCGCCGCGCCGCCGCGAGCGGATCCCCCGCCTGCGCCGCGCCATCGACGAGAAGGCGGTAGGCGGGCGCGCACACGGCGCACGCATTGGGCTGCGCGTGAAAGCGGCGGTCGCGCGGATCGTCGTACTCGCGCTGACAGGCGGGACACATCGGGAACACCGCCATCGAGGTCAGCGGGCGGTCGTACTGGAACGCCGCGGATGATCGAGTAGCGCGGGCCGCAGTTCGTACAGTTCGTAAAGGCATAGCCGTACCGCCGATCCCTGCCGACAGGATCTCGCGCCGGCAGTCCGCACAGACGCCGAGATCGGGCGAGACGAGCGTCGCCGCCCGCGTCCCCGCAGGGGCTCGGCGGGATACGGAACGTCCGCTCCCCGCAGGGCGTGATCACCTGCCACGTCACCGCCGTCACCAGAGCCGCACGCGGGCGCATCGTCTGCGAGCGCCGCGGCAAAAGGCGTCGAGTGCCGCCGCCGTCCCCTCCGCCTCGATGCCGACCCCCGCGCTGTCGTTCAGCACCCAGCCGCCGAGCGCGTACGCCTCGGCGAGACGATGAGACGAAGGACGGTAGCCCACCCCTGCACAATCCCTGAGACACGAAAGGCGCGCCGCTCGGCGCGCCCCTCCGTATGTACTCGCGGAACGTGCCGCGTCCGCCATCTCAGGCATCTGTGTGGCACGCGGCACGGCGAACGCCCCACGCACGCAGCTCCTCTGCCGCACGCTGGGCGAAAACGCGGGCAGCGCCGCCTCCATCGCAGTGCTCAGCGTCAGCCCCGCCGACAGATCGTAGGGCTGCATCCCGAGCACGACCACGTTCGGGATCGCCCGATCCGTCACCGTCAGCCACGCGAGCACATCCTGTATGCCCGATCTCATGCGACGAGACCTTTTTCCTGAAAATGCGCCATAATCGCATCATCCTCAAAAGCGGTAGGCCGTCCCCGGCGCACCGTCACCCGAGACCGCGTCGAGGATCAGCAGATGCTGCGTCCCCGTGACGAAGTGCAGCAGCTCAGGACCGAGCGTCCCGCCATCGAGCAGGCGCACCTCATCCTCGGAGAACGCCCAGTGCTGCTCCAGATACTCCATCGCATGCGCCGAACCCCTCGTCGCGCAGAATGATATTGCCGATGCCGAGCACCGTCACGGGCGCAACGGGCACAATCGACTCCTCCATCAGCGCACCTCCTTCCCGCCTTCTTTGCCGCCACCTGCGCACGCAGCCACGCGTACCAGTCCGCGAGCCCTCGCCCGTCTGACAGGAGACAGGAAGAGCGCGATCCGGGATGCAGGGGCCGTGATGTCCGCACGCGCCGACGCCATATCGAAATTCGTATACGGGCAGAATATCCACCTTGCTGAGCACGCCGCCGCCGACTCCTTAAAGATCAGCGGGGTACTTCAGCGGCTTGTCGTCGCCCTCCGTGATGCTCAGAACGACCGCCTTCTCATCCTCGCCGAGCGCGAACTCAGCAGGGCAGACGAGATTGCCGACGTTCTCGATCACGAGGAGATCGAGGCGCGTCGAGATCGAGGCGGTCGAGTGCCGCCGCGACCATCGCCGCATCGAGATGACAGCCGCCGCTCGTGATTGATCTGCACGACGGGCGCGCCGCAGCGCTCGATGCGTGCCGCATCCTTCGTCGTAAAGAGATCCCCCTCCACGACCGCCACGCGCAGATCACCCGCGAGCTCCTGCAGCGTCCGCTCGAGGAGCGACGTCTTGCCCGCGCCCGGCGAGCCGAGCAGATTCAGCGCATAGATCCCATGCTGCGCAAAGGCGCCGCGTTCTCCGCCGCCGCCGCATCATTGCGCCCCCAGAATGTCCGCTTTACAACTACTTTCATCGCTCTATTCCATCTCTATATAATCCAGCGCATCTCGCGGCCGCCGATGATCTCCATTCCGCCGCCGCAGTGGGGCAGAGGTAATCCTGCGGACGGATGTGCGCTCTCCCTGCCGCAGTCGTGACAGCGTCCCGTGAGAGGGACGCGCTCCCACGTGAGCACGGCATCTGCCGCGATCGTGTCCGCCGTAAGGGAGGAAAAACACAGCGAAAGCGCATCGGTCTCCACGCCCGACAATTCGCCGAGCAGGAGGGCGATGCTCGATGCGCGCTGCGCCATTTTTCTGTGCGTGAGTCCAGGGCAATATCAAAATGCCCTCGGCAATCGCCATTTCGTGCATCTTAGAGCTCCGCCGAAAGCCCATGCGCGGCAAATTTACTGATGAGCTCCGTCATCTTCGTCTTTGCCGGGTCATAGTCCACGGTCGTCTCCCCGTCGTGCGTGTGGATGTGCACGTAGAGGACGCCGGGCAGCCCCAGGAGCGCCTTCTCCACAGCGGCGGCATTCTCCTCGGTGTAGCCCTTCACAAAAACTGCAGATGCGTCGTGCTCTCCGCGAGCCCGCAGCCGCATTCTTTCACACATAGAAAACTCCTTTTCTCCGAACAAAAACATATTGCTTGCGTAACAGAAACGCTCATCAGTGAGCGGTGCCTGATTGCTCAAAAGCGCCCCCACCGACGCGCAGCGCGCCACCTCCCCGTAGAGCGAAATCCGCCGGGAGGCTGCCACACAGCACTGAGGTGCCTGCACGCACCTGCTTTTACTCCACGTCGCTAGCATCCGCCGGGGTATGGCGCAGGAGCTTCGAGCCCTGCGAACATACTCGAGACCTCTGCCTCGCCCTCCATGAACTCGGCGCAGATGACCATGTAGAAATGGCCGATCGCAAGAGGATGATCGCCCATGCCGCATAGTGATGGACATAGTGCGAGATCATCTCGCCGCCGAGCGCGGTTCACCCAGCCGAAGAGGGTGCCGCCGATCGCGGACGGCTCCGTCATGTGGTACATGGCAAAGCCCGTCAGCACCTCAATCGCCACGAGCACGTAGAGGCCCTGCGTACGATCCGCGTGCGAGCGGGTTGCGCAGGAACGGCTTGTGCGTCGCCTTGATCAGCATATAGTGCTGCGCCACTTCCATCGCATCCGTGTAGTACTTCTTTTCCCAGAAATGCGGGGAAAAGGCGGTCGCCACGGTTGATGATAAAACCGTAGACGCGGCCGATGAAGCCCGCGCAGAACGCGAAACGCCGCGATGAAGTGGACGTTGCGCGTCACGATTCATCAGGGGCGGCGACGCATCCGGCTCCGCATAGAGGATCGCGGGCGGCTTCGTGATGAGGAAGCCCGTGATGAAGAGCACGATGATCGCAATGACCATCAGCCAGTGGAAGATGCGCGAAAGGGACTAAAGAGATAGTACTCCTTGCGTACTTCTTGTTTCATGCGGTTCGCCCCCTATTTGTCGACGCTGACGCCCGCGTATGGATCGGTCGTCACGACGCGGATCTTCTCCCCCTTCGCGTTGAAGAGGTGGGTCGAACACGCCATGCACGGGTCGAACGAGCGGACCGCCTTGACGATCTCGAGCGGCTTGTCTGCGACCTTGACGGGCGTATCCATCATCGACATCTCGTAGGCGCCGTGTCCCTCGGCATCGTCGCGCGGGCAGGCGTTCCACGTCGTCGGAACGACCGCCTGATAGTTCGCGATCTTGCCGTCCTTGATGACCGCCCAGTGACTGAGCGCGCCGCGCGGTGCCTCGTAGAGGCCGACGCCCTTTGCCTCCTTCGGCCAGGTCGAGGGCTCCCACTTCTCCGTGTTGGCGACCTTCGTATCGCCGCTCTTGATGTTCGCGACGAGCTTGTCGAAGAAATACTTTGCTGATCTCCGCCTGCAGCTGTGCATCAGGTGCACGCGCCGCCGTGCGTCCGACCGTGGAGGGCAGCCATGCCTCGACAGGGACGTTCAGCAGCTTCGTCACGGCGTCGATCTGATCGACGATCATCTTCTCTGCCCACGTCAGCTCGCCGAGGAGTCCCTGCTTCGCCTTCGTGTAGAGAACGATGTAGCGTGCCAGAGGGCCGACCTCGCAGAGCTTGCCGCGCCATTTCGGCGTCTTGAGCCAGGAGTACTTTGCCCTGCTCGTTGAGCGCCCTTCCACTCGGTCTTCGTGCCTTCCTTCGGCTCCGTGTAGTGCGGGGTCGTCTCGCCCTCCCACGGATGGAGTGCCTTGTCTGTCGCCGCCCGCTTGTACTCGTACCAGCCGTGCTCGACGCTCTCTGCGACGCCGTCGGCATCCGTCAGATCCTTCTCCGTAAAGTCGTAGACCTTCGCATTCATGACGCCCGAGCAGAAGTCCTCGACGACGCCGTTGCAGCGTACGAGGAGGTTCTTGAAGAAGTCGCCGTTCGATCGCACCGAGAACGGCTCCTCGGGGAACATACCGAAGGCGAGCACGCGCTTTTTCGCGAGGCCGCCGCCCGAGGTGTAGCCCTTCTGGACGTAGAGATGTCCGATGGCGAGCACGTCAGGGGAGATAGTAGTCGTTCATCATGTGGCGTGCCTGATTGATCGAGCGGTCGACGATCGCGAGGCGCGCAGCGTTGATCGGCGCGTTGCCGTCCTCCATCGAGATGGAGCAGGGCATGCCGCCGAGCACATAGTGCGGATGCGGGTTCTTGCCGCCGAAGACGACGTGCGGGACGACGAGATCCTTCTGCTTGTCGAGCATCTCGAGGTAGTGCGAGATCGCCATCGAGATGCACCTCGGGCGGGAGGGCTGATAGTCGGATGATCCCACCACTGCGCGGAGAAGATGCCGAGCTGACCGCTGTCGACGATCTTCTGCACCTTTGCCTTGATCGCGGCGTAGTAGTCCGGCGATGCGATCGGGAAGTCGTGCGGGTAGGCATCCGTGTCGAAATGCCGCCGGCCCACGGAAGGGGCAGGCGATAGGTCTGGAGCACCGTGTTCTGGAGCGCCGCCGTCGCCGCCGGATCCGCCTTCAGCGCCTCGAGCGGGCTGACCCAGTCGAGTGCGTGGAGGTGGTAGAAATGGATGATGTGATCCTGATGTCCGAGGCACGCCGCGATGATGTTGCGGATGTAGTGTGCGTTCTTCGGAATCGTGATGCCGAATGCGTCCTCGACGGCACGCAGACAGCCGAGCGCATGAGAGGACGTGCAGACGCCGCAGATGCGCTGAATGTATGCCCATGCATCGCGCGGATCGCGGTCGTTCATGACGAGCTCAAGGCCGCGCCATGCCGTGCCGGAGGAGATGGCATCCGTGACCTTGCCTGATGCCTCGTCCACCTGCAGCTCAACGCGCAGATGTCCCTCAATACGGGTGATTGGATCGACAACGACGTGTTTCATTCATGCACCTGCTTTCCCTCTTTTCGAGCTGCTTCTCATGGCATCTCTTCTGCACAAGGCTCGCTCCGGCGTGCGCCGCAACACCGACTGCCGTTGCGACGGCAAGTCCTGCGCCGACCATGTCGACGTCGATGCCGTTGTACTCGGGCAGACGCTTCGAGAACGGCGCCTGATCCCAGAAGTTCGCGTTGCTGCAGCCAATGCAGGGTGCGCCCGACTGGATCGGGTACGAGGTCCCTGATACCAGCGCAGATTGCCGCAGGAGTTGTACGTCTCGGGGCCGCGGCAGCCGAGCTGTAGAGGCACCAGCCGCCCTTGGCACCCGCGTCATCGAAACGCTCGGCAAACATGCCCGCGTCGAAGAACGGACGGCGGTAGCAGGTGTCGTGGATGCGGTTGCCGTAGAACTGGCGCGGACGTCCCTCGCCGTCGAGCGGCGGCAGTGTGCCGAAGAGCGCGACGTGCATGACGACGCCCGTCATGACCTCGGGGATCGGCGGGCAGCCCGGCACAGCGATAAAGGGCTTTGCTCCGATCAGCGAGCGGATGCCCTTGGACTCCGTCGGGTTCGGCGCAGCGGCCTGGATGCCGCCCGCCGTCGCGCACGTGCCGTAGGCGATGACCGCCTTTGCCCCTCCGCGGCGTGCTTCAGCGTGTGCTCGAACGAGTGTCCGCCCGACATGCAGGGTGTAGGCGTGCTCTCCGACGGGAACCGCGCCCTCGACGGCGAGGATGTACTCGCCATGATACTTTTTGATCGTCTCCTCAAGGTGTGCCTCGAATGCCTCACACTCGCCGGCGCAGAGGGAGATGGCTGTACTCGAGCGCGATCTCGTTCAGCACGAGATCCGAGGCGAGCGGTGCGCCCGAGCGGATGAACGACTCATCACAGCCCGTGCACTCATGCCCGTGCAGCCAGATAACGACCGGCAGCGGCTTCGCCTCGGCGGCCTCGACGACCTTCGTGAGGTTGTCTCGTGCTCAGCCCCATGAGCGACGTGAGGGTCACGCAGCCCTTGAGGAAATTCCGCCGGCTGAAGCCTTTTGCGAGATATGCCTCCCACAAGCTCTCCCTTTTGTTCACATTATGCCTCCTATTTCTACGGGAAACCGATGCCATGCCAAAGACCTGCACCCAAGGAAGCACGGATAGATTCGGCACAACGATCTCACCGCATCTTTTTCGTCCGATCGAGGTGGAAAACCGAACACAGAGCCCCGCGTGCTGGATGAATTTACCGCCGAACACGGGCAAAAAGATGTGCTCGGACGACGATGCCGAATCGGTCAGTAACTCCCTATACCTATGTATTTAACAACAGTTTAACAGAGCAAAAAGGGCTGTCAATATACGAAAACTATTCTCAACATACACAATAATTATATCGGTTTATTATAGTTGTTTTCGCGATTTATGCGTGGCTGATAAATGCTGTCTCTCCGGTTGATGCGCTCAAAAAGGGCGCAATCCTCCCAGCATCGGTGATGATGCACAGGGGAGATGCGTCCCTCGCTGTTATTTCTTTCGGCGCAGTTCCTGCCGTACGGCGTCGCGCTCTTTCTCTGTCATGGTGTTCGCGCGGATCACGGCGCGGTGTCCCTCGCGGCTGCTCTCCGTGATGAGTGCATTGTCCCCGTCGTGGCGAGGATCTCGTAGGTGCGATGGCGTCCTTTTTCGGGCTGAGCACGCGCCGCTGCATGGTGTAGCCGAGGTGCTCGTAGTCCGCATTCTTCATCGCCTCGGCGAACTGCGCCCGACCGAGGTTGTTGTAGAGGATGAGCTGCCAGTAGGAAACGGAGCCGTCGGCGTTGCGCTTCATGTGGCTGCGGTCAAAGAACCAGCCGCGTCGCTCGTCGCCCTCGATGAAGACCCAGTCACCGTCCTTCAGCGTGACGGGCTCGATCGCCGTCTCTTTGCCGTATGCCTCGCGCTTTTGCCGCTGCGGCTGCGGCGACGGCGGCTTTTATCCGCCGCGTGTTTGCTGTCCGCCGTCTTGCCTGCGGTATGCTTCTGCCCGGCCGCCTTGTCCGCCTTCTCTGCCGTCTTTCCATCCGCTGGTGCGGTGGCAGGATGCTCTGTGCCCCGATGCGCCGCAGTATCCGCCGCATCCGTCATGCGCGGCTTGTTCACCGATGCATTGGTCTCGTCTTCCGGCAGCTCCGAGATAAAGCCGATGGTTCCGGGGGCAGTATCCGCATCCGTCGCGGTGTCTGCGCAGCAGGCGCATCAGCGTTCGCCGCAGGCTTCGTCTCCCGCGTATTATCCGTATCCGATTTCCTGCTGCGTCAGCATGGCTGTCGCCATCACCGACCGCATCCATCTCCTTGTCGAGTGCATCGTCGTGCGTCGCATCGTCCTTTTCCTCTGACGTCTCCCGCACGCGCGGCGGCAGATGCCCCGCCATCTTCTTTTGCGGGGGCAGCGGCGTCCTCTGTGTGACTTTCCTCCGCCGCCATGACGGCGTGGATCTCTGCCTCCTGTTCGGCAGCCATCCCGCTGGCGGGGAGGAGGAGGATTCCTGCGGCGAGCAGGCGGGTGATGGATTTCATAGTGTCTCCTTTTTCTTACGAAAAGCACGGATGGATCATAAATACGAGGATGGGTTGACGGCTGTCCGCTGAGGCGCACCTCGTAGTGCAGATGCGGCCCCGTGGAGTGCCCTGTCGAGCCGACGTAGGCGATGATCTGTCCGCGCCGCACGCGCTGTCCTGCGGTCACCACGACCGCCGAGGCGTGCCCGTAGCGTGTCGAGACACCGCTCCCGTGGTCGATGTCGACCATGTTGCCGTAGCCGCCCGCATTCCAGCCCGCGAGGGTCACGACGCCGTCCGCCGTCGCAACGATGGGCGTGCCCATCTCGGCGGCGATGTCGATGCCCTGATGGAACTCTGCGCCGTTCCAGCGCAGTCCGTAGCCCGAGCTGATGAAGCCGTCCGTCGGCCAGCCCGTCGGGGTGGTGACGGGTGTATCGTCACCCAGGAAGGAGGATGCCCCCGGCACGTCCTTCTGCATCGTGACGGCGAGCTGTCCGATGGAGCTGCGGCGTGCTGCGATGCGTTCCTCGAGCATCGTGAGTGCCTCACCGACCTCATCGGTGGTGAGTGCGTGCGGTGCGCCGCCCGTCGGTGCCGGCGCGGCCTCCCCGCCGGTGCTGCGCTGTCCGCCTCCGCCGGCGGTGCGCCGACGAGGGCGCGCAGTCCGTCCTCCGTGCGCTGGAGGGCATCGACCTCCTGCCCGAGCGCGGAGGTCTTTTGGCGATCTGGAGGATCTGCTCCTGCTGGATGCGGTTTCGCCTCGCGCAGCTGGTGCCGTCTCCTCCTCGTGAGGTAGGCATGCGTGAGGGTGTAGATGGAGAAAATCGAGGCCGACAGCGACGAGTGCCGCCCCGCGCCCGCACCCACGGCGAGCAGGCGCAGGGCACGCAGCGAGAGGCGCACGGTGTGCGTCGTGTCCGTTTCCCGATCCACCAGCTGCAGTTTATAGCGTGATTGTTCTTCGCTCAACGCGTCCCCTCTTCCCATCGAGATGTTTCCTGTCCGATCCCTATTTCCTATTTCTCTATCGTACTTAAGAATATGAAAACCTGCTGTGACACAGCAGGTTTTTATGTCCGTTGATATCTTCTCAGTACCGGATGGGCAGCGGTTTTGCCATGGCTTCCTTCAGTACGTCCTTTTTCCTCGTCGCTCAGCGGGTAGTCCGACGATCCGTTTTGATCGGTTTGATGTAGCTGCGCGAGTCCTCGCGGGCAAAAGATGCTGGAGAAGATCACGCCGTCGTTGTTCGCATCGAGCAGGGCGACGGCATAGCTGAGGTCGCCCCCCATGTCCTCAAAGGCGCGGAACCGCACGGAGGCGACGCGCACGAGCGACTGGCGGATGAACTGTCGGATTAGTTCGTTCTCCTCGAGGATGCGTGCGTTCGTTGCCGCGACCTCCTCCACCGTGCGCACGTGCTGGATCAGCATCCCTCGAGATCGTCCTGCTCGAGCCGCGCATCATCGCACGGTAGCGGCTGCTCATCGTCGAGAGCCGTACCCATGACGTAGATGACGAGGATGAGCAGGACGAAGATCAGGAGCAGCGCGGTGAGCAGGAGGGCTGCATCATGTGCTTCGATCGACTTCACTAGATTACTCAAAAACAAGTTCTCTCTTCCCTTCTTTCCTCCGTCCCCCATGGGGCGGAGGCGGATGTGCCCCAGAGGGCGGCAGACGGCACGCCGCACATCCTATACGGTGAATTTCTGCTTGGAGAATGCGCGCAGTGCCGCACGCTTGTCCTCCTTGGCTGCGCCGTCTGCCGATGTGGTCAGGAGCGACAGCAGGCGCTCCAGATCCTCGGCGGAGAGTAGCTGATTTTCGAGCCGCCCCTTCCCCTTCCTCGCGCCCCCGTCTGGATGCGTACCTTCGTGCCGAGGCTGCGCGTTAGGCGCTCCTCTGCCTCACGGACGAAGAGGTCCGGCTTTTTCTCTGGCTTTGGCGGCGCTGATTTTTCGAGTGCATTCGGATCCTTCGCCAGGCGTTTGACGAGCGCCTCGACGCCGCGCGCCGAGAGCTCGTGCTCCTGGATGTACTCTGCCGCCCTCACGCTGCAGCGCAGCGGTCTCGAGCGCGAGGAGCGGACGTGCCTGTCCCATGGTGAGAACGCCGTTCGCGATGAATGCCTGCACCTCTTTCGCGAGGCGCAGGAGGCGGACGCTGTTCGCGATCGCCGAGCGGCTGCGCGCGACGCGGCGCGCGAGCTGTTCCTGTGAGAGTTTGAACTCGGTGAGGAGCCGCTGATAGGCGTGTGCCTCCTCGATCGGGTTGAGATCCTCGCGCTGGAGGTTCTCGATGAGTGCCATCTCTGCCATTTCCGCGTCGTTTGCTGTGCGGAAAAATCGCAGGAATGGTCGTGAGCCCCTGCCATCTTGGCGGCGCGCAGACGCCGCTCGCCCGCGATGAGCTTTCGTACTTGCCCGCGCCGATGTCGCGGACGGTGACGGGCTGGAGGATGCCGTGCTGCGCAATGGACTCGCGTAGCTCCTCCAGTGCTGCCTCGTCGAACTCGCGGCGCGGCTGAAAGCGGTTGGGCTGGATCACGTCAATGGAGAGCTCCGCGTGATGCGCAGGGGCCGCAGCGGTCTCTGTCTTTTCCTCCGGCGGCGGGTCGGTCGGCAGGGCGAGCGCGTCTTTTCCGAGTCCGAGTGCGCTGAGCCCACGTCCGAGGCCGCCTGTTTTAGCCTTCTTCACGCCGTATGACCTCCCTCGCGAGTGCAATATACATCTCCGCCCCGCGCGATGTGATGTCGTACGAGGTGATCGGCTGCCCAGGAGGGTGCCTCGAGAGTCGGACGTTGCGCGGGATCATCGTCTGATAGAGTGCGTCGCCAAAGACGCCGCGCACTCGTCGACGACCTGCCCCGCGATGCGCGTCCGTGAGTCGTACATCGTCATCACGACGCCCTGACACGCAGCTTTCGGTTGGCGCGCCCTTGACGAGGCTGATGGTTTTCATCAGCTGCGCCACGCCCTCGAGGGCAAAGAACTCGCACTGGATGGGGATGAGGACGGCGTGTGCCGCCGTCAGTGCATTCAGTGTCAGAAAGCCGAGGGAGGGCGGGCAGTCGATAAAGATGTAGTCGTAGTCGGTCAGCACTCGGCGATCGCCTTGCGGAGGCGTGTCTCACGATGTTCCAGCGACGCCAGTTCCACCTCTGCAGCCCGCGAGTTCCACATTGGCGGGAACGACGTCGACGAGGTAGTCCGACTCGATGATGACCTCGCGCATATGCTTTTCCGTCGATCAGGACGCGATAGGTCGTCGCGGGAGAGTGTCTTGTCGATGCCAAAGGCACTGGTCGCATTCCTGCGGATCGATGTCGATGAGCAGGACGCGCTCGTTTGGCACGCGCGACGGTGGCGGCGAGATTGACCGCCGTCGTCGTTTTGCCGACGCCGCCCCTCTTTTGACTCGGGCAACCGCAATGATCTTTGCCACGGGATCATCCTTTCTACGGGTGCTGTGGTGGATGTTCTAGAAAAGCACCTTTGCGAGGTGGAGATACTCGGGATCGAGCGCTTTCTTATTGTTGACGGCGTCGTAGAGGTTGACGGAGACGACGTGTCCCTTTGTGGTAGCCGGAACACGATGCCCGAGAGCCCCGAGATGAGTGCGAGCGCCGCCCTGCTCGCCGAGCTGGCTGGCGCGTACGCGGTCGATGACCGTCGGTGAGCCGCCGCGCTGGATATGGCCGAGCACCGAGACGCGCGTCTCGATGTCCGTATGTTTTGTAATGTAGTCGCAGACGTCCTGCCCTTGGCCGCACCCTCGGCGACGACGATGAGGATGTAGCGTTTACCGTGCTCGTATGCGTTGGTGAGATCGTTGACGATCTCCGCGAGATCAAATTCTCCTCAGGGACGAGGATGTACTCCGCACCGCCCGAGATGCCCGAGACGAGAGCAAGCCAGCCGGAGCCGCGCCCCATGACCTCGAGCACGATGATGCGGCGATGCGCCGATGCTGTATCGCGCAGCTTGTTGATCGCGTCGATGATCGTATTCGCCGCCGTGTCGCAGCCGATCGTGTAGTCCATGCCCCAGACATCGTTGTCAATCGTGCCCGGCAGGCCGACGATGGGGGAAGCCGAACTCCTCCGTAAGCAGCTGTGCGCCGCGCAGCGAGCCGTCGCCGCCGATCACGCAGAGCCTCGATGCCGCGCTCGATGAGATTCTCATGTCCGCGGCGGCGTCCTCTGGCGTCGTCCAGTCCTTGCAGCGTGCCGTCCCGAGGAAGGTGCCGCCGCGCTGGATGATGTCGCCCACATCCTTGGACTCAAGCTCCCACATATCCTCGTCCAGGGAGTCCCTGATAGCCATCGTCGATGCCCCCACACGGACGCCTTCATAGAGGGCTGTGCGCGCAACGGCACGCGCTGCCGCGTTCATTCCGGGGCTGTCTCCCCACTCGTCATGACTGCAATACTCTTTAACACAACGCATCCTCCCCTGCCCATCATTTCCATGCGCTCAGTGCGCGGTCTTTCGTGAATCATTGCATCAAACGGCAAAAGAAAATCTGCTCTTTTTGAGATTGAGCGTAATATCTATGTACAAGTCGAAGAAGGTCTATACCGCAGAGCGCATCCCACCAGCGCTTCGCGATCTCTCCGCCGTGTCAGCACAAAGAGGGAGGCGAAATCTACTGCATGATTGCTATCCCCGCCGCGCGAGTGTAACAGCTTTTGCTAGCGCGTGTGATCAGGGGCGCTCAGCGCAGATCCCTCTTTGTGGTACGTATCATAGATCGAAAATGTTTCACGTGAAACATTTTTTATTTCACGAGAATGCCATTGTTGTAAAGCTCGTTGCACGATAGGTCAATATCGTCATTCCAGCTAATCCCGTAGCCGCCTGCATCGACCCGCACCTGATCAAACAGTCCTTTTCGTCAAACGCAGCGTTTCGAAGGGCTTTCCATTGATGAAAAGCGGCGCTACACGGTGGGACTTTGTTTCTCCGTTGACAAAGAAACACGAAGCTCGTAGTCAGGACAGGTGAGTTACTACGCGGTCACTCGCATATCACTACGCACCTATAAAACATAACGCATCCCTCCTTATTGGTTTACGAAAGCGGCGGCAACGCCACAAACTTCTGCGTATTCCAGATTTGCAACAGTTCATTTTGATACTTTGATGCCCACTGACGCACTAAGCATCTGCGACTTTGCAGGAAGATCTCCTTCCATCATCTCAAGGGTATGAATATCAAACGCCCCATGTACTCACCATACATGACATGAAAATGTGGAGGATTATGTTCGGCTTGCTGAAAATACATCTTGATGACAAGCCCATCAAAGCGTGCAATGACTGGCATGGAATCTTACCTCCATTATAGGATATCAGCCGCAGAATCAAGAAGCTACTCATGTGCGAGATCGCGGAAGCGCGTGTATTCCTTCTGGAAGTACATGCGCACGGTATCCGTCGCTCCGTTGCGGTGCTGCGATACTCAGCTCCGTGATGTTTGCATTCTCCGTATCTTGATTGTAATAATCCTCGCGTACAGGAACATGACAATGTCCGCGTCCCTGCTCGATCGAGCCCGACTCACGCAGATCAGAGAGCATGGGGCGTTTGTCCGAGCGCCCTCGGTCGCACGGGAGAGCTGCGAGAGAAAGCGATGATGGGAACGTTCAGCTCACGGGCGAGTACCTTCAGCGAGCGCGTCATCTCTCTGCCACGGCGAGTGTGCGGTTCTCCGCGCGCCCCGGCGCCTGGATGAGCTGGAGATAGTCGATAGCGATGAGATCGAGCCCATGCTCCGCCTTGAGGCGGCGGGCGCGCGTGCGGATGTCGAGCACCGTCGTACTACTCGTATCATCGAAGTAGAGTTTTTGTCTTCGCTGATGCGGTCAGCGACCTTGACGAGCCGTTCCCACTCCTCATCATCAAGCTCTCCGCGGGCAAGGCGCGTCGCGTCGATCTGCCCCTCAGCACAGAAGATACGATGCATCAGCTGCTCGCGCGGCATCTCCAGAGAGAAGAAAGCAACTGTCCCGCCCTGCAGGGCGACGTGTGGCGACATTCAGGACGAACGCCGTCTTGCCCATGGCAGGGCGTGCCGCAACGATGATGAGGTCCTGAGGGGCTGGAGGCCGCGTGTCACACCGTCGAGTGTCGCGACCCCGTCGAGAACCCCCGTGATGCCGCCTTCGCCTTGGCGAGCTCGCTCACGCGATCCACGGCATCGAAAGACGACCTCCTTCGCAGAGATAAACGCCCCGTCGTCTGTCCTCCGGCGATGGCGAGGATCTTGCGCTCTGCATCGTCGAGCTGTTCGGCGATATCCTCGCCGCCTCGTACGCTGCACCCGCAATCTCCGTGCTCGCGTCGATCAGGCGCGCAGGACAGCCTTCTCCCTGACGATCTTTGCATAGTGTGCGAGGTTCGCCGTGCTCGGCACGGTGTTCGTCAGATTGGCGAGAAACGAGATTCCTCCCACCTGCTCGAGCAGGCCTGATTTTTTCAGCGACTCGGTCACGGTCACGATATCCACAGGCTCACCGTTGCGCAGGAGCGGCTCCATCGCCTCAAAGACGGCACGATGTGCCTGACGGTAGAAGTCCTCTGCATGGAGCAGCTCCACAGCCTGCGACACCCGCCGCAGGTTTCAGCATCATCGAGCCGAGCACCGAAAGTTCCGCCTCGATGCTCTGTGGCGGCACACGTCCTTCCGGCATATCATACTCCTTTTCGTATCATCATCCACACGAGGAGGGATTCAACGCGCCCCTCCGTCATGCTCTGCATTCTCTTTCCACTTCTCATCGGCAAACAGCACGGCAAAAGAGGCCTCCTCGGCACTCTTGAGGCGATGATCTTCAGCCCCAGATGATCCTCGGGGATGTCCTTCTTATTCTCCCACGGGATGATGAGGGTTGAGATCCCGCCCTGTCGTGCGCCGTATGCCTTTCAAAGAGCACCGCCCACCGGGCGGATCTCCCCCTGCAGAGATCTCACCCGTGACTCGCCACATCCTGCCGGACTGCCGCACCGGTCACGGCACTGACAATCGCCGTCAGGATGGCCGTACCCGCGCTCGGACCGTCGATGTTGCCGCCGCCAATGATGTTGACATGGAGGTCATAGTCATGCGAGGTCACGTCCCGTCAGGCGGCGCATGACCGACGCCGCATTGAACACTGAGTCCTTTGCCATACTGCCCGCTGTCTCATTGAAGCGCACGGTCCCTTTCCCTTTTCTGCCGCAGGGAAGGCGACGGCCTCAATCTCGATGATCGAGCCGAGGAAGCCCCGCTACGCCGAGGCCAAACACTCTGCCAACAGCAGGCGTATCCGAGGCTCTTTTTACCAGGGATAGAGGCGGCTCACCTGCACAACCTCGTGAGATGTCCTCCTTTGTCACAGGGATACACGGAGGCTCTGTTTCACGTGAAACATTTTCCGCTTTCTTCCCATCGTCCGAGGGTGAAGGAAGGCTCCATACCGAGGAGCTCTTTTTCCTCGCGATGGATGTTTCACGTAAAACATCTGATTTGCATCTCCGTGCGATGTCATCTTGTTGCACAGAGGTGTGGGCTCAATTGTTTACGTGAAACAATGCGCTCCACATCTGCATCATCCATGCGGTTCAGTGCGAGGCTATGGCATCGGCGAGGATGTTGATCGCCTTGCGCCCCTCAATGCGTGTATGTGCTGATGAGCTCCGCTGTGCCGGGGGCAAGCGCGACATGGAGGCGCTGTGCCGCATTTTCCACAATCGTGCGGATATGTGCCGGTGTCAGCGGCTCAGTGAGATCTCCGCGCAGCGTGAGCGCAAGGCAGGATTGATGCGATCCGGCTCGCGTGTCGTTGCCCGATGAGCACGAAGTCCGCCGGCGCGCCCTCCTCAAAGAGTTTGCGGATGTACGGAGGGACGCGCTTGTCATCAGGGTCATAGTACGCAGATTCAAAGTAAGCGCGCTTGTCCTCAAGTACCTTGAGCAGCTTTGTTCTGGAGCATCTCATCCATCTCACCGATCTCGTCGATGAAGAGGATGCCGCCGTGCATCGGTCACCAGCCCTGGTTTTGGCTCGGGAACGCCGCCGTCGGCAAGGTTCTTCTGCGCGCCCTGATAGATGGGGTCATGCACCGAGCCGAGCAGAGGTTCGTCATGTCGCGCGGATCCCAACGCAGCGTTATCCGTCCGTCTCGACAAAGGGGTGCAGTCTCTGCAAAAGGCGATACCGCACGTTTCTTCGCCGCCTCGAGGACGAGGCGTGCCGCTGTCGTCTTGCCGACGCCGGGCGGCCCGCAGAGCAGTAGATGCTGGGGGTAGGGCGAGGAGAGCTGTGCCATGAGGGAGCGCACGGCGCGTTCCTGCCCGACGATCTCATCGAACGTCTTCGGGCGCAGGGAGCTCCATCACGGATTGTGTGAGATGCACCTTTTCTAGCGCCTCAAGCGCCTCACGCTTTTTCTTGTCATGCGGAGACTCTGCGCCGGGGCTCTCCTCCGAGATCACCTGACGGCGGATGTCGTCCACATACTCCCTCGTGATCCTTTTTCGAGCTTTTTCATTTACCTTGCGCTCGATGCGATCCTCCAGATCGCGCCGTGCGAGGATGCTCCGCGACCTGCTCCGTCATGCGCGAGGATCTCGGGCAGCTCTGTCTCCGCGGGTGGGGGCGAGCAGCGGATCCTCCTCGCGGATGCGCATGAGTGCGAGGACGCGCTCACGGCGATCCTCCGAGCGCATGAGTGCCATTGCATTCATCTTGCCCGCCTGGATGACTAGGCGCTCCGTTCCCATCGTATCGGCGAGCATGCGAAAGATCGTCGCGATCTCCTCGTCGATCTGCGCGTCCCTGTGAGAGCTTCGGATGCTCCTTTCCCGCGTCCTTGCCGCCGAATAAACTTAAAAAGACATAGTCCTCCTTTTGAGAAGGCTGATGAGACATGCTCATCAGCCGCTGTATGTGAAGCACCGATAAATTCGGTACAACCATCTTGACGCATCTTTTTGCCCGCACTTCGGCGGAAAAATCCTCCACAGAGCGCCACTCTGCGTCCGGTTTTTCCACCTCGTTCGGACGAAAAATCTACGCCAATCTGGCAGACCCTCATTTTATCAGTGTTTCCTCATTATTATCAGGATGTCAAAACGAGAAAGATTCATGTGCCGTCCGGCGCCCCTCCGCCGCTGGCGGCACCTCCCCGCCGCGGCAGGGGAGGCTTTGTGGGCAGCAAACCGGACATCTGCGCTATCCATCGCTGCCCATCCTGTAGAAAAAGGATTTGAGCATAGCTAAAATCATGCAAATCTACACCATAGGAGGCTTTGCGTGCATCTAAGCAAACCTTAGCGGAGCAAGTGAGTAAAGCGCGACTTCGCCCCCGACACACTTCTGCCGTTCAAGCGAGCGTGTTAAGAATACGTTATCAGGATATCAATACGAGAAAGATTCTTGTGCCGTCCGAAAGTGCCCTCCGCCGCTGCGCATGCACCTCCCCGCCGCAGCAGGGGAGGCAACATGGCGTCTTGCATAGATCGTGCGTATCCATGCGTCCCGATAGAGCCGAGTGTCCCAAACAAACCCTAGAGGAGCAATCGAGAAAAGTGCGGTACGCCTGCGGATTTCGCCCGTTCAAGCGCAGCGCGTTAAGAAATCGCGGGTATTTAAGCATACAAGCACGCGATCGATTGCGGAACGAGGCGTTTGTGCGGGGCACTCTTAGTGAATCCTACTCTTTGCGCACATGAATCTTGATCGTCGTTGCGATGTTCGGGTGTACCTTGACGACGGCCTCATGACGCCCTCACCCGTCACCTCTCCATTGATCGAGATCTTGCGGCGATCCACATCGATGTTCTGCTTCTTCAGTGCCTCCGCGACATCCTTTCCCGTCACCGCGCCAAAGAGCCGCCCGTTCTCGCCGACTGCGTACGGGGATCTCCACCGTGACCTTTTCGAGCTGCGCGGCCATGAGCTGCCTCGTCGACCTCCATCGCATTCTTGCGCGCCTTTGCGCCCGCCTGTGCCTTCGCCACGTTCATTCGACGTATTCTGCGGGCAGTGCGAGCTTCCTCGGCAGTAGAAAATTACGTCCGTAGCCGTCCGCTACCTCCACGATCTCGCCCTTCCGATATTCTTTACATCAGCCTGCAGTATGACTTTCACGTTGGTCACTCTCTCTATATATGCCTTTGCTTTTTCTACCACCTGTGCGCGCACCTCGTCCAAGGGGACGCCCTGACCTGTGCGCCTGACGACATTGGCGTGTCCGCCGCCGCCGAACGCTCCATGATGACCTGCACATTCATCTCTCCCGACGAGCGTGCACTGATGCTCACCACATCACTCGCGAGCGGGAACACGTAGATGCTCATGCGCACGCTGTCAACGCGGAGCATGCCGTCCGCCGCCTGTGCGGCGATGATCTGCCCGTTCGGCGGGAGATCGGGAGACTCACGATCAGCCCGCCCGGGTAGTAGACGGCGTTTGCCTTCGCCCGTGCGAGCGATACCGTCGTCTCGTAGTCGCTCTGGAAGAGCGTGCGGACGAGTACGGGATCGGCACCGGCGCGTCGCAGGTATGCCGCCGCATCAGGTGCGCGCCCGCACCGACGTTGAAATTCTTCGTATCCACCACGATGCCCGAGTAGAGCGCCGTCGCATCGAGGCGCGTCGGCGGATGTTATCGCCGAAGTACGCAGGCAGCTCCGTCACGAGCTCGCTCGCCGAGCTGGACGCCGTCTCGATGAGACGAGCAGCGGGTTCTTGATGAAAATGCTCGCTGCGGCGGTGATGGTCGATGACGACGACCTTCGGAATGCGCTCGAGCAGGGCAGGATCGGCGAGGATGTGCGGGATATGCGCGTCCACCACGACGAGCAGGGAGGACAGCGACGGCGTCTCCGTGATGTCGCCGGGGCGGAGGAACAGCCTCGTCGGGCTTCATCCTTCTGTACGAGATCCACGATGCGGTCAATGCCCTCATTCATCTCGCTGAGGGACAATGTGATACCTTCTTTTTCGAGGGGCGTGCCATGCACGCGACACCCATCGCCGCGCCGAACTCCATCGTAGTCCTCGTTGTGGTGTCCCATAACGTACACCTCGTCCGAGTTCTCCATAATGTCGCGCAGTGCGTGCGCCACGACGCGCGCCTTGACGCGTATGCTTCTCGATCGCCTTTGCCTTGCCGCCGAAGAACTGCGTTTTGCCGCTGATGTCGAGCGCCA
>BNJU01000912.1_pt1 | contig 57225 bp, 89 predicted proteins | sample 8539281 | NCBI WGS metagenome assembly BNJU01 (sample SAMD00202456, study PRJDB9452) | human saliva metagenome | isolation source: human saliva | place: Japan
CATGCTGGATGGCCTCTGTTTGGTTAGAGCACATTTCTCCAAGTTTCAGTGGCCGTCTCTGCACCACGAGTCCCATAGTCTGCGCCAGCCCCAGCACTGCCTGCCACCGAACCGCAGCAGTCCGGACGTCTGAACTGATCAGTCCGGGGTTTGCACAGCGAACGCCTATAACGGGAACTGCATCCCTGGCCCGCACACCGAGGAGTGGCATCGGCCACCAGGCCAACTTTGAGCGATCGCCAGCAGCGAGCGGCCCGAGCCCGCCATCGCACGTGGCACAGGCGATCTCTGGCAGCCCATCTCCGGCGATCCTGTCGTCCGAGAAGATCCACCCGATCACAGTCACTGGCAGCCTGAACAGAGCCTGTGAGTGCATATCTCAGTTGCCTGACTGCACACCGTGATTTGGCCCACCGCTGACATCCCTCCGATAAGGAGGTGTTTGAGCCCTCCCGGGAGGTCTCCTGAGTGAGTGACCGTTACGTACAGATCGAGGCCACCCGATCCGGAAATACCTTGGTGCCAAACCGGTGCCCCTGTCTGACCCAGGACCACCTGCCCGCAGCGACCGTCTCGGACCGACTGCCCAGAACCATGACGACGGCCTGACCCACCATGATCAGTCCGTCGATTGACCCAACGGCCTCCCCACGGTCCAATCCGCATCGTGGATGATGATCTGCAGGTCAACATCGGCTGTCGACGGTCGCGGCTCGTCATTGAGGTGCCTGACGAACCCACATTTGACCTCACGACCCCAGCCCTGTCTCCACAACGGAAAGCTCCAGTGCCGAGCAGGTCACTGAAGGAGTGACCCCTGGGAATGCCAACGGTTCATCTCCACTTGTTTCTTCCTCGATCCCCTGGCTCAAACCAGCGTCCACCAGCCTGATCCTCGGCTCCCCAACGGACTGCCCGACTCACGGATTTGTGATGGCCTCCGACTTTTAATCGTCAATGCAGTGCCGATGCTGACATGAAGGTCACATTCAGCTTCCGCTCTTCTGTACCGGGCGCTGACATGCACCACTGTAGTGAGACTCTGTTTACCGTCGATTTTATTGACCTTTGAGCCCAGAACCATATTTTGAGACAGATCCCCGATCCCTCTGCCTGCCTGACCGACATTTTCTCGATCTTCTGTGCCTCAGACGGCAGCACCACTGGGAAACATTTGTGCCATGACGGCACATACCTGACAGCTCACCCACTGCAGCAGCTGGCTGCCTCCGTCAGCGATCAACAGCAGAACACACGCCGAACCTGATCGAAAGAATATCCGTTGAAAGCTGGTTTCAGTGGAATGAAGACGGTACAGAGTTGAGCAGGGTCCGTCACGCGAACCGAGACAGACCAGCGGGACAGCCAGCCGGTCATCAGCCACGGACAGTGATCGTGCACTTCCTGCAGACGCAGCACCCGCCACCTCACGTGAACACAGCCATGAGCCCCCAACGACCCTGGATGGAGATTGCCCGAGATGCCCGCGGCCCTGTCTCCACACTGGCTGCCTGAATCCCAGCAAACTGATCCGTCCCATTTTATCAATGAATGATATAGATCGAAAGTGAGGATTACAGCAAGAGGCCATCGGGAGGCCATGAGTGGGAGGCCTCACGACCGCCTCCACCCGCCGGGCGGGATCCCAGCCCATTCTGACCGGCCCGGAACAGTCGATCCCCCGCACGATTGATCAACGTTTCCACCTCACGTGCCTGAGAACTGCCCCGCCTGGTCTCCCCAGGACCCTCCCCACCCAAGCCTGAGCATGAGTCCATAGTCTCTCCCCTGTGCATCACATTGCCTCGTTAAGTAGCAGGTTCACGATTTCTCCCGACGAAAGCGAAGATTGAGCCACCGAGCCTGAGCAGTGCCCGATCGATTTCCCATGTTCCGCTGGGCCATGGAATGCCTGACCAGCGACCGCAGGATCTCGGGCCCGCCCAGATCAGGCTGTCTCCCGGCGGTCAGTGAGGCTTGACAGCCCATGACCAGCTCCATCGACTAAGCCACGGAGATTCACAATCATTTCTACTCTTCTCCGAAAGATAATGAAAGATGGAAATCACGCCCACGGAGCTTGCCCTCGACCCTTGTAACGGTGTAGAAAATACGGATGTAAACGGGAAAATTCGTGCGCTGGTGGATTCTATCCGGGTTTCTGGACAACAATCGAATCAGCGATGCCGCTTATTTAAATGTAACGTGAGGATTTGTCTCTTCCTTTGCTGAACGGGCAACCTTAGACAGCTCTCCGGATTTCTCATTGCCAAAGTCCGTGGCGTACTTTCGAATTCGCTCCATACCGAGATCGGTTTAGTAATTCCCCTTCTCATCCATCGAAAAGATGGTGACCGAGGTCAGCAAAGAAGAGTTACAGGAGTTCTTAAATCCCGTCAACAATATTCTCATTTGCATGCTGAGAGGGCCAAATCCAGCAACGAATGTTCGCGTAACCTCATCATACTTTTCCGGTACAATCGATGATGGTCGAGGGTATCACCTTTTTCTTCCAAAGCAGCCAATGGAGCTAATCGGTTTAAAGGAAGAGCCCGTGCAAGCTGTGTCTGGGTTGCCCCTGTTCAGCAAAGGAAGAGACAACCGCTTACACTTTTTAAATAAGCGGCATCATGATTCGATTGTTGTCGAAACCCGGATAAGTCACCAGCGCGAATTTTTCCTGTTTTTACATCCGTGACCACTGGAACCGTTACAAGGGTCGAGAGCAAGCTCAGCCGGCGTGATTTCCATCTTTCGTATCTTTTCCAGAAGAAAAGTAAAAAGCGGTATGGGCATCTCCTGCTAGCAAGCATCTGATAAGAAGCTTCATCCTGCGCCAAAACATTCTGCTCAAAAAGCGCACAGAGAAGAAGATTGCCGGAAATCGTCTGCTTCGCAATCGCATACTTATAAAGCAATTTATCGAATCCTGCATCGCTATGCAGGTATTCCATCAATCTTCTTAACGAAAAGTGGTATAAATTTCATCGGTATCCGGAATACTCTGTGTCCAGAGAAAGCTTAGGTATCAATCCAGCCTTCTTCTATCCCTTTCATCAGAAAAGAATGAGAGAAATCGCATCACTCTTCCACAAACTATATGCCGTAGACGCCTTATAACGGGTATCTTCCGGATTGACCACTCCTCCTTTTTGCTGAGAAGATAATCATAGATATAGACCATATAGATTTGCATTTCCTGGGAAGACCTGAAAGTTCTCCTCCACTATCCTGCTTTAAAATTCCTCAATTTGAGAGAGCATCTCTTCTTTATTTTTCGTGAAGCGAACGCCGATTTCTTTTCTCGGCTTCCTTGGCATCCGCATGGAAGAAGTGATCTTTTATTTAAAACATTGTTATTAATCAACTGGTAGTACGCATCTTTTACGGAATCATAAGCTGAGACTGTTTCATTTTACTCTGATCCAAGTCATTGTTCTCCGTAAGCTTTTGAAGCAAGGATCCCCGCGAGTTCCTGTTCCAGCAGGTGATAAATGGAAATCTGGTCATTCGCGGAAATGGTCGTATAGATGTCATTTCCCGCCATGGGTTTTTCTTCGGAAATCACTTCCATAATGCTCCCACATTGTTGAGATACATCTCCTTATATCCTCTTTTTCCTTTTAAAAGTAAATCCTCACTTTTTCCAGTCCCCAGACGCCTATGAGTGTCAGTGAGTATCGTAGGACTGGATCCTGTTTCTTTTTCAGTTCGGCAAGCTGCCCTTCCTGTACCTGTCCGGTATATCCCACGATATGGGATAAGTAGGGAGCGTAATTATATTTCCTGACGGATACACTCTCCACATCCACTCCCGGAAGGTCGTATTTTGATTCCAGAATTTCCGCCATACACTCTCTGGAAATATTCTTCACAATGGTCGTGCTCATGTAACGCTGGTAGGAGGTGAGGCGAAGGGAGTAAATAATGCCGATCATATCGAGTGCAGTCTTATCGGAAAGTTGCACGGCCTGTCCATCACTGTCCGTAAGCTTATTGAAATGATACAGCTTCTTTGCCTGCTCAAAACATTCTTCCGCTGTGGATGCAGCTTCTGTCTTACTCAGCTTATCCGGTTCTTTCCGAAAACATTGGCAATGAGGCGAAGTTTTTCCTGCTCCGATGCCGTTGTAGCAAAACTTTCCGTCTTCTTTAATTTCCACTTTAAATTGGCTTTCCAGCGGATATTGATACTTTTCGATAATATCCGCAAGTTTTTTCAGCATCGTATTTCTGCTGTTAATCCCTTTGCTTGTGGAAGTAAAGACACCGGTATCCGCTATCGTGATATTGTACTGCAATTCATTGTATGCCAAGAGCTTCCCGTCTTTATCATGAGATATTGCCGCGTGTTCCGAGCACAGATTCTTTTGTACTTTTTAAATGGCTTTCAGATAATTCTCTCGTGCAAAAATCTGCATCTGAAATAAATGCACAGAAAGAATCGAAAAAGCCCAATAAAAATCTGGTTAAGGCGAATAAACGTGAGGAAAGAGTCGGGATACCAACTCTTTCAAAAACTATAGATTTCTTTCATCATAGTGCTTTCTCCTCCAATCGTCTGCTTGCTACTAAAGAAGAAACGATATAAAACCAAAGTCAGTAAAAAGAAAACAATCGACGGTAAAACAATGTGAGACGAAGTAATAGGGAATACTCCACTTTCCCCGAATGAGAAAGCGAAAGAACATAGATGTAACTGTGTATGTCAATCCGCTCAGTACACAGAGAAAGAGCGGAGCTGAATATATTCTTCATAGTAATAGGCATGAAAAGTAACCGTTGGCATATCCGATTAAAAACAAAAATCAGAGAGTAGAAGCCGAAAGGCCCGGAATAAAAAGATCCATCAGAGTCCTGCACAAAAGTCCGTAAATCATTCCCGAAGCGGTCCATAGTAGAAACCGAAGGAAAAAGCAGAGAATCAAGAGCAGATTCGGACTCGTTGCCAGAAAGAAGTAAAGGAAAAACACTGGTTTTGCAACAAAAGAAAAGCCAGAATCAGAAGAAGAAAATAAAATAAGAATTGGGTATACCGTCTTTTCTTTCTTTTTTACAATTTTTATTCCCCAAAGTCACTACTCTCCTTTTTGTTCAGCTGACTACTGCTCGCTTTTTGGAAGCGATCATCTTCGATCCGTAAGAACCAGAACTTCCTGTAAATTCGTAAAATCAGCCGCAGGAATCAAACTAGCCGTTTTCTCATAGCGTTTTCATCCACCTGGATATCAATGGCAAAGCCCACTAAAATCCCCGGTAAGAACTTCGACGAAATATTCGATGTTACGATACGGTCGCCATCCTGGATTACCGCATCCTTTTTCATCATTGCTGATTCGAGCGCCTTCTTCATAAAAGCTTCAAATCTCCGGCCACGATGCAGGTATCACTCGGTTTGGATCCTCATGCAGGAAACCCTCGATTCGTCGTCAATAATCGAGCGGACTGTCGCATAATTTAAACCGACATCCGTTACAATGCCGACAAGACCGCCCTTCGCCATCACGTTCTGATCGACTTTGATGCCGTCTTTCGAACCTTTATCAATCCGAAAACCTGAAACCAATTCTCGGAGTCTTTCGCAATCACTCTGGCCGCTACTTTTTGTACCTGTCAAATGGTCCTGATCCAAGGCATAGAGCTCACGAAGACGGCGAAGCTCTTCTTCGTTCTGCTTTAAAATATTATTTTCTTCCGTCAAGGTATCAATCTTCGCCTGTAGCTTGGTGTTCTCCTCTTCCGCTTCCACGAGAGACTTATGCTTTTCCCAATGGGAATATAAACCTCTTCCCACGCGGTTTACTCCGGTTTGCATCGGGACAAGGACTGTCCCCACCGCATTTCTTAGCGGATTCTATAAGACCGTCCTTTATTGAAGACAGTACGACCATCATGACACTAAAGCACGTCAGAATAATAAAGATATACTTACTTTTTCTACCTTCCACTAGAACTTCCCCTGTTCCTTAAAACTGTAGTAACGATTATCCCCTATTACGATATGATCCACTAAAGGAATCCCCATATACTCTCCGATTCTCCTGATGGAATCTGTTAAGGCCTCATCTTCTCTGGACGGCGTAGGATCGCCGGAAGGATGATTGTGTACCAGAATCATACAGGTTGCCGATACGGTAAGCGCTTCACGAAAGATTTCTCTTCCGGAAATACTGGCCGCGCTTGCGGTCCCTTTCGCAAGAAAGTAATCCTTTAAAAGTTTAGCCTTGGTATCCAGATAGAGAACGTGCACCACTTCATAATCGAGATGTCGCATCTCTTCTTTAAAAATAGAGAAGCATCCGTCCGGCGACACGAAAAACAATCCAGTTTCTCATGCACATTGAATTCAGATTCTTCTCGCAATTTCTCCGATTGCCAGAAGTTCGATCGCTTTAGCCATACCGATTCCCGGGACTTTGGTCAGTTCCTGCACGGAATAATGCATCAGACCGGTAAGCCCTTTACAAGACTTTCTGACCTGTAACACATCTTCAGAGAGTTCCAGAACAGTGGCACCCTTTCTTCCCGTTCGAAGAATGATGGCAAGAAGTTCTTCCTCGCTTAATGCGGAGAAGCCTCTTGCTAGCGCCTTTTCACGAGGCATAAGTTTCGGATTTTTATTCCATTCTTCTTTCATTGATCCTCCTCTTCGGAGGAGTCTACAGAGACTTTATTTTACCACGATTTCAACGCAATAACGAAAACTTTTCTTACACTTTATAAAAAACTTAGAGAGAAAGTAGCCCTTTCTTAAACAGGGTATCCAGCGCTTTCATCACACCATACTTTCCATGCGGGAAAGTCAAACCGCCCTGGAAAAACACGGTGTAGGGAGGACGAGCGGTGCATCAGCGGAAAGTTCGATGCTGGAGCCCTGAACAAAAGCCCCAGCCGCCATCACCACCTGATCGGCGTAACCCGGCATATCACTGGCCTCGGGACGAACGAAAGAGTCCACCGGTGCAGCAGCTTGTATTCCTTCACAAAATGCGAGAAGTGCTTCTTTACTCCCTAAAGTAATGGCCTGAATAATATCCATCCTCTTTGTATCCGCTGTTGGGTGGCAGGAAAATCCCAATTTTTCAAAAAGAGCAGCGGCAAAGATGGCGGATTTCTCGGCAGCGGCAGTCACTGTCGGTGCAAGGAAAAACCTTGCAACAGATCTTTATTCAGATTTAGGAAGGTCCCTGCTCTTTTCCGAGCCCCCGGAGCCGAAAGACGAATGGCGGAGCGCTCGATACACTCCTTTGTTCCGGCAATATATCCTCCAACGGGAGCAAGTCCTCCCCCCGGATTCTTTATCAAGGAGCCCACTACCATATCCGCACCGTAGTCGCTCGGTTCTTTGTCACAAACAAACTCTCCGTAACAATTGTCAACCATGCAGAGGACATCCGGCTTAATTTTCTTTACGAAACGAATGATTTCTCCAATTTCTTCCGGGCTGAAGCTTCTTCGGTCACTATAGCCTTTCGAACGCTGAATCTCTACCAAACGGGTTTTTCTCCGTCATCTGAGCGCGAATCCGTCCCAATCAAATCCGCCATCCGAAAGGAGCGGAACCTCCTTATAATGAATGCCGAACTCCTTTAAAGAGCCGATGGATTCTCGAATTCCAATCACTTCCTCCAGCGTATCATACGGCTTTCCGACGGGAGAAAGCATCTCATCTCCCGGTCGAAGATTCGCTTGCAGGGCGATGGCGAGAGCATGTGTACCGCAAATAATCTGTCCTCGTACAAGCGCATCCTCCGTATGGAAAATAGGCTGCATACGCCTCTTCAAAGCGTCCCTGCCGAGGTCATTATGACTGTAGCCGTTAGTTCCCGTAAGATGTGACTCCGCTATTCCCGCTTTCTGTAATGCGGAAAGTACTTTTAACTGATTATATTCTGCAATGCTGTCAATTCGCTTAAAACGTTCCTCCAGTTCCTTTAGAACGTTCTCGCTCAGACACAGGACTTCTTCAGAAATTCCCATTTCTTTATACATTTCTCTACAATCCATTTCACCAGCTCCTTTTTCACTTTGAAAAATCTTCTCTTTCTACAAATACCGCTTCTTTCTCTCTCGAAACCAGGTGAGTTGCCTTTTGGCATAATGCCTGGAGTTCTGCTGAATCCGTTCCATACAGCGGGAAAGATCGTACTCTCCTCGAAGGTAGGGAAAGACTTCCCGATATCCGATGCCGCTAAAAAGCCGGGCATCCTCGCTGTATCCTCTTTGATAAAACCGCTCCACCTCGGATACCAGACCTTCCCGGAACATCTTTTCTACACGGAATTAATACTTTTTATATAGTGCCTCCCTTTCTCTATCCAATACAAGAAATAAAGAATCATACAGTGCCTCTTTCTCTTTTTCTTCCGCATTATGGAGGGAAATGGGGCGATGATGTAAAAAATAGTATTCCAGGGCGCGGAGAATTCGTTGCTTATTATGCGCATGAATTTTCTCCGCGGAAAGCGGATCGACACGCTTTAATTCCTCGTGCAGGAAAACGGATCCCCTCTCTTCCAGAGCCTGATGCAATGTCTTTCTAATCTCTGCCTTCTCCTTTCCGTCTTCTTCCTGAAAATCAATGTCTCTCAGCATTGCCTGAATGTAGAAACCGGTTCCTCCGACCAAAATGGGGAGATGTCCTCTCGCATAGATTTCCGCCGCTTTTTCTCTTGCCATTCTTTGAAAGATACTGGCGTCATATTCCTCCTCCGGATTCAGAATATCCAGAAGATGATGCGGAACGCCTTGCATTTCCTCTTTTTTTATCTTGCCGGAAGCAATATCGAGCCCTCGGTATACCTGTATCGAATCCGCTGAAATACATTCTCCATGAAGAATCTTCGCAAGTTCCACCGAAACTGCCGTTTTCCCCACGGCAGTCGGTCCGGAAAGAATGAGAAGCGGCTTCTTTTCCTCAAATGCATTCATCTTACACGATCCTTTTAAACATCTTTTCCAAATCCTGCTTTCGAAACGCAATAATCGTCGGACGACCATGCGGGCAGGCAAAGGGATTTTCCAGTTGCAGAAGCTCATCCAGTAGGGGCATCGCATTCCTGAAAACTAATCTGTTGATTTCCTTTTATGGCAGCCTTACAGGACATCGATGCAATCTTGTTATAAAGGCTTTCTCCGGAAAGCTGTTTCGAATCCTCGGAAAGACCGTCCAGTATTTCGAGAAGGACCTCTTCTTTATCTACGGAAGGAAAATCTGCAGGAATCGCAGTCAAGCGTACCCCTTCCGCCTCCTCATCCCACTGATAGCCCATCTCCTGAAAAGTTCCGGAGTAGGTGAAAAAGAATCTCCTTCTCTTTGTTCTGCAAATGAATCGATAAAGGGAGAATATTCTGGCTCATCTGCTTTTTTTCTCTTTCGTTTCATCATCCGTTCAAAATTGACCTTCTCATGCGCAGCATGCTGATCCATAATATACAGACTTTCCTCATATTCAATCAGCCAATACGTTCGGAAAATCTCTCCGATAATACGATGGCTTTTTCTGGCTTCTTCAGAAAGGAAAGGCGCCGAAAAGAGACTTTCCTGCTTCGGTTCCGATTGAAAAAGCGCTTCTGCTTTCCCGGACATCCTCTCCCGTTCCGCCTCCCTTTGAATAGTCTTTTCTTCCGTTCTTTCCCCGTCTATCCCTGTTTCAGGTATACTGTTCCCTCTGTTTGCTTTTTCCGTTTTTGGAGCATCAAAGGAACTCCAGGCTCTGCAAGGCTTTGTTGCTCTTCGGAAAGAGAATGCTTTTTCAGGCTTTTTGTTAAAATCAAACTCGCTGTACACCGTACGACGTTCTTCCAGCTTACGTAGCGAGGGTTCCGTGAGGGGAACAACGGATTCTTCTTCTCTGTTCCCCTCTCTTCGGAATCCCGATCTTTTTCCGCCTTTTTCTTCCTGTAAAAAGGGAGACAGGGATTTTGGTCAATCAGATTTGCGTGGGAAAGAGCAACATTTACCGCGTTAAAGACAGCCTGATAAAATCTGTTCCCGATTTTGAAAGCGTACTTCCAATTTCTGCGGATGGACATTGACATCCATGAGACTCGGTGTGATATCGAGAAAGAGGATGGCAAAGGGAAACTTATGCTGCATCAAAAAGGGCTTATAGGCGTCTTCCAGAGCACGACTGAGTAAGGCATCATGCACATACCTGCCATTTACAAAGAAGAGTTCGAACTGTCGGTTCGCACGCGTGACATTCGGTCTACCCAGTAATCCCCGAATATGCACCGTCGGCATTCCGGTGATGCTGGACGGATAATAGGCTCCTTCCAGAGCAGACTTTCTTTGCTCTGCTCTTTTCCGTAGATACTGTACACGATGTCCTGAATTCAGGGGAAGAACCCAAGGACTGAAATCTTGTCTTTCCATCCCGAATAAAATGAAAAGGAAACCTGATGATTCGCAAGAGCAAGCTTCTCTACGATATCTTCTACCCTGTTGCTTTCCGTACTTTCGCTGTAGAGAATTTCTTTTCTCGCCGGGACATTGTAAAAGAGATTCCGGATAATGAAAGTGGAGCCGTCCACTCCGGCAACTTCTTCCACCTTTCCTATTTCCCCGCCTTTTACAAGGATACGATGGGAGAAAAAGTCCTCTTTCGTTTTCGTAATCAGTTCCACATCGGAAACCGCGGCGATAGAAGACAGCGCCTCGCCGCGAAAACCGAAACTCATGATACTTTCCAGGTCGGACAGGGAACGAATTTTACTCGTTGCATGGGGAAGGAAAGCGTTCTTAAGATCGTCCTCAGCAATACCGTCTCCGTTATCGGAGACGCGAAGGTACTCTATTCCTCCTCCTCTAATTTCCACCGTGACCTGAGAGGCATGCGCATCGATTGCATTTTCCACAAGTTCTTTCACAATACTGCTCGGACGCTCAATTACTTCCCCTGCCGCTATCTGGTTTACCGTATCTGTACCCAAAACATGAATTTTCACTGTAGAAGCTCCTTCAATTCAAACAATAAACTACAGGCTTCAAAAGGACTGATTTTCTCCGGAACGGTTTCTCTTAATTTTCGAAGAACCTTCTCCTCTCCTTCCGTATGCGCACTTTCTTCTTGATCCTGCATTTCGCTCTCCTTGCTCTCTTGTTTTTCTCCTTTTAGAATCTGTTCAGGACGCCGGGTTAAGAGGTCATTTTGGGTAAGAGAGAGAGAGATTTCCCGAGCCCGTTTCAGTACCGAATCCGGCACGCCGGCAAGCTTTGCCACATCAATGCCATAGCTTTCATCCGCTCCGCCGGGAAGAATTTTCCGAAGAAAGGTAATTTCTCCGTCCTTCTTGGAAACGGCAATACTGTAGTTCTTTACATTGCGGAGCTTTCCTTCGAGTTCCGTCAGTTCACTGATAGTGTGTTGCAAAAAGCGTTTTGGCCTGAATGTGCTTCGCAATATATTCTACTACCGCCCAGGCGATGGAAAGCCCGTCATAAGTGGAAGTTCCTCTTCCGATTTCGTCCAGAATGAGCAAAGATTGCTGCGTCGCATTGCGAAGAATATTGGCAACCTCACTCATTTCCACCATGAAAGTGGACTGCCCCTGTGCAAGATCATCTGAAGCACCGACCCGCGTAAAAATCCGATCGCAGATAGGAAGAGTCGCTTCTTTCGCAGGAACAAAGGAACCGATTGCAGACAGGAGGACGATGAGTGCAACCTGTCGCATATACGTAGACTTTCCAGCCATGTTCGGACCGGTGATAATCGCAATTTCTTCATCCTGATCAAAGACGGTATCATTAGGAATAAACTGCCCTTCTGATAGCAGTTTTTCAATAACCGGATGTCTTCCGTCCCGAATACACATCCGACCGTTTTCACTGAGCACGGGACGAACATAGTTTTCTTTCATGGCAAGCTTTGCAAGAGAGAGATAAGCATCCAGATAAGCTAAGTTTTTCCGCTGTTTTTTCTGGATTCTCAGGAAGCTCTTTTCGCGAGCTCCTCACGGAGGGCACAAAACAGTTCATACTCCAGGTCTTTTCGTTTTTCTTCCGCCCCTAAAATCTTATTCTGCAATTCTTCCAGTTCCGCCGTGGTATACCGTTCTCCCTGAGCCAGAGTTTGCTTCCGGATAAAATAATCGGGAACTTCCCCCTTAAAGGCATTGGAAACTTCGAAACAATATCCGAAAACGCGATTATACTTGATTTTCAGATTTTTGATTCCGTTTTTTTCTCTTTCCTTTGCTTCCAACTCTTCCAGCCAGGCCTTTCCATTTATAGCAGCGTCCCGATAGGCCGAGACCTCCTCTGAAAAACTGGAACGAATGAGATTTCCTTCTTTAATCGAAAGTGGAGGGTCTTCCACAATCGTTTCCTCAATCCGTTTATAAATATCCGACAAGTTGTCAAAAGTGGACTGCATCTTCGAAAGAATCGTCCCGTGAAAAAGGCTCAGCGCTTTTTCGATATCCGGCAGATACTGTAGCGATACCTTGAGAGCCAAAAGATCCCGGGCATTCACGGTTTTTAAACTGATCCGAGAAAGGAGTCGTTCCATGTCATACACACTGTCCAGATACTCCCTTATCTCTTCCATATCGATAAAGTGCTTTGTAAACTCCTCTACTGCATCCAGCCGTTCTTCTATTTTTCGATCTCGAAGAGCCTTTCCAGGAAATGACGAAGCATACGGCATCCCATTGCCGTTTTACTGTGAGTCAATGACCCAGAGAAGCGTTCCCCGCTTTTTTCTCGCGCAAAAGTCTCCCAAAGCTCCAGATTTCTCTGACTGAAAACTGTCAATGAGCATAAAATCTTTATTTTGAAAATAAGAAATCTTTCGAATATGGGTCAATAAATTCTTCTGCGTATCATAGAGGGTACGAAAGGCAGGGAGCCGAGAGCGCGACGAAGGGAAGCATGGTCGGAAAGCCCGAGACCCATAAGGGAGGATTGAAAATGTGCGGTAATCAGCTTATCCGCCTCCTGCAAAGAAAAAAACTTCTCCTCTTTCTCCGTGAGTGCAATGGAAAAGCGATTCTGTATCTCCGCGTACAGCTCTCCCTCTTCCCTAAAAAGCGGATTGAAGAGAATCTCTTTCGGAGAAAACAGGGATATTTCATCCAGGCATTCTTTCTCCATATGAACGGTAGTGGCAAAACACTCTCCCGTCGTAATGTCGACCGTCACAATCCCCTGTTCCTTTTCGCCGACATAAACACTCATCAGGTAGTTGTTCTTCCCTTCCTCCAGAGCGGTTTCGTCCGTTTGCGTTCCGGGCGTTATGACACGGATAATCTCCCGCTTTACCAGTCCCTTCGCCTTCTTCGGATCCTCCATCTGTTCTCCGATAGCGACTTTATAGCCTTTGGAAACCAACTTGCTGACATAAGAATCCGCAGCATGGTAAGGAACCCCGCACATCGGCGCTCTTTCCTCCATTCCGCACTCTTTTCCCGGTAAGAACGAGATCCAACTCCTTCGATGCCGTAAGCGCATCCTCAAAGAACATCTCATCGAAATCCCCGATACGATAGAAAAGCAGCGCATCCGGATATTCTCTTTGCTTTCCAAGTATTGTCTCATCATCGGAGACAGCTTACTTTCCTCCATCCCTCACTCCTTTTGAGTGAAAGACCCGAAATAGTAAAAGCCCATCGATTTTTCTAATTTAACTGGAACGATTTCTCCGAGAAGACGCTCTCCGCCGCGAAAGTGTACAAGAACATTATTCTCCAAACGTCCTGTAAGCATATCCTTCTCTTCTCTTTCTCCTCTACAAGCACTTCCATCACGCGACCGATGTCTTTCCCTCCCGTTCTTTCGATGCTTCCTGTACGGTGTTCAGAGTCTTTGAAAACGGTCCGATACCACGTCTTCGGAACTTCCTCCCATTTTGCGGCAGGGGTTCCACTTCGTTTTGAATACTGAAAAGTGAAAGCGGAATCATATTGCGCTTCCCGCACCACCTCAAAGTATCCTGAAAATCCTCCTCCGTTTCCCCGAAAGCCCACGATGATGTCCGTTGTAAGACCAATTTCCGGCAAAGTTTCTTTTGATTTTTACGAAAGTAAGGTAAGATAAGACTCCTTCGTATAATGTCGATTCATTTTCTTCAGAATCTTAGTCGAGCCGGACTGCAAGGGAGATAGAATGTGATTGCAGATGTTCTGATTTTCTCTTTCATCACTTGCAAGAGTTCATCAGAAAAATCGCTGGGATTCGGCGTCATAAAAACGAATCCGTCTCGGTCCCGGAATCTTTTGCAACCTGAAAGCAGTTCCCGGAAAACGAAAGCTCCTCTTTCTATCCAGGCCGTAGGAGTTTACATTTTGCCCGAGAAGCATGATTTCCTTCACCCCATCCAGAAACAGAGTGCCGCACATTCGTTTTAAGATATCTTTGAATCCCTTAGATTTTCTCTCTTCCTCGCACATACGGTACGATACAGTAAGTGCAGAAATTGTTGCAGCCAAAACTGAGTGTTAACGGAAGCCCGAAAGGATACTTCCGCCTGGAAGGCAGGTTTTCCACAATCAGTGAACTGTCTTCCCAAGTTTCCACTTTACGTTCCTTCGTAAGCAGCGCTTCCAGAGGAGCTCTGCCAACTTATAAATATTATGCGTTCCAAAAGATGAGATGGACATAGGATATCTCTTTTTTGATGAGTCTCTACTTCATCCTTTTTCCTGCATCATACATCGGTAATCCCGATAATCCTGTTCCGATCTCTTTGATAGAGATGCTTCAGCTGTCCGATTCTCCCATAGAGCTTTTGATTTGCATTTTCCCGGACAGTACAGGTCGTAAAAAGGATCACATCCGCTTCCTCTTCCTCTTCGGTCATACTGTATCCGGCCTCTTCTAAAATTTCCTGCAATTTTTCTCCGTCTTTAGCGGACATCTGACAACCGATGACCGAAACCATTGCCTTTGCGTCATAGCCTTCCCATTTCTTCAAATCGACATAGGAACGAAGCGCGTCAATAAAATACAACTGCCTTTCCGGTTCTTCTTTTGGGGCATTCTTTTCTATATCCTGAAAATGCAATTTCTGTCCTTCCCACTCTTTCTCTGTTTTCAAGCGACTACTCTCTTTCTATCTCTTTGATTTTACTCTCCATGTATTTCTGTATTACTTTCTCTTTTCTTCTTCGCTATAATAAGACAAAAATCAAACTTTCCGCTACCTTCATCCCATCCATCGCCGCACTCATAATACCGCCTGCATAGCGGCGCCTTCTCCGCTCGGATAGATTCGCCGGTTCATGCTGCGAAAATCTTCCGCTCAGAAGAATCCGAAGGAGAAGAGTCCGGCTTTCTACGCCGTAAACGAGGGTTCCGGCATCAGCAAACAGAAACTGCCTTGCAAAGGCTTCCATACTCTCTACAAAATCCTCTTTCAAAAAGCGAAGCGCGGGATACTCTTCAAGGTAAAAAGGGCAGAAAGGTCACATTCCTCGCCAACGCCCTTCAGCGTGGGAAGGGCGTTCGGATATTCTCTCTTACTCTCTTCTTTCTCTCTTCATTTTTAATAACGTCATTTTTAATTATGTCGTATCTACAGAAGGAACCTTTCCGTTGGCGAGAGAATACGCCTTTTTCTCGAAAGCGGATTGCAAGGCAATTCCAGCGGAGGATTCTCCCGCTCCGCCATATTCCTCCTTCGTAATGGAGAAGATAATAGCGGAATTCGCTTTACTGCTGTCTCTTCCGCTATAGCTCATCCCATTGATACAGAGACCCTGCGGTTCGGAAGACGAATTAACGACATAGCCGCCCGGGCACATACAGAAACTGCAGAATGCTCTTCCGTGCCGGGAGTGATGAATCAATTTGTAACTCGCCGGACCGAGGACTGCTCTGGTCTTTCATCTACATTTCCAAAAAGGCACGGTCAATCTCCTCCTGCGGATGTTCCACCCGAAAACCCATGGCAAAATCTTTCGCCACAATGGGAAATCCCAAAGAAAAAAGTTCTTGAAAACTGTCTCTTGCACTATGACCTATGGCAATAATAAGAGGTCTCTTTTCCTCTTTATGAAAATGATATCTGTGTTTCAAACCAGAACTTCCCGCCGAGGCGTTCAATTTCTTTTCGAATGGAGAAACAATTCCTATTAAAGCATCCGTTCCCACATGGGGTTTACTTTCGTATCAAAAATCTCCTCCTTCGCTCCTTTTTCCACAAAAGTTTTCAGGACAAAATGAGAACGCCCCTCTTTGTCTTTTACAAGCGTATTCAGTTTTCCGTCCGAAAAGGTTCCCGCACCGCCCTCTCCAAATTGCGCATTCGAGTTCGGATTCAAAATTCCTTCCGTCCACAATTTCTCTACCGTCTTCATCCGTTTTTCAACTGCTTCTCCCCTCTCATAGATGATAGGGCGAAAGTCCGGCACGGGAAAGCAAAAGTCCGGCGAAAAGCCCTGCGGGACCGAATCCGACAATAACCGGTCGATTTTCTTCTTTTTGAAAAATACTGTTCTTTTCTCCATCCCTTCAATGCGAGAAGGCAGCTCCGGTATCATATAGTCCACCGGGTAAAAGAGATATCTTTGTCCCTTAGGTCTCTTTTACAAGCTTTTCTTCCTTTATTTCTTTTAGACGGAGAAGGACGGATCCCACTAGTGAGAGCTTCGGTTTCTTTTCGTGCATCAAGAGAATCTTTCAATGGAAAAATCGCTGACGTCCGAAACTGCGATATGTAATTTTTGCCGCCGCAGCCTTCACTGCCTCTTTCTTGGCAAGTACATCCAGTCTTAGTTAGAAATTCGTATCATTTTCTCTTCCCCATTGCTTCTCCCGCTATTTTCCCTGTTCCGAAGGCAAAATGCAGATTATATCCCCGCAGATTCCGTCCACATCCAGGAGTTCTCCTGCAAAATAGAGTCCTTACAGCAGAGACTTTCCAAGCTGTCATAATCGAGCTGAGAGAGGCACCCCTCCCTGCCGTGCACTGTGCTCTGGAAAAATCGGAGACAGCGGAAGGAATAAACGGAAAATGAAAAAGCATTCGACAAAGTTCCTTTATCTTTTCCTCCGGAATCTCTTGCAGTTTCTTTTCCTCCCGGAAAGGATGCTTTTGGAAAAGTACATAGGGAAAGCTTATCCGGAAGAATGGAAAGCAGCAGGTCTCTTCCCAATCTATTTTTATACTCTCTTTTTCTTGTTAAAAGATAGGAATAGAAACTTTCCTCTTCATATTCCGGAAGAAAAGAAAGAAGGTCTGCTTTTTCTCTTCCTTTCCAATAGATTGGCAACCAGTCGACTGCACTGGAAAACGACGATTCCGGAAATGCCGTAATCTGTACACTGCAACTCTCCTTTATCCTGATAGAGCAGTTCCTCTCCGTCAAACAAACTAAGGCGGCAATCCGTACGGACTCCTGCCCAGATCTTCGTATACTTCTCCTCGGTAAAAATCGGACAGAGACTTGGTACAGGGCGCACCAAGGTATGCCCGAACTGTTTTGCGAAAGTATAGCCGTCACCGGTCGATCCGGAAGCAGGCATCGCCAAACCGCCGGTGGTGAGGAGTAAGGCCTTTCCTTTTACGATAGAACGCTCTCCGCTCTCTCGATCCGCAAACTGTAGTTGAAACAGTCCGGAAGATTTCCCTGTACTCTCTTCCGAGAAAATAGCGGTTCGGTCCTCCACATACCTTATGTTCTCCACTTCCGCGGAAAGCTTTACTAAAACAGCAAGTTCGCGCAAACGTCTTTCCAAACTGAGCACAAGGGACTTCGCCTGGTCGGAATGCGGATAGACGTACTCTCCTCTATACTTTTTCCAGAACACCGAGAGAATGAAAAATCGATACTGTCCGAAAAAGGAAAACCGCTTTAAAAAGGAAGCAATAAAATTCTTTGATTCTGAGCGAAAAACAGGATTCTTGCATATTCCGGTTTGTAAAATTGCAGCGCCGTTTCCCGTTTGTTTTAACTTCTTTCCAAGAAAGTCATTTTTTCTAAAAAGGAGAACCGATTCAGCCCCATGTTCTCTCGCAGAAATAGCGGCAGCCATACCGGCAGCACCGCCTCCCACGATAATACAGTCCATAAGTTCCGTATCGTGTTCTCCGAATCTTTTTTCCTTTTTCTCTTTATTATTTACTGTATTTTTCACAGAAGATTTTTTCCTTTTCCTCCTACATCCAACATTCCATCCGAACTACAGAAAACGCTTTAAACGCCCACCCATCGGCATCTCATCCAAGTCCTCTTTCGTTAGGGGTATGACTTCTTAATAAAAGGAAGAAGTGAGATCAGAATGCCCAGGAACACTGCCGGAAGAAGCGATACCGCCGACCCGATTCTTCCTTTCCGTAAATGTTCCGGTAGAACAAGGTGAATCACAAAAATACAGTGCATAGGCCCCTCCTCCCATAACGAGTGCGGCAATGCCGGGCATCACGAGACTCCGGAAAAGGTCGATTCGAAAACGGGTATGCTTATAGATGGCATGCTGATTCAGGAGGCACATACACAGCGCAAAAACGATATTGGAAAGAACTACTCCATAAATTCCCGTCCGAAGATAAAGGAAAAGGATGAGGAAGCCAAGATGCAAAACAAGAGCAATCATGGAGTGGTAGAGGAATGTTCAAGTGTCCGAGCCCCTGCAAAAATAGCATTCGATATGGTGGAAAAGGGAATACAAAAGAACGGCAAGAGAACCCACCCTGGTAAGCTGAATCAAAAGGGATACATGTTTTCCCGGGAACAGCATCCTGCAAAGCGGCTCCGCTAGAATCGCCATGCCAATAGAACAGGGCACTGCGATAAGGAGTGTAAAACGAACACTGACCCGTATCTGGGAAAGTGTTTTTTTGCGGTCATGAGAAGCCACCGCCATGGTCAGTACGGGAATAAGCGATGAGGAAAGAGCATTCGCATGCTACAGGAATATTAAATAGGACATGATACTCTCCGAAGATGCCCCATTCCAGCACAATCTGCTTTGTCTTGGATCCAAGACCGGTCATAATACTGGAGTAGAAAATCATCCAGAACGGATGAGATATTATAGACCGTACTGGAAAAACAAAATGGGAAGCATCGTAAAAAGAAGAAGCATGGCAGAGTGCTCATAACTGTCCGTGAGACTCCGGTCTATTTTCCCTTTTCTCCACAAAGAGGAATCTGATAGCAAAGAGGACAAACATAAAGAGCAAAGCAAGCCCCGCTCCCGCACCGGTTCCTATTGCCCCGCCCATTGCCCCCTGTAGGCATAAGAAAATTCGCTGCTTTTATACAGAAAGATCCCGCTTGCTTTCCCTTCGCAAATAAGATGTACGCCATCAGTACGGAAACAATGGCGTTGGCAATCTGCTCCAGAATCTGGGAAATTGCCGTCGGTATCATATTTCCCATGCCTTGAAAATAGCCGCGAAGGAGTCCCAAATAGGCCATAATCCATACGGTGGGTGCAAGAGCACGGAGGGCAAATGCCGCATAAGGCTTCTTCATGAGCTCCGCAATGCTGTCCGCCCCGAAAAATAGAATGCCTGCCATCACCGCGCCCATAAGAGAGGAATAGAGAAAGGATACCCGAATGACGCGCTCCGTATTGCGGTATTTCTTCTTTGCCAAATTTTGGGAAATCAACTTGGATATCGCTGTCGGCATAGAATAACTGGATAAGATAAGCAGTAAAGTATAAATGGAGAAGGCGGAAGTATAATATCCGTTTCCTTCATCGGAAATAATCGCCGTCAACGGGATACGATAAACCATCCCGATGATGCGTACCAGAATTCCCGCTACTGCGAGAAGCGAACCTTGCAGCACAAAATTGTTACGATGCTCTCTCCTCTTTTGAAGAAACGTTTCTTCCTTCCCTCATCTCCTGTATCCTCTATTTTGCAAAATATCCTCTTGTTTCTCTTCCATCTGCTTCGCTCCTCCTCTTCCATGTGATCAAAGGAAAAAGATGAAGCATGGAATGCGCGATAAGAAAGGCAAGCTCTCTCCGGACTGTGCCCATACTCCTTCGCCTGCGACAGAACTCTGTCCCAGTTAATGATGATGTCCCCAAGAAGCAGTTCTCCGCTATCCGGATCAAAGTTCCCCGGATCTTTCTCCATTTCCTCCGTGAAAATGAGCAGGGGCATCCAAATTGAGTAGAGGGAAAGAAAAGGACATCCGTTGATTTATCGATGCCTCTGTTCTCCAGATTAATGCGGTGCATTTCGCATCCTCGATAAAAGAACGGAAACAGAAATATCATAGGACAATGCAGATACTCTACCGCCTCTTCGATGATTTCTACCACGCTATCTTTTTATACGGAATTTCTGTTTCTCCCTTTACTTCCCACTCCAGGTCGAGTTTGCATGATGCACCTCTTCTTTTCTCTCTTCCTCCTTCTCGTACGCGTTCACAATGCGTTGTACCAGAGGATGTCTTTCAACATCTTCGCTCGTGAGCTCGGAGAAAAGCAATTCCTTCTACATTCTTTTAAGATATACATGGCATCTTCAGACCGGAACGTTTTCCCTCTTCCAAGTCCTTCTGCGTAAGGTCTCCGGTCACAATAACCTTCGAGCCGAAACCGATTCTTGTCAGGAACATCTTCATCTGTGCAGGAGTCGTATTCTGTGCCTCATCCAGAATAATATAGGCATTGTCCAGCGTCCTGCCGCGCATATAAGCAAGCAGGGCACTGTTCGATTAAGCCTTTTTCCGCATTGGCCAAATACTGCTCCGGACCCATGATATTATATAATGCATCGTAAAGCGGTCGTAAATAGGGGTCAACCTTGGACTGCAAATCTCCGGGAAGAAAGCCTAGTTTTTCTCCCGCTTCAATGGCGGGTCTCGTCAGAATAATCCGGGATACCTCCTCTTCTCGAAAGGCGGATATCGCCATCGCCATCGCGAGATAAGTTTTCCCTGTTCCGGCAGGACCTACACCGAAAGTAATCATATTCTTACGGATCTTATCCACATAGGACTTCTGTCCGAGCGTCTTCGGACGAACCGGCTTTCCGAGAGCTGTTCGTGCAACAAAATCCTCTTCCAGAAAAGAAGCTGATCCGCTTTTCCTTCCTTCACCGTTAAGGATATGGCATAATCCACATTTTGCTCCGGAGATGTGCGTTCCTTTTTCCGATAACTTTAAAAGAGAAAGAAGAACTTCTTTCGTCTTTTCCGCATTTTCCTCTTCCCCCACAATCTTCAGTAATCCGTCCCGATCTACAACCTGAACGGAAAACTGCCTCTGCAACTTTCGTAAATACTTGTCCATCTCTCCGAGAATATTCATTTTCATGTTTCCAGGGGGATATCCAATATCAATTCTTTTTCCGCCATCTTACTCCTTTAAAATCGCCCGAGAAGGAAATAGCCCCAATTCCTATACGAATCGGGGCTACTTCTACGCTATAAACGAGACCCACAGCCTCGCATGAAATTAATTGAACTTACGCTTTCTAGCCGCTTCAGACTTCTTCTTACGTCTTACGGACGGCTTCTCGTAATGCTCTCTCTTACGAATCTCTTGCTGAATGCCTGCCTTAGCACAGTTTTCTCTTGAATCTGCGTAATGCACTGTCTAAAGACTCGTTCCTTTTAACGATTACACTTGACATGCGAACTCCCAAACCTCCCTTCGGGCACAAACTACGCTTTATTATAGCAAAACCCGCCCTGAAGTCAAATGTTTTTCTGCATCGTCTTCCCAGTTTTTGCCGTGCCGTTCTCAAATCGAAATCTCACTCATTGTGTTATTTTTCTATTGAAGAATTAATTTTTTAAAAATAAATAAAAAGTGCATTGATTTTATTATTTAATTAAAACAATTTATTTTTATTGTATTCCTGATTGTAATCTTTTTATAGATATGTTATGATTCATTTATAAGTTCAATATATTGTAAAATATAGTACATGGAGGTACCTCAATGGAAAATCACCCTACCGGATTCTCCTGGAAATGGGCTCGTACGATGGTCTTCACCATCTTCAGCTTTCTTTTGCTTGCGCTCTTTCCTCAGAATTCTCCCTCCTCTCTTCACCTTGTGTATGCCGAGAACGGAGCAGTTTACCTCGACGGCGAACATGGTGACGATGAGCAGGACAGCTTAACGGAAGGAACGGCAGTAAAGTCCTTTGAAAAAGCCAAAGAACTCGCGGAAGCGGCCGATCATACAAACTATCTATATTAACGGTACTGTAGCAATCTCCGGCGACATCAGCCTCGACGGAACAAATGCCGTTTTTGATGCGAAACCCCGGTTTTCGTGACTATCTGCTACAGGTAAAGAAGGGAAGACAGCAACACTGAAGGACATCACGGTCGACGGTGGCGGGTTGAATGACCGACTCACTTTAAAATCCATACTTCTCGTGGATGGAGATTTGAATGTGACGAAGGAACCGTTCTGGAGAACAATATCGTCCTTGATCTGGATAACTGGTATGCCTGCTGGCGGTGCAATCTATACAGATCGTGATCGGATCATAAACGAACCATCAATATGACGGGCGGAATCATCCGAAACAACAGCGCTCACCGGGAGGCGGAATCTATCTGGGACGGAATACCGTTTCTGAACCTGTCCGGCGGTTTTGATTGAAAACAACAAGACTATATCGATCGCAGCAAATATGCCGCCCTACCAATTGTGAGGGCCGGCGGCGGAGATCTGCACCTATATGTCTTCTACGATTAACTTAAGCGGAGATGCCGTAATAAGCGGAAACAGTGCAGCGGAATGCGGTGGCGGAACTCTCTCGGTTCCCTATGGACCGTATGGCGGATCACAGATGTGTTCTGAATATGACCGGTGGAGTGATTAGGGAAAATACTGCCGGATCCGCCGGTGGGCATTTTCATTCAAACCGATAACGAAAAAGCAGGATAAAGACGGATCCAATCTTGCAAACATCAGTGCCGGAGAGTTCTGGACAATGAAATGACGGGATACGGTGCAAAAGCAATAAGATGTTCGGTGGCGGAGGAATCTATATCAACGGCTTAAGCCAGAGTTTTGCAGGGATGCTGTAAAACCCTGAAGAATGCCTTAATTACGGTGATGACGCACTCATTGCCGGTGGCGGTTATGCGTCCTGCCCGAGTATCTGACAAATATCTTCGAAAAAGACGGGATTGCCATTTATGGAAATCGAGCAGAAGCAGGACAGGATATCGATATTGAATCGGGCATCTTCGGGTACGGGGCACACAACGGATTCCCGCCGTACTCGATTTCCCCTGTAATGCTCGGAGGCACTCCTTATCACTGGAAAGATAACGACAACAACGAGGTTTCTCTGCACAAGTTGACGGGCGTTTTCGGATGGATCTAAATTCCAGTCGATACAATTACACACCGATGTAACAGAGGATGCGCAGGCGGAAAGTCTTGCCAGAGTCATTATTAAAGGAAACAAATCTTCCACGCGCGGTGGCGGGAATCGGTTCCAACGCCCGGACTCGTTGCCGGACAGAAGGAAGTCACAAATATTAAGGTCACTAAGCTCTGGAAGTATGATGATGCGGCAAATCGTCCGAGAAACATTACGGTTGAGCTCTACCGAAAGGCCGAAGAGGATCCGGATAATCCCACTTTAATCGGTAAAGGGATGATGTGGGATGTGCAGATGGCAGCTGGAGAACTGAACTTCAAAATCTTCCCAGAGGGATGAAAACGAAGCTCTATCGCTATACGATAAAGAGCAAAACCTAGAAGGTACTTTCACGTTCAGCTAGCGGAAACCAAAAACAGCGGGTATACGCGGCGAATATTCCGGAAACAATGGTGCAAGTAGAAAAGAAATGGAACGGAGATCCTACCAATCAGGGTGGAAATCAGTCTTCTTGCCGACGGCACGGTGAAAGATAAAGCAACGATTACCGCGGCAGAGGATTGGAAACATATCTTTACAAATCTGCCAAAATTTGATGCGGAAGATGGACATGTCATTCACTACGAAGTAAAGGAAACGGCGATTAACGGCTATACTTCCCTGATTGGCGGAGAGTGCGACAAACGGTTATCGGTGACCATGCTAAAAGATACAACGCCTCGAATCGAACCCGTCCCCAGTCGGTCCTTCTCCGAGCCTCTCCTCGACCGACTCCGGGAACACCAAGCACTCCTACTCCGGGAACACCGGGCACACCGACGCCCTTGACACCGGGGGTTCTGGGTGAAAACAGACCCACTCCCGTTCCTGAAGAAAAAGCGCAAGAGGAGCATCAACCGGAGGTTCTGGGAGAATCGAGATCCGGGAGAAAAAGAATGCCAGTGCTACGGAAACCGGAGACCACGCACAGCTTATTCTCTACGCTACCCTATTTGCTCTCCCTCCTCTCTTCTCTTCTTTACTTCAAAAGAAGAAAAAGTCAGGTAGAGATAAAAGAAAACAGAGTACAGTTCTTAAACGGTAGCAATGAACTGTATCTAAACATACCCGAAGCGGATAAGCACTATTTCTACGATTATTCGTTAAAAACAAGATGTTTCAGAGCTTCGCCTGCGTCTCTGAGTTTAAAATTTAAAACAGGCAGTGCCGGAGAAGATTTTGCATTCTCTTGCACTGCCTGTTCCTCTTCTATTTTCACACGGATGCGGAATTTTTATTCTTGCATTTTCAGTTCTGAATCTTATGCCTTTATTTCAGCTGGCTTTACGGTCCTGTGAAACAGATGCAATCCGCGTCTGGATTTCTTTCCATCAGCTTTCTGACTTTCTTTATTAGCGCCATAAAAATCAAGGGCAATGCCAAGATTATTCGAATAATTTCTCGCTTTTTTCCTCGTTCCACCCTCTTGATGCGGTAAATCCCACAGTTCATCCGGAAGAAAATGTGATATGGAAAAATCATCAATCATTTCCTTTAGTTCCGAGTTTTCAAAATCCTCTTTTAAAAGTCTTGTCTTCACTTCTATTTCCTGAAGCATTTTCTTCATAACAGGATAGCTGTAAAGATTTGGATCAGCTAATGTTTCAATCTATGCTGCTATCATAAGAATCTCTACCAGCATATTTTTGTTATAGTCTTCATCAAAAATACTTTTCAAGAAAATAAAACAAAAGAGCTGAACATCTATTTCATCTATCATGATTGTATTTTTATAAGTGTCCTCAGTACTCCAAGAATAATTCGAATCTATTGCTCTATCTTCTACCACCGTGAGAACAATCATAAAATAACCGCCTAAGTCTGTTCCTTCTAGAATAGGAACCTGCCGAATATCCTTCCGGGATTCGTTTATTCTCCCAAAAGGGATCTTATAGATATTTTGCTCCCACTTAAACTCATTTCGGAAAATTAGACCGCAAGTAAAGGCGGAATCATATCCAGCACGGATAAAAAACTGAAAATCAGAGTCTCCGGACAGTGTAAAAACAACGGCGTATTCCTCCTCCTTTTCTCTCACATCAGCACCTCGATAGCTGATTCTATGACAGAATTCGGTCTTCTGCACTTCCAGGGAGAGCATTTCGAAAAGAGAATATTGGCATCACGGTCCCGTGATTCGTGCCTTCCGTCGTATCCGGATCAATCTGATTCACGGACACGCCAAGTACCCCATCGGGAAAAATCCTCAGCTCAACTGTGGAACGGTCCTCGAACACCAAAACAATCGGCTCCCAAAGTTTCAACTCAGCGTTTAGTTGAATATTATCATACCAATCCCAGTCCTTATACACTTTCTGCATAAGCTCGTCCGAAACGCCTGCGGAACTTAATGTCTTCTGTATGCGTTCTCCTAAGGACCACCCATCCAGATTAAGCGCTAGTCCGATGGCATTGATTTTCATGATTTTCTTTCTGGCAATCTGATTGTTCTTCCCAAAAAGTCTTTCAATTCTTCTTCGGTCTTACAAAATGTCGGCTTCCATTCCTGAATATCAAAGGGATTCATCATAAGCTTTCTCCTTTAGTAGCACTACATGAATTCGTTTTATCGTATGCTTTATTTTAGTATAGAAAATCTTACCCATCCGATTTAATCATGATGACCCCCATAGCATAGCCAAACCTCTTTTTATTTTGCATAGCGCTTGCTTGTAAACTTGTCCATTTTTCCTTCGGTAAGTTCCTTGAGCCGTAGAAAAGATTCTTTCCATTGCCTGTCTGCGATCAGGGCAAAGCGGCTATAATCGTAAAGCAGGAAGCAAACTGTCTGATTTTAGATTGCTCTCCTAAAAAGTTCCTGCATAGGGGATAGAGCAGCCAACTACACTACAAACGAAGGCACGAAATTTTGTATGCGCATAATGCTCCTTAAAAAGGTTTCCGCTTTCCGAAGCGATGCTTCCACGAACTATCCTCTTTAAATCTACTCCATGCCGGATATGGCAGCTTAATACATCGCATCCTTCCGCTCAAAAAGTGCTTTTCCCTCCCTCGAAAGCTCCATATAGGGGTCGTCCTTCCCCTTCTTAGGATATTGCAGTTTCATGATTTCCTATTGCAATACTCGATTTTAAAATATGGCAGTAGAGAAGATATGACTAGAACCAAATCACTTCTTCTTTTCGAGATTCAATCTTTCCCGTAGCTGAGGTACGTTAAATTGCTCCGGACAGAAAGCATCCCGGAACGTGTCCCAGATGATCTCTCGAAGCGCCGACTTTTTGATACTCTATAAATTGATTTTTCAGTAATAGACAAACTCCAGAAGTCTCGTAAAAGGACTTCTCTTTTAATAAAGGAAAAGCATAGTCCGTTTCCACTATATGCGGTTCCGGCTATCTCTTGCATCTCTTTTTCGGGAAAATGCATTCAAAATCTCCTGTTCAATAAAAAGGTAAAAAGTGCAGATTCCGTATAGCTTCTTCAATAGAGTGTAAGCTCCTCCATAAGGATCAGCCCTGTAACTGTGCCTGTATCAGTTCCTTTGCTTTCTCCATAGCCTGCAGGGATAGAAGAAATATCTTTTCCGCCCGCCTGTGCCATCTGCGGCTTTCCGCCACCGCCGCCGCCAAGAACGCCGGCAACCTCTCTAATTAATTTTCCGCGCATGAGCACCCTTCTTTACTGCAGCATCAGACGCTGTCGCCATAAGAAGCGGTTTTCCGTCTACCACGGAGAAGCACAAAAGCGTTTTCTTACTTATCCTTCAGACTGTCGCCCAAAGTTCTAAGACCGTTGCTATCACCCCCTGTAACTCTTTGATAATCACGGAGCAGCCGTTTATGGTTTTCCGCTTTCAGCTCTCCATCTCCTCTTTCGCTATCTTCTCTTTCCAGCTTATCAAGGTCTGCCTTTGCACTTTCAGCTCCTGCTCAAGACTTTCCACCTTCTGTAGAAGATGCTCCGGATCGGACTTTAATTTTCCGCTCAATTCCTTCACGAGATCCTCTTCTTTCTGGAAGTAATCAAAGAGATTCGAGAAGTTAAAGGCCTCTATTCTTCTAACCCCGGCAGCAATTCCCTGTTCAGAAAGAATCTTAAATCATGAATGCTTCCGGACTGACTGACATGGGTTCCCCACCAAAAGTTCAACGAAAAATCCCCCACGAAACCACGCGTACAAGGTCCCCGTACTTCTCTCCAAAAAGTGCCGTTGCACCAGATTTCTTTGCCTCTTCCAGAGACATTTCCTCTGTCTTAACGTCCATCCCCTCTGGCAATTTCTTCATTGACGGTTCTTCCACCTTCTTTAGCTCTTCTTTCGTGAGCGCTGTAAAGTGGGTAAAGTCAAAACGAAGACGCTTATCATCATAGTATGCCCCGGCCTGTTCTACATGCGATCCTAAAACCGTCTTCAAAGCTTTCTGTAACAAATGGGTTGCCGTATGGTTTCTTGCCGTAGATTTCGTACCCTCTTCGTTTACGGAAAGATGCACTTTCTCCGAAACAGAGAACTCTCCTTCTTCCACAACACCGAGGTGTGCAATCTTCCCCTCCCTGCAGATGAATGGCTTTCATCCACAAGGAAAAAGAGCGTTGTCTCCGCTGATCTCTCCTGGTCACCCTGCTGTCCACCCATTGTCCCGTAGAACGGTGTCCGATCCGTAATGATTGCCGCCTTTTTGCCCCGCAGTAACCTTCTCACAGAATACTGCCCTTTTCCTTCCTCATCGGAAGAAATACAGGCGCTTTTAGTTGGCATCTTCTTCCAGCGTATCATATCCGTCAAACTCCGTGCTAATGCTCGGATCCAGTTTCTAGTAAATATCATCGCGCCCCATGTAATTGGTCGTTTTTCTTGCCGCTCTGGCAGTGTCTCTCTGGACCTTCATCGCTTGATGAAAGAGCTTCTTCATCGAGATCATTTCCGCATCCTGCAAAATCTCTTTTCGTCAAATCGAGGGAAACCGTAGGGTATCATAAAAGGCGGAAGGCATCTTCTCCGGAAAGTGTCTTCTCCTTCTTCTTTTGTAAATCCTGAATCATAGTCTGTAAAAATAGCCAGACCGTTATCAATCGTTTTATTGAAACGTTCTTCTTCTTCAGAAATAACACGGAGGATCATATCCTGTTTCTCGACAAGCTCCGGGTATCCATCCTTGGAAAGTGCAATCGCTTTCTTGGATAAAGTGGATAAAAAGCACCGGAAATCCGAGAATTCTGCCGTGTCTTGCCAGCTCTTCGTAGCAGTCTTCGGAATACATAGCCTCGTCCCTCATTGGAGGGCATAATCCCGTCCGATGCCACAGTACAGCTCTTTACATGATCTGCAATAATACGGAAAGAGACATCATCCTCCTTGTTCTCAGATAATGCTTATGGGAAGCACGGCAATCTCTTCCATCATCGCCTTATTGGTATCCACATCAAAGAGAAGGAACGTCCTGGCAGACTACGGCAAGACGCTCCAGTCCCATCCCGGTATCAATATTTTTCTGAATCAGATCCGTGTAATAGCCGTGCCCATCATTGTTGAACTGCGAGACACAGCATTCCATACCTCAATGAAACGATCTCCTTCGCCGCCCATCACATCATCCGGTCCTGTTCCGTACTTTTCTCCCGCGGTCGTGGTAAATCTCGAGCAGGGACCGCAGGGACCGGCACCATGCTCCCAGAAATTGTCTTCTTTTCCAAAAACGGTACACGCTCAGCCGGAACACCGAGCTCTTCCGTCCAAACACGGAAGGCCTCTTCATCGTCCAGATAAATACTCGGATAAAGACGGTCCTTCGGTATCCCTACCCGTTCCGTAAGAAACTGCCAGGCAAAGTGCAACGCCTCAGACTTAAAAATAATCTCCGAAGGAGAAATTCCCGAGCATCTCAAAAAGTACCGTGACGTGCCGTTTTACCGATGTTTTCAATGTCTCCGGTACGAATACATTTTCTGACGAGGTGAAACTCTTTTTCCTCGGCGGGAATCTCCTGTCCGGTAAAGTAAGGCTTCAAAGGCGCCATACCTGAATTAATCAAAAAGCAAACTGCTTTGTCATTATGCGGTACCAACGAAAAACTCTTTAAAATAAGATGTCCCTGTTCTTTAAAATATTCCAGGAACATTCTTCTTAACTCATTTACGCCATATTTTTCCATAAATTCACCTCTAAAATCTATTCATTCAATGCGAAATTATATCGTACACTATCTCCGAAGTGCAGAATTACCGCTTTATAAAAAGAAGAAAGAGGACCATTCTCTCATTCATCTTTTTCAATATACTTGCACAACGGCTTTTCGTTGAGCAATATACTTCTTTAAATAGTCCACATTCTCCTCTACACCCGTCTTATCCTGACTAAGTTCTTTCTTGCTTTCCCGATTTCTTTCCGCGAGAAAAATGCTTTGCTCCGCAAAGAAGTTATCCCTTTCCGTCCTTTTTAACTGCTTTCCATAGTACGAAACCAATCGCTGTAATTCTCCATCGTAAAGAGACGCTATTTTCTCATGTAACGCCTTCTCAGGGAAGGTCCTTTTTGCCACGTTTTATCCTTCTCTAATTCTTCCAGTTTTGTATATTCATCCTGTAAAAAAGGCGGCACTGTCCAGTTCTTCCACCTCTGTTTTCTCTTCCCTTTACGGGACGAGTTCCTGCTTATCCACCTGCTCTGCACTGCCCTTACTTTCATACTGCATGAGTTCTTGCTTCCACTTTCTTTGTAGAAAAATAGTGAAAAAGTAGCCACGACAATCAGAGAAAAAGATAAAAACGGACAAGACTCTTCTTCGTCGCTTACTCCGATAAATACGCTTCTCGAACTTTGGGATCCGCAAGCAGCGCTTTGGCTTCTCCTTCAAAGAAATCACACCCGTCTCCAAAAACATACGCTCTATCCGCAATCATGAGCGCTTTGTTTTGCGTTCTGCTCAACCAATAAGACAGTAACACCCGCTGTCATGAATCATCTGAATCAAAGAAAAGATTTCATTGACATAAATGGGAGATAATCCATAGACGGCTCATCAGAAGAATCATTTCCGGCTTGGACGTCAAAGCTCTACCCATGGCAAGCATCTGCTGTTCTCCTCCGGAGAGTGTACCAGCAACCTGATTGCGACGTTCCTTCAAGCGCGGAAATGCGTATAAATCATCTCAAACTGTCTTCTATCTCTTTCTTATCTTTTCTCGTATGCGCCCCGAGGGCAGGTTCTGGTAAACGGAAAGACTGGAAAAGACCCTTCTCCCCTCCGGAACATGAGCAAGACCCATTTCTACAAAGCTTATAACCGGATACTTTTTCAATCCTTTTTCCAGTATATAGAATCTCCCCTTCAGAAGAGGAACAAGGCCGGTAATCGTCTGCAATGTGCTGGTTTTTCCCTGCACCGTTTGCTCCGATGAGGGTTACGATTTCCCCTACATGAAAATTCGCTTTAATGCGCATGAATCATGCATAGTGCACTATGTAAATTTTTAACTTCCAGAATCTCTCCCATATTACTCTCCTAAATAGGCTTTAATAACATTTTTCATTATGCAGGACTTCTCCGGTCTCTCCTTCATAAAAGCACCTTCCCGAAATTGAGTACCGTGGTCTGCACAAATCGGATACCAGCTTCATATCGTGTTCACATAAAGTACCGTCATATCAAAAACGATCCGTACCAGGCGAATGGTTTCCATCAACTCTTCCGTCTCGTTCGGATTCATCCCCGCGGCCGGTTCATCCAAAAGAAGGAGGACGGTTTTCGTAGACAAAGCTCTAGCAATTTCAAGCTTTCTCTGTTTTCCGTAAGGAAGATTTCCAGCCGACTCTCCAGCAGATCTTCTAAATGAAAGACCGAAAGCAGGTCCATTGCTTCGTCATTCATTTCTTTTTCCTTCTTAAAATAGTTCGGCAAACGGAGGATTCCATCCGAAAACTATATTTATGAGAGGAAAAGAACCCGGCTTTCACATTATCCAAAACAGACAATTTATCGAATAAACGAATATTTTGGAAGGTTCTTGCAACGCCGGCCTGATTGATATGCACACAACTTAATCCTACAAGATTTCTCCCTTGCAGAAGAATCTCCCCGGAATTCGGTTTGTATACACCGGTCAAGAGGTTGAAAATCGTTGTCTTTCCGGCTCCATTGGGTCCTATCAAACCATAAAGTTCATTTTTCTTCACAGAAATATGAAAAATTATCCACAGCTTTCAGACCGCCGAAGAAATACTGAGTGCATTCACCTCTAACAAATTCATGCATTCACCTCCTTTTACGAAATCTCTGTAGAGACTCTTTCGAAAAGCAATAAATCCGGGTGCCGAGGTAAAGAGCATCATCAAAATCAAAACAACAGCATAAATCAGCATGCGATAATCGTTTAGAGAACGAAGAAGTTCCGGAAGAATGGTGAGTACCACTGCGGCAAGAATAGAACCGCGCATATTTCCCATTCCGCCCATCACGACAAAGACAAGAATCATTATAGACTGATTGTAGCCGAAATTCTTCGGGAGCGCCTGTAAAGAACTCAGGTTATGTGCGTGAAGTACACCGGCAATTCCTGCAAATGATGCGAAATAGAGAAACAAAAAGTTTTAATTTTTGTTGCGGGTAGCCGATACTCTCGGCAGCAATACGGTTATCCCGAGTGCCATAACCGCTCTACCGGTTCTGGAATGGATAAAATGCTGAATAAAGAGCATGGAAAGGACTAAGAGCACCATTCCCATGGTAAACGTACTGTACTTCAGTGTTCGGTAATTCCCTGGGCACCTTTAATAATCCACTTTCCTCCCTCACCGAGAGTAATCGCATTACTGTCTTTCAAGGAAAAATGCCAACCGTTCTTATCTACACCAAAGTACAACGCATTAATCAGATTTTAATGATTTTCCCCAAAAGGCAAGGGTGACAATAGCCAGATAGTCTCCTTTCAGGCGAAGAAACCAGAATCGATAAGCACACCGAGTAAACCTGCCGTTAGCAGCTCGACCAATAAAGGAAATAACAAACAAAAGAATCGGCGGGGTCCGCTTCGCTTTAAAAAGCATCGAACAGGGTCGCGGAACTGAGCGCCTACACACTAAAGCCGGCGTGCCCTAAAGAAAGTTCCCCGGAATACCCACCACAAGATTCAGACTGATAGCCAGAATCGAGTAAATGCAAAGGGAACCAGAAGTCCTTTCATCAAAGAAGAGACAGAACCGGAATGTAAAAAGAACTGCACTATAAAATAACAGAGAATTAATACACCGTAATTCAAGAAGAGCTCTTTCCAGGAATGCATTCTATTTTTCTTCATCTTACACCTTCTCCATAATCTTCTTTCCCAAAATGCCGGTCGGCTTAATCAGGAGAACAATAATCAGCACGGAAAAACAATCGCATCAGACAATTTAGAAGAAATGTATGCCTTGGAAAGATTTTCCAGGATACCAAGCAATATACCACCGATAAATGCCCCGGGAATCGATCCGATTCCACCGAGAACCGCAGCAACAAAGGCTTTAATTCCGGGCATGGCCCCTGTTGTCGGCGTCAGACTCGGATAAGCGGAACAAAGCAATATTCCGGCAACACTGGCAAGTGCGAACCGATTGCAAAGGTAAAGGGCAATCGTAGCATTCACATTGACCCCCATCAGACTCGCCGCTCCTTTGTCCTCCGAAACGGCCAGCATCGCCTGCCCGGCCTTCGTTTTCTGAATAAAGCTGATGAGGCAGACGGCAACAAGCGCTCCCACAAGAATGGTTACGATTGTTTCTCCGGAAATCACGAGATTTCCTCCGGCAAGTTTTCAAAAGGCGCAATTTTCTCAAAGGAGGTAAAACTCTTCGGATTTGCCCCAAAGAGTAAAAGAGCCAGATTTTGCAGAAGATAAGAAACACCGATTGCCGTAATCAGAACGGCAAGTGCATTGGCATTACGGAGCGGTTTATAGGCAACTCTCTCTATCAAAACACCGAGCGCCAGTACAGACCGTCATGCTGAAAGCACGGCAATCCAGGGATAGGTAAGCCCATCTGATTCAATGCTATAAAAGCAGTATATCCTCCTACCATCAGGATATCTCCATGGGCAGAAGTTCAGCATCTTGGCAATTCCATATACCATGGCATAACCAAGCGCAATAATGGCATAGACCGATCCTAAACTAATACCGCTTAAAAGATAGGAAATAAAACTCATCATTACAAACAATCTCCTTTATCGTAAGAAAAGGAGCTGTAGAAAGTATTTTTACAGCTCCTCATCCTTCTTCCTTTAAAAACCCTACCGTTGCAAATGCAAGATGAAACAGGAAGTGTTATTCCGCGAAACATACGCTCCATCTTTGATTACAACTGCCTTCGGCTCCTTATCTACATCTCCGGATGCATCCCACTTCATATTGGAACCGGTAAGGCCGTTCAGGCTGATTTCCGTCATTGCCTTCTCCATGGCATCTCCCAAATCGGAAACACTCATATCCGGTGTGACATTTGCCTTCTCTGCGGCAGCCTTCACTGCATAAACTGCGTCATACGCATCAGCAGCAAACTGTATCGGCGTATCGTTGAACTTCTCTTTGTACTTCTTTACAAAGTTTACGGTAAGTTCATCCTTCGAATCCGCTGCAAACGGAGTCAGAAGCATAAGGCCATCTGCAAGCTTTGTATCAAAGTTTTCCACGTTCAGAATACCGTCCATGCCGTCACATCCGAAGAAAGTCGGCTTATATCCCATGGTATTGGCCTGGGTAAGAACCAAAGCAGCTTCCGTATAATAGAACGGAAGGAAAACCAGGTCAGCTCGGAATCTTTCATCTTCTGTAACTGTAGAGAAGTCCTTATTGGAATCCGCAGTGAACTGCTCATCACCAACAATGTCCAGACCCTGCTTCGGAGCAGCTTCACAAAGGAATCGTGGATACCGGTAGAATATCATCAGAAGATCATAGATGATACCAATCTTTCGTCTAACTTATGAGAACCATTATACTCTGCGGACTTGGCTCCCTGTGCCGGATCGGAGAAACTTATACGGAATACATTCTTCGGCGCAGTCACTTCCAGGCGGAACCGGACGGAGAAATCATGAAGAGGTTATCCCGCCTCGGACTCCGTACCTGCAGCAGTGCCGGGGCACTGGTTGTCGGTCCTACCGAGCTGCATTCCCCCAGTCTTTTAAGCTGTTATATGCCATTGACCGCTTTCTCTTGGTCATGCTCGTCATCCGCCTTCTTATACTCAATCTGATACCGTTGATACCGCCATTGGCATTAATCTCTTCAATGGCAATCTCCACTTTCCGTTCACTACGGCATTGCCGTAAACGGCAGCACCTCCCGTCAAGGTCCCTGAGATCCGATCTTCCATTTCTTTCAACGCATCCGCTTTCTGTCCTTCACTACCCTGTGCTGCAGTACTTCCTTTACTGCTGTTTTCTTTCGCCGCCACAAGCCGCTAAAGAAAGAGGCCATTAAAGCAGCCAGAGCAAAACTGGTTGTCTTTTCATTGTTTTCCCTCTGATTCTCTAACATTAAAAATCTTTCCGTATTATAGGGAAGACTTATAGCCTGTCAATTCTTTTCATAACAATATTTATGGAAGGTTAATTTCGATATAACACTCCAGTAATATCTGTATGATTTTTCTCTAAAAAGCAACTGCCGGATTCTCACTGCCGATCGAGCATTAATTCCGACACCGCATCCCTAGGCTCTTTTCCCTCGAAAAATTGCATTCACCTCTTTTTACGATAGGGAAGTTCCACCTGTGTCTCAAAGCGCGCTTTTGCCGCTTTTCGCCGCCTCAACCCTCTACCACCTGTCAACCTCTTTCATCGCGTCTTCGTAACGCTCTCCCTTGCCGATCAGGATGCCGGCTCTTCTGTTGACGGGGTGTTTTGAAACGCAAGGTTATAATGAGTCTCCGATTCCGGAAAGTCCTGCAAAGGTCTCTCTGTGACAACCCATTGCTACTACGCGGACGAAATCTCAGCAATCCTCTGGTGATCAGGCGGCCATCGTATTATCTCCCATACCCCAGGCCGTCCGCGATTCCGCCGCAAGCGCGATGACATTCTTTTAAAGCGGCGCAATCTCCACTCCCGAATATCTTTTATTCGTATAAACACGAAAACTATCGGACAAATGAATGCATTTTTGGATGATTTTGCCGTCTCTTCCTCTTTCGGGCACCAGACAATGGTTGTCGGTATAAAACGGAAACTTCTTCTGCGTGGGAAGGACCGGAAGAACCATCACGATTCTCGGGAAAACCTCCTCAATATCTCGCTCATGGTAACGGTGTTTTTCTTCAATTTCCCTTTGATACGGTCAGTAAAATCTGCTCTTTTCACCATAGGCTTCACTCGCATATGCCATTTCTCTGGTGTAAATGGAAGGAATAGCAAGAGAGCAGTTCCACTTTCCTTACCGCTTCTTCAGGAAGATAGAATGCGTATAGGAATCCGGAATGCGGATGTCAGGAAGATTCTTACACTTCCTGCTTTCTTCCATCGTTTTCGCTTCCTCGCTGTCATGTGTCCAAAAGGAAACGAAATGTCCGTTCTTCTCTGCAGTCATAGCCAAAGGCGGTTCCCCAGCTTCCGGCACTTAGAACAGTGATTTTCATGGCAACTCCTTTCCAAACAAGATTCCTCTCTTCTCTGAACGGAAAATGAAAGGAACAATATCGTTTTCGGAAACCGCTATTTCTTCTTTCCAAAAGCGGTTTTCCGTTCCGTTTAATAACCTCTTTATATTTCCCCGATGCTGGAAAATCAAGAGCGCCGCAGAATAAAACTGAGTATACACATGGGAAGATAAATTGCGGAGCTGAAAAGGAAAGAGCATGCCGCTCTTTCCAAAGAAAGAACGGAAAAGAAAACGCCGTCACCGCAAGCATAGAACCTAGCTGACATATCCGGTAGGATAACAATCACGATAAAGAACAGCAAAGAAAAGACGGTATGAGAGGGGCGAGCACAGAGGCAAGGCGCCGGTACGCACGCCTTTCCCTCCCTTTACTTTAGAAAGAAAGGAAGTGTGACCGGGATAGCACTGGGCCGTTACCATCATGAAAGCGTTTTTGATCCTCATTTCCCGGCAAGAACAGCACCATAAAAGATGGGGACAACACGCTTTTGCAATATCCATCAAAAGCACAGTAATCCTGCCCGCTTTTCCCCAGGTGCGAAGGACATTGGTACTGCCGGATTCCCGGATCCTCTTTAAGAGATATCGATTTCCGCGCTTTCGCATAGAGATAGCCGTTCGGAATATTACCGAAAGAGATAGCCGACGATGAGCGCAATGATACTTTCCTGCACGGACATCTTGGTTTTCTTCTCTCTCTCTCTAATAATGACACGATCGTGTTTCCCGCAAAAACCAGAGTTTTCCCGAATCTGATTCTCAATATATCTTGTATAAGAAAAATGCGTCAATTCGCGATCGATTTACAGAACAAAAGTCGGAGGAGAAACCCGAAGCCTGCGTAATATAAAACAGTTTTAATCTTCTTCCTTTATCGGAAGGCGGTTGCTTCATTGCGGTTGCCGTGCCGAAATCTCATTTAAGACACCGGTTTTAATCCGTAAAAACCTGATTCTCATGAATTCGGTCGACCAGCTCAAGATTCGTTCCCGTACGCTGTCCGTTTCCGCAGAAATAAAAAGAATCTCGGCATAGTCCATATGCGAAAAGCTTTTTCACGAAGTTTTTCGTGAATTCCTGCATGGTTTTATCATTTTCTCAATCAAATCCCACTTGTTTACAGCGATAATCACCCCTTTTCCGGATTCATGCGCAATGCCTGCAATGCGATGTATCGCCATCGGTGATTCCTTCTGTCGCATCTAAAGAACAGCACAGATATCCGCCCGATCTACCGCTGAAACAGTTCGAGATCACGGAATAACGCTCGATATCCTCGTTACTCTTCCTTTCCTTCTCAATCCCGCCGTATCAATAAAGACGCTAGGACTTTCCCTTATACTGAATCTCCGTATCAGTGCGTCCTTGTTGTTCGCAATATCGAAACAATGACTCTTTTTCCCCTAAAAGGCCCGGTTGATTAAAGAGCTCTTTCCACATTCGGCTTCCCAATCAGAGCGAATTTTAAACGGTCGTCTCTGCTTCTCTTCTCCTTCACTGGGAAAATGTTTTTACTACTTCTTCTAAAGAATCTCTATTCCCATCTGGTTTTGCAGAAGAAACCGGGAAAGGTTCCCCGAGACCAAAGCGCATAAAACTCATACACATCATTGCGAAATTTCTTTACACGTCTACTTTGTTGACACAGAGGCACAATCGGTTTCTTTGATTTTCTACGAGCATCTCGGCAACTTCATAGTCCGCATCCACAACCCGGTGCGTACATCCGTAACAAAAGAGATGACGTCCACGCAGTCTCAGTCGCAAGTTCGCCTGCGCATCTCCTTCAAAAATCAGGTTATCGGATGCCGGTTCGATTCCGCCGGTATCGACCAAGGTAAAATGATATGTCAACCAGGACGCTTCCGCATAGATTCGATCTCTCGTTACCCCGGCGTATCACTGCACTGAAATCTGTTTTCCGGCAATCGCATTAAAAGGGTGGATTTCCCGAGCATTGGGACGTCCTACCACAGCAACGGCTTTCTCGACTCTCATCTATCCTCGAGTGGCTTCATTTTACCATTAAAAAGGAAGATGTCACACGCTTTATCCTTTCTGCGCATTCTCTTCCATAAAATAGCTTTTCAGAATCATAATAGAGAAAAGAGTTGCAAGCACAGCTGCAACTCTTTTTCAAAGCAGGAAAAGAATTAGTTGTTGTAAAGATCAACCAGTCTTCAACTTCTCATATCTTTCTTTTTGCTTCCTTCTCGTTCATCTCATCCAAAGCCTTTGCTCTTTCCGGATTCTTCAGTGCAAGAGAAAGGTAACGAACCTCGCCCTGCAAGAACTCCTGATATCCTTCGAACTTCGGCTCTTTCGAATCGAGACTGAACTTCTTATCTCCGCCAAGCGGGTTGAAACGGAAGTTGTTCCAGTATCCGGATTCTACAGCAAGCTTCTCTTCGGTTTGCGCTTTGCCATTTCCCTTCTTGATACCATGGATCGATACATGGTGAGTAAGCAATGATAAGAGACGGTCCCGGATAAGCCTCCGCCTCGGAAATTGCCTTAACGGTCTGTGCCATATCCGCACCCTCGTCAGTATTGCAACATAGACATAACCATAGGACATCGCAAATCCCTGCAAGATCCTTCTTCTTTGTATCCTTTCGCCGCTACAAACTGTGCTATACTGCACGGTGAGTAGTGGCCAGAGGACTGTCCGCCTGTGTTGGAGTAAACCTCGGTATCAAATACCATAGCATTGATATCTTTACCGGAAGCCAGAACGCTGTCCAGTCCGCCGAATCCGATATCGTAAAGCTAACCGTCTCCACCGAAGATCCACTGGCTCTTCTTTCCTAGAAATCTTTGTTCTTCAGAAGATCCTTTGCAATTGCATCGGTCTTTTCCTTCAAAAGCGACAAGAAGCTTTTCTGTAGCGTGGTACCGTTCGTTGCACCGACAGCAAAGGTATCCAAATACTCAGTAGCAGCTTCAACCACTGCGCTGTCCTTACTGTCTTCAGCCAGTCTCTCAACCTGCTTCTTCAAAACGATCACGGATACGTTCTGCTGCAGAAGCATGCACCGTAACCAAACTCTGCGATTATCTTCGAAAAATGTGTCCATGCTGCGGTCCCTGACCCTTGGCATTTACCGTACTACGGTGTAGAGGAAAAGTTACCCCAGATGAAGAACATCCCGGTAGCATTGACTGATGTATATTCTTTCTCCAGCTGTGTAATAAGCTTTGCATGCGGCATCTCCACAACCCGGACAAGCACCGGAGAACTCGAAGAGCGGCTGTAGGCTGAGAGACCTTTTCACGTGTAGTTTCTTTGAACTTCGCAGTACTTCTTCCTTCTCCGGAAGAGTCCTGCATAATCGAAGTACTTCTGTGCATCCTCGTGATCCTCTCGGAGACATCACGAAAGGCTCTCGCCCCTTCATTCCCGAGGCAGACATTTGCACAAGAACCGCAACCTACGCAATCCAATACGGAAACTTTAATGCCAAACTTATGATGTTGCCATAGCGGTCATCGGCTGAGTCTGATTTCCGCTCGGTGCCTTCTCCGCCTTCCTCTGTGAAAAGCAAACGGACGAATTGCCGCATGCGGGCAGACATGGAACAGAAATTACGCTGAAATGCAGTTATCCGGATTCCCATACCGGAACATTTACGCAATACCGCGCTTCTCGCAGCCGTACCGTGAGGTGGAACCGTCCACGTCAGCTCTGGAAAGCAGATACCGGAAGTGTTCCTACTGTGCGGCTCAATTCTGAATATTGTTTACAAAATCGAGAGCATCGACTCTTCCTGCTGTTTTGAGTCTGACTCAAGACCTTCATCACTGGTGCCCATTCCTTCTTTACTTCACTTCTTCAGCATTGGCAGCAGCATCGATTGCAGCCCAGTTCTTCTACGACATCTTCGCTTGCGTCCGTAAGTCTTCTGTGCATCTTTCTGCAATGAGCCTGGCTACTGTCTGGAATGATACCGGTTAAGTAAAGAATGCGGACTGGAAGTCGATGTTACTACGAGTCGGACCCATACCGGTCTCAATACCAATTTTCACACCGTTAATGATATAGAACTTGATATTGTGCTCAGCCATGTACTTCTTCACCCTGGCCGGGAGCATGCTTTTCTACTTCATCTTGGGCCATGTACAGTTCAAAAGGAAGGTTCCGCCATCAGCAGCTCCTGTACCGCATGAACTTCGTCATGTAAGCAGGATTGCGCGAGCAACGAAGTTTGCTCTTGATAAGATAAGTGGACTTAATCAGCATGCACCGAAAACGGAGGTGAGACATCGTTACAGCCGGACTTCTTGAGTCGCAGTCAAAGTAAGCCCTGCACTGCCCATCGTATTATCACCAATAATCTTAGATGGGTTTTGTTTGCGCCGACCGTTCGTCTGCGAGACCCAGAACTTACGTTACCATACTCAAGCCGGTGTCGTCACAGTGCCCGGACGCTTCCACGAAGAAGATGCGTAGCTTCATCGTTGGTACCGATCGTGAATCTCTTCTTATCTTTGTTGGTATAAACAGCCACAATCTGCGCGGGGTTGTATCCTTGGAACGAGCCGTAACGACCGGAAAAGAACGGTAGCATTCTTGAGGCACTGTCGGAAAAAGCAGCAGCAACATCAAGATAAAGCGGCTCACCGATTGATCGGGCTCCTTCGATACGATCTAAAACGGAAATGGTCTTTACCGTCTTCGGAATCATGCTCGAAAGCATCGGTTGCAAACGGTCTGTGAAGTCTTACCTTAATTAAACCAAGCTTTGCAGTCTTCTCGGAAAAGATAATCAATCGTCTCTTCAATCGTTCGTTTACAGAACCCATTGCTACGATGATATGCTCTGCATCTTTCTTTCGTAATGTTAAATAAGCATAATCGGTGCCTGACTTCCCCTTTATCCATATACTCTGCTGTGCCGGAAGTGCATCATAATAAAGGGTTGGGCTTCTCTTGCCTGGAAGAAGATAGATATCCGGGTTCTGGGCGGAACCGCGCTCTACGGGACAGTTCAGTTCAATGCATTCTTACGGAAAGGCATCGACATACCAATCTACCGTATCCTTTAAGTCTTCATAAATCACTCCTCAATCTTTCACAATTTCCATGAAGTACGGAATCCGTCGAAGAAATTGATGAAAGAATCTTTCCTTCAAAGCCGCAGATGGGCTACGCGAGTCAAGTCCATTACTTCCCATGCGAAGGTTCACCAAAAGAAGTGCGGCACGCGGTCTGACGGCATGCCATAACGTCGGGTGATCTCCGAAAATGGAAAGTGCATGCGTTGCTACGCTCTTGCGAAACGTCAAATACACAGGAAGCTGCTCTCCGGCAATCTTATAAATATCCGGAATCAGCAGAAGCAGACCCTGGGATGCCGTAAAAGTTGTGGTTAAAGCGCCGGCGTGGTGCACCGTGCAGCTCCACAGCAGCTTCGGACTGCATCTCCGTTACCTGTACGGCTCACCTAGAATGTTCTGTCTTCCTCTGTTGCTTGCACTCATCGATATGCTCCGGCATAACGGATGACGGCGTAATCGGGAAGATTGCCGCTACTTCCAGAAAACGCATGAAGGCGTGTGCCGCGCTGCCTGGTTTCCATCCATAGTCTTCATTTTTCTTGCCATAATTACCCTCCTGATGAAAATATTGAGTCCTGTTCAGACCTCTTATACCCGGAAAATAGTATAACAAACTATCTTTTGAAGAAAGCAATGATTTCGCGCCCGTTCCTCAATAAGTACAAAACAAAATTTTTCCACAATGAAGAAATACACGAAGAGTCCAATCTCCTCAAAAGGATGGAAAAAGGCAGATGCATCGAATATACAATACACAGAAGATAAGACGGGACGTCCTTCTTTTGTCCTCATCATTATCGTTCGTGCTTTTATAACACCGCGTTCAGCTTCTCTTCTATAAGGAAACAGGACTTAGTTGGCTCCGGGTCGTCTGAAATAACCGCATCTCCACCGGAGTGCTGTTTCCGTTATTGGTTTCGAGGCTCAGGCTTATTTTACTTCGTCTCTGCGTTTTCCCTCGGTTGGTTTGGTCTCCTAGGCTTTGAATCAGACACGCTGGCACTCTCGATGCGGAGTCTGCGGAACCGCTCCGTCCGCATATTTTTCGGAGTATGGCCCTTATAGATCACACTGTGGTCTTTTACGCTACTCCGTTTTCCCGTCTTTTGGTCACAATCTTATAGGCCTGCCACTCAGGATCCCGTCAGTGCTCTCTCCTTCCCTTTCAGTCGGTGTGATAACCTGCGCGAGCATCGAGTAAGTCTTTTGATCTTCTGCAAATCCCGTCCACCACGTCCGGAAGAACGGGAATACCGTAATCTGCACTGTGGCGGTCTGGTTTGGAATACCATGCGCTTGATACCGATGGCATGCTTGGAATTGTTTACAAACTTATAGTCCGGTCGGCCAGGAAACCGTAGCATCCATTCGGCGCAACATGGGTCAGCAAAAGTATGGGATGTACGTATGTCGTCAGTAGGTCACTCTGACAGTATTAGTAAAGTGTTGGAGGAAATCTGACCTACTCCTCCTCCGACTTCTTTCAACTTCTCCTGATTATGGCAGCTGCCGGCCTATACCCCTTTCTCCGGGTACGCTGTCCAACCACTGTGTTGAGAGGAGAACTCTTCTCAGGTTTCAGACCGTTCCGTTCAGTGCTTCTACCGCTAAGCCAACATTTGTATTTCGAAGCGGATTGGAAGTGGTCTTTGTCGTGGTAAAGTGATTTTATACTTGTCTAATGGAATCTACCGATGCGGGCACCTCTGTGCCGACCGTTCCCTTCTCACTGAAACTCTTATTCTGAATCAGTTCATGACTTTCGCTGCAGTCTCGGAAGCATTTACCGTATAACCGTCTTTCGTTCCATAAACTCAAATTCGCGGTGGACTTGTTATACTTTGTAATATCTCCGTTTTGCGGGCCATCTTCCACGACAGCAAGCTGAGAAACATAATTGTTTTTATCCGATCGGAGCGGTTGTAAACTATAGTCCGCTACAGGTGCAGCGGATGATGTCTCGTACTGCTTTCCTCTTTTCTTTTTCCTTTTGCCTTTTCTGTTGAACTCTCTTCCGTACTGCTTTCTTTCCTTCATGATTGTCATATAGTTTGAAAAAGCTGCTCAACAAAATCTGGATCTGTCATCCATCAAGTCAGGAAGAGCGTATTCCGTCTTTTCCCGGACGAATATACACATCGGAGACTGTTTGCCACTTTCACAATCTCTTCGGTTTCCCTGATCATCGACTCGTCAGCACTCTTCTCGTCTTCTTTTATTTTCGGAAACTCGGCATCGTAAAATACTGTATATTCGGGTTCATTCTTGATCGCAATATTCCACTGATAAGGACTTCTTTTAAGAAATCTTAACGTCCTCCTCCGTCATCCCTTTCATGTTGAAAGTTCGGCGTCTTCTTAAAAGGCAGGAATAGTCAAAGTCCCTAAATCCTAGATCGCATTCAGTTCCTCGGTTTCCTGCACTTTTGTCGTTTCTTCCGCCTTGCGCTGTGAAGAAAAACGGGACATCGCATATCCTTCCCCTAAAACAACAAGAGGCGAGAACAGATAAGCAATAAACGGTACCGAGAGATTTCTGATTCAGCCGCCTCCCGGATCGCGCTGATCTTACTGTTCTATTGTTTCTATCACTATAAGAGCGGGAGAGAGGATCGCTGCGAGAACCTCCTGTGCTCTACTGACCGTTCTTGACTAGCTTCTTTGGTTGCCAACACCACAATCCCTCTGATTCTCTCTACTATACAGGAAAGAGCGATAAACCATCGCTCCTATTGAACTAAATTATTCTTCATCTATGGTTCATTGAAAAAGAGAACGCTGTTTATCATACTAAAACAACGTTCTTTTATCACTACTATAATATGTGAAAACTTCTAAAATATTTCTATCCGTCGCTGAGTGTAAGATATTGCTCTACAAAATTCACAATCTTAGCAGGGAACACTTCTTTCAGAACGGTACCAGCAAGCCTCTCTAAGTGCCACTCTCTGCCTTTTCGAGAATCTCTTCTTTCTGTATCCTTCGCACTTCCAGTATAATCTTTGCACCTTCCGTTAATCTGTGCCGGAACGCTATCTCATCCACTTCTCTTTCTTTATCATCATAAGCAGGCCAGGATGCTGCTAAAATACAGAACCTTCTCTCCTGTCAAATGAGTAGCATTCTTCAGCCAGATGCGGTGCAAATGAGCCCAAAGTAGATCGAGAAATGTCTGTATGTGAAATCCATTCCGCCGCATTTCTTCGCAATATCAACATGGCATTGTGTGCTCCATAAATCCGGAAACGACAGTATTTAAATTAGCTTTCAAAACGCTCTTCAATATCATGGACCAAATTATAGCGAGGCGAACATCTTTAGTTCTACAGTTTTCTCTTTGGAATCCAGAACAAAAGGCATAAAAAGCAGTTCGTAAAACGATACCTCCGTCAATACTCTTGCATCCCATACCGCATCCAGTTCGGGCGGACCTACAAAAAGCTCGTAAAGACGTGGGCATCCACAACCATAATCTCCGAACAAGATCATCCCGGTGAAAATCACATTTCCCAGAACTTGTTCTTGGATTCCTTCCGGTCCGAGAATCATTTCCCTGATTAAACAACTCGGAAGGCTCCTGGAATCTGACAACCCCGATGTCATACAAAAAGCTTTGTCCAAAAGCGGGAATACGAGAGTGCAGACAGCATGTTCCCACCGCCAATATGCATATCACCGGAAGATACTGATCCGCTTTTCTCCCTGCTGACTAATTCCGTATCATTATCCCGATCACTAGCAGAATAAAATACCGGGATAGACCTGCCCCTGGGGCATCGTAGTTAGTTTCTCTTCGCGGACCTGCTACATTTTCAGACAAGTACAATTTACCCAATCCGTGATAGAAGCAGAGGAGATTCAGCCCGTTCCGTGGGTTCATAATTCTTTACCTCAGGAAGCTTCGAGAAGCTCTTCGACCAGAACAACAACATTGCCACTTTTGGACAATGGACAATGAGGATCAGCTCTCTGTAATAACGCTGGTCTGGAGGGGCCAGTCACAGAAGCTTATGCTCATTTTCTTTCCTATGCCCATCTTTTTCAATTTCCAGAGAGCTGCTTTCTTCAAATACAGCGGATTCCTGTCCTTCCCGGGATGAATCATAATTCCGTTGGCCTCAGCCGTATAGGCCTCGTAGAGCTCCTCTTCTTTTCCGTCTTCAAAATAACCTGGAACTGATGGGAGATCAAAATTTCTTTGCAAAAGCAGAAAGCTCTCGCGTCATGGGCGGGAACACACATAATCGCTCCCGATTCATGATCGCCAAAACATAGTCAGGGATCCAGACGGTACCTTTTCTCCATTCATGGGATTCACGGCAAACTCCCGTCAAATACGCCTGTCTTATCCTTGTCTGTCACCGCCATTCTTTCCATTGGGTTGTTGGCTGCTTTTCTGGATGTACTCTTCCACTGCCGATGGGAAGGAGCGGCAATCTTCTGTACCAAAGGATGTTCCCGTGCAAGAACCAGGAAGGGTTGCTCCGAAAAGCGTATCCGGTCGTGGTAGAAATACTGTGATTTGCTCCTCGTGTCCTGCGGTTTAAAGTTTACCTCCGCACCGTAGAGACTTTGCCCTATCCTCTCGGACTGCATCTTCTTGACTGCCTCGGCCAATCAAAAGTATCGGGATCATCTAAGAGACGGTCTGCATAAGCCGTAATCTTCAGCATCACGTCTCGATTCTTCTTGGTCACCGCCGTACCCATAGCGCTCACACTTTCCATCGACCACTTCTTCATTCGCCAGTCGGTTTTAGCTGGGCACCAGTTAATACGGGAACTCTTTCTCATACGCGAGTCCCTTTTTCAAACATTTCTCAAAATCCGCTGTGTCCCATATAGAACTTCGGTTTGGTTGTGTTGATCTCCATATCCCAGTCATCAAATGGCATGAATCTGCTGTAACTCTTCTTGATATTCTCTACATCGTCGTGATAGAGGTGAGATGCCATCTTGATCGCATAATTTCTCGGCAGGTAGACCAAGGCGTCCCATCCCATGGGATGGATGACATATACTCGCTGATAATCTGGTATCTTGCCCAGGCATCCGAAATAACATATCCTCTCCAGTGCCTCTACAGTCCTGCCCCGGAAGGATGAAACATATCCAAACAATAATATTTCTCTTTTTATCGTCCTTTTTATTGATGGGATTCTTCTCCCAAAATTCCTGCCATTTTCTCGATTTGCGCATGATTATATCTTGCCATTGTTCACCTCTATTTTCCAACGATTAATGCGGTATTGTATAACCGGAACGTAGAAATCGTCAAGGGAGCAGAGCGTGCACTCTCAAATCCTCTGTCTTCGTCAGTTCCATTCTGTCCATCGCTTTAAAAAGCTTCGCATTCTTTCTGCATGCCGAATTCCTCCCCGAAGTGCATCGATAGTGATTTCCCGTCCTCCTCATCTTCTGCAAAGAAAAGTCTTTCAGGAGGCAAAAATTTTTCTGAGTGTAATACTCCTCAAAAAGCGGCACAATCGTTTCGCCTTTTTCGACCAGATTATCCAGAACATCGGAAGAACTTTCTTTTCTCTTCGGAAGCCAAAAGTGAGTCGGACAGCTTTCATGAAGCTTGTACTTCACTTTCTGCATATCGTTTACAAGTGCATTCGCAATCAGGGTGTATACGGGCATCTTTTAAGACTTTATGACCGGGAAGTTGAAGAAAAATCCCGCCGAGAACAGGCGTCCTCTGTCCACTGTTTTGAAGGCGGTATAGCGGTTTCGTAAAAGAACTGAAAAGCTTGCTGTGCAGCACCATGGTTTTCTCCAAGCTTATACGGATTCTTTCGATAAAAAGTCAGAAGGTAGGACTGTAGTTTCTCTTTCCAGTTCCTCTTCATAACATTTTCGCAATACAATAGAATTCCTGATTCAGTTCGATGACAAATACAGCTTCGTTCCTTCCTTCTTCCATACTCTACTGTATGCATTCCTGGACTTTGGAAAATCCTGCAAACTGTTTTTAAGATGGAAAGTGGAGTAAATCTCCTTTCTGCTTTCGCATAAAAAGGCATAAAAACGCAACTTCTTCTCCTTCTTTTTCTAAGTCAAGAAGATGTTCCCAAAGAGAATCTTCCTCTCGGTGCTTTGCTGCCGGATTCAGTCGAAAGACAGCTCCGCCTCCACCGTCCTCTGACGGTTTCATCTCGAAAAGAATAAAAGGATCATGCACTGCCACTGTTTTTTCCGTCAAGCTGTAACTGGCATGGTGCAGACTCCCCGTCTTTGATTCTGTCCTTTTTCCAAAAACACAATTTTTACAGGGAATGTGCGCCGTTCCGATGAGCAGTTCCAGATGTTGATTGTGCTTGGTCTCTGTCCGCTGCAAAAACCGTTTCACGGCAATCAGAAGATCTGTCCGGATGAAACAGCCGCTCTCCTCGATTACATCCCCTTATGGCAGTCTTCTTTTCCTATCCCTTGCAGATTTAATGCGATTCGCTCTCCTGCATAGGCACTGATCCTGATTCTCTCCATGTGCCTGAATATTTCAGTTTTCAAGTCCTTTTCTTCCGGATAAAGCATATAGTCGAGCCGCGTTCGCGGTGGAAGGCTTCCGCCTGTCTTCCTCGTCACTACCGTTTCTTCCTTATTTTTGGCCTCAAGTCCCATCAGAACAGAGCCGGACAAGGCTGTCCCGGTCACAATGGTTCCTGCTCCGGAAACGGAAAAAGCGCGATCTATCGGCATACGAGCGCTTTGGGAGACTTTCCCTCTATCTTCTTCGACTCTTCCGACAGAAACGCGGCGAGTCTGTCACACCTTCTCCCGTGAAGGGACAAAGGAAAAATCGATAAGTTTCCCCGGGTCAATCTCCATCAGATGAAAATAACTCCCGTATCTCTCTTCCCGTTTCTTCACTGTGAAAAGAATCCACCAAATCAATCATGGTGAGAGCAACAACGATTTTCTTCACTGTAGAGGCGCTAAAATAGAAAGATGCTCTCTGGTCTGCGGCATGATGCCTTCCTTTGCGGAAGTCACCAATAATACCGAGTCATCCCTGTAGCACCGGATACCATCGTTCGGATAAACTTCTCATGCCCCGAGTGTATCGATCAGACCAATTTTTCTCTCCCGAGGGAAAGGGCAAAAGATGTAAATCGAGTTCAATGGTCAGCCCTCTTTTCTTCTCTTCTTCCAGTCTGTCCGTATTTCACCCGGTCAATGCGCCTTGACCCAGAGCAGTCTTTCCATGGTCGATATGCCCGCCGTCCCCAATGATATAATGCGACTCTTTCGCCGTCTCATATACCCCGTATCCTACTTTGTCGCATTTCTTTCATCTTTTAATTTTCAGCACTCTTGCTTTCTTGGCATCTTTTAATACGAGTTGTTCTCTCCCACAACATTCGTTTCTCCCTTCTTCACTTTTATTAATGTCACTTCTCTGTTCATATACTGGTTGGTAACGACGAACGCCCCCTGTGTTCCCACAAAAGCATACTACATCAGCAATATCCCGCGTCTTCCGATTTCTTTCAATTGCATGGGCAAAGGCTTCTTGCGCAGCCCATCCTCTGCAATAGAGCTATTCACATTTATCCTGCGGAATCCTGCAAGCATGATCTGATGACAAAATCAAGATCCGTGTCTTCTGGGTTCCTCCACAAAGGGATCTCGAAAATGATGTAATGTAGTTTCTTTCGTGGATGGCGATTCCCATATTTTCCTCCTCATCTTCCGGCAATAACTATGCTTCTACTCTTTTTAAAATGACTTAATACAGCGCTCAGATCGCTCCGTCGATATTCATTCGGAGAAATAATCATCGGTGAACAGTGCTTTCATCGATATCGAATAGCTTCAATAAATCCGGACGGTTCCGGCGCAAGATAATGGGTATCGTATCGCCCCTGTCCGCTAACCAGCAACAAAACCACCTTATCTTTCCCCCGGACGTTCTATATCTGATGTCATGCCGTTCCGTACAATACATGCCGTTTGTCTTTTTAAAATCGTTCGAATCTCTGACGAATTCGTCGCAAAGTCGATGGCGGGCATCCGGTCCCGAACAGGGCATACCCTGCCTTGCGCTTCCAAAGCAAAGCATCCACCAGAAAAATCGATGATCCTTTCGGTGTACCCGCACGGTCAAAACAACTTGTTCATCAGATAACCGTCGGAATTTCCAAAGGCGGAAACGTCCTTTACTTCGGTATGCGGTAGGAGATGACATAAATACTTCGAGTCCAAGGTATGGTGACGGTGCTTCCCTATACGTCCTAATACTTGCGCTGATGGGAAAGGTGTCCATAATCAATTGATCACTTACGGTGACGGTCTTCTTTTCTTGATGAGCTGCATAGAACAGGAATGAATCAAGAAAGCTCGTTCTTTGCAAACTCCTGTAAACAGGAAGCATCTGGTGCAGGATATACTCTTTATTCCGGCTTTCTTTCTAATGAAATTTCTCTCCTTCTTCCAGCGGAAACGATGATGAAAGCTTTGATGCTGAGTGCTCTCAAAATTCTATCTAGGTGATTGTCCTTCTGCTTCTCTTTTCCTACTGCTGTCTGGCTAACTGCTCTTGCGTAATAGAAATTCTTTTTCCTAAAATCGGAGGCATGACTGCTTCCGATCTAACCTGTGGGCACCGTACAAAAACTGTACGCTGTCCCATTCTATACACCCGCATCTTCCTGCGGTTTGTATGTAGGATTATACTTTTGCGACATACTCATACGGTAATGGAACCACCTTGCGGTGAATCAGTCTCAAGCTGCTCCAGTGTATCGCTACAATGTTGTACTGCATTTCTCTGTTGTTTTGGCTCTCGGCATTTGCACCCATCGGAACGAGAGGGCAACTGCACGAGGATCTCGGTCTGTCTTACGACAGGAGGAAGGGCAGCAATAATGATTGTTGGGATGCCAGCCTCCTCAACCGCTCTCTGCACAAGCACGGCAGAACGATGGCAGTTCACTCAGCCAGCGGTAAGGATTACGGCGTCAACGCCCTCATCCTTCAAAATCTTCGCAATAGCCGGACCGGTTCGTTTTAAACTTCTCCTGGTTTCCGCCACCACCCCTTGAAACCGATGTGTGGGCGACCACATATTACATCCTTCGCAAGTTCATGAAGTCTGTCCAATCAGGAACATACAGTTGATATCTTTGTTAACGTCACTGTCTCACATATCCTCGATCGAGATACCATTAACTCACTGGAAGGCATCGTGTCTTGATGATTCTGAATGTAAAGTCACCGGCAAGTTAAATACTCTTATCATCTTTATGATGTGCTCCGGCAGCAGTAGCGATAGCACTACCATATCGCTAAAAGGCTTCGTAACCGGCGCTTAAACGGAGGAGGAAGTAACAGGAACGAGATCTCAGACTGCATCCTTTACTACTGTAAAATCCATGTCTTTCTCCTGTTTAATTATTTTATGTAATGTTCTATGACTGATGAAAGCCTTTGAATGTATGCCTCTCATCGCTTCGGGACCGGTTGTTCAATGAAACTCATGTTGAATCGACCCTGTCTACTTTAATTTCATAGTCGGAAATGAGCATGCGCTTGGGGAATCTTCATGTAACCGAGACGCCCTTGCAAAGTCAATCCCCACGGCACCAGTGGTGAACTTCCGATGATACCTTCCGCTGTAGATGAGTTTATCTAATACTTTGCCATTAGCTGTTCAGATACTTTCTTTAAACTTTTTCACTCATGGGAAGAAGCTGTTCTCCACAAAGCGATAGGCTTTCCGGTAACATGGAGATCGGTTCACGTTCTGCCTTTACATTCAGTTCCACTTCTCTCCACTTTCTTCACTTCTTCTCCGTATCTCCACCTTCAACATATCGAGTGCACGGATTGCATCCTCGGACAAAGGGTATTGTTCATAAAATTTCGTACAATACCGGCTTCGGACTTGTTGTCTACCATGGCATTCATATACTTGTTTCCACCAACAGCGCACCCTGGTTAGCTGAAAGACATACCGACAACCTTGATTCCCTCTCATACCGATCTGCTCGATATGACTTGCGAAGTCAATAGTTGTTCAAAGCCTTCCGTAGTAACAAAAGCGCCGGCATCCGGTCCGAGATTGCTTCAAAGTCATTCCTACACGACGGGATACATGGGAATTTTCAGCGTTAATCTGCGGAAACCAACCAGCGCTTTAACGCCTGCAAATCCACATCACTTATCATGAAGTACTTCCAATACAAGCGGCTCTCTCCAGTAATGGCGGGACATTTCCTTCGATGCCCGGTCGATACGGGTCAGCGTAGACCCAGCCATCAGAACTTCCAGTGGAGCACAACTGTCGGTACATTTCGGTCAACATTCGGTTTTGCACAAGTACGCCTACCGGCTCAACCGGAAGGAGAATTATCATGCGCCAACACCTGTCCCATGATTTCCTTCGTCTTTACTTTCTTTATACCGGTCTTGCTAACTTACCTGGTTGAAGGTCTGCATATCGACAACAATTTCTCATCCACTTTCTTGACGCTTTACCGTCTCATCGGTAATCAAATCCGTAGCGAGTGTGCAACAGGGGCGGACGCTCCATGTTGGTTTTCTCTTTGATGGTAACGTTGGTCTTGATAAAGATATCGCCTTGTCGGTGCGCAGGACGATCCCACGCGTTTCATCGAATAACATTCCGATGACCGAACTCACCATCTGAATTCCCTTGGGAATCCGTTCAGAAACAACCATTGCAACACCATCAATACTCTGGTTTGGCGCGGTTCCGAGTAAATCGTCTCCCTCTTTTGTCGCAATCGGCTGTACCATCCATGGTATTGAAGGTATGATGCCCGATCCGGTGATATCAATCTACTTCTCTACCAACTCCTGGGAATCAACCGCTGGCATATAATTCGCTTCGAATGGTAAGCACGGTACCTTCAGCTGGTTTCCGGTCCGCTTTACTTCCGCTGATCTTGAAAGTGCTTTCTCGTTAAGAACGGTGCCCTCTTTCCTGAACGGTGCAGAGAGCTCTGTCGCTGCACCGCCGGTTAAGACTGCACTGTCCATTCTCAAACGTATTAGCAGTCCCTCCTACGGAAAGAATCTGAATATAGCCCTTTCCTTCGCCAATGTGAATTTAAACTGCCGCCAGGAAGCCTTTCCGCAGGAGCGAGACTGCTTTGGCTGCCTTCTCTTCTTTCTTTTCCTCTGTTTTGCGTCCAGAGAACCTCTTTCTTCTCTGCAAGCTCAACAAGATCTTTCGTAAGCGGTGTAAAGAGAATCATGAGTCTTCAGACTTTGCTCAGGGACATCCCCGATAGTCAAACAGCCGTCTAACTTAGAGTCGGAATCAACCAGATCATCGAAAATCTCCGGATCTTCCAGGTTGTGGTTGGAAAAGGTAATCCTCCCTCAGCCCCTACAGCACAAGACTTCGGACTATTTTTATGCTCTTCTGCATATTCTGCTGAAAATAGACAGCACCTCTTCCTTTCTTTTTATAGAAATTTCTATGTGAATATCCTGTCCATCCTCAGTATGGATATGGAACAGTCCATCCTCCAGTTCTGGCTAAAACTATACTCCTTCTTCTCTTCCGCTGAGCTTCCTCTTTCACGGCAGAAAAGGAATCTATCTACCATTCTGATCCAGCGAAGTTGCTCAACCGTCTTGGACTTTGTAGATAGCGCATCGGTTCCATGCTGACTGTCTCTAAGACATGATCTGTCGATGATGTACGTTTAGGGTTCATCTTCGGGCGGAACCCTGTAAACTGTGTTGTACAGTCACTACAGTTCCCAATCAGGATATCTATACGCATCAGCATTCTTAAAGTGAAGGATCTTCTGTACCTGTCCCGGACGGTTTCCCAGATTCTCACACTTCAAAGTACCACGTCACATCGACTGCCCTGCTACAGGTCTGCACATCCCGTTAACACCGTTGTACTTCTTGCAGAGGTCTTCCATTCTGTTCAGATTGCCGCCATGAGCACTAAAAGCAGAAAGTCTACCTTCACTCCTTCAAATCCTTGAAAGGGCTCTGTAACAAGAATACCGCCACTTGTCTTTGTAATCGGGTGGAAAGTTCTCACAGCGGAACCGGTAAACGGTCCGCCAGAAATATCTCTCCGCACTCCGTCGATTCCGCCTGCCATCTCAATGGGTTCCCCAACCGTCGTTCCTGCAGGAACATTCAGGAGACCTGATTCGTGCCTTTCTTCAACTTACCCGCCTACGTGTGTTTTTCAAGAAGAAGGCTTCTTGTCTTCAATCGCTTCCCGCAATTCTCAGACAAGTTTCAATGTTAATCACCACGCATCCGCCTCGGACGGAAGCGCTGTGGGAGAAAGCAACTTTCCTAAAATTTCACGAACAACCTCTCTCTTCTCCCCATCGGATAGATATCCGGTAAAAGATACGAAATGTCTCCGGATAATCTTAAAACTTCTCAGAAGAAGAGCAATCTCTTTCTCGATGCTTCTTCTTGATGGCAATCACTGCCTGTTTTTGCATTGCAGATTTTCATGGCCTGAATGCCATGAATGGTCTTCTCGGGCTCTTCATAATCTGCTTCATGTTATGTTCCAGAAGCGGTTCACACTCAGCGGCAGTGACTAGAGATATCCCCCTTTTAGAGTCTGTGCCGAGCTTGACGCCTGTAAGGGAATCCTGCTCCGCCCATTCCTACAATTCCGGCCGCCTTCACCAGGACAGATTGTCCTCACGCGGAAATCAGTTCAAAAGAATCACTCTGCTTTTCATCCGCCTCGACCACAATCGCCGCATCGTGATTTCTTTCACACCATCCCACTGGAGAAAATATTTGCGCCTACTTTTCCGGAGCTGCAGGAGGTTCCCTTCGGCCTTGTCTCCTACCTTCACAACAGGCACATCAGGGCGCCGATATGCTGTTTCAGCAAAATAGTCTTAACCACTTCATTCTCCTTTTTCTGAACTCAGTTCCGCCTATTTTATACAATTTTTGGAACTTTGACAAATGATTATCGGTTTTATTTACAAAACAAATAAGCATAAAAGCACTCTTAGCTTTTTCCAATATAGCATAAAACAGGCATAATTCCTCATTTTCAACCTCTACATTCTATCAGACTCCGTCTTTTGCCGCTTCCTCCTCCTTCCTGTTCTTATACAATGACGGCATTTGTCGCTTTCTCATCCATCTCGGGAATGGATCGGATTTCTTCGTAGAAGCATGCCCAATGTCCATACATATCTCTGAATTTTCAATAACGCCTTCTTTCTTTTGGCCCCAATTCCCGGAATATCATCCAGTAAAGAATACCTGCTCTTTCATGACGAAAGCGGTGATAGCTGATCATAAAACGATGCACTTTCATCCTGTACTCGGTTAAAATTTGAGCATTCCCCGGAAGTCGGTATCGGTACTTCTTTGTTCTGTACAAGAAGGGCTCATCTCTCAGTGCTCGTCTTTTAACCATTCCGAGAACCAGGAATGGAAATCTTCAGTTCTTCAAAACGGAAGGCAGCTGCTACCTGTCCCTTTCCTCCAGTCCATTAAGATCAGATCCGGAAACTGAGAAAAATGATCCCAGCGAATCTTCCGGCCCCTCCACTGTTTCTCTCTTTTCTCCATAAGACGTGAGAAAAGCGTCGATACAGCATCTCCCGCACTTGGACACATAGTCATCCTGCCCTCGCACCGATTGAATTCAAACTTCCTGTAGTCATTCGGCTCTCTTTCCATCGTGATAAACAACCATGGATCCACATTGAAGCACTCCGGAGTAGTGGAAATATCGTACGATTCGATGCGTGAGGTAAGGTTTTGAGTCCGGCATATTCTTTCGAGATTTCTTCCCACAGCCTGTTCCTGCTTTTTCTTCTGCGTTCGATGCTTCTCCAGCTATAACAGAAAGCATCAAAATACCGGCATTCTTTCCCTGCAAGTTCTACCAATTTTTCTCTGTCGCCTTGTTTCAGCTGCACCATGCGGACTTTCACTCCCTTTATGGAGCTCAGCCATTCGGCAATCCTTTTCTTCATCCGGCAGGGTACAGGGAAGATAGATTTCCTTTGCAGGATAAAGCGGCGACACCACTATAAAACTGACGTAAAAGAGGCGAGAAAAATCTCTTCATCTTTCTCCACTCTTCATCAATTTTTAGACTGTGATCTCTACTATTTTCCGTCCGTACAAAAGAAAATCTGAATCACACAGTCACTGTAGTTCCGTCTAAGCCCCAGAATGTCGGTCTTCTCCATCCAGGCCATGATCTTGTCTTCTCTCCATCGTATGGAAGCCGTGAATCAGATCGATACTCCATGGCTTTCTCAAAGTCCAACCGGTCGGAGGCTTCCTGCATTTTTCTTTTGTAATTCTTCTACCATAGCCTCTGTTTTTCCGGATAAGATGCTTGAAACTTCCGAACAACAGCTCCTCTCCTCTTTCTCGTCTGCTGTCCGGTACACGGCGCATTGCATTGTCCCATATCATAGTGAACAGGGTCTTGCAGCGGTTCTCTTCCGAGATACATTTTGCCTACGTTCCGAATATGTAAGGATTTTCGACGAAGCTCAATCCCTTCCGCACCTGTTCAGCAGTAGTATAAGGTCCCATAATAGCTCTGAGACGTTTATTTCTTTTCGACGGGGTGATAAACAGCCTGGGATAATCTTCCTCACACTGAGATCGTATATAGGGTAGCTTGTCATCTTTTTAAAACCAGTGTTATACCTGCGGTTTGTTCTCCTTAATCAAATTGGATTCCAAAACCAGCGCTTCCAGCTCAGGAATCTACCACAACCTACTCAAAACGGCTGAGCGATCTGAAACCATCTGCTGGATCTTTATGGATTTTGTACGACTTTTGAAAATACTGTTTTACACACGATTACGAAGATCGCTTTCCTCATAGATAATCTCATCCATCGGCCATGCATTAAATAAACTCCGCAGACGCAAGGAGTTTTACGAAGTTCTTCTGGGATATGCATTCTGCTTCCTGATAATCCCGGGTTATCCACCATTCTACTTTTCTCCTTGTGCAGGTTCAGCACTCTGCGTAGTTAGTCAAATCTTTACGCTCTTTCTCTTTTGCCTCTTCCTGTTCTAGCTACACTTCTTTCGATGAGAAGCAGGACCATAATTATTTCGTGCATTCCAGATCGGCCATTCGTCATAACCGCTTATCATAAACAGCCTGAATCTCCGGCACGAATTTCTTCTTTTCCACTGAGATATAATGCTCCGAGATACGAAGCGGTAAAGCCTTGCAACCAGGGACGGATACTTGCTCCGGTATGCGCATGTTCTCCTGTCTCCTAAAGACAGCTGCTTTCCGGGAGGAAAGATAAAGCACCCTGGATCGAATCTTATGAGGCTCCGTGTCCGGATAGGCAGTACCCAAATTGCCAGCACTTCCGTCATGAGACGGATAAATCATCGGACACATATGAGTCACGCGGAAGCCATAACGGAAGTGGTCTTGCTACTACCGCCGCTGCTGTCCGCATAAGAACCGATTGATGGTTCCAGAGCCATCGTGAGAAAAATTCCTGCTCCGCCATCCGGTCGAGACATAAACTGAACAAACTCGGTAATAACAATCTTGGTTTTGTCCGTCTTTGCACTCCTCCGGATAAACGACGTCGCCGCCCTCCGTACAAAAACGAACGTGGTCCAGCTGCACTTCGTCGACCGTCATCCGCGCAACTTTTCACCATGCAATATACTCCCAATAATCCTTCTGGTAAAAGGATTCACCCAGCATGAGTCCATTGCTGTCACTGAAAAGAACTGCCAAAGTCCGCTTTTTGGTTCATCCCTCCGGATGCTTGGTGCCAATATAGTCACGAAACCGACGAGTCGTGCTTTGATCACGCCGATTCCCTCTCATGCAGCAACGCTTTGTAATAGTACCTGGCATATCAACTTAATCGTTTATACTTGCCCCGTTTTGCTCGACAAGACTGTTCTTCATCTTATAGCGGATTCGTCCTGGTCATTTTGATGTCGAGAACGATGGCATTCCAACTCCGTTCCTGCATGCCGTCGAGAATCTTATCCATACGCTCGGAGCGGCTGCCAGTATCCGTAATATAAATGCCTCGCACTCTTTCTTTTCTGCCTTCGTTCTTCCAGACGCGCTTCTTTCGCCTTTCTCCTCCTCCTCCAGTCTGGCTTTCCGCCATACTTTCTTCTGCCAAAGACTGCTGGAAGCCGCCTTTCTGCACCTCCGACTCATATTGCTTTAACTCCAGGGATCTTGTGACTTTGTACTTCAACGGCGCTGTTTCCGCACGCAAAAGTACCTCGATAAAGAAATAGCAATACGTAACTTCC
>BNJU01002924.1_pt1 | contig 57221 bp, 54 predicted proteins | sample 8539281 | NCBI WGS metagenome assembly BNJU01 (sample SAMD00202456, study PRJDB9452) | human saliva metagenome | isolation source: human saliva | place: Japan
TCAGTTACTGTATTGCTTGCCCGCACATACGTTTGGGGCAGTTTTCAGTTGAGAGATCTGCGGTGGCGGGTCTCCGTGCGGTGTATTCGATACGATGCAGTCGATTTTCCGTACTCATTCCGGCGCATATTTTCTTCAAGCACGGTATCAAGAACGCTCTGCATGGATTATGCTTGGAGCGGCGGATGCCTGTTATCTGTCTTTCAAGTTTAGAACCAAATGGCGAGGAGGATTGACAGTCCTTGGAGTCGGCGAACTCCAGGATATCGTTTGTCGTCGCATTCGTTGACCTTTAGCCGTAAAACCACTTTTTTCTAAGTTGAATATGTCTTTCTGCTTCTTATTTTGTGTCCAAAATACAAAGAAAAACCGAAAAACGGTAAATATTGTGGATTATGTGTGTTCTGTAGATATTTCCAATCTGAAGAGAGCAGTCAAGGCTATGGAGGCTTGGTTTAAATGGGATTTGGACAGCACAGTGTGTGCTCTGAGAAAGATGTGTTTGTATTTCGAAAGTTCCCTGTAGAGGCATGGAAGAACTCAGCGATTTGTGCGCTCAAATCGAAAATCTGTGACGGGCTTAGCCAGGCTGTGCTTCTGAGGGCTCTTTAGGGTGCCGTTTGTTTGTTTTTGGAAGAGAAATATTATTAGTGGCTGGCTTTCTTGTGTCGTACTCACAATGGTAGTTGTGTTCTCACTATTGATCATGTTAGTCTACTTGCGCTTTGAAGCCGAGAAGAGTGGGTGATTCATTGATATGTGCTGTGGTGGTTGATTTTCGTGCAGTAGAGCAACGTTGACAGGTCTACTATCTCTAGGGAAAAGTCTGAAGAGTACGAAAGTTGAGAACGATTGGTGCTAGAGAGACGAGGGTGAGGAACATATTTACATTTATAGCTTTTCTATGAAGTGACTCTTCGTGTTGGTGCGTATTGTGATTGAGTTTTTCCTTATTTTGCTCAAAGGCTGGCTTTACTGCATTGTAGTACTGTCACACGATGGTATATATGTGTTATGTATTTTGAAAGACAAAAGAAGTTATACTTCTTGGTATAACTTTGAGCTGAGTCTGTAGGAGCAGGGAGGATCGGTCTCGTCCAAACAGAGCCAAATGGTTTCGGCACGCTTATCCCTGCTAAGTTTTTCGCGTAGATAAAGACCGCCACTCAAGTCTGGCACCTCATCCCTAGTACTTTAATCGAGGGTGCGAGGCTACCCCAGACGATTCTGAACTGTTCGCAACCACTTGACCCGTGAGCCCTCGGAACAACGGCCGTGGAGTGATAAGTTCCCGCCGTAACACCCTGCGTCGATGGACAGCCCGGAACTGGCCATACTTCGCCAGGCAGCGAGAGCGTGAAGTTGCTCAGCCAGTTGTGATGCCGATATTAGCGTGCCCACTGCTCGCGCACGTGCGGGGCTTGCACTTCATCTCGACCTGCTGTCAATCCAGTCTGCCCCAGATGTATGTGAAGCAGTATAAAGGCATTTTTAGAACATCTGTGTGCTAGTTCTGCATTTAACTGGCTTTTTGCTTTAAATAGTTGGCTTTAAGACGCTGTGTCTTCAGTGCTTTTATTATCTTTGCTCTTATCTCAAACAACAATATAAACGAATTAAGCACTGCTTTAATATGTTACAAATGAGGTTTGCCGAGCGAAAATGCTAATCTCTTTACAAGCTGGCAGAAGCTGGGCTGGATGCCTGGCGAAAGGCGTCGTAGCTGAGATGAGGAAGCTTCGCGTTGCGCGAACAGGTACCGTCGTCAAACGAAAAAGGCAGCGGATATTATTGATAAGGGCGTCACATGCTCCTGTTGGTGTGTAGCGCAGTCGTCTCAGGACTCGACAATCAAACAATGGAACAAGCATTATTTTCGGTAATGCAGCGCTTCGCGCTCCCAGATCAGTGACGCACTTAATGGAGCGTGGTGTGACAGTGGATCGTACTCGTAAGATCCCGAGCAGTGCTACGAAAGTGCCAAAAGAAGGGCGATGTTGTTGGGAGCATCGCAATATCCGCATTGTCGCAGCAGCAGCAAACGTTTGCGCAAGTATCAATGGGAAAGAATCGTGATGATTATGATTCTGATACTCAACCGGAAGCGAACCAATCGTGTGGCGAGGAAGAGCCTCAGTGACACTACTGTGAAACCGCGCCATGCCAGATGAGGGAGGACCTCAATTTTGTCCTTCCCGATTCGTTAGGCTATAAGCGCTGAGCTGATGGGCACTAACGAGAAACCCTTAAAGGCCGGCAAGCGTTTGGACGCAATATCTTCAATAACAAGAATTTGACTTTGAAAGCGATAAGGAAGATAGCATGCCTACGATGACTACTCGCTTTAGGCCCGGGCGATGCAGTATTTGTGACGTTTGCACTCCAGAAGAGCTTTTCGTTGGGACTGTTTCTCCCGATGGCTACATAGACCTGAGGTGTGGCAGTGAATGCGGCAGGTTCTACAGCGGCGCAAGCACCTTCTGTCTTCGTGGAACGTTGTGTCGCCATCGAGAGCAGTGCGTGCGTCTGTCAGTGGACAAACCGCAGCAGTATCAATCACCGCCAATGTGATGGGCGAGGTGAAAATCCTGGCACATTTACGCTCTCGCCTTGCCACCGTACATTAATGCCTCTTCGTATAAGGCTGGAGGAACCAATGCGAGATTGGGTACGGCTGGAGAAACATCAAGATTTACCGTTCGTGCTCGTTTTGATTTCAATCCTGCGATATCTGCCGACTTGAGACTCGAATGCACCGGCATGCACGGCCGTGCAGCTTTGGCATCGGGTGATAGTCACCGTGCGAGTCCCGGCGAGGCCTTGGTGCAGAATATCACCGCAAGGTACGCCGTCCTATGCTCCTGTGGCGAGATGAAGCACACTGAGAGCGTGGGTACTCTTATCAAACTATGCTGGCGGGTTTCGTGCAGATGCGATCGGCTACCGCCAATGTTCGCTTGGTGCGTGTGCCGGCGGTATGCTATAGCGTGGTATTCTATTGATGAGCTGGAGCGAAACAGTTTCAACTTGCCGATGAAGACTCGTGAGCGTAGATAGTGTTTTGGATCGCTATTCCAAATATGTTGCTGAAGTAGTGCTGTCCGTCCTGGTATGCATTGATGGATGGAAATATCACTTTCACAGTACGGACAATTGGAAACAGCAGGAGGAACACGCGAGGATGCTTTCTGTCGACCACGCCATCTCGGCGCCGTTTGAAAGACGATAGGAACACACGAAGTGGTGTCGGTTGATGTGAAAGGCGATGAATCACGATCAGCCGATATTTCGCGAGAAATGGCGATGCGCTCTGGCGCTCAGCGCGATATGCAAGAGAAGCAAGCGCGACCATTATGGGTGAAGTGGTTATCCGGATATGATGAATTTTCGATACCGCGACGCTGGAAGACTTTATTTCTCAAGCGGGCGGTTTGACAGATGCAGCAGCTCATGGTGAAAATAGACGTTTTCCACGCCGTATTCGTGACAACAAGGCTTTTGTCGGTGAAAACGTCATCGCAAAGATGTATAGCTTCTCTTTCGTGATGGTTTTGTTATCAGTGAGAGGAACAATTTCAAACTGAACCCTTCGATGAGGGTTTATGTTCGCAGAAGTCCTGGCTATGTAGAGCAGCAACACGTGACCATTTCTGGTGAAATACCCTCGGCGTGGGTACACCCTATCGCGCAAAGCTTCGCTTGAGCGACCTCGCAGAAGAACGCTGAGGTTTGACACTGCTTATGCTACTAAGCGCTTTAGAACGTCAGCTGACACCGGAAGAGAAAATCGTTGCAAACTATGCTAAAGATCATTACAGTGAATAGTGAGGACTCACCATGCTATTTAAAGTGCAGTTAGGAGATACGCGCATGGTGGCATCAATCCGATAAGGTATTGAGAATCCAGGTAGTCAATGGATGTAGTGCTGCAGGATGGTGACAACTCATTATTCCGCAGTTTAATAATACAGTGCCTGGCTAACCCATGGAAGTGATGTATCCCAATACAGTAGCTTATACCAATGGGCTGGTCTAAACCACTATATTAACCAAGCTGGTGGCTATTCGCGTGCAAGAGTCGTCGTGTTTGCTGTGAATATGAACGGAACAGTGACCCGAGTACGTCTCATGAAGATATTAGTCCAGATGAAATAATCGTTCCTGCCAAGAGCAGACGCAAGGCCACTCAGTTTAGCAGAAACACGGGCTTTCAGCACTCAGGGTGCCGTCTTGCCCTCGTCGTCGCTGCTATCTTGAAGCGTTGATGTAGCCAGTGTTTAGAAGAATAAAGCGAGTTGTAGGTATGACAGAACCCAACTGCAACTCGTCTATGAGAGAGAGGGAATCTCTTCATACGAAAGTAATGTCACTGATAACTTGCGCTTGTACAAAAAGCTGCTTAATTGTGTTTTAATTCCCTGCTTGTAGCAGGGAGTTCGAACGAAAGAACAGGGGAACCAAGCTTTGATACAGAGCGTTTGATTCTTGATGACAAACTTGCGTTTTACTCTTTACTAGTTCACCCGAATAATAGGCCACGCCTGCTTCAGTCTATATTGATTGAGCTGTGTTTGTAATCCAGTTTCTTGAGAAAATCGGGCCACAACACTCTGCCTCAAGTTTTCCTTTATTCTTTCCATGAGATGCTATCTTGAATTTCTCATCGCAACTTTCTCCGTCTTTGACTCTGCAGAGCTTTATGAAGTCTGCTGGCTGGCGATCCAGAATCAAGTCTGGCATGCCTTCGATTGGTGCATCGGTAATAAAGATTTGTCCCAAAGCACTCACAAGGAAGTCACGATTTTGCCCACTCGGCCAGAACCAAACTTGTCGGCAAATGCCGCCCAGGAGGAGTGATCGAGGTAGTGGTGCAGCAGATTGTAGCTGTAGGTGTTTCAAAAGTTATTTAGTTCACAATTTAAGTAATGAAGGTCGGCCTGTCCTGTGATCCCTCTGCTTCACTGGACAAAGCCATTATGACAGGATTAAATCGTCCTGTGTGAGTACTATTATGATGAATAATTAAGAACACCTCTTTGCTTTGCCAATCAAAGTGTTAGACTTTAGGGGCTGGTGAGAGATGAGAAGTTGTCTATGCTCACTTGTTTCTTTGTCTGTGCCAGTATAGCTGATCAAATGCTTGGAAGATAGAGAAATCTCTGGTTGAAATCACTCGCCTCACAGTGGCTAGGTGTCCGTGACATCATTCTAAAACATCGAAGATAACATCTGTGGGCAGTTATGTACGTCGTTCCAGGCTTGTTTGAGAATTGCATTTTTGTTTTTAGTTTCGTAGCGTGCATACATACCCTTGGGGCTTGAATTGTATTGGTGAAATGGCTATATCCAAACGCGCTCTTCGCTCTTCGTTACCACTGCTACCAACAGCGAATCAGTTATAAGGAAATCAAAAATGAAAGGGTTAGAACCATGTCAGAAAATCTATGGCTTCTTCTGATCTTTACATGTTTGTGACTTCGCTTTCATGTTGCAAGCCACTGTTTCCTGTTTTTTCCATTAGTTGACACATAATCTCCTTGAATTATAAAAGAAACATTAAAATATATTGAACCCCTGTATATATACTACTTTTTGAAATGACAAGTAGTAGATTGCATCAAACATTTGTCTTCTCCCATTCCATTGGCCCTACAGCAGTTTTACTTTTTAGAAAAAATCAAGCTCAACGAAAGCTAGATTCTAGTTTATGATGGAGATGCTGAGAATCATTTCCGAAATCAGAGATGGAATATTAGCCTTCACCTGCAGAAGGGCTGGCTTTGCCGGAAGCACAGGCAAAGTTGTATCTAAATGAAAAATATGCAAAAAAACAGATTTTATTTTCAATCGATTGAAAAGACCAATGGCAGTATCTTCTAGAAATAAAAAAGCAAAATATGACAATAAAAACCCACCAGCAAACGATGCTGCAGCACAGTTCGAGGCCTTTTGTTGTTAAGGCCAAAGAAGCAATCGATTATTGGCGTAGTAGTGTTGGCAGTTGTTGTAGAGCGTGCGTGGTGGCTACTTCGGCTGAAGTCGGCTGAAGAAAAGCAACAGTCTTCCAGTTTCACCCTTGTATGGCGTATATCTCAGCAGGATTATGACAAAGGCCAAGGAGATGGCACTTATTATAACTGGCAAGCAATCACTTTACGAATGCTTCCAATCTTTATGACTCTATGGTATTCTTATGTTCGTAAAGCAGTGAAACAGTGCTACTCAGGAAAGCAGATGTTAAGAATGCAATTGCTATCCGAGTACATTATTCTCATAAGGTGACTATATTACTCCTGCTGGTATACAACATTAGCTAATAAAGCAGCAAAATGATGTGACAAACTCGATAAAGCTTTAGAGACTTTCAGTTAGTTGGCAGATCAGCAGCTTAATGCTGCTTATGTTCCCCGGGAATATCTTTTATCCAAGCTGGTGAGTTAATGGCTCAGAAGAAGAATGCTGATGTTAAGGCAAGTGTTCCAGCAGGTTAAGGAAACTATCCCAATAGCCGCTATTGCCAACCAGACAAGCACCAATGGCACAATTACAGATCCTGTTATTGATGTAAAGTTTTTATTAGTTGCAAGCAAATAAATTGGTGCATTAACCATATTTTAGTCAATTGAGAATTGAAAATTAGCACTTTAGTGCCAGCTTTCACCTTACCAGTTATAAAACTCATCTTATATCTATATAATAAATGTCTTCATCTGCGCCTTTACATTGAGTGACAATATCTCCAGATGCTCATAGAAATGCGCTTACATTGCCAGCAGAATGAATGACAATATAACATTTGTTACTTCGAGAGTACCATCAACATTGAAGAATATGGAGGTAAGAACAAGCAATTACAGCAGTACGTTCCTGGTGAAGTTGAACTCATCCATGGTTGTGCAGAAAGTTAGCACGTGACATGACAAGGGTAGGATGAATTACATATTATTGTGTCATAAAAGGAGCATACCCTTATTTTGATAATATATGTCAAGGCAAGCGCAGAACTTGCACGTCGGTGAATACCACCAATGGTAAGATACCAGCAATCTATGGCCTTATTAACAAGCCGGGTCACGTAAACAGGCAGAAGAACGCGTGGTGAGTGTAAGTTTGGAAATAAAGCAGTGTTTGCCACAGCTAAGGCAAGATGGCAGACTGATTGGCAAAGTTGCAAAAATAATTGAAGAAAAATGCGATTCATTGGTAGTACAGAAGATTACTACCTTTGCACCGCAACGAAATTTATGCATGGCAAAATACCGCGGCCAAAGGGCAGATCGTAAATCGTTGGCTACGCCTCGGCAGGTCGAACCACCCTTGCCTGTCGGCTTTTCAGCGTTAGTTCAGCTGGTTAGAATGCCCGTCGTTTACGGTGAGGTCATGTTCGAGTCCCACAAACAGTAAAAGAGTTGAGTTATAACTCAACTCTTTCTTTTATAATTGGTTCTTTCTGATGAAGCAAACATTTAGAGAGCAATGATAATATATCTTTATGATCTCAGTTTCCATTAAAAAACTCCCAATGCGTCATTCCTTAGGACAGGGTTTACGACGAACCATCACGTTCTTTTTTCTCTTATACAATAATCTATGATATTTTCTCCTAAATGTTTTTTTATGGAAGAGGAAATATATTATTTATTGTCAAGATAGCAAGGATTATTCGCAATAAAAGACAAGATTTTTGCATAACACATATCTTCTTCTAAACTAATTTTTAATTGATGGGACTTTAGGAAGTTATATTGAAATAAAGACGGTAAATCTACGATCTGTCAGCCTTTTTAAAGTTTGATAGGCAATTAGAATTCTACAAAAAGATTGTTCTGTGATAATCAGAGCAGAAGACAAAGGATTCAAAAATGAATTGCTAAATTTAAATCTATGTTATACAACATACTGAGTATTAAAGAGAAATGGCTTAGACCAATAGTTACGCAAGGAAAAAGCTCGCAAGCTTTCTTTTTTAATATTTTGTCAAAGGTACCGCGGCTGTCGAATGAGGTTTCGATATTATTCTTTGTAGTTTTGGCGTTTTGTGACTCACACGGCTTGCGTGATGACCATGCAGTGGCGCGTTTCGCCGTTCGATGTCCCGGCGAGTTTGGCCGTTTGCTACTGCGTGAAGATCTCATTGAAATTAGTAATGCGCCATTCGTTGTGCTTAAAACCATGATTTTCTTGTTTTGATTAGATCAGCCGCGGCAAGCGAAGCGTTCACGTCCTGGGGACCAAAGTACGTCCGCAAGTACAAGCGCCCACGGACCATACGTCTTTTGCTACAATGTTCGATCAGTTCAGTATCAGCATCAACGGCATAGGGTGACAACACACGTTGAACCAGTCCATTTCATGTGTTGAAGGAAGGCTTCTTCAAACCTAAATCACACACTTCACGGCAGTCCAGCATAGTTGGTTAGCTTCATCAAACCAAGGTTATTTTTGCCGAAGCAATATACGTTCTTCTGGTGCATATGGTCAGGTCACCGCACGCGTACCAATACGTACTATTGTAAGCTGGCGCTGCAGACATAACCGGACGTGTTTTGAAGTCTATATTCGCACAAGTTGCCCAATTGTTCAGCACATCAATGTTTGTCGCAGCCAATACCCGGTACTAATGCAACTTATACGTTTTCCTTTTGGAAACATACCTGTGATAAGTGCGGAATTACGATTTTGTATACTGCATTCGATAGATTCGAAATTTCAGCAAATCTGTGTTAAAGTACCTGATCACCTCCTACTAGATAACACGTTCGTTAATTGTTCGTGAAGAAGATGGATAGTAAAGTGCTCCATCAGAATAATAATTAGTTCATTTTCAAAGATTTTCTTTCCATTATAGATAAATGTAGTTTTGAGGTTTATTTATTTTTTTCAATGTGAGAATTTGTAATTTATCAGCAGGTTGATTACGGCCAAGTCACAAGGCATACTCTGCCTTTCCTTTATATAAAGCAACCGTTATGCCAGAATCAGGCCCTGAGTTGTTCGCCTTAAAAATTTACAGGAATCAAAATTGTATTCAGTTGCGAGAATAAGTCAAATCCTTTCCAAAGATGTGGCCCGTTCAAAGGCGGTGTAAATACAATGTTGTACCCATCTGTCGCATTACGAAAGCGAAAGTCGCGATTCGTTGTCTGCAACCCAGGTAGAGGTTGAGATGTCTATTTATCATTTATTCAAACCCGGCGATAGAGATTGTAGCACAGAACTGTTCGGTTATTGAAAAGTAAGCATATCGCCCCAACCAATATAGGCACTATTTCCGAGGCGAGTATATTCGGGAAAGTTGAATCGTGTGATAATGTCTAAATGTCGTTTGAGTTCACAGAGAACAAGCAGGTTCTCATCTATCACAATGGTGTATCGGAATAACCACGGTGTTCGTGTGGAGAATCATATTCGATGCGTTCTCATGCCGCTCAAGTATTGTTGCTGATTGTTTGCTGGAGCTTTTGATTTGTTGTTGCAGCAGCGTTAGCAGCTTCGTATATTTTGCGTCGTGCAAGTGGTTAGCATCCTGGTCGTTGTGCAGAAATGCTTTATGCAGCAGAAAAGCCATGTTATAGCCGCTTAAAAATATATCTTCATAATCAATGTTTTTTGCACAGTTGATATAATGTAATTCATGATAGGAGCCAAATACTCCATCAAAAATATGCATTTTTCTATAAGACATAATTGCAAGCAGCAGTTACAGCTAGCAGTTTTTACCAGCATCTGCCTCTTTGTTTGGTGTATATGTTGTTGTAGCACAAACAAGAGCTGTAGAGCACATGGTTGTTAAAGGAGAACGTTGTATAGGCCATCACCATGGCGTACGCAGTTGGATCAAATCGTGGCTCAGAACTGCTACAGCCGAAACTCTTCAAGAAGGTCTGTTACACCAAGATTCCTAGCACAGGAGCAACAGCCCTTTCCGCTGGGCGTCGCAGAGCGTATTTCCTGCCATGCCACCATAAAGTACAGAAGAAGAAACTATATGGGGATTGCTAGAATGTGGTGTGAACTCTCATGTTACAGTTTGACGGAAAAGTAATCAGCAAGATGAAAGAAGCTAAACTTCAAACTTAGGTTTGCATATTACGAATTCCCAGATTGTCCCAGCACAGAAGCAATCAAATCCAGCTTTGGTTTCAGAACAGTGTGAGGCAGCACCTTCTTCCACTCACCGCTGGCGGGAATAGAAGGAGAGAGAAGGTGCAGAATTCATCGCGGCTTCTTTAAGTGGCTGTCTGATAAAGTTCGGGAGAGAATGGTAGCAAATATAAATGTAGTATACCTCTATACTGAGCTTTCCTTCTTCACTAATCTTACAGATGTTCTGAGCAAAGTAAACGACATGTTGTGTCTAGCCCTTAATAGGTCCAGTCTATCCTTCTTCTCATTTCGGATGAAGCTCTTAGTTTTTGTCGGAGTAATGGAATAAGAAATGACAGTTCCTCTTTCCACTCAGGCGTAAAGCAGGTGAATGCTCGATCGCTACGTATCTCCTTAACAATTCCCGCAGAATAAGTGAGAAAATACCAGCAGCTGATCCTTTTCTTGAAAAACTTTCTAAAGCGAAAATCCGTTCTTTCTCTTTACGTACAAACAGCAGATCAACTGATTTTTACTCAATATCTCGTCAGCTGCCTACTGGTGCAAGGTGCTACCGTGGTAGATGCCAATGAAGATGCAACGATTGCTCAGTTGAAAACGGCACTCAACAACAAGAGGCATATAACGTGGTCCCCGACAAGTCTGATGTCTCCGCTTTTGCAGAATGTGTTCTCAAACTCAGCGAAGTACGAGCAAAGTGCCTAAGACCGAATTATCTTTTACAGGCTATCCTCATGGTTGAACCAATCAGATAGGTATGAAGAGAATATTCTCAACGATACTTACATCTTTCACCCTTCCTATTATGAGCCATCTGCTGATGTCGCAGTTTAATGCCGACTATCAAGGTGTGGTTCAAGAAGCAGTCTTAGATGTTATCTCCAAGAATGGGCTTATTGGGTATGACACTGGGCTCAGATTTTACAGGGTATACTCAAATATGGTGAGAAGTATAATGCAAGGAACAGAGAAAGGTTTATTGCAGAGTACTTCGCTTCGGCCGCACCGAAGAAGATGGCGGCTATATCAACCAAAGTATGTTTCTATCCACTACAAGCCCAATAGAACAATTGATAAAATTACTGCAAAATAGTTTATAATGAAGCTTGTTATTTCTTCTTGTTGTTATCCCCTGCTTAGAGACATATCGCCCAAATTGAGAATCCTAGGCAGCAATATCTGTTGGTGTGAATGCAGTGTACTTATGAACAAAGCATCCTTCACTCTTCTATTAAGCAAAACTGGCACGTGGACCAACTCCTTGATTGATCAAAAGGAACGCGAGTGAGTTATTTCAAAAACTTATTGTGCCTTACAATTTGAACTGAATTATGCACAATTAGGTTGGAATGAAAAACATATTGAATTCACATAGAACCCTTTGACCCGACACATATCAGCGGCATCTCAACTATTTTGAAACACCTTTCTTTGCACGATTGGGATGAAAGAATCGAGGGATTGATGGCTTTTGCTGTGGGCCCTCAGATCGGATATTTATTTAGAGAGAAGAGTAAGCAAAGTTCCACTTTGGACATTTGATAGCGCAGGTCATCCCGACCGACCTAATGGCATGTTTGCACAATATTCAATGAGCGTTAGTAAGAAATTTGATTACGGGACAGTAGCAGGAGCAGGTATAGAGCCAAAACACTGAAAGCAGGTCATTTTTATCTTAGAGGGCGCTACTATTACGGTTTGAGTGATTTATTTGTACTCCAAAAAGACGTCTTCTCGTTCAAATAATGGAACAACTGTTACAATATATATCTGACATCTGTAAAGAATTTCCAGATCTATGATTATAGACCTTTTCTCTTTTGTCCTATTGCAAAAGAATGTTGTGATTAGAGCAGATGCTTTGATATCGCAGAGTTAGCCTGTAGTAACTTCTTCCTTTGTTCCTTCGAATAAATATCCTTATTGTTTTCTCGGCTACATAAGGATGTCTCGCCGACAGGCTTATTACAGGTCAGCCGATACACATAGGATTTTTATAGCTCGTTGTATAACTGAGAAGAAAAATTCGTAGGATGGAGTCCTTTATTGAAATTATTGCTGTCCGTAAACTTCAAACGGTCATAAAGAAAGTTCCTCGGAGCCCTTTAGAATAGGTGGGACTTCGGGTTTTTCAAAAGCAAGCCCCTCAATCAAATAATGATGGTTCTAGTGTGGGATTTAGCTCTTCAGCCCAAATTGCACACTCATCCTTTTGGGATCTTCCATGAAAGCAATGAAATTAGTGTAATACATGAGTGTCAATTCAAGCATGGTTACGATTTGAGAAAGAGAACGGTCTTTTAATCATTCTGGACAGCACTGTGCACAAGAGATTGGCAATGAGTACCACTCCCAGGTTTGTATCTGGATGGTATTCACGCTCTCACCATAGAAAAAGTGCAGGAAAATTTGTTTCAGTTGTTTGTAGAGCGTTTCTATAGCCCATCTGCGCTTGTAAATTTCGCAGAGTTCTCAACAGAGAGTTCAAAATTGTTAGTCAGCAACATCACTGACTTACGAGAGTTACATATCTATTGTGCTCACGCAGTCGGGCTCTCGTGCCTTTACCTTCTCTTTCTCAAAAAGAATGTGTTTGTCGATATGGAGTAACCAAACCATCACGAGAAACATAGGCCGTAGAAGAGAGTTCCTTAGAAGTTGAGGTTTTTCTCATCTTAGTCACATAGCAGACACCTTCGGTAAGCCTTTGAAACCGTGCATAGTCAATGTAAGTTTCATCCACTGCCAAGGTGGCATCTTTGGGGGCAGGTCACTTTTGAGAAGATAATGATCGTGCTTGGCAGCAGAGGTCAGTTCTACCACCATAGGTACACCTACTTGATACTCATAATAGGTGTACTTCATTCCGCCTTCTTCTTTCCGCTTTTTGGGATGTCGGCCTACTCCCTGAGAATGCTGTCAAAGAGCGTGATAGTGGTAGAATTCCATCTACAAAGCTGCTTTCTCCCCACGCTTTTCGACAGCCCACAGGTCGCTGTCCGCTAAAAATGGAGGTAGCAGTTCTAACAGAGAGCCATAAACCCGCAGCAAAGAATCTCTGTGGACGCCGCTGGTTGGCTTCGCAAGCGTACTGCGACGTGACACACGTAATCAAGATCCAAGTGGAGAGTTTCATGGTCCTCGGCTTTCATGCCAATCTCCAATTCACGTAAAGAATCAAAGTGTTTGAGAACACCAAAGAGCATAATGATGAGGTGTTTTCAGCCTGTCAACGCTTCACATAGCGTTCGCTTCTCTAGCGTTTCAAGACTAATTTGTTGAATTTTGGCTTTATCCACAATTTTATGACGATCTCATAGACCGGCTGTCTGGTAAAATATGTACTTTTGCTCATGTTCTTACGAAGCTTTTGCAACATGCTAGAATAAAAAGAGGCTAGAATCCTGCAAGAGGGTTTTCAGCCTCTATGACCTGTAAAACTTTTTACCGGACAGCACTAGTAGTTGAATAAGCTTGAAGCTCAAGATTAGCTTTCTGATCATGAGATAAACCGCAGAATGAGTTCTTCCCATGCTGTTATTTAACGAGAGTTCGGACGAATTATAAGTGTCATAAATTTGGTGATTAGCGAAATTTGTTGTACTAAGGTATTGAAATGCAACAATTACAAATAAAATCGTCATGACTCACCGAAGATAAAATTACAGAAATATTTTAGGTTTGTGCAGACGACTTCGCAAGCTTTTGATGCGCATAACAGCAAAAATATACGCGCAAAAACCTCACTGGAAAAAGAAATATCATCGAAGTTCTACAATGTCAAAGGCAGTAGTCATGCTGATAATGATTCTTTTCCACGACCCGGTTATCGCTGCTTTTAAACATTTCATCTTGGAAAAAGTATGCAAGCATCTTCGCATCTTTCTACCAAATTGAAAAGTAATATGTAGGAGCTTTAATGAGCGTTTTCAGATAGACTGTTACTCTGAAAAGAGCCATTATAGAAACGGTGAATGATGAACCTCAGAACATTGCACAGGTGGAATACCTCAGACATAGATGCTTTTGACAATTTCATCGTCATCTTATTAGGGCACTTTGCTGCCTATTGCCTGTTTTCAGTTGTAGCCGTGCATCAATGTACAAAGGACTATTGACACACAGCTTTGCATTGTTCTGAATTCGTCGAACTCACGTTAATAAACTGCGGAAATCATAGTTCATTATAATTCTATCAAAAACTTATATTTGTCTATCTCAAAATAAATACGACCTTCCAAATGAACTCATAAATAAATAGAATTATTATGGAAAAAGTTATGTAGATTATTTAATTTTGTTTGGATGCTGAAACCAAAAGAGAATTCGAAAAGAGACTGTTTGGTATCGAGGTTCTTATATGGCAGAAAGGTATAAGGAATGGATGGTTACTACTGATGGAAAACCAAGAATGTGGGTAAATTCCATGTGAGTTACATGTAAAATGGTAGATAAAGAGTTCTTCTTAGGAGAAGAAGATTTCTTTTATTTGCTCCTCAAAAGATTAAGGAAGGCGACTTCTTGGGCAAGTTGCTTCGTTGTTTGATACACCAGATTATTATTAACGACTGGTTTGGAGGATGCTAAAAGGAAGATTTTGCTATTCTCAAAGTGATAAAGCGACTGTGGTAGTTTTAAAACTATCGCCACTCTAGGTTAGCTCATTTTGCGCGTAACAATGGGCAGAAAAACGAACCCATCGAATGAAGCGAGCAGCAGAACCATAAGCGTTGTCGCAGAAGATGATTCTTTAGATGGTTGACAACAAATTGATGAGAAGGGGAACAGAAGTGCGCAAAGCCATTCTAGTCTAAAGCGAATGAATAGGGGTTATATCTAAGGTTATTTTGCTACAAGGTTGCTCAAGAAAGGATATTTAAGTTTTAATACCCACAACAGTTATAAAAGGGCGTAAGGGATGTTGGCTGTTGGCTGGAAGTAAGCAGACGAGAAACTGACGCAGCAAATTCATACTCAATGACACACATCTAATGCCAACTTTGGATTAAGGAATAGTATTAGTGGCACATGCAGCTATACAAAATTTCATCGAAGAGCATATTTATGATGTATCGAGGATGAAGAGTCTGCTGGCGGTAAGAGATAGCAGAGGTTAGCTTAAAGGAAATGTAGATAAAAGTAAAGCGTTTATGATCATCCCAAATTGGAAAACAACTTCCGTTTTTCCCGCCCAATTACACAAGACCGTGGCGAGGGGGTTGCCAAGGATGTTTTTCCCATAGGTTTGATTCAACGCTTGTTCCGCCGGCGAGAAGACACCAGATACTAAAGTAAGGATGAATACAAAATGGTTTAACAATGGGTAGATACCGTATCGGTATAAAGTTGCAATGACCGACAAAGGAACTTTATTATGGCGCAGAGTTGGAGTTGAATATGAGACGTTTATCATAGGTGCTACAATAAAAAGCAATCGTTACCAACGATGGAGAAACAGCGAAGATGCTAACCTCCCACAGAAGACGAGAACGCATCGCCTCAAGTTTTATGGAAGTTGATAGATTGGCAATATCTATATCGACTTATCGCTCGGATAAAGGGGAGGGTACTGACGTTATCGCAAAGTCAGCCCACCATGGTAGTGACGACCGAAAATCATGCGTAAAGCAACAAGCTTCACTACTGCTTGCGCATTACCAGCAACTGCAATCACAAATGAGGTACCAAGAATGAAGCTGATGTTGTTGAAATGTTGAAGCTGAACTCTCCTGCGTCTCAAGGATGAATCAGAATTAATTCGTCAAAATCAACGCTGCCGTTTGATGGATGCAAGAAATATGTCTTACGAAAAGAAATAATATCATAGCCCAGAAGCAAAAACTATATACAGAGTAATGTTTTTGAGGTTTTTATACCTGAGCAGCAGAGTTACAAATAAAAGAATTTTGTATCCTATATTACGAAGAGGTATTTTATCTGAAAGGTAAATAAGAACAACGAAATAGAGTATTCAATGAGAAAATAACCATCTTGAACCTAACGAAATATTTAGCTTTGGTGGGCACTACAAGGGTTACTGCAGCAGTCAGAATGGCGTTAGATAAGTCATAACAGGGCAAAGGAGTTATTTACAAGCGACAAATCATACGCTATTCAATGGATGGAGGTATAGAGATCATCAAACCATACGTCGATGATTTTATAGAGTTTTGCTCGGTATGTTATCCTAATGCACCAATTCTCCTTACTGTATCGGATGGTATCGCAGGCTTCAATTGATGAGTGAGTCAAACACCTTTATTTTGGGAGGCATTAAAATCGTATCATGTAGTTTTAAACATTTATAGATTTTGTCGACCTCCATTACAATATCTATATTAACGAGTCGACGAATTATATGTTATACTTCCCAGGATTGAAGAATTTATAAATTTTAGCAGTAAGAACACAATACCATGTAATCACATGATCACTGTGAAGACAAAATTACAGAAATTTTGTATGGCAGACAACTGTAAGTTTTTGATGGCGGCGACGGAAAAAAATATACGCTAAAACCACTGGAAAGGAAATATCATCGAAGTTCTACAATGTCAGCAGAAGTCGTGCTGATAATGATCTTTCACACTTTCCGGTTATCGTTGCTTAAACATTTTCTATCTTTGAAAAGTATGTACATCTTCGCATCTTTACTTCAAATTGAAAAGTAATTGTGAAAGGAGCATGAGTGTTTCAGACAGACTTTTTACTTCAGAAAAGAGCCATTATAGAGATTGTGAATGATGAACTTAAGAACATTGTCAGGTGAACACCCACATAGATGCTTTGGACAATTTTATGTAATTTATTAGGGCTATTACGTTTGTCTATTTTTTTTGTTAGCCGTGTATCGTTGTACAAAGGGACCATTGACACACAGCTTGCATTGGTTCTTACTCTGTCGAAATCACGTTATTTAGTTCTTTAGCCCCATTTCCGGCAGCTTAACATGTATTCTAGAGCAGCGTCATGTTTGTTAGGATTACCCATCAAGGATAAAGATACCTTTGAGTGAGCTAACCTTTCCACTTGGCATAACAAGATTGAAGAGTTCCATACCGTTGCCAGTAACAGGTGGTTGGAAATTTAACGATCCTTTCTATGTCGATTAAGTTTGGACGCAGTCCGGTCTGAAATTTTGCAGGCAGAAAGCTGCGTTTCGTTGGGTTTTGCATAGTGATGTCAGTTTGCCGTTATCAAATCATCAATATCTTTGCTCGCTTCAAAGAGAAGAAGGCGTCGAACTGCACTGTCTGTTACCATGTCATCAGACATAACAATTGGCATATGAAGCCCAACGAGTTTGCTAACATACTAACTTCATCAAGCGGTGTTTTAGCCTGGCAAACAAAGGACGCAGTATTTTTTCTCCCAAGAACAGGGTTATGAAAGTCCACCCGATTGAAGGATCCCCATTGCTTGCTTTTAGGTTATTCCATATCGTGAGTAGGCGGCCCAGTTGCAGCTATGATTGCTCATGCCGGAGTATGTTATTGAGTACTTCGAGCGAATGATAAATTGTTTTTATGATCTTTACCATCATGTTCTCAACAATGTCGAGTTTAGCAACTTCAAAGAATGATTGAGTGTCCACACCCGTGAAGTTCAACAAAATCCAATGGAGGGCGGAGAGTATTATCTTGTTTAATTCATCAATGACTTTTTCTGAGTTGATACCCTTGATTCGCTCTTGTTTTGAGTGCGAGCGTCAAAGGTTTTGTCATAAATGCGTGTGCGGTACTGCTTGCAGCAAAAGCGTATGCAACGTAACATGCGTAAAGGATCATCGCTAAATGGTGATGTTCGATCCGTGTTGGCAAAGTGAACGATGCCATCTTCAGCAAGTCTTGTATTCCGTCGCGCGGGTCGATAAGCCCAAAAATCCAAAGCGGGGGTCTGTAATACGCTGCGCGTTACGTTGATCGTGAAACGCGCCGTTCTGATCGTCTTCAAGTGTGCCGTCTTCCATGGGTCAGGCTTTGTCATCATGTGAGAAGCTTTCTTTTACGTGCTCCCACAAATTATTTCAGTGATGCCACTTGATCCTATGCTGTTCCAAAGTTGCAAAATATAGAAAGATGGGTTCTTCTCACGTGTCAGGTAAACTTTGCAAAATTTAATTTTATCCGGACAACAACCACATCAATATCATTAGTCGGATCGTTGAGGAAGATCGCGGCACATGCCTCCGACAAGATAAGTCCGATTTGTAGCTTGTCGGCAGTTTGTGAAAGCTTCCGAATATATGATCTTGCGTAGAATATTCATAATATCTACCCGTTGGAGACTCCTCATTTATTTTATTTTTTTGGGATGCGAAATTACCACTTATTGTTATTTTGTAATTAAGATTCAAAATGCGGTACTCTCCTTTATCTTATTTTTGCGTTTTTCTGTTGTATTCTGAAGCCGACAATAGGTGTAATTAGCGTTAGACAATCAGACGAGGCGCATGGTCAACATTGTTGAATAAATCTCATGAGCACAACTCACGATAAAAGTATGATGAAGCAGAAAATACTGAGAACATGCAAGAACTATCCGTTGGCTCCTGGACAGCGCGAGAAGAAGCTTTTGCTCTTTTGTTGATAGTATTCATTTGCCTGCTCTTGTCTCTGAACTTATATGATGATACAGTAAGAAAGTAGCGAATGAGACTTTTGGGTGTAGAGAGTTGAAGATGTCGGCAGGCAAAAGAAATTTTGGAGCATGCGTAAGTTAGATAAATATCAAAAACCGAACCAAAAAGACATTGATTCTTTATGGAAGAAACTTTTTCAAATCAGCGAATAGCAGACAATTAGAAGCTGTAACGTAAGCCAGATGGTCCATCTCTCTCGTTATAAAGTGGAGCAGGTTCGGGGAAAACCTTGTGCTGGGACATACAAGGTAGTTTGTTTGTTGGAGCATGGTATGCCCCTTTGCGAGATTTAGTTCGACTTTACAAACAAAGCAGCAGAAGGAACTGACGTCTCCGTGTGAGGAGATTTGCGAGCCACCATCAATTCCAGATCGTCGGATGTGGTGTGTAAGCACATTTCATAGTGTGTTTTCGTATTTTATGAACCGAGTACGCAGCCTGGTTTACTCCTACTTACCATTTTACGATCAAGAAGATCCCTGTAAATTGACAAAAATCCATTGTTGGTGAATTTGGTTTAGATGACAAAGCGCAAGCAATCTTGCTACCGGTGAATAGAATTTTGGTAAAAATAAGATTATCTTACCTTCAGATTGGCCGCGCAGAGTCAAGATCTTTCAGTTAGCGATGTCGATAATATGCCCCCACCCTTCACCGGAATTTATTCTCATATTATCACATTGCCGTAATAATAAACGCTGACTTTCGGACGATTCAAGCCGTTTACATTACCTTTGTTGCGTGATTCTGATGAAGATATTTGTGCAGCTATCAGCGTCTTCAGATATGGATTCTGTTGATGGTTTTCACATCACCTTAATTATCTTCAGTCGGCGGCATTCAGTTATTACAATCAGTAATTCCTCGTTCATGTGCAGTTGGCGATTGACGTGCTCAAAGTATTTATGCTTTTCGAGGGCTGATATTGAAATATATGGTTTTTCAAAAAGCATTATTCTAAGGTTTCATCTTATTTGCTGGAGAAACTATCAAACTGACTCAGACCACAGAGTTAATGCTGCAAAACTAATTATATCTCACAATAAACATCTTGATATAGAAGAATGTCTTCAGTAACCCGTCAGAGGGAGAGCGGTATCTCGTGTGATGTCTTCGTATAGTGACCAAGATGAAAGTATGACAGTGTTAAAGAGACTGCCTACGTTCCTGCATGATATAGAGTATTCGACATAGCGATTCTGTATAGAACCAACGCTCAAAGAGATTCGAAAGTGCTCTGAATCAGACGAATATTCTTATAAACATATGGAGGCATGTCTTTCTATCAGCATAAGGAAATAAAAGATGTCTATTATTTTCGTGTGATTTGTAACTGCAGATGAGGAAGCTATAACGTATTATCAACTATCCTACTGAGAAATAGAAGAATGACCTTAGCTAAATTGTTATGCTGCAGCTCAGTTCCAAGTCGGTTTATGGCAGGTTCTCAAACCCTCAAGATTATGAGGTGAAGATTTCAACCCTCAACACAAACAAAATTTCTAGCCTTTGTATCTCCTTATTGAAGATTTGCAGGAATCCTTATCCACAATAGAGCTACATGATTTAGCTTCAGAGTTATAAAGGGTTCGTGAATATGCTGAAGAATTACACCTGAGAAAACTCCAGGCTACTTCGAGTAGGTGAAAATGGATGGCCTGCTGAATGCTAATATGGTAAAAGAGTTCGCAAGAAAAGCAATTGGAAACCTTTGCACGAGCATAACGTAGGTTCTAGACTATTTTGATGCAAAGCCTCAAGTTCTCTCTCAAGATACCAGTTGATGGAGGTCCCGCAGTAGCACTCATGACAGTTCATGCCGCTGTGCTGCTTAGAGTTTAAGGAGGCTTTGTTACGGAATGGAAGACGTCTTTTTCCAAACCCGAATGCTCGCTTCTATCCGAAAGTTAGCCGGAAGAAGAGCGCAGTTTATGTGGCGGTGACGCGCGAAACCTGCTGCTTTCAGCAATCCCGCTATCGATATGCGGGGCGGCGGAAATTTGTAATCCATCTCCTTTTGGTAGCGATATTGATTCTCGCATGGCCAGGCGACGGTGAAGACACACCGTGTTCCGCGTGAATAGTAGGCCTGCAGTGCGTATTCTTTCTCCTACGATAAACTTTGCAACAAGACATTCTCACATCGAAAATGCTTTACCCATAACCATTCAGAATCATCAATTTGTCGTAAAAGGTTGGTTCCTGGCGGTTTACGAGCGTTTTGTCGAGGTGAGATCGCTGAAATATCTGGAGAAGGTGCAGTATGCTCGCGTTAAATCGAAATGTCGAGGAGGAAATCATGGTAACGCAAAAGTCTCACGCGGCAATGAAAGCTGCTACTAAGCATCAAAAATATGAATCTTTTGTTTTTTATAAATGAAGAGCTCATTCGTCGAATAACTAAATCTACAAAATTTAAAAGAACGAATTAGCGCTCATACTCCAGAAGACGTGGAGGATAGTATCAATATTGGACAGACCTCATAAACCATTAGTTCTAAGCCCGGCTGGACGGAACCATACCGTTGTTATTCTCCTCCCAATGTACCGGCGTGCTGGCATATGGGACATATGCTGAATGAAACAATTGCGATACCTGTGTCGTGCTCGAATGGGAAGGCAAGAATGCCGTTGGGTCCCAGGTACAGATTATGCTTTATCGCTACAGAAGCAAAAGTCGCACAGATCATTGGCAAGCGTATTAACAAGCAGCAGACTTAATCCTGTGAAGAAGAGTTTAAAAGCATGCTTTGCATGGACCGATGAAGGCCAGGAAATATTCTTTTCGGCAAAGTTGCCGTTGGTGCTAGTTGCGATTGGGATCGCACCGTATCTGCCAATGGATTGAAGAACGTTCTAAGAGTAACCAGCGCTTGTAGAAGAGCTTATCGTGGGTGGCTTATTTATCGTGGTGTTCGCATGGTTAATCGGGGATCCCAAAGCTTTAACAGTTTTCGATGAGGAGGTAGTTCACAAAGAAGAGAACTGCAAAACTTAAGCCACCCGCCATATGTAGATGATGATATGTTCACGCCAGTTCTTTTGTGGTTCATACTAGATGAAGAAGGACAGGCGCAGTTGTAGCAACAATGTCCAGAAACGATTATGGTGAGCAAGCAGCACGTGTGTGCATAATCCTAAGGATCCGAAGAATCGTTGTTGAGTGGAAAGAAACGAAAAGTTTTTAGTGAATCGTGTGATTCTATATGAGGACGAATACGTAGATGTGGAACGGGAACAGGATGTTTGAAAGTAACTCCTGCTCATGATATTAATGACCATAGCTCGGTTTAAAGCACCAATTTCAGATGTTTAATGATATTTTCAACGATAATGGTAGTATTTATGCCGCAGGTCTTTTGAGTGTGAGCACATCAAGCTGAGGTTCAAAAATAGAAAAGATCTTGAAGTAGCTAACCCTGATGGAAAAGTTGAGGACTATACTAACAATGTAGTGGCTTCTTCTGAACGCATGAATGTTCCTATAGAACCAAAACTTTTCACGCAGTGGTTCTTGAAGATGCAACATTTTGTTGATTTGGTTTTTACCGCCGTTATGAGTGATGAAATTGAATTTTATCCCACAAAACATGTGTACCTATCGTCATTGGTTGGAATATAAAAGACTGGTATCAGTCGCCAACTATGGTGGGGACATCGGCTCCCTGCTATTATTTTGCCAGATACCGACTTTTGTTGTAGCTGAAACCATTGAAGGCTTTCGGCGTTAGCTCGCTGCCAGCAAAGTTAATAACCCGGAATCTTTTCGGAAACAGACGGTGCCAAGATGAAGACGCTCGATACTTTGGTTCGTTGGCTGCTGTGGTCATCTTCTTTATTCGCCGGTATTTCTCACCCAGATAATGAAGAATTTAACTATTAGCCATCCTGCCGCCGGTTACAGGTCCCGATATCATCATCTTTTGCTGCTCCGCATGATGCGGCTGGCTGCGACCCACGGAAGATGCCGTCAAATGTTTACTTCACGGGCATGGTTCGCGATGTTGAGACGCAAGATGTTCGTCGCTGGGAAATAGTCCAGATCCTCTGACGGATAGACGTAAGTCTTCTGCGCCGGATGGCGGCCCGTTATGGCTATGCCGGTTGCGCCTGCGGGGCAACGACATTTTTACGATGATGCTCTGTAACAAGGTCAGCACGTAATAAGATTTTGGAACTGTTATCGTTTGATTGAAGGATGGAGAGTGGCCGGATATTAAGTAAACAGCCCTGGGACCACCACCCGCTCCAGAATGGTCAGCAACAGCCGAAGTAGCGCAAGAAACCACAAAGATCTTTTTCAAAGTACGTCGGCGTTCACGGAGGTTTATCGTTTGCCGACAGATGAGTTCTCCGGTTGGCTTTTGAAACACTAAGCCCGCTATGGTGCACCGACGATGCCGCCGCGCCAAGTTGGGTTATTACTCAACGATTTGCTCACTCTGCTGCATCCTTGGCGCTCTTTCATCGCCGGAAGAGCTTGGCAGCATCTGGTAATCATGCAAGGCTGGAGAAAGCTTCGATGACAGATCCCCAACCATACACAGCTCCGGGCAAGACGATGCAGAACCCTTCCTGCGATTGTTAGCGGTGTTATATTGTCTGCAGTGGCGTTCGGCACGCATCGCGGTCATTACTGCCAAAAAGAAGAAGTTGCTCGAGCTCAAGGTCAATCCCTATTCCCGAACCAGATGGAATTGTAACGAAGATGGCGAAATCTTTTCGTTATTGCTGTTGTTGAATAAGGTGAGGAAAAGCCAGTTTATGGTTGGAACTTCTGAATATGACGTACTTTCTTGCGATCTGTGATCAAGTGACGGAGATTATGAAAGCTGGTTGACGGAACATTCCGCGGCTTCCTTTAGCCCGGCTGAAAAGAAACCACCAACGAGCGATTTGTAGTTCATGCACCCGCTGCAGTTGTGGCGTGCTTGAGCAGCAGCGTTATGCGTCGAGATCGCACAGATAAAGTTTCCGGAGAGACCTCCTTCCGGTTTCAACAACGTTTAATATGAATCACCAATACTGTGCGGGCTGATTCATGTTTTCAGTTACATAGCAAACAAAAAACTCAAACCATCAAAATATGAAACTTAAATCACATTCGTTGCTGCTGCAGTTGCGCAGGCTGTTTTGTCTACGCAGATATAGAGACATACGATTTATCCAATTCGCGAAGGAAGCGAGTGGTACCAGGAACATCCTTCACATCGACCGTAGACATTATTGCAGTGTATTGGGCGAGGCCAGCACGCATCGAGTGAAAGAAGTACCTAAGAGCATGGTTGGTAAAACTTCATTAAATCAATCCGCTGACAGGCGTAAAGGTAATATGGTTAGGAGTAAATCATTCTGGTCACGGTTGATAACCGCGTGTTTCACGTTAGTTATCGTAGTCTTTTCACGAATGGCGCGTTAAGTGATCGTCACAAGCAAGCCTCCAAAATGATCGGCGGATAGCACGTCTCGCTATTTTAGGTGAGAACACAGACGCAATTCCCTTTACGGTTTGGCGTCGTTGAGCAGATGCCGATGTGGCAGGTCACACAGACATGCCCTGGTAGCCATTATTTTCACGATTATGGCGATATCAAAACGTAGCATCGTAGTAGTTGACAATATGGCTAACCCTATTCAGTAGCGTAAAAGGACTAATGCGCTTGAAGATGCGCTATAAGATGAATCACACACTTTATGGAAGCAAGAGTGATCCTTATCATTCTTGAGTAGTTTGAGTTGATGCATACTCAACTTGTTACTGCACAGCAAGAAACAAAATGGTTGGTTATCACAGGTTGCGCTTTAAAGTGACCGGTAACTTGCCGCAACAAAAGTCAACTTTATTTGGGCAATCATCCCATAGCTAAATTTTGGCAGTAATACTGCATCACGACAGTGGTAAATTTGCATAAACGTATGATTTAAAAGTCCGCCGTTTATGGTTTTGTTGACGTGATGTAGGTATACCTTTCGATGACACACAACCAAATGTTGATCGCTTGACGCAATTGCAGAAAGTGAAGTCGGATTCAAAATAATACCGTTAAGGTGCAGCAGCGTTGATACTGAAATATGCCGCTCATTTTGTTCAAATCTATTGCCGCAATTTTTGCAAGTAGCGAAGAGCAGCTTGACAAAATTTTCAATGCTTTAGTAACACTTTCTGAAGATCACACTTATACAACAGATGGGGGTTTGAGCAGTTCCATTGTAGAGACTGAACGTCATGACCACCAGGCCGTGGCCATGGCTGGTGGTGAATTATCCCGTAAACGATAATGCAGATAGTTGATTAAGCAGTGATATGTATTCCAATTTTGTATATGTTTGTTGTTATAATAATTCCACACTGCCAGCAAAGTTTAAACAGGAATATCTATTGTTAGCAATCCGATGGCAAGGTGAAATGTTAAATCCTGTCTTTTAGTGTAGCTGACTATGTTTGGCACATTGTGCTTTTAACAATTAGAACAGCTATGTGCTGCTGTTAATTTGGTGTTAGGAAGCTGCAGTGTTTCCGCAGTATTGTCTTTATCCATGGGTGAACGATGCGGCAATCCTTGAACAACAAGATTACGGCGTATGTCAGCTAATCCCATGAGAACTGCAGAATGCAGAGAATTGGCATCCATGCAAGGTGTTGAGACTTTAGCTTTCAATCCTGAATCTGATCGATTTTTCATCGGAGATATTCACCTGATTTTAAGCTGTATATGGCCACAGCGGTAATGTTCCTGACGCTGCTTTGTAAAATACGGATGAGGCTATGGCAACGTTATGTGAGAAACACTTTCAGCAGCAGATAATTTTGGTTGCAATTCCTATAGTTTATGCTTTTAGAAGGAATGGAAGTGGTATGAGTGTGTCAGCTTCAATAGCTAAACTTTCTGAGCAATATCTGAAACCCTTCATTGAATACCTCAAAGCTCATGCTCTTGACGGCTTTTCGAAAGACAGAGGCTATTGTCAAAGCTTCTTCTCCCATTTCAAACAAAGAAGGAGCTTTTTGTTCGGTGTCGTTTGGTCCAGACAACTTTAAGGTGGATCTATTAATACGCCTCAGCCAGTACTTTAGAAAAGGGACAATAGTATGTTGTGTGGGTTCCCTAATGCTACACTTTGGCATCTTTTGGTGGCGGCAGATACTCTGCTCAACAACTTTTGGGCACAATACAGTGCTGATGGTAAATGGCTCAATTTTGAAGTCATTCTACTGCTCTCGAAGTTTTTGTAGTTGACTTGATCATTCAGAATAATAATGCTGCTACTCGGTCTGTGCGCTTACAAAAGCGTCTGAATTTTCCAATTTCCTACTCTGACAAAGGTGAAAGGGAGTACGATTCAGCAGCAGATATTTATGACAATCATACTGCTAATCTTTAGCATGACGGTAATCCTGCCACCTTTTACGTGTATTAGACGTAATCAGCAGACTGGGGAGATTTATCAAATGGAACTTTCATAGAAACAACTCCGATTGATGATATTCGCCTCTATGTGGGAACAACAAATGGCGACTATCCTAATGAGAGCTTTTGGTGCAGATTTTCAGAAAATGGTACTTCTTGGACTTCTTTGAAGGGTAAAGGGAAGAATCAGACTACCTTCCGTATCAATTTACCGCAAAGTAAACGAAGCTGAATAATGATGTTTCCTATTGCGATTTTGAAGGCGGCCATCAAAGGCACGTTTCGTTCGTTTGATATTTACTAATCTAACACTCAAAAATGGTTACGTCTCTACGATATAGTGGTGAATCGTCAGTCCTACCTCGGAAATTCTTGCCTCGTGATGTAACCGACGGATCTGGAGGTTTTACAACTTACTGATGGTGAAGAGGTGCAACAAAAGGCTACTGCGGCTCAAGAAATCGTTATTCGTCTCGATGCCTTTGCGTACTCAGAAGTGGCTGACAGTTTATCAGAAAGCAACGGGTGCCAAATGTAGATGTTGGAAGTAACCAAAGACTTTCAGTCTTGGCAATCTTTAGGAACTCTTTTCTTCATCCTATGTTATGCGTTGTTGATTTGACAGCTGTTCTGAAGCTACTGGTGTTCGTTTCCGCTGGACAGGCGTTGCTCCCTCAAATTTATGAGATTACAACACAGTTGGGTGAAATAGATAAACTGACAGCGGTACAAACCCCTCGAGGTTGAGTAATCTTCAACCTTGAAGGTGTGAAGTTAACCTTTCTCCTGCAGAGAACGTATAGCTTGAAGTTCACGATTTGAGTGGTCGTCTTGTTTTATGCAAAATCTGACGGAGGAGTCTTGTGTTACCGTCCCTTTTGTTTATGCGGACATCCGGCCATGATTATTACGGCATCCGCAGGATGGAGCAGCATGCGTCTTTTAAGGTGCTGACTCGTTAAGCAAAGTTCCTAGTGTTCTACTCATCTTTTAGACTTATCTGAATTTTGAATAGAAACATATGGTTTCTATCAATGTTTCTGTTTTCTGTTATGCTCTAGGCAAAGTATAGGCACCGCAATGATAGTAATCATAAATATCCTAATATTGCGTCTGAAAATGCAATAAGAACGCAGAGCTGACAGAAATAAGGCTATCAGCTGACGCCTTGATTGTATTTGAATGACAATAAAAAGTCTGGATAAAGGCTAATGGGAGACCTTTTATTCTGACACATATAGGTTGATAACTATTTCAAATTCTAAGTTTTCCAAATCTCATAGTAGCAGATTAACAGTTGTCCAACTTTTTATGACGATGGAATAAGGTTGTTGTTGTGATTAGTCCGTTGTTTTTGTCTAATTCTTGGCTCATAAGTAGGAACTTTTTATAAAAGTAGTTGTTCTTTTGTGTCTTTTTGATGCTAACTTCGCTTTATAAATATCACTATTATAGCGAAATCCAGGATAGCTTTGATCATTTCAACTTTAATGTGACAGGATTTGCACAGTTCTTTGAAATCATTTTATCGAGAGGCTAGGTTTTGTTCCAGTAGGAGAAATCGATGGTCCAGAAGGACAATTCAAAATTGTCGTATCTAGGTGATGGTCATTCTTCTTTCGATTAGAATTGACTTGGTTGCGCGATCACCCTCAAGAGTATAATTTGGGTGAATGTGAGTTTCATCTCTGTGAGAGTTGAAGGAGACTATGCTGCAATTAGAGCAGCATAGAGAGTATGGGATGTGTCTAGTGAAAATATGGAGATGGGATTGTAGTTTTATTCAAGATCCCGATGGCTATTGGATAGAGATTTTCCAGCTGAAAAACCAAGTGACAAAGAGTAAAAATATAAAATAAAATATTCAAATTATGGAAAATCAACAATTGATTGACGACTGCATTGCAAAAGCAGCAGGAATGGATGTCTTCAAACCTTTATGACAAAAGAAAACTCGTCGCTGTAAGCGTAAATGGTGGCAAATCAGATAAGACTAGAGCTCATCGAGTCATTCTATAAGAATCTTGAATTTGGTACAGGTGGTTTGCGTGGTATCATGGGAGCTGGCACCAATCGTATGAATGTTTATACGGTAGGAGCTGCGACTCAAGGTTTATCTAACTATCTGAAACGTAGCTTTGCTGACAGAAAAAGCTATCAGCGTTGCTGTGGGCACGACGGTCGCAATAATAGCGTCTTCGCAGAGACTTGTGCAGCAGTTTTCCTCACTACGGTATCAGGTCTCTTACTGAGGGATGCGATAACGCCAGAGATATCGTATGCCATTCGTCGCTTGGGGATGTCAGAGGTGTTGCTGTCAGCTCTCACAATCCGAAAGAATATAATGGTTACAAAGCATATTGGGAAGATGGTGCACAAGTTCTTTCTCCGCACGATACAGGTATCATTGATGAGGTAAGACGTGTTACGGTGGCTGATGTGCGTTTCGAGGCTAATCCAGCACTTATCAAAACGCTGGGTAAAGAAATGGATGAAGATACTTTGCAAAAAGTGCACACGTTGAGCATTGATCTCGATGTGATTCGTCGTCAGTCGAGACTTGAAGATTGTTTACACTCCGTTGCATAGCACCTGGTGATGCTTGCTTTACAGAGTCTCCAGATGTGGGGCTTTTAACGGCAAATGTTCATACTGTTGCAGAACAGATGGTGCGCGATGGCAATTTTTCAACGGTGAAGAGCCCAAATCCCTGAAAATGGGAAGCTGGACTTTTAGTCTGAGTTGGTAAAGAAAGGTATTGATGCAGACATTGTGATGGCTTCTGATCCAGATGCTGACCGTGTGGTATGGCTGCAAAAATGATAGAGGAGAATGGGTCCTTATAAATGGTAATCAGACTTGTATGCTCTTCCTTACTCATTATATCGTATTGCACGTGGTTTAATGAAGAAGGTAATGAATTCATCGTTAAGACAATTGTACTAATGCAGACCATTCACGATATGGCTGTAAAAGAACGGATTGAGCTTCTTCGACTATTGCGAGTTTTAAAATGGATTGTCGTGGTCCGAGTTGCACCAAGATGAAGGTGATATGCAATATATCGGTGGGGAAGAAGTTGTAAGCTTTCATGGCTGAGGACTTCTGTCGTGACAAGGATGCAGTAAGTGCTTTGTTCTTTGTTAGCAGAAATCTGTGCTTGGGCAAAAGGATCAAGGCAAAACGCTTTATGATGTTTTGATGGATCTTTATGCAGAGTATGGTTTTTCTTATAACAAAAGCAATCAATGTTGTACGTCAGGAAAGAGTGGGCTGATGAAATCCAGGCTATGATGGTGATTTCCGCAATAATCGTCCTAGTGTTCTTGCTGGTCTAAGGTCCTTGTGACTAAAGATTATCAAAAATTGAAGGTTTATGGTGCTGATGGTCAAGTTACTCCGCTCGACATGCCAGAGGCTAGCAATCGTACCTGCAGTGTTCACTGAAGATGGTACCAAAAATTAGTGTTCGCCCCAGTGGTACTGAACCTAAAATTAAAATTCTATATTGAAGTTAAAGGTGATCTTGCTTCTGCTGCTGAATATGACCAAACATGCCAGCAGGCTGATGTCGAAGTGGCCGCTATTGTGAAGATTTGAATATTAACGAATAACTTAGAAAAGGAGGGAAGAGATCTTCTTTTCCCTCCTGCTTTATTATTCAATGATACTAGCTGGACTGTCCGAAATCTCATTGCCTGGGCAGTTTTATGGTTGGGACTATAACAGGTAAGACATGTATTTGTCAGTTAGAGCTCTGTGGCTCTATATGATGACTGCGACCTACTTGTTTCTGTGTTTTTATGGTTGTGAAGGGGTAAGAAGACTCTTTCTAAAAACTGTTTCTGTTCAGGAGTGATAGTATATGAAATACTTCATTTTGTGAGATCAATTGTTATTGACTCGATAAAGGACTTTACCCATTGGAAATACTCCTCCTATACTCCTTGAAGATTGGCAAAAACTCATCCTCTCCCCAAAAGATGGACGGTATTCCTTGCTGTTGGGTGTCTATAGATGTGCCTATATCCAGAGAGTGGTTTCAGATGGTTGGATTGCGCCAATCCTATTCAATTCTCCACTTTCGGATTATCTCATAGCAGGAAAGCCTATGAATTGCAATACTGGGATACAAATACAAAGTTTTGTGGAGTTTGTGGAGCACCAATGAAGTTTCATACAGATATATCTAAGCGTTGCACTTGTTGTGGCAAAAGTTTGGCCTTCTTTCTGGCTGTGGCCATCATAGTGGCTGTGCAGCGTAACGATGAGATTCTTTTCTGGTACGAGTACAATCGTGCTGATTATATGGGTTTGGTTGCAGGCTTTGGTGTACAGGAGAGGGCTTTGGAAGATTATGTAGCAGAAGGAAAGAGGAAAACACATATAGAAATAGACAGTATCCGCTATTTTGGTAATCAACCTTGGCCTTATCCATCGAGGTTGATGATCGGTCTTAAGGCAGACTATGTTAGTGGAGAATACAAATACAGCGTTCTGTGAATTGACAAAAGCGTGGATGGTTTAAGTCGGATAATTATCAAATATTCCATCCAAACTTTCAATAGCACGGATGTTGATAGACAGTTTTGTGAAGGAACAAAGTGGACATGATTTAGGATGTCGATGGATTCTAGATATTTTATATACTTTTTGAGTCGCTCTTAACGTTAAGTGTATTATAAGAACCTCTTTACGCTCTCGATACATAAAAGTTTCGCAGATATGCAAAGATTGGATAATCATATGGCGGGATTCGGAAGATGGTCATTCATTAGAAGCTCACCACGCAATTTGGGCCTCACGCTCATATGAGACATTGGGCCTTTTCTTTCAAAAGATACTGATAAGATTCGAACTTTTGAAAAAGAATAGCTGAAGGGGCTATTGCAGAGGATGTTTTTGGACTAAATCGCGTTGTACTAAGTTTGCAGGCCTGCCTTCTTGCTTCTTCTGAAAATAGGTTTGAGAAGGCCCATGCTCTTGTAGGCCTGTATTCTTCGTTCGTTAGTTTTTGATACTCAAGTTAGATGAAGTAGAAAGTGGAAGTGATGCGAGAATGTACACCATGCTTTCTGCGTATCGAAAGTTTGTTGGATACAAAGATAGAGACCATGGAAACAGATAGTTTTTCGCAATCTCTTTGTGGCTCAATGTGGGATATGCTTATGTGATTCTTCTGCTTATAGCTGATTGCGTGAATAAAATGCGCTTGGTTCGAGGATGTACAAAATGAGGAATCTAAGCGGATTTTTGTCAATTAAGCTGCTTACATTTATGACCTTTGGCTCATAAGCCAGGGTCTTTATACGCTGAAAAGTGAATTAGAAGATCTGAGTCTAAAGTATATGGAGTCTGAGGCATACTATCATATAAAAAGAAAACTCAATGCTACAAAGCGTGCATGACTCTTATATCAGACGATTCATAGCTCCATTGCGTGAACGTTTTGAAAGAGGGAGGGAATCTCTTAATCATGATAAAGGGGCGCACAAAAGTATTCACTCTGTTGGCAAAAGATGAAGAAGCAACATTGTTCTTTTGAGGGCGTCTATGATTTGTTTTGCAATTCAGTAATTATAGATGCTCCTTTTTGAAAAGAAAAGAACTTTGTGGAAGGTTCTTCACTTATAACATATAAGTATGAGTCGAATTTACGTCGTCTGAGAGTTGGCTTACTGTCCCTAAGAGCAACGGGTATGAAAGAGTCTTCATATAACAGTGCGTACTTTAGAAGATAAATGGGTGGAGGTACAAATCCGCACGTCTCGTATGGACGAAAATAGGCAGAACATGGTTTGGCTGCACATTGGCGTTACAAGGTATCAAGGCTTCGGATAGGTTGATACTTGGTTATAATATTCGGAAAAGCTCTAGAGCAAGCGTGATGAATCACAGTTGTCGAAGAGTTTAGGTTCTGATCTTCATAGGCTCTGTCCATGTATTTTCTCCCAAAGGAGATTTGTACAAACTTCAGAGAGAGCTATCGTTCTTGATTTTTGCCTATTTGATGCCACTGCCCACCAATGTGGGTGATCATTGCGTAGAGCTCGTATGGAGTGGAGCATGTCAGTGCGTGCAAATCTGAAAGTGGCCAGAAGGTGAGATTATAACATCTACGGCTCAAACTCCAGAAGTTGGGTAGGGTTAATTGGGTAGTATCCTCACGTGCAAAAGGCAAAAGATACGTTCTGGTGTGAATGACTTGCAGGCTACTGATGGGAATTCTGCTCGGAGGGTGTTGGGCGTAAGTTGAAGAACCGGAAGATTACTGGGACGAATCAGCTTGAATATAACGATAAAGAAAGTGGGTTTCAAAGAAGCTAATGAGGTTTTACAAATCTAGTGCAGATAATCGCTTGGAATCTGAATGCTGTAATAGAACAATATCTTGAGATTCTTAACCGTAATCAGAATTCATCAGATCATCTTGTGCAACGCAGTGCCGAAGAGTTCAATCTTGATTGGCTGCAAAATATTACAACACCGGATGATGTCTTGATTATTGACAATGAGCTCAAAAGGTTTGCATTTTCAAATGGCTCATTGCTGTAATCCTGTCTATGGAGACGAAGTCTTCGGCTTTATTACAGTGAGTGGAGGTATCAAGATACACCGAAATAATTGTCCTAATGCTCCAGCTCTCCGTATGCGTTTTCCTACAGGATTGTGTTTCGTTGGGCAGGAAAGGGGAAGGGACAATATCTATTGTGCTTAATGTATAGGCCAAGACGATTTAGGTATTGTCAATAATATAACATCTGTTATTTCAAAGGAGAACATATTATGCTTCGCAAAGTATCAATATAGATTCTCACGAAGGGTTGTTTTAGTGGTATGCTTACACTAAGTAGATGACACACAAGTGCTCAATGCCTTAATTCGTAAGTTGAGGGCAATGAGAGGTTAAACTGTCTCCCGTTCTTAAGTATGAAATAGAAGAATTACATAAATATGTCTGACGGAAATTTTAATAGAAATCTGTTACCTTTTCTCATAGTTTTTCAAAGTGGAGTTAGAACAGGTCGAGCCGTAATGAAAACTAAGGCTCTTGCAGCTTTTTAGCAAATGGTTCGTTAATCAGTCTTATCTCTCACTGACGAACAAATTCGTGAAGCTAAATCGGAATTTAGAAGATATCTTGAAGATTGAAAATAGAGAGTGACAAAAATAGTGCTAAGAACGATAATGTTAAAGGTTCACTTCTTTAGTGAGGTGAGGCTAGGATACATTTGCTTTCTTTTTATCTGTTTTTCTGCTTTTCAAATATTGCAGGCTAGGGCGGTATCGATGGATTCTCTTTGTCGACTAACCCTATACATTCCCTCAGATATTCACTCTCTGCCAAGGGAATACGCTGCTTCTATTGAGGCTCGTTGTCATCTGCAGACTCATCGGAGTAATGTTGTTACACGTTGGATTCGTGGACTTTTTACTTTTGAAAGAGGAGATAATGAATATGAAACTCAAAGTCGGATGTTCCTTCAGCATCATGCAAATGGAGCGGTAGATATTAAAGAGATTGAATTTTATTCTAATCTTCCTCGACTCCGTAATACTTCGGATATAATTCGTCAGCGTTTTAGTTTATCTCTTTATTCTTCTCAGATTTTTACAGATAATATCCTTTCACCTTTTAACGGACAAAATAGAAGGTATTATACCTATGAATTATGCTATCGTTTTACAGAGGGAGGACGAGAATGTGCTCATGTAGAAGTGCGACCACGATTTAGAAATACACAACTAGTTGAAGGGAATATATGATGTGGACATAGGGACAGGAGCTGTTACTAATTTGACTTGTCTTTCTATTATGATGCTATGAACATCCGAGTTGTTGGGAGTGGTTCCTCGTACAGGTCTCGCTTTGGTTCTATTTCCCTACCAACTGCAAATCTATTTAAACCTAAACTTGCTAGGGAATCGCTTAAAAAGCTAAGTATGACGTTAGTATTAAGTATGACTTCTCTGTAAATAAAGCAGTTTCTATTGCCAGTAATAAGACATTTGACTTAACTCATCTTTATTATTTGCGAGTTGATACGAACTGCGTTAATAGACTCACCTTTGTGGAGAGGTCTTCTTCGGTTTCTCTTCTGACGGATACCACGAAGATAGATTCTAATATCACGGTCAAGAAAAACGTTTTTCTGGAGATGATGGAGGATCTCTTTCTTGATCGGCATCATATAAGTTTTGGCTCAAATTCTTTGCGACTTCCAGCAATTATTACTCCAGAAATGTTTGCATGGAGTCATCGAAAAGGTTTGCAGGTACAAACTCGTTTGAAAATTTCTTTCAATCTTAGAACTAAGCAGCAAATTGTTTGGTTTCGAAAAGCTAAGTTATAGTTTCAAAGAGAGAAACTCTATTGGCGTTTGCCGCTTGATTATAGTTTCTTACCTGTTTGGGAGGCCCATTTACGCTTTGAAGTTGGTTCGGGAAATTATACTTATTCAAAGCAGCAAGCTGATTATTTTCGTCGGCAACTTGAACAAAACCATGCGGGAAGTGAACTAATAAATTTTTCGAGGAATGATATTTTTACAAATTATCGAGATATCTACTCTAAGTTATATTTCTCTTTTCAACCGAAAAATTGGCTTGAAAAATAACAACAGGTCTGAATTTCCATCGTCGTTGTTTAGTTCTTAATGATGTTCAACTGCCATGGATGAAAGAACGGTTGCTTAGCTATTTTTTCAAAATCCTCTATTCTTTTTGCTCCACACCTTCGTTTGGAGTGGACACCAGCTTTAGTATTATTATCGCAAAGAAGAAAGGAAAATACCTCTTTATAGTAAATGGCCAACTTTTTAGGCTGGACTATGAAACGAGGGTTACATACGAAGAGTTTTCAATGTAGCTACGAACGTTATGAAGTAGATGTTCAATATGCCCACAGATTGTATGCTCTAAGAACATTGTTCTTCCGTATAGGTTCAGTGATTCTTCTTGAATAAGAGTCGGCAGGCTTTTTATAGATTATGATCTCTTTCGCGATGAGAATATTTTTGAGTGATTGGGCTGATGAAATGTCTGGTCGTTTTTATCTGTTAGGAATCATTGGTATAATGATAGTCCTTATTATGTTAAGACTCCATTGCTTAGAGCTCAATGTTACTTTTCTCACGTTTGCCTGATTGACCTCGATATATAGAAAAGGAGCGCATATACCTAAATTTTGTAACCCTACGTTCTTTATCTGCCTATTGTGAATTAGGTTATGGCATAGCAACTCCTATACTGGACCCCAAAGTGGCTTTGTATCTTTAGGAAATCACTTAAAAAAACGGGGATAGGAGGGCGTGCAGTCCTCACTGCGAAAAAGCTGAACAAATAGTGTCAAAAGAATATTATAATAAAAGAAAAGACACTTAGTTAAAGCTAAGTGTCTTTTGAGCCTCTTGTCTGATTCGAACCAACGACCCCGAGATTACAAAACTCACGTGCTCTGGGCCAACTGGAGCTAAAGAGGCGGGGGTGGGAAAGTCTCTGTATCGCACCGCTACAACCAACTACCCTTGCTGCGATCAAGCCCTGGGGGGTTTGTAGGAGCTGGCCGCACGGCACTTTCCCTGTTTGCGATTGCAAAGGTACTACTTTCTTTTTAACTACCAAATCTTTTATTCTCTTACTAAATGGGAGAGGATATTGGTTTGTAGAGGTTAAAAATGTTGATTTTTAGCATATAGAGTGGTAAAATAAAAAGAGAATTTATTGGAAAAATCTTGGGAAAATCTCTTTGCAACTAAAGAAAAAAGAGTTTGTGTGGAATATTTGAGAATTTCTGGGCGATGTGTTACAAAGATAATTGTCCGATTTTGGTATTTCTGAATAATTCTTTTGATAACACGACTTTCGGTTTCTGCGTCAAGCGCACTCGTTGCCTCATCTAACAAAAGAACTGGAGCAGGATTTAGCAAAGCTCTCGCGATGGCTATGCGTTGAGCCTGACCTTCAGATAATCCATGTCCCATTTCTCCGCAAATAGTGTCGAGCCCCTCTGGAAGGGAGAGGACGAATTCTGCTGCAGCATCTTCAAGTGCTTGTTTCATATCTTCTTCTGAAGCTAAAGGTGAACCTAGTAGTAAGTTTTCTCGTATGCTTCCGCTAAGAAGAGTATTTCCCTGTGGCACATAGGCAAAGTTACAACGTGTTTCTGGGCTAATTGAAATACTTCTTCTTATCTTGTAAGGTGATATTCCCTGCTTTTTGCGCAATGAGGATAATAATAATCTGATAAGTGTTGTTTTCCCACTACCTGTTTCTCCTAAAATTGCAGTAATGCTACCCGCTGGAAAGTTAAAACTAAAATTATCGAAAATCTTACGTGACGTTTTCGAGTAGCAAAATGTTAGGTTATCTATGCTTATTCCTGCTGATGACTCCACTCGTAAATCTTTCTCATTTCGTTCCAGAGGGATATTATCTAATTCGATGAGGCGCTCTGTGGCAGTAAAGGAACTTATAAATACCGGAATGAAGCGAGTGAGTTGTTTTACTGGGCCTTGTATTTGAGATACTAGTTGTACAAATGCAATCAATGCTCCATAGGTAATAAGACCTCTATGCAAACTAACAGCTCCCCATGTGAAGGTAAGGAGATAGCCAGTAGCAAAATCCTGCATTCATTAAACTGGAAGAAATTGTGGCATATTTTGTTTTACTCACAATTTCTTTCCCGGAGTTGTCTTTGAGTTGTAGAGAGTTTTTTTCTAGCATTGTTTGTGTACGTCCCAAGGTCTTAATGACCATTGTGTGTTGTAGGCTCTCTTGTATGATACTTTGGATCTTGCTTTCTGTTTCGCGAACAGTTCGTGTTAATGTCCGCATCTTGCGTACATATAGTTTGCTGCTGATAAGAAAGAACGGAACGACCAAGACAATCACGCAGGCCAGCGTTTTATCCATATAGAATAAAAAAAGGAAAGCACCAATAAATTGGAAGATAGTTGTGAAAAGTGAAGGGATGCTTTCTGTGATAAATCCAATAATATTATTGACGTCTGTTTCTATACGGTTGATTAAGTTTCCTGTATGAAACTGTTGCATACTTTTCCAATCGCTTCGTAGCAAGTGAGAAAATGAATCGTGCTGCATCTTGTTTTGCGCTTTTACCCCAAGAATGGCTCTAATCCATCGTGAGGTTATTCCCAATAGTATTTGTATGATAATGATACAGCCCAAGAAAAGTATAGCAGGCTTTAGAGATTTGTTGTTGCTATTTGTTGCAATATCAACAGCCCATTTAGTTCCCCAAACAAAGGCAAGATCTGTTAGAACTAAGATTATACCGATTATGGTATTGATGGTAGCTTGCAGTCTCATATCCTGCACTTGTTCGCCATAACCATTGGGATAGGGACACGATAAGAAAGAAGTTCTTTTCCTTCTGCCGAAAATCGTTTTTTATGAAAGAAAGGTATTTGCATGAATTTTATCTCTGATCTGCTCCCCAACCCATTTTGTCGCGCAACGTATCAAAGAAGTGTTGGTGTTTTATTTTCATAACTCTAATAGTGTATGGGGCTTTTTTAAGAACGATTGTTGCAGTCTCGTCCATCACTTGACTACGACCATCTATGGCCATAAGAAACTTTTGTAAAGCGCGATGTAACTTTTAATGTTATAACAGAACTATCATCCACACTAACTGGGCGAATATTCAGACTATGGGAGCAATCGGAGCTATGCAAAAAGTTTTGGAATAAGGAGAAATAATAGGACCATTCACACTCAGTGAATATCCAGTAGAACCTGTTGTGTGCAGATAATAAGTCCGTCTGCTAGATAAGATGTGAGTAAATTTCCATCAACTTCTGCTGTTACTTGGATTAAGGCTGAATTGTCGAATTTTAATATGAGTAAACTTCGTTGAGAGCGTAGGATAAACAGATAGATTCTGTGTCGATTCTACGGATAGAAGGCTACGCTCTTCATCGTGTAGTATCCATTCAGAAACGCTCTGATAGTTGTATCAATATTTGCGGGATTTACATCTGCAAGAAACCCCTAAATGCCCCGTATTTATACCTAAAATTGGTGTTATGCTATTGCCGATAGCAGCAGCAGTGCGTAATAACGTTCCGTCACCTCCTACTGAGATGACAAGATTTGCTTGTGTTTCTGGTATGAAATAAATTGCTGAAAATCATTAATACTTAATTGTAAAGTTTTTTGAGATGAATTGGGACAAACTGATGCTCTATGCAGACAATTATTCCTTTATCAGTTAATTTCTGTAAGAGCTCTTTTAATATAATTACCTTTCTTTACTTGATTAGCATTACCAAAAAGGGCTATTTTAATTTGTTTTTCCTCCATTTACTTACCTGATGTTAACTATAAACATTTCAGCGATATCCGGAAATTCAAATAAATTTTCTATTTTCGCATTTTTGAAACGGAGCGAAGATACGCATTATTTTTTTCAATATAAAAAGTAGATTGCTATGACAAAGTTGAGGTGAACATAAATAAAGTGGCTACTCTACGCAATGCTCGAGGAGGAAATAATCCAGATCTCTTGAAAGTTGCAAAAGATTGTGAGAGATTGGGTGCTCAAGGTATTACAGTACATCCTCGTCCTGATGAGCGGCATATTCGTTATAATGATGTCTACGAATTGAGACCTCTTCTGACAACCGAATTTAATATTGAAGGCTATCCTTCCGAGGAATTTGTCAAACTAGTATGTGAGGTAAAGCCAAATCAAGTTACCCTTAGTGCCAGACAAACCAGACCAATTAACGTCTAATGCGGGATGGGATACTGAGAAGTATTTAGATTTTTCTCATGGATATAGCAGCTCATTTTCATGAAAATAATATTCGTGTAAGTTTCTTTGTATCAGCAGATAAGAGAATGATTGAATTCTCAAAACGTGCAGGCGCAGATCGGGTAGAACCATATACAGAGCCTTATGCCGCCACTTATGTGCAAAACCCTGAAGTTGCTATAACAGATTTTCTTGAAGCTGCAACCTATGCTAAGGAAATAGGGCTAGGATTGAATGCGGGACACGATTTAAGCTTGCATAACTTACGATATTTTCATCAACAGATTCCTTGGCTAGATGAAGTAAGTATTGGGCACGCTCTTATTTGCGATGCTTTATATTTAGGATTAAAAGAAACCATTCATCAGTATCTAGCTTGTCTTCAAGATTAAGCTAGTAATGTCTTAATAAAAAGAGGAAATAATATGATTCATATTTTCTTAGCAAATGGTTTTGAAGATATAGAAGCTTTAACACCGTTAGATGTGTTGCGACGTGCAGGACTAGATGTACAGCTTGTTAGCATAAGTAGTGGGCTTGAAGTGAAAAGTTCCCATGGTGTTAGAGTTGTGGCAGATGCAACATTAGACTCCATTGATCTATCGGATTCCGAAGCTATGATTATTCCTGGAGGAATGCCTGGAGCATCAAACTTACGTGACAACTTGGCGTTACGCAAAGCTCTTCAAACCCAAAATGCTGCAGAGCGTTTGGTTTGTGCTATTTGTGCTGGCCCTATAGTTTTGTCTGCAGCCGGTATTCTTAAAGAGCGTAAAGCAACATGCTATCCTGGTTTTGAAGGGCAACTACCAGGAGCTATTCATTCTACGGCTCTTGTAGAGGAAGATGGCAATATTATTACAGGACGCGGTCCTGGTGCCGCAATGGATTTTGCTTTTGCCATTTTGAAACGTTTTATTTCTCGCGATGTAGTGAAGAAGATGCGCCAAGGAATGATACTGGAATAAAGAGTGATAAAGAAAAATACAGCAGGTGCAGATTCTTTCTCAAGACATTAAATATCTAAAAAGGGGTAGGGCCTGGACGAGCCAAAAATTCTTAAGGATAGTCTGGGTATTGAAACCGTTGGGGATTTACTTTTATACATTTCCTATCGGTATATAGACCGTAGTAGAATCTATACTATACGTGAGATGGCTTCGGTTATTCCCCGAGGAAGCTCTGCAGATGGAAAAGTGCTATTCCGTATATCCAGTTAAAAGGTCAAACTCGTAGATTTTTAGATGAGGGAAAAGGGAGGAAGCGTCGTCTGAAAGCTGTATTTACAGATGGGACGGGATATGTGGAACTTGTATGGTTTGCGGATTGAACTTTGTGACAGAGAATTATAAAATAGGCTACACTTATCTTTTTATTAGGTGTCTCAATCTTTATCGTCAGACGTACTCTTTTGCTCATCCAGAGCTCGACGAGATTGAGCTCTAGCACATCTAATCCAAATTTAGGATTACAACCTATCTATTCTATTCTCGAAAAAGATGAAGAAAGCCAATTTCACTTCAAAGATCTTGGCAAAACTCATTCATAATGCCTTTGATTTGATACCGAAAGGGCAGTTACAAGAAACATTGCCCGATTATCTAATACATCGAAATCAGTTGGTAGGTTTATACTCAGCCTTACGCGCAGCACATTTTTCCTACTTCTTCGGAAGAGTTGCCTTTTAGCGCTTCATCGCTTGAAGTTTGAGGAGTTGTTCTATCTTCAGCTTGATATTCTCCATTATCGTAAAGGTCGGAAAAACAAAGTTATTGGATTTAATTTTGCGCATATCGGAAAGAATTTTCTTTCTTTCTATAATGATTTCTTGCCTTTTTCTCTGACAGGAGCCCAAAAGCGAGTCATAAAAGAAATACGAAGCGATCTGAACAGTGGAGCACAAATGAATCGTTTGCTTCAGGAGATGTGGGCAGTGGTAAGACCATTGTTGCATTGATGTGTTGCTTTAATAGCGATTGATAATGATTTCCAAACTTGCATCATGGCCCCTACAGAGATACTTTTGCAGAGCAACATTGTGCAACAATTAAGTCACTCGTGAAAGGTATGCTCTTCGTGTTGAACTTCTACAGGAAGCGTTAAGGGAAAAACACGGAAAAAAATTCTAGAAGATGTTTCAACAGGAAGCGTAAAAATTCTTATTGGTACACACGCTTTGATAGAACCTACAGTTCATTTCCAAAATTTAGGTCTTGCTGTAATCGATGAACAACATCGTTTTGGCGTGAAGCAGAGGGCAGCCATTTGGCAAAAGAATCATCGTGCACCACATATCTTAGTGATGACAGCAACGCCCATTCCTCGTACTTTGGCGATGACTGTTTATGGTGATTTGGATGTCTCTATTTTAGATGAACTACCACCTGGGAGAAAACCCATTTCTACGGTCCATTACTACACAAATAGTTTGGAGAAATTGATAGATGGCATTCGTTATCAATTACAATTGGGACGTCAAGTATATGTGGTATATCCTCTTGTAAAAGAAAGTCAGAAACTAGATCTTCAAGATGCAGAAAAGGGGGTGCAACAGTTTCAAGCGTGGTTTCCAGACTTCAAGGTGGGACTTGTTCACGGACAGATGAAGAGCGATACAAAAGATGCTGCAATGCAGGCTTTTATCCATAATGATACGCAAATACTAGTATCAACGACGGTAATAGAGGTGGGCGTGAATGTTCCCTAATGCTAGTGTTATGGTTATTATGAATGCAGAGCGTTTTGGTTTATCTCAGTTACATCAATTAAGGGGACGAGTAGGACGAGGAGCAGAGCAAAGTTATTGCGTCCTAGTTTCGCGACCTCAACTTTCAGAGGATACGCGTCGTCGTTTGCAAATTATGTGCGACACCAATGACGGTTTTGAAATTGCAGAAGAAGATATGAAGCTCAGAGGGCCAGGTGATTTAGAAGGAACAGCACAAAGCGGTATGCCCTTCGACTTGAAAATTGCAAATATTCTTCGTGATAACGATCTCATGGAAGAAGCACGCCATGTGGCTGAGAAAATTCTCGAAGAAGATCCAAAGGAAAATCTCCCACAAAATACTGTTATTTGGCAGCAGCTGCAGCTCTTGAAAAAAAATAAAGCTAATTTTTCAGAAATTAGTTAGGCTTGCTTCTTTTGTAGAACGGGCATCTACCTTATAAAGGATAGATAAAAATACAATAAGGAGGCTTGTAAATATCCTTATAGCATACGCTAACGCTATAAGGATATTTACAAATGCTATAAGGATATTTTTCCTATTTCTATTTATGTCCTTGTATGGCATAAGTAAGGACAAAATCTTGCAGAAAAAAATAATGAACAATACTTTCTTTCTTGAAACGGGGAAGATATATATGCAGAGTGTCGGCAGTGTGGTTTGTGACTAGAATATCTTTAGAGAAATCTAATCCTTGTATGTCAGCGAATTTATAGACAGCCTCTTTGCACTCCACAACATAGTGGCCATTTGTTCTGAATCTTCTTTAGCTAAGAGTTTAACTTCTGATTCATTTAAGAAAGCTTTATGGAGTTTCAAAGCTCTAGAACCATAAACTTCAATGTCAATTCCGTGGCGAAATTTTGCCGTTGAGAAAGCTATATAGCTATGTGAATGGCTAATGCTAATTTCTTTTTTAAGAAAGGTGAGGACTGGACGGCAAGAGGGAAGATAGTCGATGTTAGCTTCTACTCCTAATTCTCTGTGTAGGAGTACTGAGTTGCCAATCTTTCCTTTTTTCGTAATAGTGCTCCAAATTGTTCTATTTCTCTTTGTATTGTTTCTTTTGCAGGGAGCAAAGAAACAAGTTCCTCACTGTTTCGGTGGCATGCCAAAAAGAGATCTCTGGCATCAGAAAGGAAGTGAAGATTTATCAGAAGTTGTGGCATTCTCTTCTTGCTTATCTGTTTTCGGTATTGCCTGTAGGAGCTGATTCAACTATGGGTTTAGATGAAAGCATCTGCATTTCTTTTCCCCCAAATTTCTGTGATATATCGTGTTGTGCCTTTTTGTCTTGATAACTTCTTGTCCTTATTTCTCCTTCAATGTAGAGTTTGTCTCCCTATGTACATATTTTTTTCTGCCACTTCAGCCAATTTTCGCCAAAGCATAATGTTGTGCCATTCCGTGCGTTCTGGTACTTGTGTTCCATTGGGAAGAGTATAACCAGGAGTAGTTGTGGCTAAAGGAATGCGGCAGTACAAACACCGTTGTTCATATATCGGATATTGGGTTCTTTTTCCAACATTGCCGATGAGCATAGCTTTGTTGAGACTCATGGCTCTTTGTTTTATCGGGGAGTAGGAGAACTAAAGTAGGTTTGAACTATTGGTGCTAAGCCTACTTTAGCATTGTTTTATTTTATCTAATTCTGTCGGCTGCTCTAACGAGTGCTTCATCACGTTTGACTGCCATTTTTTTGCTAAGATAACAAAGATGAGAGAGAGCAGGGCACCAGCACAGAGAGCTGGTGTGAATTCTGTTGCAGTGTTTTGACTAAAGATGATGCAATAAGCAACATAAGCCACATAGAACAAAAACAATACATAAAAACCGTCCAGTTGCAGAGTTTTATTTGCAGTGATCTGTTTTTGTATTTGAAGATGTTGAGCAACGAAAGAATGATGGTCAGCACTGCAAAGGTGCCGATTCCCCAAGGGATTTGAGAGCTACCAGAGTATGGCGCTATTTCAGCCGCCATAAAGCCTGTTGCCATCATTATATATGAGCCATTTCCTTTTGGTGAAAAATGCTAAAGGTGCGAATATAGCTATGGCCGGAATCAATCCGGCCAATAGAAGATATACGCTTTGAATGCGTTGTAACATACTTGAATACGGTTTAGTCTAACATGTCTTTTTCCTTCGCCGGATTCCGATAATAGATTTTATCGTGGAGGAAGTCGTCGATAGCACTAACGTCGGTTTAGGAAGTTTTTTCGTAGTAACGAGAAATCTCAATTTGCTCGCGGTTTTCAAAGGTCTCTTCTAAATTGTCATTAGTTTGAGCAAACTCTTTCAACTTTTTGCTCAAATCTTCCTTCATCTGGGCTGCAATCTGATTAGCGCGCTTCGACATAATGACAACGCTTTCGTAGACATTTCCGTACCACGGGCAAAGTCCATAATGTTGTGCGTGACTGTGTTTGTGGGGGCTTTGCTGTTTTTGTAATCCATATTCGTATTCTTTATTATATTCTTTTTGAAGTGTCTAGTGGGAGCAAAACGAAAGAAGAAAGGCTTCGTCTTAATTATTTGTAGAACGTTTATATTTTACAGGAGTTTTGTCGTAATAAGCCTTTGCATCCTTAAGATATTTAGACTCAGGATATTCATTCAAGAATCCATAATATTCATCTATTGCATCGTTGAAGCGTTCTTCTTGTTTTTGAGCTATACTATTATGAGCATAATCGAACTTAGCTTTCAGAATAAGATATGCTAAACCTCGCGACGCTTTTGTGTAAGGGAAATCTTTTGATTGCATTTTTCGGCTGTTATGATACATGCTTCATAGTTACCATTTACGCCATTGCCAATATAAGAACCTAGGTCGTAACACAATTTAGCATTGAGATATTGTTTCTCTACAAGTTTATCTTGTAGTTCGAAAATACATTGTTGCGCATTTTCTCTAAGATGACTAGCTGGATAAGCGTCTAAAAACTGCTGAAACTGATTAACGGCTTGATAGGTAGCTGTTTGATCTAATTTAGGTTCTGGAGTACCCTAAATATAGAGCCATACCTGTGTTGAATTTAGCCTCTTCTGCATAAAATTCCTTTAGGTAGGTTTCATTATACTTCTTAAAGTAGGTAGAAGCAGCATCATAGTTTTTGGACTTTAAAGAGGTTAGTCCAAGTAGATAAAGACTTTCTTCTCCTTTGTTAGAGCCTTTCATGGCTGTTAACACGTTTTGCAAGAGATAAGAAGCACTATTGTAATGTCCTTCAGCATAAAAGCTGTTTGGCAGTTTTCATACTTATAGTCATAGTCAGATGACTTCAAAAGATTGTTTGTTTCGTTACATCCCGTCAAAAAGAGTGAGGAAATGAAAATATAGAGTAGGGCCTTGCGCATATATTGTTGAAACACTTTTGGAGAGCAAAAGTACAAATTTATTTCTTATTGCATCTGCTTTTTATAAATTATTAAGTTGCTTAGCTTTCAGGCTATGCACTTAGGCGTGTTTATGAAAATCTTTAAAGATCAACAGCTAGTCTGATTCGATAACCAAGCTTGTTCATCAGTTTTTGCTATTGTCTACTTCTTTGCTATTTATTTTTCGATACATTGTTGTTAAAATGTTGATAATTAAGGAGTTAATAGCTAAAGAAACGACAGTTGAGCCAAACTTGTAATACGTTGTGTAGCAGTGTTTTACGCTATATTTAGGCGTTTTTGTAGGAATTTGAATTTGTCTTTAAAATTAACTCTATTAACACTCCCTAACTTGAATCTGCTCATTTTTATGTTGCATTTGTTGCAGATTTAACTCTTTATTTCGGACTTATCAAAATACAGGAGTTAAGACTTCTAAAGCATAGTTTTTTCGGTTAAAAGAAAAGCCAAACGAGTTTAGGTTTAATTATTCATATATATAACAGTACTTATAACGTGAGTTCGACGAATTATAAGTGTCTATAATTTATGATTAGCGAAATTTGTTGTAATTTTAAGGTGTTGGAATACAAATAATTACAAACAAAAATCGCTATGATCACCGAAGACAAAATTACAGAAATCTTTTTGTATGGCAGACGACTTCTGCAAGTTATTTGATGCTATAACAGCAAAATATACGCTAAAACCTACTGGAAAAAGAAAATATCATCGAAGTTCCACGATGTCAAAGGCAGAAGTCATGCTGATAATGATTCTTTTCCACACTTCCGGTTATCGCTGCTTTAAACATTTCTATCTTGAAAAAGTATGTAAGCATCTTCGCTATCTGTTTCCCAAAAGTTGTTTCTTATAACCGTTTAGTAGAATTGGAAAAAGGATGTAGTCATACCCTTAAGCTTGTTTATCAAGAAGGTCCTGTTGGGCAAATGCACGGGCATAAGCTTCGTTGACAGCACACCACTGCGTGTCTGTAAGAACCAAAGAATACATATTCACAAAGTTTTCAAAGGCATAGCCCAAAGAGGGAAAAGCTCTATGGGATGGTTCTTCGGTTTCAAATTGCATTTGGTTTGTATTTTGGAAGAAAAATTCTTGTTTTTAAAAATTTGTTGAAACTCTGTGCACTTTTTTTGGCACACCTTGCGTCGTACCTTTGCCCCAGATTCTTCGGAATATTTGCATTCCGTATGAGCATTATTATAATAACAACTTAAAAAACGCATTATGCCTCAGATGATCAATTATGGTGATGAGCTAATTCGCATCTCATCAAAAGACAGCAAGAAGCTGGAGTATTCAAAGAACAATGGTCTTTCATGGAACCAGCGTTGTGCCGGTAGCAGTAGCTATGGCAAGTTTATTGACTTGATGGACAATGGCAAGGAGTTACTTGCCACCACCGAGAAAAGGCCTCTATTTCTCAACCAATAAGGGCTGTCTTGGAATGTTCGTAAACGCAACTGATATGAAAAATCGGTTCTTTGAACATCCTAACGAAAGCAACATCAAGGAGACAGGGGAACACTTCTGTCTCCTTGATGCTGTCATTGCCATTGATAACTCTGATGTCAGGGAGTTAATGGATGGCGCAGAAAAATGCTATAGTCCTTTCGTGTAAAAGCAACAGGAATCAATCGTTGTGGTGATGCTATTGAGGATGCAGTTTTACATACTTGTAGCATTGCCAGTGATTACGATCTCATTTTTCTGCAAACAAGGTCATAATATTCATTATCTGTCCAAAAGATAATCCTATGCTGATGAGCGAAAACGAAGCGATTAACACTTTTATTCAAATGTTTCATCAAAATATTTCATGCAAGTGGGGATTAGCAGAAAAATCCAATATACACGAAATGAGAATAATGATTATTGCTTCAAACTTACAAAAGAAAAGAATTTTGAATAGTCTATGAGTAGATCAACTAAATATGAAAGTGTCTCAAATCATGTTGAGTCATTGGGTTCGGTTGTTCCTGTTCAACTTGCCGAAGATACAACAAAAGCTTTGTTCAAACTGAATGAAGCTTTAGGTGGTGATGTTAGTGGTTATGTTGCAAATAGATTACACATGAATATTAGTGAGCTTTTGTGATGCATTGGCTGCAGAACAAGTAGATGGTGTAGCTTTTTAGCAATGTATAACATCGAAAAAGAGCACAATCTGTTGTTATTGGCGACCAGACAGGTATTGGTAAAGGCAGACAGGCTGCAGCTATGATACGCTATGGCTTGTTATCTGGCTATCTTCCTATATTCTTTACGGAGCGTTATACTTTGTTCAGTGACATGTACAGAGATTGCAAGGCACTTGGCATAAAAAGATGCACGTCCATTAGTCGTTAATGCTGGTGTGTCTCAGAAGTTGACTTTGACAACATCATTGACAATAGAGAAACGAGTACTCAGATGAAATATGGTCTCCAATAGATGAAGAGGAAGATAATATTGAGTCTGAACCAGAACTTATGCAGCTTTATCAAAATCAATATGAAATAGTATATAAGGCTCCTAAAAAGAAAAATCCTTCGGAAATTATAGTGGAAACATACCGTTAGATGCATACGACTATCTTATGGTAACTTATTCATCAGTTGAAGGATGCCGAAACGAGACTCTGCACGTCTCGATTTCCTTCAATCATTGTGTGAAAAGCATCGTGTATTATTCATTTTTGATGAAGCTCATCGTAGTAGTAGTGTCAGTTCTGGCAAAATATCAGTCATGTCACAGGGTATAAAACAGGATCCCTTACAGAAACAGTTCAAACACAATGTGTATTTCTGTCAGCAACTTTTGCCAAGCGACCAGAAAGCCTTATTACATTCATGCGACGGACAGTATTAAGTGCGTTAGCAACTGAGAATACGCTGGAAAAAGCACTGCATAGTGGAGGCGTTCCAATGCAAGAATATAAGTTGCTTCAAGTCTGGCTGCAGAGGGACAAATGATACGTCGTGAACATTCCTCAGAGGGTATTCTGCTGCCAGTTTATACATATCTTGACGATGATATAGTTGTGCATGGTGAACTTTTTGATAAAAGTCATGTATTTCTTTCGAGAGATAGTTAAGCTATCAAACCATGGTTCATGAATTAGTAAACCGCTGAAAAATGCAAGGACAACTCGTTGATTACAAGTGTTACCCAACAAGAGTTCAGCTTTTCTATATCAATAAAGTCCTTCTCCTTTCACTGAAAGCAGAGAAAGTGTTCAAGTCGCAGTGGACGAAGTAAGACAAGGAAGAAGTGTCATCGGAATGAGTGACACTTTGAATGTATTCTTTAAAGATGTGACTGTATCGGACGATGGTGCGGTCCGTGGAGATATATCTGCATTATTGCTCAGATTATTAGAGAAGACGGTTAGAAGTACAAGTGAGCAAGATGAGAATGCGTCTCCAATATTTGATCTCGTCACAGACTCAGAAGATCCAGAGTTATTATCCCTGTCTTCTATTGCTGATGAGATAAGGGATTACCACAAATACACGAAACAAGGTGTAAAGGACGAAGTGTTTCATCTCCCGATGTCACCTATTGACGTGATAAGGCAACTTATCACGCAAGAACAGTTTGTTTCGCCCGATGGTAGTTTCCTCAATATCCGTTTTTGAGGAATGCACTGGACGTGGCCATCAGTTGGAATACCTATCACCGGAGGGAAATGATGACTTTGTGAATGCAAAGATTATGCCCAGAAAAACGTCATTCAAATCACATCTTCAACGACTTCCAAAAACAATAAGTTGGATGTAATACTCGTCAATGCATGTGGAGCTATTGGTGCAAGTGCTCATGCAATATCTACAACTGAAGTACCAGATGAGCAGGTACGACAGCGTAAGATGCTGATTGTTCAGAATGATCTTGATGTAAATATTGACTTACAGAAGCGTGGACGTATTAACTGAACTGGTCAGAGAATGGATTCACCACCTTTATATGAATACATTATTACATCTATTCCTTCTGAAAAACGACTTAACATGATGCTCAGAGCTAAGTTGCGATCTTTGAGTGCAAATACAGCTGCATGGCAAGATCAAGACAGGGAACAAGCTGACTTTATTGATATTAGCAATAAATATGGTAACGAAGTAGCCTCTGAATATATTGGCGAACATCCCGAATTGGCATTGGTCCTGGGATTGAAAAGGTACACAACAGCAAGTAAACCCTTGCACGTTTAGCGATGCTTAGCGTCACTGCCCAAAAAGGATATTATAGATGATCTCATGGCTGCATATACATCTCTTGAGGCTGAGTTACGTCGTATAAATCAATGGGATCTGGAACGAGAGTTCCGTGACTTTGAGGCTGAATTTGTTCAAGAAGAGTTATTCACTACTGCAAAGGCTGAATCTACATTGGGTGGATGTTCTTATCTTTCTGTATATAAGTGTAAGCAAAAGACCTTTCCATATTCATATAGAACCTTAATGGAGTATTGCGAACAAGCAAGAAAGCAATATGGAAAAACTTATAAAGAGAATCCTTTGCTACAAAAGCAAGTAAGGGATTACTATACCCGTCACAATAAAGTGATACGGGGGCAGTTTAAGGAACGTCAGTCTTTATTATTTGAAAGTGCCAAACGTGTTCTTGTGAACTATTGTAGCGACGAAAAGGTAGCTGAAATCTGGTTGCAAAGAGCCTATATCTCTTCTGACGACTGGGATGATTCGCTTTTTGACGATGTTGCCAAGCATAAAAAAGCCAAGCAGATTATGCGAAAACTTGTTTCCTTCTCGAATGAATATAACCATCTCATTGAAAGGGAAAAGAAAGAGCTGAAGAAAAAATCTGCAGAAAAGAAACGACTTATTGAAGTCCTTACTAAAGCAATAATTGGTAAGGGATATAACAATATCAGCAACCAGTTGGGAGATGAAGATAGCCCAGGAAATGTTATGGCTGTATTACGTGATATTCATTTTGGGAAAGAAGACAAAAACAAATTTCTTCCAAGCCGTGTCGAATTTGTATTTGCTTTAACTGCCGTATATACTGAAATTCGCATTAACTTGGTACACAATAGTAAATGGAGTAATTATGAGCGTCTCATGGAAATACTAAACTCAGATTCGATGTACACGAAAAGTGCGCAACGTTGGCAAGCAGAAATTGTAGCCAATAATAATAAAATTTGTTGAGCGCAAGATTATCACAGGAAATATACTTGAGCTTTTGTACATCCTGCCCTTGCAGAGCTTAGACCCCGATTCATCACATTCTCGTTGAAGGGGAAAGTAGAAGGGGAAAGTATGACGCAAACAGGATTACTTCTTCCAAAGGATGAATCAAAAATCAGAGAGGCTATTAAATCGGTATCTATTCCTTTGAATGAAGGTATCAAATATGCGACCAAAACGAATACCAGCTATACTATTGCGGGGTTGAGTGTGAGATTCTCTCTGCTCCCTTATAGGATCTCTGATTCTTTGATTAAATTTGTTATTAGCGTGTTTGATACAGACTCCAAGACATTTGAAAGCGAAAAATATCTTGATGGAATACGCACATATTTTGTAGGAAGTGCAATATCTTCAATCTATGATAAAATTGAAAAAGGAACGAAGAAGCGTAAGAATCAGATTCATTATCAAACAGAATCGTTGTGCTTTGAATCTGAATCGTTTCAAACAATAATTCAGGTCTTGTCACAGATGGATGCTGTGATAATAGTTCCTCGAGATCAGATTACTTATAGTGATGTGAAGGAGTTCGTTTCCCGTTCAGAACGAGATAGTAACGAACCTTGGGAAGCTTTTAGATTGGAAGGATGCAGATGAGATTCCAATGCCTCCATTAAAAGAAAAGCTTCTATTGAGAATATCAGCTCCGATTATAAAGAAAAGCCAGAAGGGTAAACCTGTTTTCAAACATACTGAACATTATAATCTTTCAAAGGAAACAATGGCGCTCAAAGGACAGCCACTTAACTCACGTAGTACTATGGATGCTCTCCGTCGTAACTCACATGAATTGGAAAGTCTATTATTCTCGTAGTGTTTATCAAAGAAACAATTTACAGAAGGATCAACCTTCTTTAGCTGAAATACGTGAAATATGTCATGAGCTAAGACTTTGTGATTGAGAATAAGGAGAAGGCTGGTCATGTGAAGTTTAGACAAGAGTTTCAATATCAACTTCAAGCAATTCTTGATAGTGAATATCTCGAACCAAAATGGCTTATATGTAGCCAGGTTTGAGGATGAAATGCTGTTTTATCCCCCGATAAGAAAAGTGGCTCTGGCTTTTATTGATGAGATGCCTTGTTCGCCAAGGTTGGATGGGATTCGACAGTGTATTCAAGAATATATTGATGGCAAAACAGATATTATAAACTCTCCAGATAGATGGTAATATGAGCTATATTGGTGTTCGAGGAGCTGAAAGAATCGATATGAATGACTCTTCTATGGGGCTCATTAAGTGTCAGAGAAAAAGCAATTGATTTGTTATGTAAAGCTATTGATATGCGCTCTATCAAACAAGAAACAGGATGGGAAACCGGTATTGATGGCAAATGGCGGTACGAAATTTGCGATCCTTTCCATACAACTGAAAAATAGAGGATTATATAAAAAGACACTTTGGAGAACCAATCAACTATACGATATTGTATGCATGATACAACTTTACTCATTGCATATCCTGCATTTGAAAGATTAAGATTATTCGCAATGTACACCTACAAGACAGTTTGCTGGATATTTCCATCCTAAAAGAATATGCTATGATGGTTTGCATGGGTACTGCCAATTCACCATTCGAGTTTCAAACAGAAGGGGTGTATTGCATGAAGTTCAACATCTCATTCAAGAGGAGGAGAATTTTGCTCGTGGCGGTGATAACACTAAAGGTGGGCTACGTTATTTGAGACTGGCTGGCGAAGTTGAAGCAAGGAATATCTGTCTCAAGACATGAATTAAGTCTCCGAACATCGAAAGGCAAATGCTACGTTCTGATACTCAAGATATGCGAGATCACTCACAAATAATTGGTTTTTATAAAGAAAAACAGTAGTTATCTATACAGTTTACACAATAAAAATGAAGGTATGCCGTTTTTTATTTCATAGGAACTCGTTCCTTTTTATAAATAGAATTAAAGCAAAAGCAAATGAAAGTTTTTCGCTCAATTTATTGATATTGATTCTTTCATTAGTATTGGAAGAATACAATATTGCAGTTCGGAGATTCCTGGAGAAAACGATTGAGCCGTATGGTGAGATCAATCCGGGGCCTTCTGCGCCTTGTAATATGTCTATCTCTGATAATGAACTTACAATGCTGAATAGTATTGATGACAAAAGAGCATTGGCAAGTCGCTTCTATAGATCCGACAATGCGTTTTAAAGAAAATACTTAATGGAAGTTATATTGATGAAAATAGAGAATTGGATGGAGTAATTAGATTATTCAATTTGTATAATCTAAGAGAGCCAAATCTTTCAAAGGCATTGAATACCATTGCTCAGCATCCCGACATCCACAATCTGATAACCATTGAAGAAGATATTGCTTCCGTCTCAGACATTGATAATGTGTATTTGGGTTGGGGAAAGGATGGAATGAACTCTGGTCGTAAGTATTCAGAAAGGTATTCTCTCTATTATCTGACCGCCAGAAAGCTTATTGCACAAGGACTTTATAAAATGCTCTATCATCCTATGTTTGTGAATCGTGAATTAGATTCAACTCGACTAAAGAATGGTTAAAGAAAGTACTTTGAAGCAACTAAATAATAAATAACATTATGCCTGCAAATCAATTTGGAAGATATGTTTGGCTCGTAGATACGTTCCGCCACTATAAACATCTTTCTACAAGGAAGTTAGCGAAAAGTGGCAACAGAGCGGTTTGAGTTATGGAGATGGGGAAGAGTTACCTCTTCGTACATTCCATAACCATCGTAAAGCCATAATGGACATATTCAATATTATCATTGAACTTGATCCTGATGTAAAGGGGTATAAATATCACATTGTGAATCCTCATGGACTTGAAGGTGATAGAGCTTACGAAGCTGGCTTGTTGATTCGTAGGCTACATTAAACCAGATACGGCTGATAGCAAGTTACAAGAGCGAGTTGAGTTTGAAGATATTTCTTCTGGACATACTTGGTTAACCATATTCATGCAGGCAATGCGTGAAAATAAAGTTATGGAGATCACACACCAAAGGATTCGGCAGGACTATGCAAACACTTTTGAAATTGAACCTTACTGCCTTAAAGTAGTCAAGCGTCGTTGGTACATTATCGCTAACAATCCTTACTATGTTATGCTCAATAAGAAACATAAGGGAGAAGAAGGTTATTCGACCTCGAAAAGAAATACGTGCGTATGGTCTTGATCGTATCAATGAAGTTACAATTCTTGATAAGACTTTTAAGATAAAAAAAGGTTGCGACATGAAGAAGTTCTATGAAGGATGTACTGGTATTATCCTGAGTGATGATCCGATTGAACATGTAGTTCTGAGGGCATATTGGAATGCACCAGACTACTTACGTACATTGCCACTTCACGATTTACAACAAGAGGTTGAGAGTAATGAAGAGTCAACGACATTTTCATATGATGTAAAGCTAACCTATGATTTTCTTCAGCTCATCATGCAACAAGGAGATCAGGTGGAAGTGTTGGAACCTAAGAAACTTCGAGATCAGATGCGCAACCTTGCGAATACATTAACTCATTATTATAAATAAAATATGGACGTTCAAGCAAAAATATTACGAGTCCTCAACGAGATCTGAGAGGTAAATGTAACATAATAATAGTCTAGATACACAACTTCTCGACAGCAAGCAGTGCAGAGCTGTATCCACAGATAGAAGCTATTTGTATATTGTCTATCCAGTGTGATTTAAAAGCTGGAATCAGCATTACGTACAGCAACTCAATACGGACAAGTGTTTGGCGGAGTGCAGGATGCTGTAAGAAATGGCGAAACTACTATTCCCATGGAACTCTTTCTTGTAACCCCAATTCGGTTTAAGAAACTCATGAAAAAGCGTTCTTAAATCGAATTGGGAGTTATTACAAATTGAAAAGTAACATGAAAGGAGCGTTAATGAGTGTTTCAGATAGACTCTTTACTCAGAAAAAGAGCCATTATAGAGACGGTGAATGATAAACTAAAGAACATTGCGCAGGTGGAACACTCCAGACATAGATGCTTTGACAATTTCATCAGTAATATCTGAAAAAGTGTATAGATTCTCTCGTCCTTGCCCTCATGCTTGGGTTTCCCCAAACATGAGGGCAATTTATGTTGATATTTCTTTGCCTTTTTACCTATTTTCACTCTCCAAAAATACGGTAGCCGTCTTGCACTACGTCCTTCCGTTTTCTCCTTGGCAACAGATCCCAAGAGATAAACTACAGAGGCGGGAGAAGGCATCGCCCCGCGCATGAGCAAGGTGCGCTTAGTAACTTCGATTCAATCGTTCCACAGTTAGTAGAGTAAATACTCCCAATTCAGGATAAGCAATACTTCTTTTCCTCAAAAAGTTTCAATAAAAAGCCGAAAAGAGGATTGTTTTTTGTATGTTACTGTTGAAAATCAATCATATAACAAAAATAACAATCCTCATGAAACTTGTCAGCAAAGTTACGGAAATCTATTGTATTGCAGATGATTTCTGCAAAGAATATCATTTAGAATTGAACAAAACCTCTCTTTCGCTCTCAAATCCCTCTGCCAATAGTCCAAAAACATCGCAAGAGAAAAGGACGAATGAGTGATGCTGAAATGATCACAATTCTCATATTGTTTCACAGCAATACATTTCGGAATTTCAAACATTTCTATCTCTTTTTATGTTTGTCGAACTAGAGGTTTCCCAATCTACTCTCATATACACGCTTTGTTGAGCGTATGCCTCGTGTTGCAATACCCTATTGCTCTTTCTCAAAAACTGGGATTAATGGGCGAATGTACCGGAATAGCCTTTATCGATTCTACACGTATTCCAGTGTGCGAAAATAAGAGACAATCCGTAATCGCGTATTCAAAGGGTACGCCAGAAGGGGAAAAAGTACGATGGGATGGTACTATGGTTCAAACTTCATCTTTTTGATGTAATGAACGAGGAGAACTACTCAATTTTGCTCTAACCAGAGCCAATGTGAACGACCGTAACCAAAAAAAGTATTCAACGATTTAACGAAGGAGTTTAGTTGGAAAATTATATGCCGATAAAGGTTATATTTCTCAATCACTGTTTGCTTCACTCTTTGATAGAGGTGTGCACATCGTAACAGGAATACGAACTAATATGAAGAACAGATTAATGGATGTGCATGATAAAATCGCTTCGCAAGAGAAGTATCATAGAGACTATCAATGATATGTTGAAGAACGTTGCACAGATAGTTCACACGCGCCATAGAAGTATCTCTAATTTCATCGTTAACCTTTTAGCTGGCATTGCTGCGTATGCTTTCTACGACACCAAACCTTCCATCAATATGGAGTTTGAGAGGGATGCAAAGCAGGGTGTAAAACAGCTCACTTTATTCTAACCTATAATTTGCGTGAAACAATTATACTTCGGTTTTTAGGGCAAGGCCGAAAAGGATGCGTGTGCGGTTTAAGAAACTCATGAAAGGCGTTTCTTAAACCGAATTTGGAGTTAAATCATTCGACGCACACTTTCGGAGAACCTCAAATAGGTAAAATAGGCCGCGTTGCGCTCATTGCCCAAACGGGCAAGGCTCGGGTACTTTTTGCCCCAACGCTGCGCAAAGGTACGCAATTTCTCATAGGCCGCAAGAGGCATCATGTCGGTATGCTCTATAGGAAAGAGTTCTTTGAGTTCCTCGCCGACCTCGGCTTTTGTCTTTTGAGGAGACGGTGTTCAACACTTTTCCGTTTGAAATGCACAACGCAAAGTTGGTGCAGTGCCGTGGGAAAAAGCCGAACATACCGCATTTTTCGATGCCGCTCAAAGCATCGGATATAATCAAGTCGATTTGTTTCACCGCGTTCCTTGAGGGCTTGCAACTCCATTTCCCAAGCAATTGCGCCTTCTGTGGGGTGATTTACACCGTGAGCACCTCGCGACTGCCGTCGGGCAGTAGTCCCAACATCGTGTAGTAAGCCTCCTTTGAGACGCTCCCGTCGCGACGCGTGGAACAGAACGTGGCATCGATGTAGACGGCTAAATAGTGAGGAGAAAGTTGGCGCGAAAAGCCACTCTTGGATCTCCCTTATAACAAGCCCCAGCCAGATAGCTCACCTGCTGTTTGCTGTAAAGGTGACCGTAGATGCGGCGACCCACCTCGGCAATGTCTTCACAGGGAGGTCCACGGGAATACAACTCGTAGCTGCGTGCGCTCACGCTCACGAGAGGATAAAATACCAAGAATCATTGGTTGAAAAGCATTGGAGCGCGTACGAGGGATGCGAGTTGGAAACTCAACCATGGCCCCGCCAACGACGGGGACGGAAACCATTGGCTTGTTCACCCGCATGTTCCGCGAGAAAGAGGGCGCGCTCCTGCTTGGAAAAACTATCCAAAAGCACGCGAACCAACTCTTTAAAACCTGCCTCACTTGAGGCCATTTCAGAAAATTAATTCCGATCTTTGTTCTCTTGTAAAGCTTCATTGTTCTTTCTTTGATTTTTTTATTCACTACAAATATAAGAACTTTGGAGCTTACACACTTTCCCTAGGACAGTATCATTTCATCGTCAACTTATTAGGAGCCATTGCTGCCTATTGTCTGTTTCAAAGAAACCGTGCATCAATGTACAAAGGACTATTGATACACAGCTTGCATTGTTCTGAATTCGTCGAACTCACGTTATTTTATATAACACTAGATAACTCCCAAAAAGTTTTATCGAATACCAATAATTTTAATACATCTAAGCCAATGAGGCTGCTGCTGGAATTCTATGCTCTCCGAAGGAAATCGTTAAAAAGCATTAGATTACAAAGAGTTTAAAACAGTTATTGAGTAGTAGTAAAAATGATTATCAAAGCAAAACAGATTTTTCAAGGAGTTTTGCGAGATTTACAAAAATCCTTCGAGGTTGTTTCCAACACCACAAATCTATAATTATCTGAAAATGTCTTTGTTGTGTAACACAGGTAGGGAAGATATTGATGGCCATTCTACTCTC
>BNJU01003475.1_pt1 | contig 57199 bp, 69 predicted proteins | sample 8539281 | NCBI WGS metagenome assembly BNJU01 (sample SAMD00202456, study PRJDB9452) | human saliva metagenome | isolation source: human saliva | place: Japan
AATTTTATTATACTTTTTTATGATTTTTTGCTTTACTGAAAGTTCTATAATGAAGTTAGCCATCCAGCCCTCCTAAAAATTAGATGCTTCAACTAGCTTATAGCTAGTACTCGATTTCATTTGATAAGCGGCTTGATGATGTTAGGCTGGTATCCAAGGCTAAGACTAGCCTTGCTTTAGCTGACAAAACAGCTTCAAGGGGTTCTCTTGTCACATAAAAGCTCTTATAGGCATAAGAAAACAGCTCTGTGTTATACTTGTTGTTCAAACACAAGAAAGGCACAGAGATTCAAAGCCATTATACTACAAAAGCCAAACATTTGACAATCGATAGCCGTCGGTTAATCGAACGATGGAAAAAAAGGGAAATCAAATAGAGAAATTGCCCCTCTGCTTGGAAAAACTCCTCAAACTATCCATACTGAAATCAAGCGTGGGACAGTCCTACAATGTGTTGGAATAGGGCGCTTCTAAAAGGGTTATTCTGCGACTATGCTCAACAGTCTTATGAAAGTGCTGGCATTAAAATATCCTCACACATCACGCAAGGAAATCGATATATCAAGCAAGCTTTGACTATGTCGGGATTGATTGCAGCAAATTCTAAGGATCCAGCTTTTTCTTCTTTTTACAATCGAATTTCCCAAAGAGGAAGCAAGACGAGAGCCATCATTGCTTGCGCCCATAAGATTCTCATACTCTTCGAAAATCTCTTCAAACTGCGTCAACGTCGCCTTGCCGTATATATGTTACTGACTTCGTCAGTTTCATCTGCAACCTCAAAGCAGTGCTTTGAGCAACCTACGCTAGTTTCCTAGTTTCCTAGTTTCCTACTTTGCTCTTTGATTTTCATTGAGTATCAGAATCATTTCTCCACCAAACAGACTTATCAAACAGAAAAGGCGCTAGGACTGAGGAAACAGTTCTAACGCCCAAACTAAAAAAATTTCAATCACAGTATAGCACAGGAAGTGATTTTTTTGCGCTTTTACTGTTTTTTTCAAATAAAATACTAAATTATTTTTAAAAAAATCAACTTGTGATAATTGCCTTCAAATAAACATTCTGAATTTTTCTTTGTCTTTCTTTACATTTCTAAAATGCCGATTGCAGGGATAAGAAAACATCTCAGAAATACTGTATTATCAATACTTTTTGATACACTTGGTCAAATTTTTGGTCAATGAATTTGCTTTTTATTTTTTTCTTCTTTAATCGACCAATAACTGCCTAACTGTATCATACTCTTTATCGATCACTTCTTTCAAAACATGACCATATGTTCTAATAATTTGCTGAATATCTTTATGTCCCATCAGCTTTGCTACTATCCATATATCCACCCCCTTTGCAAGTAGAAATGAACCGTAGGTATGTCTACCTGAAGTTGCTGACATTTCTTGACTACCAATTCCAAGTTCTGATAAACAAACTCTTAAATATTTATTAAGACCTGCATTTGTTGGGATTCTATATCTTCTATCATAAAAAAACTAAATCTTCTTTATTCAAATCTTCACGATCATAAAGAACTTTAGACTGTTCTGCTTTTTAAATCTTCTAGAACTTGTAATAATTTTTTTCATCAACAGGAATCTCTCTAACAGAAGTTTTTCGTCTTTGGAGGAGTAAATTCTTGTCGATCTCCTGAAAATCTTCTATATGTTTTAATGGTCTTGTTTTTCAAAAATCAATGTCAGACCAGCATACTGCCATACCTTCTCCAACTCTAAAATCCAGTCTTAAATAAAAAGTATAATAGATAAGCCATCACCGATTCTCGATAATTAAATTTTTGACCGTAGATGAGATAACAAACTTTTTATAGTCAGAAATACTATGGAGATATTTATCATCAATATCTTTTACCAGACAGACCAAATATTTTTACACCCTCAGTAAAAATCATTCAAAAACTAGACCATTTCTCTTGCTAAAATTGACTACTGTTCGAATATCAGCATTTAATCGACTTACATGATCTTTAGTTACTTGTTCACCATATTCATTCAATTTAGACTGATATTCTTTATGACTAATTTGCACTGCAGGTATGTCTAAAAAGATTTTCTCCATCATCTTTCCTCTATAAGAATAGCCTTCTTTTGTCGATTTTGCCTTTTCTGATGGAAGAATCACTAGATCATACCAATCCTGCCACAACTCATACAGTGTAGCCTTACTATCAAACCTCGCTGTATAATTTGATTGAAATAACTTACGCTCCTTTTCTTGAGCTTCATTCATTGCTTCTCGTTTAGTTCTAAAACCCGAATTTGTCGCAATAACATTACCTTGCTTATCAAAGATACGGTAATCCCAAAGTTTGTTTTTTCCACGCTGTCTGTAACTTGCCACACTAACTCCTTTCTGAATGGCAGCCATCACCATTCTATTATAACATCAATAATATTTTTTTATAATTTTTATCAAAATATTCCCTTGTTTTTCTTGCTAAAAATCTATAAGGTGTCCCCTTACTTTTCGGATACAAGACAAATCCTTCCTTATTTTTGCTCAATATCTAATTCATTTTTTTGATTGTTGGATTCAATAATATATCATTGACCAATTTTGTTTTACTAATAGACAATAATTCCTCAACCTTATCAATAGTCCACCATTGACCAATTTCTTCTTTCTGTATTAAATCTAGATACTCGGAACGACTGATCAAAAACCATATTAGAAGGAATTGGAACTTCAATATTAAATACTTGTTTCGACTCTTTCATTTACTACTCCTTAAACAACAGCACAAAGCTCATTTCTGGCTTGAATTTATTTTTCTTAATACGCACTTTTTTGATATTCATCCCATAAAGCTTGAAGATCATCTGCATTTTCTAAAACATACTGCCTTACAATCTTCATATCTTTTGATTTCAATCTACCATCTCGAAGCTCTCCAGTCAAAAACATTGAACCTACTTCCTCACCGTGGATATAGATATGAATATGTGCCTTCTGACCTTTATGATTATGCTCATTCGGACGAATCTCAATACCATACTTCAAAAAGAATACTTAGGCATGTAACAACCCCACGTAGTCCTTCCACGTTTCAAGGTAGTTATCACGATTCAATTCAATTTGTTTTTGAGCAAACCGAATATCATAATCAGCCAAGTCCAAGTTCTCTAAGACTTCACCTGTAAGAATATTAAAAGTTCCAATCAATTCTTCATCATCATACATACGTAAGATAGGGTTATTAGGATTTTTAAAAATATCTTCTTTTGTGACTTCTAGATTTGTAACACCAAATTCTTTAATCATGATTCCTTCTCCTTTCACTTTATTTTTATTATATCACATTTTCAATTATTTTATAATTGTTCTAACAACTTCTCTATATCAGGAAAAATAAGTATAAGCTACTCCTCTACTAAAAATCAAAAGAGTGGTACTTTCCTCAATTGATACAGATACACTAGCATAATTTTTTTCTTGGTAATTTTTTATCAGCATGACTCCCTTCATAATCATAAATAACTTTAACAAACTTCGCATTTTTTTATAACTTCAACTATCATAGTTTCAATACCATGATCAGTTACAGAGTCAGCAATAAACTCTATAGATTCTTGATTTTCACCTAACCTACTAGCTAACTTCACAGCATAGATTTTTAATAATTCTACTTGATCCATTTTTAACTCCTTAAACCAACAAAAACAAAGGCAAGCTTTACCCTGCCTTGGCTAATTTTTGTGCTACTTTACTTTTTCTTTTTCCCAAAAAAATGTTGCAATCAAACCAACAAATCCCCAAATAGTTGCAAAAATTGTGCTAGCTGTTCCAGTATTTGGAAGAACTTTTAGTTCTCCTTCCTTATCTTTCAAAGCAATTGTACCATCTTTCTGTTTGACTGCTCCCACTTCATAAGGCTCTTTTTCTATATAATTGCCTTCACTTTCTTCTACAACTACTTTGCCTTTATTAGTGCCTACAATCTTATATCCTGTATTTGTTTCGATAGGTTTTTCCTTAATTTCTTCTTTAGTCACATTCAAGGGTTTAGGTTCTTCTTTTTCTTTTACTCCAACATTATCCTCTGCCTTTTGTTTTTGTTCCTTCACTTCTGGAGTATCTTCTTTATTTGGTTTCGTATTTTCTTCTCCCTCTTTTGATTTATCCAAAGTTGAATCAGAAGATTTTTGATCTCCTTGTTTATCATCACCCACATTTTCAACAGGCTTTTCTTCTTTAGATTTATTGGTAGAAGGACTTGTTGGCTCCACAACTACTCCTGTATGATCGTGTTCCTGATTCTTATTAGTATCTTTTCCAAGTTCTTCAGATGGTTTATCTTCTTTTGGTTGTTCTGTTGGCATTATCGGCTCTACAACTACTCCTGTACTATCCTTGTCCTCTTTTTTATCCACACTTCCACCCAAATCTAGATTTTCATTTACTGTTGGCGCTGTAGACTCCTTAGGAGCTTCTGCAGGTTTTTCTGAAACTACTAAACCTGAATTATCATTTGGAGTTGAACTATTTCCACCCAAATTAATTTCATCTGCTAAAATTCCATTTGCGACTGAACTCAATACAGCCACTGACAACAATGTTACAAATTTTTTATTCATATTTTTCCTCTTTTCTATTTACCAATTACATATAAAAAGTTTTTTTGCTTGGTCAGCAGTGAAGACACGATAATCAGTAATTCCTGTTCCTTGCATCGGTTGAATCACATTACATTCAGAAATCAATATCGAACCATTATCTTTAATATCCTCGACAAAGGCAACATGACCATAGGTTGCATGACTACCTGCTTGTCCTCCTTGAAACGAAACAGCAGAATGTTTAGTCGGTGTATTTGTCACCTCATATCCATCCTTGTGTGCCCAATCCTGACCATTTCCCATATACGGATCAAAGTTTATTCCAAATTCTTTTGCACGATTGAAAACATACCAAGTACATTGACCATAAGGATAAGATTGAGTGATATAGTCAGCTTGATTTATTTCCTTATCAATCGAAAATCCACTAGGTAATTCAGTCGAAACCTGACCAAATGGAACATCTACGCTACCTGCTATTGCACTGCTACTTGATGAGCCGTCTGATTCAATCGTACCTTTAAAGACTTCATACCACTTCTTACTGTCCTTTTCTAGCTTCTCTAGTTTTGTTTGTCCGTCTGATAACAATACACCTTCATAATGTTCAGACCAATACTTGGCACTTTCAAAAGGATCAGTTGCCTTTTGCATATAATCTTTGACTTTTTTATAGCCATGATTTAATTCATAGCTCATTAGTTCCAGCTCTACTGTACTATCCAAAGTACGAGAACTTGCATTTCTCCATCTATCACCATTGATAGTATTATCCCAACCTGACCATTGGAAATATCCAGCAACTCCACCTGAAGGATTCGTTAGTTTAGGATCAAATCCACTTTCTCTTTCAGCATTTGCAAGAGAACCACTAGCACCCTCTAAAGTAAATTTCTCTTTAGATAGTTGCCAGTTAAGAATCTTAATGACATCTTCTGCACGTTCCACCGAGATATTCGCTTTTTGAGCTACTTCTTGTGCTGTTAAACGTGTTCTCTTTCCAGTCGTACTATTAGATGAAACACCAGCAGAAACAATTCCAATAACACTTGAAATCAATAATATAGTTACAAATAATGGAAGAAGTGTAGCTGTTAATAAACCAATATTTTTTAACAGATTTTTCTTCATCATTTATTACCTCTTTTTAGCTTTTATTTTTTTGTTCAATTTTTGTTTCTCAATCTCTTTAACATTTTTCACTCCTTTCACTGCACTCTATATTTTTTTCTTTTTCGAAACTTTCTTCGTCTTTCTTTTTGCAAATTTTTTCAATGATTGAGGTTGGCTTTCTCTTTGATTAGAACCAGGCTTAGGATCTATTATTTTGCTCCCCAATCGTCTTTCCATTAATCTTTTTACTTCCTGACGATAAGCTTTTTGTCTAATTTGTTGATTATTTGCCTTATTGATAAAAGTTTTTCTTTTTCTTTTAATTTTTAACTCTGTAGATTCTTTATCTTTGAATGAGCTTGCACGAATTTTTATACAAGAAAGCTATGGAGCGATTACTTTTTCTTTTGCTGCTGAAACAGTGCCCATTGTACCAGTCCTTATAATTGAAAAATTATCTCTCACACTATCAATAGTTCGACTAATTCCAGCATTAGATAACTCTTTCATATCTAAACTATGAGGATAGTGAGTGGCTTTTGTTCTTTCGATTCCTTCCGAAGATCTTTTAAACGAGTTTGCAAAGTGTTTTTACCCATTTTTAAACTCCCCGAACAAATTGACCACCGACTTTAAAAAGAATCCTTCCCTGATTGTAGACCAAACTTCGCTGATTTTTGACAATCTTTCTTTCAATTTTTGAACAGACTGAGAATTACTTATTTCTCGACCAATCTTACCAACAGGACTATTGGTTACTCTTGAAAAATGCTGATAAAAGTGAATGTCTATACTTCACATCAAGAACAACAAGACACCTTTTAAAAAGACTGTAACTAGTAAATCTACCACCTACAGCAGTAGAGATAAATCCAGTTAAAGTATTATAAAAGAAGGAAAATATACTTGTTGCTAAAAAGCATAATTGATGATAACGCAAGCATTGCAATTCTTTTTATTAAATCCAATCAATAAATGTTCCATCTTAGGAAACAGACTTAGGAGAAGGATAAATGGCAACAATACGATCAAAAAGATAAAAACGATTAAAAAAGAAAAATCGTGATAACCCTAACAATAAATAAATCGTTCCCATCACAATAATATCGACATCAGAAGCAAAGGCATACATAAATTTTAAGCCCCACTCATTTTTCAACATCTTGTTTTTCAGGATCTTTATCTTTTGCAAGATCTTTGACTTTTTATCGCCAACTAAATGATCTCCATCACCCTGCTTATAACCAGCTAAATCTTCAAATTCTTTTTCAGAAAGCAGAAATGAACCATCTTCTTTTACAGGAGAGTTCATATACTTATATCCCTTCAACAAAGTTTCAGAAAAAAATATGTTTCTATTCCATTTTTACTTTCGCCAGTTAAAGTTTTTTGTAATTTCACCATTTAAAAGTAATAGTTGTTGTTCTAAAGCTATCATAGACATGAGTTATCAAATACTTATTTTGATCATTTACAGAAAGTTGAATGAAATAAACTCCAATACAAGTATAAATCAATAACATCTTTATTAATGTTTTGAAGAAACTACCTTTTTCCAGTCGCAAAATAAATACAGCAAATAAACTGCCATACTTGCACCAACCATATAAATTATTTCTTGACTAAACAAAGAAGAAAAATACTTTACTAGAATTTCTTACCGTTTCATTCAACAATCCACTAACATCACTCATTCCTTCAATAGCAATATAAACTCTGCAACTACATAGAACACAAGTTTCCCAAACCAAAATACAGACTGAACTAGAGAATTAAAGAAATAATTGACATTGGAATCAAATCCAAAAACTTTTTTTATCAAAGTAAACTTTTACTTGTTAAATCAGACATCTTAGACTTATAATTTTTCATAAGTCAGTTTGCTATTTTCTGCTTCCTTTTTCTTTTGATTCTCTTTTTCTTCAGCTTCTTTCTTAACTGTGTCTAATATTTTTTTAGCATTATCAGAAGGATCAACCAGTTTAGGCTTATTCGTGTTCCTATCAAATTCAATAATATCAAAGTTATTTTTTTGGAAGAATATCTGAAACAGAATCAGCTTTTTACAAAAGCAGGAAGAAAAAGAAAGAACAAATAAACACTAGTAAAATATTTTTTCTCATATTCCTCCCCCTATACAGCAACCAATTCTGTTTCTACTGTTTCAAATAATTTCATTAAAATAGGATAAAGTGTACCATCTACTGTAATACGCTCTTTTCTTCCAAACGTATCATAATAGATACATTGACCCATTGTTTGATTTTCAAGCCAAGAACGAGAAGAATCGTTATCTTCTACACGCAAATGTTTCAAAATAGCTTCTGTTTCTGAATTTTCAGGAAAAGCAAATACTGTACCAAACCCAGTTCCATCTTTCACTTGTTTTCAAATCTATTAGCGATTGAGTTACCAGCACTAAGAAATTATTGAATGATCGTCCAGTACGCTTAATTCGATTCACTACTTGTCGTCCAGCAGGAGTTGACATAATCTGCCATGCTTCGTCAAGGAATAACATTGTTTCCTTGTCCTTTTCACGTTCACCAAAAATCGCACAAAAATAGGTTAAAGAATACATGACAGTCAAACTTCTTAATTGACTTTCAGTCATTTCATCTTTATCTGTACCTTTTGGCATATCCAAACCAGTAATTTCAACGATTGTAATTTTATTATCAACATTCAAAACATTTTGGCTTCCATCAGAAAAACAAAGTGACAATAAAGAATTTCTTGAAATTCTCTTTAAGAAATATCCAGCAGTCGCAACATCTTCTTTTGAATTTTTTTCTCCAATTCATCAAAAGACTTGTAACATACCGACTTTTCTTACCAGCTTTTTCTTCGTTCAATCACTTTGTCAATCGAATCCAGCAAGTGTGGTTGAACCTTGATATAAGTATCTTTATCCAAGACAGAGCCTACAAGCACAGTTGCTAACTCTGTCAGTTCAGCTTCATCTTGTAAGAATGAGAATGGATCAAGAACACCTCTATTATCCTTATCTTTCATATTCAATGTCACAAAATTGATTGACTTGATATATTCTTGAAGTTCATAAAATTCATCATTTTCTTCCAATTCAGATAACACAGTTAAATATTGACTTTTCATTTCTGCTTTTTGGATCAATATACAATACTTTTGTTTTTCAATAAGGAATGATAGGTAAATAATAACTTAGTTAAGAATGACTTACCATTCCCAGTTGAACCAGTTATAGCTGTATGAGGATTGCTTGTTTTCCTTGCCCTTTACTCCAACTTTATTCGCTTGTAATAAATTTGAAAAACACAATGTTTGTACTTGAATCAAGTGCCTTTTTGAAAAATCCCCATACCATGAAGAAATCTCATTGTCAACACGACCAATAGGAAAACCAATTTCTGTTCCAACCTTCTTAGTTGTAAACATTAGATTCTCACAAAGTCCACGTAGACTTCCATATTGAAGGAATGATTCCTTTTTATTATCAAGAATTTCTGTCAATCTACTCTTATAGAAAAGATAGATTCGATCTGCAACAGCCTTGACAACTTCTACTTCCAATTCTTTTCAATCGTGCAAACAGAATATCAAATTTAAGATTCAATTCTTCCAAACTGTCTGCTGTAATAGTCAATGTATGAAGATAAGTAATCATCAATTCTTTATTGTCATGTTTCTCCTGAAAATCTTCTAACAACTCATGGCTTTCCAAAACTTCTATCTTTTGAACATCATCATTTTCTGCTGTTTCATTTACCGTATTCCCAAGATTCTTACGTTTGTTTCTTGCCCTGGATAAAAGTGAGAAAAACCTTTTTGAGTTGAAAAACGGATTTTATACATACTATCAACAGGAAATTCAAGATTTTGGAGTTCTTCTTGTAGGTGAAGATAAGATACATTTTTTGGATAAGAAACAACAGGAATTGTCGCTACATAACTTGTTTCCTGACCATTGGTCAATTTCAAAGCGTTCCCATCAACAACTTCAATAATTGTTTCATCTACATTCTCAATCGAATTTTCAAGTGCAATCAGCTCACTTTCTTTATCATAGGTTTGACCACCAAGAAAATGAAGCCGATTCAATAATTCTAAATCAGCTTTTGAAACTTCTGTCACATTCAAAGCATGAATTTTAGTTTGAATCACACCTTTCTGATTTTGCCAAGCCTTCCACCAATCGACTTTTGGTAATTCTTCAAAACCAACCATTTTCATCACATTTTTACGATAAGTTTCTATCGTCTGTTCAACAGTTAGTTTAAAGTCCGAGGTTACATTAACTGACTTTAATGGGACTACAAGATAATGCTTATACTCAAAGAGATAGCTTACTTCTTCTTCCAATCGTGACTTCATTGTAGATACAATATAATTTCCTAAAGGACTTGTCCCTTGACCTTGCTCAATATCTTGTGATAACAAAGCAATTTTTCTTAGCCAATTCTAAATCAATATGTAAGCTATGAATACTTAGATCATTGTACTCTGCTAAACTAGCTAAACAATTATAAACAATATCCTTACTAGTCTCCTTTTTCGTTTCTTCAATCGTATTAACAACTTGTGATTCAATTTCAAATACGGATAAAACTGTTCCATCTTTTTAATAGAATCAAACCATCAGCAACCGACCAAATATTATTTGATAATTCCACGTTTTATACTTCTCACTTTCTCATATTTTATTCCTTTACAAATATATATTTTCTTTCGCTGACTATCGTATTCCTTCCAAAAATCAAATACTCATAAATGAATCTAAATAGTGTCTTTCCATCTAACTTATAATCAGCTAACAGATTCCCAAGTTTCCAACCAGCAAATGCAGAAGCCATAAAGCGCCAACCCCAATCCAGAGAAGGAACAAAGCCTAGTAAAAACCACGCTAACACTAAAATTACTAGGCAATAGACAATCGCAGACATTTTAATTGCAAATGGTAAACTAAATTCTTCATTTAATTTATGCACCCAAACAGGCTGTCTAAATGCTGTTGTATAGACATACAGCTTCTTGTCTTTTCTTTCCATTTTTCATTCCTACTTAACTGCTTCAATCAATTTTGACCAAATAGGTTTAGTTGCATTTAAAACTGTTTCAGGATTTTCTAAAAAGAAAAGAATAAATCCTGCAACCAAAATAATAACAACCAATTTTCCTAACTGCTGTTCTTTTCCATGCTTTCAATGCTTTCATACCAGCGAAAAATGATACTGCTGGAACACCAAACTTAGAAACTAAAAACAAATAATGCCATCTATCTTATTCTCCTTTTTTTCTTCCTTCTTGTTGTAGTCTAATGGAATTGTATGATCCATCTTTTCTACAAAATAACTATCTTTATCTTCTCTTAACTCAAAGCTAAAATTCTCACTATGAGTTGAGCCAGCTACTTCTAAAGTAACCTGAGCATAAGCCAAGATTTTTTTCCATCTTTTTCTTTAAAATAGGTATAATCTAAACTCTTAAAATGTTGCACCACCAATCGACTTAATATCTTTAGAAATCAAATCTAAATTCGCTTGACTAGTTGTGTAATTTTTAAAGAACAATTCTAAGAATGAAACTAATTTCTTTCTTTTGCCTTCCTCAATTTCATCATTATCAAGTAATGCTAAATGAGTTTCTTTTTCCACACCATCAGCCTTAAAATCACTTATAGGAGAGAACCAAGGTAGACCAGCTACATAGTATTTACCATTTTTTTCTCCGTATGGAATCGAAAAATTCTATACCCTACACGCTGATTCTTGTCATCTTTTTGTATCATAAACAATACGATATACAGCTATACCATCTTTAGTAAGTAACATACGAGCGCTAACTACCGACATTTCCTGCTTGGATTGACCTTGATTCTTAACTTCAGGAATACTTCCATAGTATTCATTTAACTTCGCTACATCATCTTCACTAGAGCCATTTTTGTGAATTATAAGTAAAATATCTCACTCACAAATCCATCTAAAAAATTGTTCTAACTTACGATCTATTTCTTTTTCGATTCGACAACTGGTGAGTTTGACAATCTATCCAACATTTTTGAACTTGTCCTTAAAGAAACAAACATTGTTAAACCACTGAAAAGAACAAAAACAGATAAGCCTGCTATACGATTCGATTTTTCTGACTTATCTGTTTCATTTTTACTGCTTTTCTTTTTCTTGGCTTCTTTAAATATAAATTTCTCATTTTTTCCTTTCTATATTTACAAATTAACTTTCTTGTAGAAACCAATAGGAGTATTTAAGATTTCTCCCTGCTCTATGAATCCTTGAAATACTGTCACCCAATTCCCACACTTAAAAATAATCAATAACCGATTTATAATCTAACTCTTTCGTCAATTCAAAAATTGTATCAACTTCATCTTTAGAACAAAATCTATAATAAGTCGTTGCAATTTTTGTCACAGGAATATAACGCTGTAATTGAAATTTGACAATGTATTCATCACCATCATATAATTCCAACACTGCTTTCTTCAGCAAGTAAACCTCATCTAAAGACATAATCTTATCTACTTCCCAATCAGAAATCCCACAAATATTATCTTTTTCAATTCCTCTATCTTTCATTCTTTCTAGGATTTGATCTCGACTGTACTTCATAATATCCAATTCACAAAGAAATTCAAAATTACCTTCGTTCAGAACCCTTATATTCGCTATCATCTTGATACAAAATAGCCCCCTATCTACGAAGCTACCACCTTCTGAAAGACGAACATCACGACCAAATTTTTCATAGTCTAAATAAAGAAGCAACTTTTCCTTAGATAGTTCTACACCAAGTTCCTCAACAAGATATTCACCTAAATCTCTATCAGTTGTAACTTCAGGATATAAATAACAATCATCAAAATCATAACTATCTAAGTATGATGGATCAGAAGATTCTGTTTCAATAACCGATAAGACAATATCTTCATCTACATCTTCAACATTTTCAGCAATACTATTCGCTAAATCTAAAGTTAAATCTTCACAATTCAAAGTAGGAAAACCTTCAATCGAATCAATAATAACCTCAATTTCTTGACCTTCATAGCCAAAGCGTTCAGCTACTTCTTCACTAGAGCATGGAAGCAAAACTCGTCTTGCGATTCCTTTATAAATAACTAAAGCCATTAAATCCATTTTTATTTCCCTCCTTTACTTTCTACTGCAACAAAAACCAACTATCGCCCTCATGACCTAAATAGGTATATGATTCACTCAAACGATTGATGATTTCTTCCTCATGTTCTTCTACATAAGCAAATAATCGCTCTTCATTGACTAGCTTCTCATATTCTTCATGGTTTATAATTTTAGCAAAATCAATCAATGCTTCCTTCGTATCAACTTCTGTAAATGAATTGATTGCTACATTATCAGGATTACAACCTTCAAATTCTTTAAACTCCACACCATCAAAACTTTCATCTAACTTAGCAATAACTTTCTCAGGTAAATCCAATAAAGTTTTCCCATGCACATAGTTTTTACATACATCAGAAAAATTATCGTAAACTACTTTAACACTCATTTAACTCTCCTTTCAAAAATAAAAAGGAAGCCATAATTGACTTCCTTCACAATTTTCATTAAATTGAAGCTGAACGCTCAAAACTACAACCAATCGCAAATGCTCGATTTGTAACTTTATTAAGTTCCTTATTCATTGCATAATAACTAGACAGGTCTTTCTTGATACATTCAAGGACTTGATACGGTAGTTGCAATTCTTCTTCATTTTTAGAAGTGCACTCAATTCACCAGCCATAGTCCATGCTTGCTTAAATTCTTGATCCTTCAGTTTGCAAGTTCATTCGACAAATCAATAATTTGTTTATCTTTTTCCAGCTAAAGCCATTTTTAATACCTCTTCCCTTTCATTTTTATCTTTTTACATTTTTCTAATTAGACAGGCTGGGGAACGTTTCTTAACTTTCATATTCACATCCACCCCTCTAAATGAAATCGATGAATCAAATTCAAACATTCATTTTCCATTTCTTCTTTGCTCCTTCTCAACAATCCAAACCATAATAGTTTTCGTTTCACATCAACTTGATTTGCCAAATATGATTCATATTCAGTAATCAATCGTTTCAATTCAATCCAATCGTTCCTTTTTAGTCTGATGATATTTCTGAGATTGAAATTCAATATAAAGCTGATACTCTCTTGCTACCTTACTATCTGTCAAACCATCATAAAAAATTTCTTGCAGGAATCAAATATACAATTTTTCAATGTCTTTATATTCAATCATTCTATCCTCCCTAACTGATTTTGAAGAAACTCTAATTCTTTTTCGCTGTCTAGGTGTAAGTTCTCCTGAATCCATTATCTTTTTCATATTCTCTTGCATGAAGATTCGATCAATCTCAGACACAAATAATAATGAATTAGAAACCCTTTCTACCAACCATCTAATCGTCCTTTCCACTGAATAAGGTTCAGGTCTAACTGTTAGTCTGACTGCTTCATGATTTCCGAAAAGCTGTTGCCACTTGTTGTCATACTTTCTAAAACCATGTTCATCAGTACCATCATAGATTTGTATCGCTCCTTGAAAAATTGACCTCGTTAATTCTGCAATCTCACTTCCAGCTAAGACTTCTGAAACAAATGCCCTAGCTTTTCCTTGCGAAAAACGAACTTCGTAGCGATTCCATATCCTAAACAGTCTGACACTAGCTGATACGCTAATTCCTTCTTTCTTTGCTATCTCATATCTCTTTTCATAAAAGTTAAAATACATTTCAGATTGACGACTACCAAGATAGATTGATAAGCCTTGCCTATTTTCTGATTCAAATGGATTTTCAAAATCAAATCCTCCACCACCCACAAATGAAAAGCTCTTCAAATAAGGTGATACAATCTCTTGTTGATAGTATCTAGTCACTAGTGTTGACAAATCAAAGTTCTCCTTCGTATCCTCCATTGCCATTTCATCAACTGCAATATCTATTCGAGTTACACTAAAATCACCTCCATAACACTTCTGAAACCTTTTTATAAAGTCAGTCCACGTTAGGTTACTATTTTCAAGATACATTTCTAATTGACGACAGCCTTGACCACTTAATTGAACCGTAATCCTATTTTTATCCTCTCCATTTTCACTAAAGCAGGAATTAAAGCCAAAAAACCAAATATCACCATAACGATACAACAGTTCATATTTCATAAATGAAGTTGTTTCAGGTCGAAGCATAACATCCAATCCGAAAAATTCTTTTGCCACAAAGTATACATCTGTTTCATTGTGAAGCGTAAATCTGAAATAGTCGATCATGTATCTTGTTAGATTAGTGTCACCGTTTTTTAAACTGAACTGATTTTTTATTTCTATGAAATCTTCCTTTTTTCAATGTTCTATACCCATTTTCATAGGCTTTTTAGGGTAGAAACAGGGATACCAGTCTTTAATGACAATTCTTTCCTTGTCATATTTCGTTCTTTTCTAAAATTTTTTTAAATTTTTTCCTTCCATTTCTCCTTCAAAAACTCCATTTTTTTACCAAAAGGGACACAAACACTAAAGGGACACACCTCTAGCCCTTGTCGCTGTAAGTGTAAAGTGCATTTTGTAACTTTTGTTACCCACCTATTAGAATAGGTGGGTTAATTAGTATAGTCCAGCCCTCTAGTGAGCGCTAGTGAGCGCAGGCGCTCGTTGCTTCGCTTCCTCGCTTCTGCTACTAGCTACTAGAGAGCTGGACTACACCAACTACATATAAACAAAGAAAAGGGGGATCTCCCCTCTTCTCATAGTTCGTATTCATCAAATGGAAAATCTTCCAAAATATCAGACCATTTTTGAGTTCTTGTCTTTTTCAACTCAAACAAATCTCTAACCAAAAGAACCTGAGCCTGATTCATCACAATTATTCCATCTTCCCTCATAATCGTAATTTTTCCTAGTTCTTCTAACTTCTTCAGTAAATTTTGAACAGAGGAGAAACTAACTCCAATATCCATAGATACATCACTTGCTTTAGCAAGATCCTTTTCATCTTTCTTTATTTCTTTCTTACTAGCCATCAACTCTTGCACCATTTCAGAATTAGCTTTTTTAACTTGCCCTTTTTGCAATTCTTCTTTAGCTTGCATTTCTTCCTGTAATACTTGTTTTTTCTTCTTCAGATAATCCAACACTAGGATTCTCTAAAAGGATTGAAAAGGATTTTTCTCGTCTATCTATCTTTTTCATATTCATCATAAAATGATAATTTTTCTTTCAAGTAATGGTGAATAAAAATTCTCTTGCTACTTCTCCATAAACACAAGCATAACCACGACCATAAACACGCTTACCAGCAAGATATTTCACATACTTAAATTCCTTGTTCCTATTGATTTCCCCAAAGGCTAGGTCATAACCTACCTCGTCCAATCGACCAACAGAAATACGAAAGTTAATATTCGCTTGAAGTTTAGAGCCTAAATCTTCTCTCGAAGGTTTCTGCATAGCTATTACACCAAAACAACCAGCTTGCCTTCCTAAAAGTAAGAATTGCCCCATAGCATTATCTAAACGCTGTCTTGTTTGAAAATCAAGCATGGCACACAGGGCATTATATTCATCACAAACTAAGAAATATGGTTCTAAGCCATACTCATAAAACTTCTTCAAATCCTTATCACCATGTTCTGCACGTTCCTTACGCATATAAGAATAACGTGCAAACATAATTTCTACTGCTCTTTCTACCATAGAAACTATATCTTCTGCTTCATAAAAAATACGACTTTCAAAAGCTCTTTGTTCTGCCATAGTTACAAAGTCAGCTTGTTTTGGATCACCTATATCCACTACACCAACTTTAGCCATTGCACGAATCAATGTTCTCAATAATACTGTTTTACCACCACCAGTACCACCAACAACCAATAAATGAGGATCATCAACAGGATTCCAATAAAGATTCTTCATCAATTGAATACCCTTATCCGAATAGTTAACATCAGTCACCTTGATCCGATTCAAAAAAGCAGAATAGGCAAGTTTATAAGTCTTAAACTTAATATCGTCCTGAACTTCCATAAAGTCCATGAAAAAGGTTGTTTCAAGTTCACTAGCAATCTTTTTAAACTTTTCCTGAAACTTATTTCCAGCCATTTTAAAGGCTACATCTAAATCATAACGATTCTGTTTCAAATAGACTGTAGGAAACACAATCTTATCAACTGTACCTGAATCTCTTTTAACCTTCTTTGTATAAGAATATCCATTTTCTTTCAAAAAGAAAGCCAGTTTAGATAGTCTTTCCAACTTTTTGAAATAGGAATATTCTTTCTTGTGAAAAACCATGTTAAATAGATACTTAAAACAACAAATACAATCAACAGGATCACAGAGATAACAATTGATGATATATCCAAACTCTTGATTTTTCAAAATTCTGATACACATAGAATCCAAGTACAGGACTAAATATAAAAAGAAAAAAAGAAAAGATAAAGTATCTAAGATTCACCATGTAAGGCTTAATCTTAATTCCCCTATATGCAGGAAATAAACCCATATCTTTTCTCCTTTAGCAATTATCCTTTATGTTCTTGTTTCTGTTCTTGCTTTTGATCCTGTTTAGGTTTGACAGCAGTTTTTTTTAGCTTATCAACTACAAATACGAATCGGTGCTTATTAGGCTCAACTTGATTTCGATCAGCCTTACGCATACCATGATATGCGATCAACAACGTATCAAAATCAATAGTTTCTTGATATCCAAGATTCAAAGCATCAATTTCTTCTTCTGATTGTTCAGTTACTTTTAAGAATACAGTGTCTTCTTGTCCTTCTGAATATACTAAAACTTCAACACCATCATAATCACCTTCTCCTGTTTCAAGATCAATATTTACAAACTGTGCCCCTTCATTCTTAATAAATTTACAATTCCCTAAAACTTCTTTCGGATTTAACAACAAGTCATTCAAAATACGATATTTTTTTGAAAAGATTTCTACACGATTTCCAAGTTCTAGTCCGTTTTTAGCCATTATTTATTACCTCCTACACGTTTAAGTCCTTTAGCCAATACATTTGTTGAAGCAGAAATTCGGTCCTTCAACATAATCTTCTAGGAAAATTGGATCAATAGGTTCAACTTCCTCATTTACTTGATATGTAGCCATATCTTTTTGGAGTAATAATTGAGAACATACCGTGCTTCCCATTCATCACAATATGTCGTGTACCCTCAAAAGGTTTACCTTCAATAATAGTTGGTGCTTTTTCAGAGCGTACATAGTTAGCCTTCCCAATCGCTTCAGGATTGAATTTAAAGTTTTCAATTTTCATTTCTTATTTTTCCTTTTCTAATTACATTTTTAAACAAAACAAAAAGGACGATAATCCTGTTCTATTATCGCCCAACAACACAATATTCACTAGTATTTTTTTACGTTTAAGACCAGCTAGACCAAGAACAGATAAAATAGCAGTACCTATCAATCCAAGAGAACTTGCATCAGTACCTGTATTTGGCAACTCTTTAAATTCTACAGATTGTTCTTGTTTAACAGATTCAACTGGCTTGGAGGGTTCAACTGTTTTAGATGGCTCAGTCGGTTTAACTGGATTAGGTAGTTTAGGTAATTCAGGAGAATTAGGAACTTCAGGAGTATGAGTCACTACTTTAGCTTCCATCTCTTGACCATTGACAATATTGACAAATGTATTTTCAACTTTCCCACTTGCGATACGCTCAACTTCGATATAGAAATCAGCATCGAACGTACCTTGTACTCCTAGAGAGTTTAGGAACTCTTTATCAATAGTGTAAGCCCACTTACTGTCTTGTTCATTCCATATTACTTTAACAATCTTCTTGATAAAGTCAGAGTTTGTACTTTGATCAAATTCAAATTTAAAAGCATAAGTAGAACCTTTAGCAACCGTGTCTCCTGCTTTAACTACTTTTCCATCAGACAATACTACATCATAAGGGAGAACCAAATCTTTTTCAGCAAGGTATTCTGAACCACGAATGATTCCTGACCAATTGCCAGTATAACGATCATGTCTAACATCTAACTTATCAATGCCATCATACTGATAAAGAGTATCATGTTTTGCTGGAACAGTTACACCGTCCAAAAGATAGCGTAGATATTCCCCAATTTGAATTTCTTGACCGTCCAGAACTTTAGAATTATCTTTGTGATCCAAAGCATGTTTTTCAGGTTTCAAGTTAGGAACTTGAACCGTTACCAAGTTAGAAACATAGCCATTTCCAAAGTCAATTTGGTGGAAATCGTTCTTCACAATTTGACCTTTTTCTACCAACAAATGAGCAGGAAGATCAATCGTGATATTCTTAGCCTGTCTTACATAATTCTTATAGAATGAAGCCGAGTCTTTCGCTACCCAAAGGTAAAACTCACCTTTAGGTGTCAATCCAGCTTCTTTCAAAATGTTTTGAATTTCTTGTGTACGCTCTTTGTCAGAAAGCACATGGTACATATTAAATAAAGCCTTTACATCTTTTCCAGTAGAATCCTTCATTGTGATTTTGTTATCATCTACCATGTAAGCACCATCTTGTACATCATCTACCATTGCCCAAGTCTTACCATGAGTTTTAGAATCAGCAGTAAATGTTGAATATGGTTTGTAATCCGTTGTCAAACTGAATTTCACATTTTTATCAAATGTATTTGCGCTATCAATAATGTTTCCAAAGTTATCAGTAATAGCCTTCACAGGTTTTGGAGTTGAAGGGTTTACACGCAAGCGTCTATATTTAATTTTTACAGTTGGGGCATCAGGTTTATTCGGTAAATCTTTTGGTTTTCTCAAAACAAGCTTTATTTCTTTAGTATCCTTTTTCTTCCACTCAGGTTTAACTGGTGGCTTAGAAAGAATAGTCACAGGCACTGTTGAACTTGCCTTACCAAAGATACCAACAGCCCACCCATCTTGATAGAAAATATCTTCATCTTTCAGATTACTTCCTGCCGAACCAAGCTGTCTTTTTAACTTCTGCTCGTTTGGATTCAATTTCTTCTTCACCACGAACACCTACTCCATTGTGATAAGCAAAATTCAACTTAGAACCATATCCAACAGAAAGAAGCGAACCTAGAGGAATATCTGATTCATCTCCTACGTTAGCATATCCAAGATCGCCTGCTTTTACTCCCAATTCAGGAGCATCATAAGTCCATGGTGTTTTATATTCACCCTTATAATATTCTTTACCATCACGACTTATTTTTTTAACTTCTGAACCATTTGGATTTAAAACAACTCCTTCTGAACCATCTTGATAAGTAAAGCGTAATTCTTGGCTATAGTCTATATCATTAAATGTAGAAGCGATAGCCATCACAACTTCTTTCCCTGTCTTTTCATCAAAGAAGTCAATTTTGGTGTCAAATTGAACTAGATTTCCAAAAAGGAAATTGATTGAACCACTTCCATTGTCTTTTCTAATAAAGATTTTTGTAGCACTTAATGGCTTGCTATCCTTAACCCACTCAGCTTCCGCACTATTGAAAGTAAATCGGGCAGAGATTTTCTGCCCCTCTTTGCTTTCAGCAACATTATGGAGTGTGAATGAATCACCCACTTTTGGATTCACAATTTCAGCAAAAACATCATCATTTTTTGAGAGCAAGTCTGTACGACTTCCACTAATAGTTGTGTCTGAATGTAGTCCAATATAATCTTTAACAGCCGTTAAACCTTCTACTCCTTCAAATGAAGCAGTTAGATTGCTGTAATAGCCCACACTGCCACGTTTGCTTTCATCATAATTGCCATAAACTTTAATATGAGTATTTTCAGCCTTCAATCCTTTCTTAGTAAGTTCTTCTTTTTGATTGTTGTAAGCAGCCAGTTCCTTATTGTAGTTTTCTAGCTTCTTGTCATACTGCTCTTTTAGTTCCGTATTTTCCTTGTCAACATTCTTATTATAATCTTCTTGAGCTTTCAGGCTTTCTTTGTAGTCATCTTTTTTCTTTGCATTATCACGTTCGATACTCTCGTTTTCAGCTAAAACTGCTCGACGTTCAGCTTCGTTATTTCTTTTAGCTTTCTTATATTCATCCGTTTTTCTGTTTGACTTCTGATTCATGTTTTTGCATAATCAGCTTCAATTTCTTTTGCTTACTTACGACTGTTTCGCTTGTTGCAACTCCTTCATCCTGAACATCATCAATTTCAACATTTACCCCAGCTTCTTTAGCTTCAGTCATAGCTTTATCAAGCGATTCATGAGAAATTGCAACTTCAAATTCTGCTTTCTTTTCTACAGCTACAGGGGTATTCACATTTACCTCATCAGCAGTTACAGTTGAAGAGAGAGCCATTCCCAACATTGCAAGTGCAAGGATAACTCCACATGCACCACCAGATTTCATCTTACGAATAGAACCGTAAGCCTTAAATTCTTGATTTTTTTCAACATTTATTATTAATTCTCCTTTTATTGATATTTTTTTATTTTTTTAATCTCGTCACTTTCAAGAAGGGGAACGAGATCGCTTAGCTACTACAATCATTTTTTTCTCCTTTTCTACAAATAAAAAAAGCCAGTTACCCAACTGACTTTAAAAATAATAATTCATTTTTGTATGCTATCTTTTTGAAATATCTATTCATTGATTGTTAAAAACTATATAATCTTGCACATAAATTTTTTGAAGAACTCTTTATCACCTCATTTCCTATTGTTAATTCACATAAAAGAATACAACTATATTCTCTTGTGAAAACTAACAATAAAAGCTTATTGTTAATTTTTCTAATCAGTAAAGATTTTTTTCTCTAATGTCTTTACTGATTCCTGATTATTTATATGCTCATATCTTCGCATATTTTTCAGCTTCTAAGCCTACTACCTTCGCCAAAGTCACGAATTTAAGAATAACTCAATATCCCCTCTTTCTTACCTAAAGGCATTAGCAAAAGTTAATTACTCAACTCTCACATACCGACCATACGACATATAGACTTCACTATCTCTCTCTAGCTACCTTCTACGAAGTATCATTGACTGTTTTCAGCCGTCAGATCCCTTTACTTATCTACTAAGGCGAAAGGACGAAATACCCAACGTGATCTTAATAAAAAGCTTAGTAGATATAAAAACTAGAACTACTAACAGACTTGACTTTTTAACCATAAATCACTTATAATAAAGTTGCAACATCAATTATTCGTGTTTGGTCAGTGTAAATCATTGTCTGACACGTTTTTATTAAATTTTTCAAAGTTCAATCACCACAGAAAAATGTAATCATTTGATTACATCAACTATTATATAATCAAATGATTACTTTGTCAAGACTTTTGTAAAATAATTTTATTATTTCTTATTACGGTACTTATTATGGAATTTTAAAGATAGATTAAAAAGCAGTTCGACTGAACAATAAACTCACTCAAAAAGAGGTAGCAAACCACTTCCAAACTTCACCTCAAAGTTATGCCCAGTGGGAGAAAGGGCTAAGAAAACCATCAGCAGAAAATCTTCAAAAACTTGCAGATTTTTTTCAACGTTTCAACTGACTACCTTTTTAGGGAAAAACTGATTTGCCTGAACCTGATTCGGATATTGATTTAGATACTGCTATTGATAATTCAGTCGCTTTTTGATGGTACGCCTATCACAGATGATGACCGAGAAATCATAAAAAAATTATCTGAAAGATTACTTCGCAAATAAAAAATAAGTATGAATCTAAATAAAGTTATAAAAAGAGATTGAGCAATTAAACTGCCAAGTTGTCATCCTTGACAACTTATCCTGTAAGGGGAGATATGTACTTGCAAATAACAAACACTTTATTTTCCTTAGTTCCAATACAACTGATATTGAAAAATAAATATCCTTCTTCACGAAAAACACCATCTCATTAATGATGATTGTAACAACTCTTTATCTCAGATCGATACTTTTTAAAAATCATATTGAATCTGATACTGAAAAAGAAGAATCCTTGATTTTATGAGTTTAGTAAATAGTGAATACCCAATTGATGAAAGTTTTAATTATCAAAACTATATTTCAAATGCAGAAATTCCAGCAAAATATGAAAATTATGTTAAGAAATTGCTACTATTTCTACTAACGAAAATAAAAATAACATTATCTAATGATAGTGTTATTTTTTTGACTCTATAAAATTTGTAGAAATTTAATCCATCACATAGATTATACAATTTTTTTCAAACACATATAAAAACTTCCTTAAAATTATTTTTGAATTACAAAAGAGAGAATCAATCTGACTCTCTCTTTTACTATGTTAAGTATCAACTACTAGTTTACTATTAGCTTTCATTACTTAACCCATTCACCATTATAGTTTACGTAGTAACCACCTACTGTAGTATTAACAGCTAAAGCACCTGAGCTATAGGCATAGTACCATTTACCATTGGCTTGGAACCAACCTGTCTTCATATCTCCATTACTTGCATTTAGGTAGTACCAAGTTGAACCATCTTTCACCCAACCGGTAGACATTGCACCTGATGAACGAAGGTAGTACCAACTGTTAGAAACATAAGCCCAACCTGTCTTCATATCACCATTTTGAGCATCTAGATAATACCAAGTTGAACCATCTTTCATCCAACCAGTTGCCATTGCACCTGATGAACGGAGATAATACCAGTTATTACCTAGATATTGCCATCCTGTTTGCATTGCAGCAGTTGTTGTATCTAGATAATACCAGCTTGAACCGTCATATATCCAACCTGCACGTCTTTCACCACCAAGATAGTCTTTTCCTAAATAACCTGTTTTTGCTAAGTAGTACCAGTTGGATTGATCATAAAACCAACCTGTCTTTAAAGAATGATCTTCATCAAAGTAATAATTTGCATATTTAAGAACTTCGGGACCTTCAAATGGCTCACCATACTCTTTTGCCAACATTTAATGAATCCTTAGCATCTAATTCCTTCCAACCAACATATTCTTGGAGACTTCCATCTTGTCCAAAATAGTACCACTTGTGTTGAAGTCCTATTTCATTAACTGGTTGGTTATCTAATAAATTATCACGATAACCTGTTCCAGGAATTTCTAAGTATTGCCATCCAACTACCATTTCTCCTTTATTACCAAAATAGTAAGTTTTTCCGTCTATTTTATGCCAATAGATTGCTTTATGATCATCTTTTACATAATATTTTTCTATTGTCCTTATCAACAAATTGGCTACCTGTGGTATCTGCAAATACTGTATTTGTAGCTAACAAACCAAAGAAAAATGCTGTTAGTCCAACTTGCATAGTTTTTTTCAAAAGTTTCATTTATATACCCCTTCAATATTAGATCCACTCACCAGATGAAGCGAAATTATAAACTTTACCATCGATAGTTTGGCTACCTGTAACCATTGCTCCAGAGGAGTTGAGATAATACCAATTTTCTCCTACTTTTATCCAACCTGTTTTCATATCTCCATTAGTAGGATCTAAATAGTACCATGTTGAGCTATCTTTATACCAACCAGTCTTCATGTCACCATTGGTCTTATCTAAATAATACCATCTTCCTCGTACATATTTCCAACCTGTGGACATTGAACCAGAGGTTTCAAGATAATACCATTTGCCATTTATACTTTGCCAACCTGTTTGTTTAGTACTGTTCTTATAATAGTACCATGTACCACTAATCAATTTCCAACCATCAATAGAATGTCCTTGAATAACAGAGTAGATAAATGATAAAGCCTTTTCATTTAACTTAACAGCAGAATTCATCTGTCCAGCAGAACTACCAGACACATGAACACCAATCAATCTAAAACTGCTGTCATATACGCCAGCTCCACTAGCACCTCCTAGAGTATCTATTTGATACATTAGAAAATCTCCAGTATCTTTTACAATATCCTTAGAGTCAGTATACATTTGCTTAGCACTATTTACAGCAGGATATCCAGTAATAGTAGCCCCTGTACCTGAAAGATTCCCTAGGTTATTCGGAAGCCCCAGTGTACCTAATTGAGCGCCAATTGGTTCTTCCAAAATCAAAACTGCTAAATCATACGTAGTAAGCTCATTTGAAGCTGTGTTTTGAAATTCTTTTAGATAACGAACTTCTTTTACCTTTATTTTTCCTACAGGATTTTCGTTCGGAGTAGCCGCAGGGATAACATATACAGAATCCGCCTCTGTTCTAGAATCACGATCATAAACAACATGAGCTGCTGTAACCAAAACATTATCTCTTATGAAACTAGCACTGCCTCTAAAACTAGCATTCATACTATTAAATTCTGCTTCTACGTAAGCTGACGTAGAATACGGATACTGTAAAGTATTCTCAATTTTAACTAAATCATTTTTACCAATAATGACTTCTGACTGATCTGTATAATATTTACCATAAGTCGGTGAAATATCTGGAAGGGAAAAATTATTAGTTCCTGGACTCTCTTGTAAAGTTTCACTTACCTCATATTCTTCACCTGTATTAGAAATAACAGTCAAAGCAGATACTGTAGATAACTGACTAGCCAATAAAAATACTAGCAATAATTGAAATACCGAATTTGCGATAAAATGTTTTTCTTCATTTTTATAATTCATTCCTTTCGTTTTCACTCAAGGCACAACACAGAATAAAAAAAGTGTTGTGCTCTTTATTTTGTTTTTATAATAATAGTGAGAAAGCCTATCACTACTACAAATCACGGGGAGGGGAATAAGTGAGTGGTATAGCCACTACCTCGCATTTTTATAGGTGTCATTCTTTCCATCAAGCACAACTAACTGTGACTAGGAGCACGTAAACTTATAATTGAATAAGCAACTCGTTTGTGAAAGGAAAGGATAGTCAAGGGATAGGCAGACTCAAATTTGGTGAAGGGAGACTCTCGTGTTAAAAATTATTTATCATAATTGTTGTGGTATTGATGTGCATAAAACCTTTGTTATATAGGTTATTACCATCACCGACAAGCAAGGAATCACAACCTACCATCGTAAACGTTTCTCAACTTTTACAAATGGTTTAGGTTTAGTACAGCTACGAGATTGGCTAGAATACTATTCTTACTTTGATGTCTGTATGGAATCCACAGGTAAATATTGGATGCCTGTCTTCAATATCCTTGAAAAATCCTGCAACATTTGCTTGGCTCACCCCAAGTATGTCAAGGCTATCAGAGTAAAGAAGACCGATAAGAAAGATGCACAGTGGATAGCCGATCTCTTAAAGCATGACTTGGTTACTTCTAGCTTTATCCTACCTCTTAAAATCAGACAACTCCGAGATCTGTTTCGCTATCTCATAAAATTAACACAACTTCAAGTTAGCGAGAAGAATCGTTACCAGAACTGTCTGACTTGGTCTAATTTTCAGATTGCAAGTATAGTTTCTGATGTGTTCGGAAAAAGTGCTCAGGCTATTATTCAGAGCATCCTTGACAATCAAGAGGAGAAACCAGACATTAAACAGTTGGTTCACAAACGAATGAGGATAAGGTGCAAGACTTGAAAATCGCTATTGAAGGTGATGTGACACCTGAACAAGCTGAGAAAAATCAGAATCATCAAGCAACACTATGATGCACTTGCCATCTGTAAAGAAGATTTAGAAACCATGATTCGGAAACTCGGACAAGAACACCAAGAACAGGTCAAGCTAATCCAAACCGTGTCTGGTTTCAAAGAGGAACTATCTGCCCTCAGAATACTCTCTGAAATCGGAGCTGATATGACTGTTTTTAATACTGCGGATAAACTCTGTTCTTGGTCTGGATTAGTTCCTACCAACAATGAAAGTGCAGGAAAGAAATTTTCTACTCGTATTTCGAAAGGCGGTCACTATCTAAAACCTTTTCTTGTTCAAATAGCTAACGCCGTGGTTAAATCAGAGAAGCACCCTGAATTACGAAATAAATATCTCAAACTCAAGAAAGGATGCGGGCATCAAAAAGCTATCATCGCTATTTGTCGCAGATTATTGGTTGCCATCTACCACGTACTTTTAAAACAGGAGAGTTATAATCCAAGATTACAAGGTCTTACAGAAATAAGAAATCCAGATAAGACAATGTCTCTTCAAGACGCTATTCGCTTCGCACAGAAACATGGATTTAACGTGCTTTAATTTTAAAAATTTAGGTGTCAAGACCTCTTTTTAGTATACCCAAAAATTTGGAGAAATAAGCAATCAACTAATTTTTTTATAAACTTGCCCCTACAATTTTTTTATGAATAATAAAAGCGAATATACTAGAGACTAATTCTATTCCATTATTCTTTAATCTGCCTTTCCAACATCAAGTCCATTCGATCTTTCTTGTGATTGTACTCGAACTTCCAATTGTCTATTCTTCTGAACAAACTGTTGATAGGGAAGTGTATTACCAAATGCAAGAACACTTAGTAATACAAATATAACTATTTTTTTAATTCCACGATTTTTTTCCTCATCTTATATTGTGAACCTCCTTTCTTTCCACTCAATTCTAACACGTATATGAAAACTAGTCAAGTTTTTTTATGTTATTTTGAACTTTTTATTTTTTTATTACTATAAAGAATATTTTATTCCTTTAACTTGCTATTTTGAACTAAAAATTTTATAATAAAATTAAGCAAATAGGAAGGTTTATTATCTTTAATGAATACACTCGCAGAGAAATTCAGATTAAAAAAAGAAAAGAGTTGAGACTCTCCCAACAAACTCTTGCAGAAGGAATTTGTGAACAAAAGCCAGATTAGTAAAATTGAAAGAGGTCATTTTATTCCTCCGCAGACTTGTTATTCAAACTCTCTCAACGACTTGAAGTCCCTTTGGATTACTTTTTCAATGAACAAATCGAAGTTAAGTCTAACCTCTCTAATTTCAAACATCTATCTGCTCGCCTATTAGATGATAGAAATTATGACGATTTAGAATATCTTTATAAAATAGAGGTAGAACGAAGCACTTTTTCTAACATTAGAAGACCGAACTTACCTTGAATGGATTAAATCTATAATTGACTTCTATCTATATAATCTTCAGTTTGAGTATCTCCTACCTGGAAAAATATATTATCAAAAGTATCCTCAACTACTTTAATTTACTTAAAGGTATTGAACACTCTATCTAATTTTTTTATTCCTTAGTTGGTAGTGAAGAAGATTATGAAAAAACTACGCTCATCTAATGGAGTTATATCAGACAAAAAAATCTGGATTATCAAGAGTTTCTATTTGGTTACATCAGAGTCCGTCACAACTACGCTCACTATTTAGTATCAAAAGAAAAAAATATAATGAAGCTATTCAAGAAGCACTTAAAACCATTGAACTTTGTAAATTAAAAACAAACAAGCTATCAACTAGCTCCTCTGCTTATTCTAGTCGGAAATGCTGGATCGCAATTTCTAGACAAAGGAACAGGTTAAAAATTATTATATAGAAGCAAAAAGAATTATGCAAGATTTATAACAATCCATTAATGCTAATGAAGATAGAGAATTATTTGAAGGAATTGGAGACTGATTAATTTATCCTATCATTAGAATTCTTCTTAAACTTGAAATAACCTCTAAAGCTAATAACTAGTTTGATTTAGTTTTCACATCCTAAATTCGTGGTATTTTTGTGGTACTTTGTTTTTATCAAGTATGTTGGCACATTTCTCTAATCTTCTAACTTTATTCGTAAAGATCAATGACTTCTCCAATATTCTTTGAAACATTTTTACTTCTAGCTCCACCTGTCCAAGTATTATAGCTACTGTCAGATTCATCTTAGCATATTCTTATCGGGCTAGCCTGCGATTTTATAACTCTGCATTATTAAGATTGAATAAAATCTCCGCCCCCTCTATTAAGTTGGACAAGCCCATCTTGATAATCTATAATCATCAACTCCAATTGAGCAATATCTTGAATCATCTCATCCTTAATCTCCTGGTAAGATTTATTATCAGTATCCAGTTCAATCAAAATGTTAAGTTCTGCGATTAGTTTCAAAGGTTGTTCGTCTACGTTTAGGAGTGTGTTTACTATCCTAAGAGAGCTAACGGATTAGTTCACACTCCTCACATGTGACGATTTAATTCTGAAATTTCTTTATTATAGTAGTCTCTTGTGTAAAGCCACTGTAGGAATTGCTCTGCTGGTGTTTATCTTATAAAAACTAATCAAATAGAGCTTGGTAAAAAGAATGTTCTAGAGCTATGAGAATATTTAAGGAATATAATGATAGTGACACAATAAATAAATTAAACCAGAGATTTAAGCTCGATCTAACAATTTAATTGTTAAATGATATCGTTTAGAGATATAATTCCTAAAAAAATTAGACAAATAATTTATCTATAAGATTTGGTTCTGTATTACACTGAGCTAAGTCTTTTTATTTTTAATACATTTGTTATTATATAGGCTCTTGTTGATTATTTTTTTGTTTTTTTATTCAGTGGAATAGTAACGATTCTTCCCTTTTTTTAACGCTCTCTGTTCCATAACGATCAATCCACCTTGTCACATACCTTAGCCAGAAATATCCATACCAAATCTTTTTTTGAAAGCTGATTAAGCTTTGTGCTTGTTTTCTTAATTCATAGAACTAAATTTGTCAATTCCATAATAAAAAAATAAGGACATTCCAATAAAGGAAGTCCTTTTTAACACTACTATAAATCAAAGACATTTTCATGATCCATTTTATTCTATAATCATTGACCAAAAATATAATTTTTTGGTCAAAATTTAGTCAAAATTTGGTCAAAAACAAAAAAATACTAATTTATTTTTTAAAAATGAATTTGTGATGATTGCCTTTAAATAAACACTTTGCATATTCTTTGTCTTTCTTTACATTATTGCTCGTTCTTATGCCGATTGCAGGGATCGAACCTGTGACCTTCGCGTTACGAATGCGGTGCTCTACCAACTGAGCTAAATCGGCGAATCCTCTTATAGTATAGCACTATAAGGAAGGATGTCAAGGGATTCTTAACCCATCTTTTTTTAATCAAAATCTGACAAGGATTTTGAGATTTTCTAAAGTTGTGGAAAAAAATCTCTAATTTTTTTAAAGCCAAGACTGCGATAAAAGACATTTGTTCGATCATAATCTTTATTAGAGCCTTCTGCCACTGTTTTCACCTGCAAAAAATCAACATTTTTACTGGCTTCACTTTCTAAAGTAGCAAGCAATTGATTACCAATCCCTCTACCTTGATGAGCTTTTTTTACTCCGAGACAGTCAATCTCTGCACAATCTTCACTGGAATAGGACAAGCTCACAAAGCCAAGCAAATCACTCTCCTGAAAGGCGGCCCACACTTGCAGGTCCTTGGCTCCTTTGATGTAAGCTTGCGTGCTTTCTGGTATTCCAAACCATTCTGGCAAATCCTTTAAATCTCAGCGACAACTGCCATTTTTTGATTGGCATCTTTCACTTCTTCAATTACAAACATCATAAAATCCTTTCATGATTTGGTCCAATTTTTGCTATTAAGAACCCGCACTTTCATAGGCATCTAAGCCCCTATCCCAGAGTTTTAGAGAGATTCCAAAGAAGATAAGAGAAATCAGAATCAAACCACCAATATTAAAGAGTCCATCTTTATCCTGCAAGAAATAGCTGGCAGGGTAGTAAGCCGTAAAGGCAAAAGGCACGATAAAACTGATCAACCAACGAAGAAGTGAATTGTATATAGAAATCGGGTACTTGGCAAAATCATTGAACATATAGAAAATGTAAATCATGGCGCCTGACTGCTTGGTCCAAAAAGCAATACTAGCTGTCGCGATTTTCAAGGAAGTATAAATCAAGGTCGCAAAAGGAATACAAACTAGGAAAAGCAGGAATTTAGGAAGCGTCCAAGTAATGCTAGTCACTGTTGTTCCCAATAGAATGCCACCGACCAAGAGCTCACCCAAGGCATCAATCTGAAAGGTCTCAACCAGAATATGAAATAGGGGATTGATAGGACGAGTCAGATACTTATCAAATTCTCCTTTTCGGACTAGTCGTTGACCTAAAGCCCAGAGGTTGTCAAAAAAAGAGATGGTCCAGTCCCTTAGGAATCAAGGAGAAGCCATAGATAAAGGCAATCTCTTGAAAGGTCCAGCCTTCTAAGGATGGGATGTGTTGAAAGATGACATTGAGAAACAAGAGGTTCAACCCTTGTGTCAGGAAAACACCCAGCACACCAACCACAAAATCCACCTTGTATTCCATGATTTGTTTGATGTATTGTCTGATAAAAATCAGATGCATGCGTTGATATTTTTTCATACTAACCTCCCTGAATGGTAATAAAGGACTGGACTCGTTTCCAAATCAACTGAGACACCCCCACCATCACTAAGAGCCAGAAAAACTGCAAAGCGAGAGCCTGAAGAATCTGACTGGCATCGTATTTTCCAACAATAATCATGACTGGCGTGTAAATCAAGGATGAAAAAGGTAGGAAGGAGAGAATATCTGAAACAACCTTTGGAAAAGAAAGTCAAGGGAATCAAACTTCCAGACATAAAAGTACTATGGAAGTCTTGAGTAGATTGGAACCCCAAAGATTTTTAAACACAAAGGCTGAAAATCCAAAACAGATATTAAAGAAAAAGTTAATCAGATAGGCCAGCGTTAAGCTAAAAATATAAAGGACAGTTAAGCCTAGCACTTCTAAAATACCTTGTCCAGATACGACTTTCATCAAAACAATGACACTTAAAAATGGTAGTCCAACAGAGATAAAAATCAACCACTTGGAGCCAAGCTCGGTAAAGAGATAAGAGTACTGCAAAATGCACTGGTCGCAACAAACGCATGATAATGGAGCCATCTTTGACCTCCTCCCCAATCATAAATGACGAATCTGACTTGGTCAACAGATTAGTCACAAAACTCATGATGATGTAAAGGGTGATATCTGCCATGCTGAAGCCCTGGATTAAGGACTCCTGCGAGGAATCAAAGACTGCCTTCCAGAGATAGAAAGCCACAAAGGCTCCCATGACATCACCAATCCGATAGAGAAGAAAGTTGACTCGATAGGTAATCAGCTCCTGAATCCCTGCATTGATAAAGGGTTTATAACGTCTCCACAATTTGGCCATCTTAGAGCTCCTTTCGGTAGAAGCGACGGATAATATCCTCAATATCCGTATCCACCATCTTCAAATCACGGACCTCAAAATCAGATAAGGTTTGCTTGATAATATCGGCCGACTGGTAGCGGGAACTATCGAATTCAATATTGAGAATATTTCCTTGTCTAGCAATGGACATATCAGGCAAGCCCTCATAATGAGAGACTAGATGATTTTGACCTGGCGTCAGGTCAAAGGAGAGAGTCTTCATCTTTCCAAAGGTCTCCTTGAGCTGGCTAACCGTTCCATCAAAAATCTCCTGCCCCTTGTCAATCATGAAAATCCGATCACAAAGTTGCTCAATATCACTCAGGTCGTGAGTGGTCAAGAGAATGGTTGTTTCTTCCTCCTGATTGATTTGGGTAATGGCCCGACGAATGTTATCCTTAACCGAAACATCCAAACCGATGGTTGGCTCATCTAAAAAGAGAACCTTGGGATTGTGAAGCAAGGAAGCCGCAATATCCGCCCGCATCCGTTGACCTAGTGAAAGAGTCCGCACGGGATCCTTGATAAAGTCCTTCAAGTCTAAGACTTCATTCAAAAAGTCCATGCGCTTATGAAAGAGCGAATCTGGCACATCGTAAATCTCTTTCAAGACCGTGTAGGTCTCTTGTAGAGCCAAATCCCACCATAGCTGGGTTCGTTGTCCAAAGACAACCCCGATATCCTTGACATATTCTTGACGATTGTCCTGAGGAATCTTGCCATTGATCCGACAAGAGCCCGATGTCGGCTTTAAAATTCCTGTCAACATTTTGATGGTTGTCGACTTCCCAGCACCATTTGCCCCGATAAAGCCTAAAATTTGGCCTTTTGGCACCTCAAAGGTCAAATCCTTAACCGCTTCAAAGGTCTGCTTTTCAGGATGAATAAAGGAGCGCAAAGCCCCCTTTAACCCCGGCTCCTTGACAGTCTTTACAAAATTTTTCTGAAGATGTTCCACTTCTATCATTGCCATATCTATCTCCCTATCGTAAGGAATAACAACATTGTGTTTTGACTACAAACATTCTAAATCCTTACTTTCTACACCTTCTCAATATTATTACAGAAGGATTTATATCAACCTATTATAATCCAATAAAAAAACGGAATGCAAGCGTTTGCCTATAGATTGTGAAATTAGAGATTTCTCTCACAAAATAATAGTTTTAATCCAATATTCTGGTTTAATAGTTTTTCTTAGAACGCCAAAAAACCCACCCTCAGGGGCAGGTTTCTGTTTTATATGGTTAAGCTAGATTAAGCTTTACCTTCTGAACCGAATACGTCGATACGTTCTTCAACTGATGCTTGGATAGCTTTTACACCGTCAGCCAAGAATTTACGTGGGTCGAAGAGTTTCTTCTTGTCGTATTCTGCTTCGTTTGCTTCGTAGTCACGAGCAAATTTACGAGTTGCGTTAGCGAATGCGATTTGGCATTCAGTGTTAACGTTAACTTTAGCAACACCAAGTTTGATAGCTGCTTGGATTTGGTCATCAGGAATACCTGATCCACCGTGCAATACGATTGGGAATCCTGGTACAGCTTCAGTCAATTTTTGCAAGTGATCAAGGTGAAGACCTTTCCAGTTTGCTGGGTAAGGACCGTGGATGTTACCGATACCAGCTGCCAAGAAGTCGATACCAGTTGCAACCATTGCTTTAGCATCTTCGATTGGAGCCAATTCACCATCACCGATGATTCCGTCTTCTTCACCACCGATAGTTCCAACTTCAGCTTCTACTGATACACCATTTGCGTGAGCAAATTCTACAACTTTACGAGCTTTTTCAAGGTTTTCTTCAACTGGAAGGTGTGAACCGTCAAACATAACTGAAGTATAACCAACTTGAATACACTCAAGTGCATCTTCATAGTGACCGTGGTCAAGGTGGATAGCTACTGGTACAGTGATACCCATTGATTCAACAAGGTTAGCGATCAAGTTGCGAGCAACTTTGTAACCACCCATGTATTTAGCAGCACCCATTGAAGTTTGGATCAAAACTGGAGCTTTTTTAGCTTCTGCTGCGCGCAAGATAGCTTGAGTCCACTCAAGGTTGTTTGTGTTAAATCCACCAACTGCATAACCGTTGTCACGAGCTGCTTGGACAAATTTTTCTGCTGAAACGATTGCCATTTTATCAGGCCTCCTGTATATTTTTATGGGACATCCCATTTACATTGTTCATTTTATCACTTTTTAGCAAAAAAAGCTAGTTTTTCCCGTAGTTTCGATTGAATTTCTTCTATTTTCAGATATGTAAACCTTTTCCCACTTGGTCTAATCCTTGTTCTGAGGCAGGTTCATGTAAAATGCCAAGTGGTCGTTATATCTTTCGAAACGATAGTCGATTTCTTCATTTTCTAATAAACTTTTAACTACGAAGAGTCCCAATCCAGCTCCCTTACTTTGTCGACTAGAAGCCGTAAAGGATTGTTCAAATTTATCTTGTTCCTCAAGTGTACAACTGTTCTCAATAAATATCCAGCCATCCTTATCACCGATTTTGAGATAGCCACCTTGGATAGAATGCTTCACAGCATTACTGATAAGATTGGAAAGAATCAGCTTTAGTACTGAAGGATTTAGATAAGTTTGTTGGTCAGTCAGTTGATTTTCTACAGTGATTTTTCTCTCTTTGGCTAACAAATCATAGTCCTTCAATAGGAGATTGGTCATATCAAAAAGGTTGATTTCTTCCTTCTTATCTCGCAATTCCTGTACCGAAGAAAGGGATAGAATTTGCTGGACATGGTGACTTAAATCATCCACAATACCCAAAGAAACTCCCAGATAATGGTCTCTATCTTTATAACGTCCGATATTGGCTTGCATATTCTCCAGAAGAATCTTCAGACTAGCAAGAGGTGTCTTGAGCTCATGGGAAGCTCCTCGCAAAAACTCAACCTTCATCTTTTCTAGTTGGAGGATGGCTTCATTTTTCTCATGCAAATCTGCAATCACAGTCAAGAGATGCTGATAGAGGCTATTGATTTGTTCCTTGAGATCCCCAATCTCGTCTTTAGAATCCACGCGCAAGCGAACTTCTGCATCCAAATCCATCATCCGTCGAGTCACTCGTTTGATTTCCAAAATAGGAGCAACAATGGTTCTAGCATAGATAAAGGCGATGAGGAGCGAAATGATGAAAGACGCTAATAAAGTATAAGGCAGAAATTGTAGACTGATATCTTCTGCTTCTTTCTGCAAATCCATAGAAGCAATAAACTGTATGGTCAAGGTCTGACCATCCTTAGTTTGAACTTCTCTTTCCTCAATAACCAAGGAAGCCGTCTGTCGTTCTTTATCAATGGGAAGATTATCATTGACTTCCAACTTATCCTGAGTCATCTCTCCCTTAACAGCTCCCTTAATATCACTGCTTTTTAGAATAAAGTTCAAGGACTTCCTGAATAGCTTGACTATCTTTGCCTTGGAGAGACTGGGCAATTTCTGTAGCCTTTTGCCCGATGCTTTCCTGACGGTGACTGAGATAGGTCGATGGAAAGAGGAAATAGATGGCCAAATGCAAACAAATGACCAAGGTAGAAAATACCGAGAAAGTATAGATAAAAATTTTTTTAAATAAACCTGAACGTCTCATTTTCTCTCCAATTTATAACCAACATTGCGCACGGTAAGAATACAGTCTAAATCTAATTTTTTTCCGTAGTTCCTTGATGTAAACGTCAATAACACGATCGAAAGGTACTTCATCTGTCAATTTCCATACAGCGTCGATAATCTGAGCTCTAGTCAAAGCACGACCTTCGTATTTTTAACGAGATAGTCTAAAATTTCTAATTCTTTTGCATTCACTGCAACTTCTTGACCAGCCACTGTGGCTCTATAACTGTCAAAATCGACCTTGGTATCCTTATAGGTAAAGCTACGACCAGTATCATAATAACGTTTAAAGATGGCATCCACTCGTACTTTTAACAAAGATAGAGAAAAAGGCTTTTCCAAATAACCATCTGCTAATGCAGCAAAGGCACTCATCTTATATTCTTCGTCCTGAAAGGCTGTCAACATCAAGACAGGAACTTGGCTGCTTTTACGGATTTCTGACAAAACCTCTAAACCATTGAGTTTAGGCATTTGAATATCTAGGAGAATCAGAGCAACTTGGTGATTGGAAAATTGTTCTAAGGCCTCAAGGCCATCTGCTGCCTGAATGGTTTCATAGCCACAATCCGTCAAATAGTCACTAATTCCCTCACGGATCATGTCTTCATCTTCTACAATTAGAATTTTCATATAAATCCTTTTCTATCAAAAATGCTACCTATATTATATCTCATTTGAGTGAGAATAGGTAGCAGGTTTTTTATTCACTATCCAACAAGAGTTCTTTTGGTTGTTTAAAGAGAAGATTGCTTGAAGCAAGCGCCATAACTAGTACTACTAAAACCAAGCCAAGTACAAAGATGATGGCAAAGTCTGATGGTTGAATGGAAATATCCAGACTTGAAAGTGTCTTGCTAAAGCCGTCAACTTCTGCACCACCACCGAGATTGGAAGCTTGTGCAGCCTTACTTGCCTGCTTGGCCACATCTGATGTGACATTGGCAAGAACTGTATTTCCAATAGCACGCGCTGTATAGTTGGCTAGGAAGTAGGCTGAAATAAGAGCTGGAATTGCAATCATAACCGCTTCTGTAATAAATTGACCTAGAATACTTGCTTGTTTAAGACCAATTGAAAGGAGAATTCCCACTTCTTTACGACGAGCATTAATCCAAAGTGTCAGTAATAGACCAAGTAGGAGAACTGAGAAGCCTAAACTACCCCAGAAGAGCAGATTAGCCATCTTGTACATGCCTGAGATAGATTGTTCAAGAGCAGGATAGTTTGATGAACTCTTGATTAAGCTATACATCTTCCAGTTGATACCGTTGATAGATCCTAATTCTTGCATGACACTATCTAGGTTCTTATCTCCAGCTACAAAGAAGGTAGCATCTCCATAGATAGCTGTATCTTCTGTATAACCATAGAGCTGGGCAGCTGTGTGAATATCTGTGATAGCTGTATTCTCATAAAGTTCTTGTGAGTAGGTTACAGCAGATTTGTTATGTCCATCAAAAAGTCCTTTGATGGTTACTTCTACTGTTTCCTTTGCTCCTTTTTCATTATCGGCATCGTAGATATTGGAGTTGAGTGTTACCTTGTCTCCCACCTTCCAACCATGCTTTTCTGCCAGGTCTTTATGCATTAGAATCTGGTACTTGTCGTCGTTTGTTAAATGCTCACCTTCGACCAGTTTGTAAGAACCTGATACAAACTTGTCTTCTTTAGAAGAGTCATTGACACCCGTTATCATCAAGCTACTTCCAAAAACGTTGAGCTCGATCTGGCGTTAGATTTTTCTTGGTTTCAGGTGTCTCAATCAGTTCATAGCCTGTCAAATCACCGATAGCGTTGATACGTTTGATGTAGGATTCGATGGCCTTATTTTTCAGTAATTTTTAATATCCTCACCCTTTGATATTCCCTGCACCACGTGGAGTTCCTTGGTTGACCCTACGGTTGATTTGCATGGAGAAACTATTGGTGATATTTTTTTAAAGGTTTCTTGAGAAGCCTTGGCTGTCGCACCCTTTGATAGACAAGCCGACCAAACTCAAACTAGCCATCAAGAGAATGATAAGAAAGATCACAATAGACTTAAAAAAATTTTTCTTGTGACATAGGCAAATGCGTTGTGTAACATAAGATTCCTTTCTAGATTTACTTCAGTTTTTAATATGTTTTAAAAGTTTTAGTTACTATTTTTTTCTTGTTTCAGTCAGTTTCTTATCCTTCAATTCAAGTGTAATATCTGACGCCTGTGCTACTTCCTTGCTGTGGGTCACAACGATCACACACTTGCCTGTTTTTTCTCAGCAAGAGATTTGAGCAAATCGATGATATCCCCAGCAGTCTTAGGATCCAAGTTTCCTGTTGGTTCATCTGCTAAAATCACTGGCGCTTCAGATACAAGACTACGAGCAATGGCAACACGTTGTTGCTGTCCACCTGATAATTGGAGAACATTCCGCTTGATCTGACTTTCATCTAAACCAAGTTCAAGAAGGGTATCCTTTGCCAGCTTTTTTTATTAACCAAGCGGATATTTTTCCAATGGAGAAAGATAATCAATCAAAGTTATAGTTTTTGGAAAAACCAAAAGAGATATGGTGCATTCGGTGATAAGAATAACCTTGTTCACGAATATCCTTGCCTTCGAATAGGATAGCACCTTCGACTGGGCTATCAAGTCCTGCTAATAGAGATAAGAGTGTTGACTTCCCAGCTCCTGATTCTCCGATAATACTATAAAACTTGCCTGGTTCAAAATCGTAATTGATTTTATATAATACAGCTTCTGCAGTGTTCTTGTAACGATAAGTCAGATCTTGTAATTGTAGTAAAGTCATGATTTCTCCTTTATTAACTAATAGATGATAAAAATTTCCTTAGGTGATTTTCTAAATAAAAAAATAGGAAACAAAGTGCAACTGACAAGCAACTAATGATAAGTAGGAAAGATATAAGATTCTCCAAATGATAAAGAAGACTTGTTGAAAGATTCGTTGCTTTTTGCTAGCGTATCTTGTAGGGCAGCTTGGTCGCCACTTGCTAGTACAGTTTTTAAAAGATAGGAGTAATGGCATTTCCTGCAAGAAATGCTGGTAGAATTGCTGCCAATGAAACCAGAATGACTTCTAGACAGAATTGGCTATAGATTGCTCCTTTTCCCTTACCTAGCGCCAATAAAATACCAACCTCGTAAACTCGCTCTCGTAACCAAAGGAACAAGACCAAGACCAGAGCTCCTACACCAGCAATCATAATGCCATAGAGGAAAATTTGGAGGAAGGTTTGGAAGGTCGAAACGGAATCCTTGATTTGTTCAAAAGCCTTATTTTCCTTTTCAACTTGGAAACCTTGGTTTTCAAGGGATAACTTTTCAACCTCTTGAATGATGCTATCCATATCTTTGGGATTTTCTAGATAGAAACGAGCGGCAGTAACTTGAGCTTCCTTATTTCCAAGAAGAGTTTGGCTACTTTCGTAGTCTGTATAGACCGTGTTTTCACTAAAATCTGAGCTAAGACCAGTGAATTTTTCTTGCTTCTTACCTGAGAAAATACCTACGATTTCATAGTCTAGCCTTTGTCCACTATTTCCTTCTACTTGACCAAGATTTAAGCTAATCTTATCTCCTACTTTTAGATTGTTTTTCTTGGCTAAATCTTCATGGATTAAGATTTTTTTGCTATCTCCTTTTTCTAAATGCCTTCCTTCTTTAAGGGTAAAGGCAGAGCTAGTAAAGGAGACATCCTTAGAGGAATCTTCTAAAGCTATCAAACTGATGAGATTTTTTTCAGCTTCTGTCAAATCATCCCTTTGAATACTTTGTTCTCCAGTAACGACTTCTTTGTCAGTTAACTTGGCTATTGTTTCTAGCTCAGGTGAAATCTTCTCAAGACCCTTTATCTTTTTAAGGTCATCTAGTTGAGACAGTTGAAAAGTCTGATCTGCTTCTATTCTTTTAATAGAAAAAGACGTATTCAATGAGCGATAGAGATTATTTTCTACTGTTTTGTTGGACTTCATGAGCGTCAGACAAGCCGATATTCCAGCCAATAAGACAAATAGAATCAAGAATAATATGAGACTTCTCAGTCGTTTTCTGCTGACGTAAGCCCAAGCTCTTTGAGTGGGATTCATATAGCACCTCCATATTTGTAAAACCATTATAATATTCAAATATGAAATGTTTATGAAATCACAAAAAAAGAGCAAAATCTTTGCCCTCATTTTGATAAAAAAATAAAGAGCTAGCCAAAGCTAACTCTTTTCCTATGCGGAGAGAGGGACTTGAACCCTCACGACCTAAAGCGGTCACAGGATCCTTAGTCCTGCGCGTCTGCCAATTCCGCCATCCCCGCGTCGATTACTTTACTAGTATATCAACTTTCACAAACTTTGTCAACACTTTTTTCAGATTTTTTTCAGATTTTTTGAATACATTATTCTTTGATTTCAACTAGGTTTTCATCAAGGAGTTTCGCTCCTAATGTATTCTTAAAATGTCCAAGTGCAAACTGGTGATTTTTCAGGCCAAATGGATGCGACTGCTGGCTTAACAACTTCTATCTGATACCCAAGATTATAGGCATCAATAGCCGTATGCAATACACAGATATCTGTCAGAACACCTGTTAAGATGACTGTATCCACGCGACGCTCTCTCAGACGGATATCCAAATCTGTACCAGAAAAAGCCGAATAGTGACGCTTGTCCATCCAGAAAACACGACTATCCTGGGCCTGTTCCTGATAAAATTCAGCTAACTTACCATATAGATTACGCCCACTAGTCCCAATCAGATTATGAGGGGGAAATAGTTTACTTTCTGGATGAAAGACATCATTTTCCTCATGAGCATCAATGGTAAAGAAAATATAATCTCCACGGTCAAATGCTAATCTAGTCACCTGATTGATCGCTTCTGATATAGCTTGAGCGGGAGCTCCAGCTGTCAATTTTCCATGATCCGCTACAAAATCTTCTGTATAGTCAATTGAAATTAAAGCCTTAGCCATTAATAGTCCCTCTTTTTCACTTCTTCAAAGATATCTGGGATCAAGACCTTAAGATAAGTTCCCTTCATCCCCAGTGAACGACTTTCAATAATTCCTGCTGATTCGAGCTTCCGAAGGGCATTGACAATCACAGAACGCGTAATACCGATACGGTCTGCAATGACTGATGCAGTTAACTGTCCTTCATTACCATTCAATTCACCCAAAATAGCTGATACTGCTCGTAACTCAGAGTAAGAAAGAGTGTTGACTGCCATCGTTACGGCTGTACGACGACGGATATTTTTCTCGTCTTCTTCACGTTGGAAGTTCAAAAGCTGAATACCAACCACCGTACTAGCAATCTCAACAAGAATCAAATCCTCATCTTCGAATTTTTTGTCATTTCGCCAAATAATCAAAGAACCCAAACGAATCCCAGAAACATGGATTGGAGCAATTGTTGTCAAACCTTCTGAGAAATCTGCACGACTCTCAACTGGAAAGATGCTTAATTCGTGATCTACAGTCAGATTTGCTTCTGTATCGTAAATCATGTTCGCACCTTGTACATAGTCATCCGGGAAAATCTTAGTTTGGAAGAACTGCTCTACGCGATCTGTATTGGTTTTGTAACGCATAAAATAGCCAAGGAGGCGCCCCTTGCTGTTAACAATACAAGCGTTGCAATCAATAATATCCGCTAATTGGCGTGTGATGGCATTATATGGAAGATCATCTTGTAATTTCTCCTCCGCACGCTTCAGGATAGACGTAATTTTTTTCTCGTTTTTTTCTAATAAATGTGCCATTTTTTTCACCTCGTATTTAATCGCTTCCATTATATCATAAATTGATCATTATTTCAATAATTATCTGAAAATTGTTTATTGAATTGCAATTTCATGACTGTTCGAAAAATTTTTACTAGTTTTTTTCTAATTTTACTTGTTGACAGCTTCCAAAATTTTTGATAATATAATATTACAAGATAACAAATATATAAATCTATTTTTCTCGTATTAAATTTCTCTTGACTCTCGGTCTCCTTATATAAAAAGCGATCCACCCTCAGTGAACCGCTTTTTTTATTATTTATCACCCTTGTTACGGATTACAAAACCAGTTTTCTTCTCGCTTGAAGTATTGCGTGGTTTTTTATTATCCTTACGGTAACGTTTTTCCTTCTCAAAGCGGTCGTTTTTGCGACTGCCTTTTTTGAAGTCATCTCGACGTTCACCACGACGATTGTCGCGACGGCGATCACGATCTCGACGTTCCTCACCACGACGTCCTCCCTTGCCTTTACCACCGAAGCCATTACCTGATGGTTTAAATGGCAGTGGTTTCTCACGCGCAATTTCAACTTCTGGAAGACTATCTGGATCCTGAACTGTCAAACTTAGAATGTACATTGCCAATTCTTCTGGGCTGAATTCAGCTGCCAATTTACGGGCATCTTTTGCGAATTTGTCAAAGTTTCCACGAACAGTCTCATCGGCAAAGTCACGTTCAATTTTCTTCAATGCAACATGCTTTTTAGCTTGGAAGGCTTCTTCTGCTGTCGCAGGTTTCAAGCCCTTCATGCGTTTCTTGGTCAAGTTTTCGATGATTTGGAGGTAGCCCATCTCATTTGGTGCTACGAAAGTAATCGATTGACCTGACTTACCAGCACGACCTGTACGACCAATACGGTGAACATAGCTTTCAGGATCTTGTGGGATGTCATAGTTGTAGACATGTGTTACACCAGAGATATCCAAACCACGAGCCGCAACGTCCGTTGCTACGAGGACATCCAGATTGCCATTTTTAAAATCGCGAAGGACACGAAGACGTTTGTTTTGGTCCAAATCTCCATGAATCCCTTCTGCACGGAAGCCACGGATTTTCAGACCACGAGTCAACTCATCTACACGACGTTTTGTACGACCGAAGACAATAGACAACTCAGGCTGTTCAACGTCCATAAGACGAGTCATGGTGTCAAATTTTTCTTGTTCCTTGACACGGATATAGTACTGATCAACTAGTTCAGTTGTCAACTCCTTGGCAGCAATCTTCACATGCTCAGGTTCTTTCATGAACTGAACCCCGATACGCTTGATAGCTTCAGGCATAGTTGCTGAAAAGAGCAAGGTTTGACGATTTTCTGGGACACGTGAGATGATAGCTTCGATGTCCTCAAGGAAGCCCATGTTAAGCATCTCATCTGCTTCGTCAAGGATGAGAGTTTCAATATCTTGCAATTTCAAGGCCTTGCGTTTGATCAAATCTAGGAGACGACCAGGCGTTCCAACTACGATATGAGCTCCTGATTTAAGAGCCTTGATTTGTTTTTCAATACTTGAACCACCATAAACAGAACGGACTTTCACACCCTTGCTACGACCAAAGCGGAAGAGTTCTTCCTGACTTTGAACAGCTAGTTCACGAGTTGGGGCGATGACCAAAGCTTGAATGGTTGCTTCTTCTGTACGAATCTTTTTCAAGGGTTGGCAAACCAAAGGCAGCAGTTTTTCCTGTACCTGTTTGAGCTTGTCCGATAACATCTTTTCCTTCAAGAGCCAGAGGAATGGTTTGCTCTTGGATAGGACTTGCTTCTACAAATCCTGCTTTTTCAATTTCTGCCAATAAATCAGCAGAAAGGTTAAATTCATTAAATTTCACGTTACTCTTCTTTCTAAAGATGGTGCGAAGCCATCCTATAGCGCTTAGTTTATACTTTTCTTGTCATGACGTACTTTCATATCTTTTATGAAAGACCGTGTTGCTTCTTTTCCACTAAAGAAAAGTACTGCTTTTTTGCAACTTATCTAGTATAACACAAGAGAGGGTCAAAAGATAGTCTAACCTCCTGATTAAGTCATGTAAACGATTTTTCTATCGATTTGCTTCACTCAAAAAGTATTTGTTAGAGCATTCGGTTCCTGAAATGATTTTCCGTAGCAGATTTGTGCAAAAGTTTTTTTCTTATGCTAGAATGAAGTTCGAACAGGAGGAATAAAAATGTTAACATACGATTTAATTGTAATAGGATTTGGTAAGGCAGGTAAGACACTTGCTGGAAAACTAGCTTCAGCTGGTAAAAAGGTTGCCCTTATCGAACGTAGTAAGGCGATGTACGGCGGTACTTGTATCAATATCGGTTGTATCCCAACTAAAACCTTGTTAGTTGCTGCTGAAAAAGACTTGTCATTTGATGAGGTTATGGCAACAAAGAATACTGTTACTACACGCCTCAATGGTAAAAACTATGCTACTGTCGCAGGTACAGGCGTAGATATCTTTGATGCTGAAGCTCACTTTGTTTCTAATAAAGTCATCGAAATCCAAGCTGGTGACGAAAAACAAGAACTGACTGCTGAAACTATCGTCATCAACACTGGTGCTGTTTCAAACGTATTGCCAATCCCAGGCCTTGCTACAAGCAAGAATGTCTTTGACTCAACAGGTATCCAAAACTTGGACAAATTGCCTGAAAAACTTGGTGTCCTTGGTGGCGGAAATATCGGTCTTGAATTTGCTGGCCTTTACAACAAACTTGGAAGCAAGGTCACAGTCCTAGATGCCTTGGATACTTTTCCTGCCTCGTGCAGAACCTTCCATCGCAGCCCTTGCTAAACAATACATGGAAGAAGACGGTATTGAATTGCTTCAAAACATCCGTACTACTGAAATTAAAAACGACGGTGACCAAGTGCTCGTCGTAACTGAAAACGAAACCTATCGTTTCGATGCCCTTCTTTACGCAACAGGACGTAAACCAAATGTGGAGCCACTTCAACTTGGAAACACAGACATTGAGCTAACTGAACGTGGGGCTATCAAAGTCGACAAACACTGCCAAACAAACGTTCCTGGTGTTTTTGCAGTCGGAGATGTCAACGGCGGCCTTCAATTCACTTACATTTCACTTGATGACTTCCGTGTTGTTTACAGCTACCTTGCTGGTGATGGCAGCTACACACTTGAAGACCGTCTCAATGTGCCAAATACCATGTTCATTACACCTGCCCTATCACAAGTTGGTTTGACTGAAAGTCAAGCTGCTGAATTGAAGCTTCCATACGCTGTTAAGGAAATCCCTGTTGCAGCAATGCCTCGTGGTCATGTAAATGGTGACCTTCGTGGTGCCTTCAAAGCTGTTGTCAATACTGAAACTAAAGAAATTCTCGGTGCAACTATCTTCTCTGAAGGTTCTCAAGAAATCATTAATATCATCACTGTTGCAATGGACAACAAAATCCCATACACATACTTCACAAAACAAATCTTCACTCACCCAACCTTGGCTGAGAACTTGAATGACTTGTTTTGCGATTTAATTTTAGAAAAAGCAGTCCGATATCGGGCTGTTTTTCTTCACTGAAATCTCAAACCTATCTTTTCTAGCTTTTATGATATAATAGAAACATGAAATTAAAAACTACTTTGGGCCTTCTTGCTGGGCGTTCTTCTCACTTTATTTTGAGTCGTCTTGGACGTGGAAGCACGCTGCCTGGAAAACTCGCCCTTCAATTTGATAAAGATATTTTACAACATTTAGCTAAGAACTACGAAATTGTTGTGGTAACTGGTACCAATGGAAAAACCTTGACAACCGCTCTCACTGTCGGTATCCTTAAGGAAATTTATGGTCAAGTTTTAACTAATCCAAGTGGTGCAAACATGATCACTGGGATTACGACTACTTTCTTGACTGCAAAATCTTCAAAAACTGGCAAGAACATCGCTGTCCTTGAAATCGATGAAGCTAGTCTCTCACATATCTGTGACTACATCCAGCCTAGTCTTTTCGTCATCACCAATATTTTCCGCGATCAAATGGACCGCTACGGTGAGATCTATACGACCTACAAGATGATTTTGGACGCTATTCGAAAAGTTCCTACTGCTACTGTTCTGCTGAATGGTGATAGTCCTCTTTTCTACAAGCCTGCAATTCCAAATCCTGTTCAGTATTTTGGCTTTGATACGGAAAAAGGTCCAGCAAAGCTTGCTCACTACAATACTGAAGGTATTCTCTGTCCAGACTGTCAAAGTATTTTGAAATATGAGCTCAACACTTATGCCAATTTGGGAGCTTATATCTGTGAAAACTGTGGATGCAAACGTCCTGACTTGGACTACCGTCTGACAGAATTGGTTGAGTTAACCAACAATCGTTCTCGCTTTGTTATCGACGGACAGGAATACGGTATCCAAATCGGTGGACTTTATAATATCTATAATGCTCTGGCTGCAGTTGCTATTGCCCGTTTCCTTGGAGCTGATTCTCAACTGATCAAACAAGGATTTGATAAGAGCCGTGCTGTTTTTGGACGCCAAGAAACCTTCCATATTGGTGACAAGGAATGTACACTGGTTCTCATCAAGAATCCTGTTGGTGCTACTCAAGCTATTGAAATGATTAAACTAGCTCCTTATCCATTTAGTCTTTCTGTTCTCCTCAACGCCAACTATGCGGACGGTATTGATACCAGCTGGATTTGGGATGCTGATTTTGAGCAAATTACTGATATGGACATTCCAGAAATCAACGCCGGTGGCGTTCGTCATTCTGAAATCGCTCGTCGTCTTCGAGTGACTGGCTATCCAGCTGATAAAATCACTGAAACAAGCAGTCTGGAACAAGTTCTTAAAACGATTGAAGCCCAAGACTGCAAGCACGCTTACATCCTTGCGACTTATACTGCTATGCTGGAATTCCGAGAACTACTAGCCAATCGTCAACTTGTTAGAAAGGAGATGAACTAATGGTTTATACTTCACTTTCCTCAAAAGACGGCAACTATTCTTACCAGCTAAATATCGCCCACCTCTACGGTAACCTCATGAATACCTACGGAGATAATGGGAATATCCTCATGCTCAAGTACGTAGCTGAAAAGCTTGGTGCCCATGTAACAGTTGACATCGTTTCACTTCATGATGATTTCGATGAAAATCACTACGACATCGCCTTTTTCGGTGGCGGGCAAGACTTTGAACAAAGTATCATTGCTGGTGATTTGCCTGCAAAAAAAGAAAGCATTGACAACTTTATCCAAAATGATGGTGTTTTCCTTGCTATCTGCGGTGGCTTCCAACTATTGGGACAATACTATATCGAAGCTTCTGGAAGACGTATCGAAGGCTTGGATGTCATGGGACACTACACACTCAACCAAACCAACAACCGCTTTATTGGTGATATTAAAATTCATAACGAAGAATTCGATGAAACCTACTATGGCTTTGAAAATCACCAGGTACGTACCTTCCTCTCAGATGACCAAAAACCATTAGGTCAGGTCGTTTACGGAAACGGAAATAATGAAGAGAAAATCGGCGAAGGCGTTCACTATAAAAATGTCTTTGGTTCTTATTTCCACGGGCCTATTTTATCCCGTAATGCAAACTTAGCCTATCGCTTGGTCACTACTGCCCTCAAGAAAAAGTATGGTCAGGACATCGTCCTTCCAGCTTATGAGGATATTCTGAGTCAAGAAATCGCTGAAGAATACAGTGATGTGAAAAGCAAGGCAGAATTCAACTAATCTTTCTATTCCAACATGCTATTAGCTGTTGGAATTTTTTTGTAGTCTTTTCCCCTTCTCTCTTGCATTTTCTACTATTTTTTGCAAAAATAGAGGGGTAGAAAGAAGGTAACATATGTCTAAATTACAACAAATTGTAACATATCTCGAATCTGAAAAGTTAGACGTCGCAGTCGTATCTGACCCCGTCACTATCAATTACCTCACTGGTTTTTACAGTGATCCACACGAACGCCAAATGTTCCTCTTTGTCCTTGCTGACCAGGAACCACTTCTCTTTGTTCCAGCTCTTGAAGTTGAGCGCGCAACTAGCACTGTCTCTTTCCCAGTTGTTGGTTATGTAGACTCTGAAAACCCTTGGAAAAAAATCCAAAACGCCTTGCCACAACTTGATTTCAAACGTGTCGCAGTTGAGTTTGATAACCTCATCTTGACTAAATACCACGGTTTAAAATCTGTCTTTGAAACTGCTGAATTTGAAAACTTGACTCCATTGATCCAGCGTATGCGTTTGATTAAGTCAGCTGACGAAGTGCAAAAGATGATGGTAGCAGGTGTTTATGCAGACAAATCTGTCAAAGTTGGTTTTGATAATATTTCTCTTGACAATACTGAAACTGATATCATTGCGCAAATCGACTTTGCTATGAAACGTGAAGGCTATGAAATGAGTTTTGATACTATGGTTTTGACAGGTGATAACGCTGCAAATCCTCATGGTATTCCTGGAGCCAATAAGGTTGAAAACAATGCCCTTCTCCTCTTTGACCTCGGTGTGATGGTGAATGGTTATGCATCCGATATGACTCGTACAGTCGCTGTTGGTAAACCTGACCAATTCAAGAAAGATATCTACAACTTGACCCTCGAAGCCCAACAAGCTGCCCTTGACTTTATCAAACCTGGTGTCACTGCGCATGAAGTAGACCGTGCTGCCCGTGAAGTTATCGAAAAAGCAGGTTATGGTGAGTACTTCAACCACCGTCTCGGTCATGGTATCGGTATGGACGTCCACGAATTCCCTTCAATCATGGAAGGAAACGACATGATTATTGAAGAAGGTATGTGCTTCTCAGTTGAACCTGGTATCTATATCCCTGGTAAAGCCGGTGTCCGCATCGAAGACTGTGGTGTTGTAACCAAAGATGGTTTTGACCTCTTTACAAGTACCAGCAAAGATTTGCTTTTATTTTGATTAAAATCAATTTATAAAAAAATAAGATGGAAAAGTGAGACTTTTCCATCTTATTTTTGATTTGATAATAAATTTTATCAGCTATATAACCTTTTCGTTCAACTGCATTTGGAATCGTCTTCCAAAAAGTCATACCCGCCTTCTCCATAACACGACCAGATGCTGGGTTTAGACTTACATAGCAAGCATCAAGCTCTTCAAATCCAATCTCATCTAGACAGTATGATAAAAACTGCCTTCAAGGCTTCTGTCATGATTCCTCGTCCCCAGTAGTCCATCCCTAAGATATATCCAATCTCACAGCTAGAGTTATTTTTCATCTACACTGACAAGACTAATATCTCCAATGACATGTGTTGGACTTTCTTTGAGACAAATAGCCCATTTGTAATAATCTGGATCGTCATAGGATTTTACCCAATTGCCTATAGAATTTCGAGTCTGTTCGACATTTAGGTGTGGATCCCAAGTCACATAGGTCAGATTTTCTGAGCGTGAAGCCCAATTATCAAACATGTCTTGAGCATCATCTTCCACAAATCTCCTTAATATCAAACGTTTTGTCTCAATGGTTTGTGTCCCTACTGCTCTCATAATGGTAACTCTCTTTCTATTTTATGGATGGCTTCAAACTTGCATTGACATATCTCAGTCTCCTATTTCAAGTTAAAATATGTTTGTCTAGCAACAAACCTCTGTAATAGGTCTTCCTCTTTTGTTTAATCTCCCCTTCACACACTCCGGGCAAAATGGTTGTATTTTTCCTTTCTGAACTCCCCTACTACAGGTATAGAAATCTCCCAGTAATTTACCTGATGAATATCACAAACTTTATCTGATATTTTTTTGTTATTGAACTCTTTAAATTGTTCCTTCATCTTTGCAACTCCTAAAATGGTAGGTCTGGGAAGTTATCTTCAGACTTCCCTTTTATTGTTTTTAGGCTTTTGATTCAAATAACCATCAAACTTAGACCCGAAAAGTGTTTCAGGTCTCAGATATTTAGAAAAATTCAGGACTATCCTTCCATTCTGCCGTTTTAATATCTATCACCTGTTTAAAATCTTCAAGTGTATAGCCTTCTTTGAATCGTGCTAGTAAAAAGCCTTTTAGTCTTGTCAACAAACTTATATCGCTTTATTAGCTACTTGATTCAGATAAGCAATAGGAATCCAAAGTTCTTTATGTTTTGTTTTTCTAAATCTTTTTATAGCTGTTTCTTCAAGCCAAGTAGGAAAAGTGAAGTCAGGGATTTCCCGACAATATATTATCTAAATATAAATTATTACTCTTACTATTAACTCTATTCTCTTTCTCTATCTCTGTTGGACATGAGTTGGAAAAAGTCTCTTTACTTTGGACATTCTCCAATTTTGGTATATCTTGACTATTTTTTCTTTGGTCTCGCTTGTATTTTTGCCCAGTTTGTTTCACTCTCAACCATGGCTTTTTGCTTGTGATAATGTAGCATACTATCATCATCGATCTGAATTAGTCCGCATTTTTGTAAAAATATGCAACTGTCATATTTATATCATCCTCGGACACATCCAATTTTAAGGCTAGCTCCTGTACCAAATTATCAAAATACCCCTCATAGTACAAAATACAATCATCTTCTAAACTTTCCAACATAAGACGGATATAAATCACTGTCATAGTGTAGCCACCAGGCATATTTTTAAGTCGTTTAATAAAAATATTATCAAAAAAACTTCTTATCAACTTTTAACCAAAAATATATTTTAGTCTTTGCCATCATCTACCCCCAGAAACTTCAGAATATCCGTAACTTTGTAATAGACTTTTCTAGTATCTTCTAGTGGTGGTTGGTAACGTCTTAGTCCTGCACCTTCCCACTTTTGCAAGGTTTTGTATTTTATATCTAACTCGTCCATGGCTTCCTGTGCTGACATTAAACCAGTTAGTCGTGGTTTAGGTCTTTCTCGGACTGTTAGATAGTTTTCTACTACTGTGCTTATTCTATTTGTTAAATCATGTTCGCTTTCTTTACTCAAACTAAACATATCCTTCCACCCCTTTCAGTGTTAAATTCATTCTATTCCTCATTTTCTAGGCTGGTTTATGGGTTCGGAAGGTTATTTGGTCACTTAATGCCCTAAATAACATATCTTCCTGATCATTTAAAATCATCTCAATAGTTTTACAAACTTTATGTCTTAAGTTTGTATCCGAAAGTTGATTATCTAATACTCCGAAAATTGCTGATAGATTTTCTATGTTCTCTATACGCTTAACTATAAAGGCCTCTATTGTTAAGCCTTGCTCATCTAATTTCTCTTTAGTATATAAATGTACTCTATAAGTCATTTGATATCTCCTTGTTTATTAACACCTGCAAGCTAGATATATCGTCCATAGTCAGGGCTTAAACTCTCACTAGGTCTTTCTCCCAGTTTCCTGTTTTCTCGCTCCAGTTGGGCGCTCTTTTTGATGTCTCTATGGTTTAGGTAAATTAGAAAACCAATCAAAATCACGGTAAAAAAATAAGCGCCTGTGTATTGCTTAAATCTAGTTCATTCATGTTTTTTTCCTCCAATTCTCTGATGTACATTTCAATAGCATTAATTAGATTTTTTTCTTTGTATTAATAAGACAATCATAAGCAAGATTAAAAAAATAGCGCCCTGTGTGTCGTATTCCAAAGCTAAAAAGCATGTTCTTTTCTTTGGTGCTTATGTTTTTTTACTGAAAAAGTGGAAAAGTAGCCCTAAGGCATTTTTCAACGGTATTAAGTCCTAAGGTTAAATCATCTAGTTCATCTAAAAATATTTCTCATTGCTTCTTTTTGTCATTGTTTTTTTCTCCGTTGGCTTTTTAATGATCGTTTACTATCCTGGATAATTTCACCACTCCAAACGCTGGGCATTTGCCCCAAGTTGACGAACGCTTGTAGTGATGTTTCGTGGGTAATCACCCACATTTTCGCTAAACAAGTGCTTAGAATCGCCGTGTCAGCACTTGATTTTTCAAAAACCTTTTCTAATTGCTTGCCTGCACTTCGGTTTTTCTTTAGGTATTTGATAGAATAGATATTTTTTTGTTATAATCAGATCATAGAAAAATTTCTATACTCTGAATTGTGTCGCTTGCTCGCCTTTGGCTAAAAATTTGAGCAAGTGATTTTTTTATTTTTCTTTTTGCATGATTACTACCTGACTTTTGGTTTATAAATCAAATCTTTACTATCGATAAGATCTAGAATCCAACTAATTCCCTGTTCTACTGTTTCAAGAAATGCGCCCAGGTCTTCACTGTCCAAGTTCTCGTAGTTCATACAAAGATATTCGGCTAGTTGTCTGTCTTTCTCAACTAGCTTTTTTTAAAAATCCTTGGAATACCTGGGAATTTCTAACCCTTTGGCATTTGTAACTGTCTTAAAATCATTTTCCATTTTCTATACTCCTATACTTTAAAAATTAATTCCTTAATTTCTGAATATCCCCTATTCAAATTAATCATAGCTATTGCCATATCTTCCAAACGTTGATAGTTTGTCAGTTCTGCACTTGTCAAGCCATCAATGCCGTTCTTACTTTCTCGCTCCTTCATGAGTTGCGCTTTATTCTTCCCTGTCACTCCCTTTAGTAGTAAGTTTGTAAGGGTACTATAGGCATGCTTGGGGGCTTTTTCCCATGTTTGAATAGCTTCAGTTAAACTTTTACGCTTTGGCTTTTCCAGTTCCCTTTGAAGATAGCGTTTAGAAAGTTCATCACGCATTTCAAAGAAGGCTTTGACTAGGTTCATTTTGAATTGTCGTACTGGTTCGGTATTCTTTAGATAAGTGATCAGCAAGGTAGCCTGTTGCTCGTTCAAACGATAGATTTTCATCGGTCGCCCTCGTCTATCTAATTTACGGATTTCAAATCCGATTATTCCGTAACTTTCAAAATCCTCTTGATGATTTCTTATTAAACTTTGTACTGTATCGTGCTTTACTTCAGCACATTCGGCGATGATTTCGCTCGTAGTATACGGCTCTTTCTTGCCGTCCATGTAAACCAGTTCCATTGGTTCACTCCTTTCTTCTTTTGTCAGTGCTTGCCACCTAAAACAGTACCAAGGTAAAGCATTAAAATAGGGTAAAATCGGAGAATATGAACCCCTACAAACCCTTGATACTGCTATAGGTAGCAAGCAAATTACACTAGCTAATATTTAGCTAGATCCGTTTATCAATCCCCAGTAGTAAAGCACCACATGAGAAATCTGTAAATGTAGAGTAGTATTGCGATTAGTTTGCTCCTTTCTAATAATCTTTGGCAAGCCATTCCATAACACTAGCATATATTCTTTTGGGCGCTTTATAATCTCCCTTCAAAATTTTAGGAACTGTTCTAGACGCTACACCAATTTCTAGAGCTAGTTCATAATTTTTTAGTTGCAAATCAGCTTTTTTCCTCCTTAATGCTTTCGCCTGTTCTTGTGTGATAAGCATTCTTCTTTCTCCTTTCTCCTTTTTATTCTCATTTCAAGAATAAATTGATTATATAATCTTATTTTGAGAATGTCAAGCGTTTTTGTTCTTTTTGAGAATTTTTGTAGATAATATTTTTTTACTATGATATAATCAATTCAAAAAAAGTACTTGAATTAGGTGGTATCACATGAAAAATTAAACTTAAAGAACTGAGGGAGAAAGAAAAAAATATCTTTAAATAAACTCAAAAAAACATTTTGAAAGAAGAATACGATATAACAGTATCCGATAGTCAACTAATGTACTACGAAAATGAAATTAGAAAACCTAGAGATGAAAAATATATGGTCAGCTTTTAGCTGATCACTTCGGAGTAAGTGTCGCTTACTTATTAGGGCACGAAGATGAACAAAATATTTTTAAAAATAATCCAAAGTAAAGAATTTAAAAAAATTACTTAATGATATAGATATTGAAAAAAATAAATGAACTTAGTTCAGCGTACAAAAAACGTTGAAGAACATATAAATAATCCTGTAAAATATGACAATTTTTGTAAAAGGATTGCTTTAATCATAGCCAATCGTATATGCTTACAATTGAAGAACTAATAAATGCTGATAAAGAGAAAAATACAAATTTTTGCAGATATTTTTAATCAACTATATTTCTTTAAATGATTATGATAAAAATAACTTTTGATTTAGTTAAAAAAACTATCTGAAATAGACAACGAAAAAGGAGTAATCCCCATGGGATTTTTTGACACTGTAAAACAAGAAGGAAGTTTTTCCACTGCGTCTGGAGTAAATGGACTACACTACGTTGTCCTTCAGGTAACTTTGAAAGAAAAGTTTTTCGGCACTGGATCAGGAAACCTTACAGAATTAGAAGATGTTATCAATAAACAAGCTTCAAAAGGTTATCGACTTCATACCATCACAACCGCCAATGGTGGAAGCAAAGGACTGGGTGGTGGAGACCGTATCCAGGCCACAATGGTTTTTGAGAAGATTCTATAAAAATCCCCCATATTCGCCAATAGTGCCCATATTTCTAAGGTCTATTGTGCAAAAACAAGGGAAAGTGAAAAATAGAAAGCCAATTTTACAGACTAAAGCGCAAAAAACGGCAAAATTGACAAATAGAGATGACTAATATCTTCTAAACCATCGGCGAAATCGTGGGCATATATAGAGAGAATTAAAATGAACAAAGAAAAATCCATATTTTGAACAAACCAAACAAAACTACATAGAAGTTGAAAAACTCTATAAACTTGGTAAAGCAAAGCATACATCTTCTAAATACAGATTTCTTGCACCAGCAGTTAAAAGACAATCTGAACAATTCTTATTTGAAGCCAAGACTCAAAAAAGAAAATATTGGAAATTCAGTCGTGGTTCTCTGGTATTTGTAGAGTTCGGTGTAAATATAGGCGGAGAATTATCAAATAATCATTGGGCTATTGTCTTAGACAAAGTAGATAGTCCCTATAAAAAAACACTTACAGTAATTCCTCTAACATCTAAAAATCAAATAGATACTGTACTCATAGACGAAGTCATTGCGGAATATCCTTCTATTTTGCTTGATGAATATATGGGAAAATTACACAAAGATTTATTTGCCTACCTAAAATATTTAGATTCCAATAATGCAATTACTGAAGCTGCCTTATCGGATGTCTACCAAGCTTATACAGAACAATTTTCAAACGAAATAATTCAACCTAAGATAATAGACGATGATAACCTTAAACGGACACAATCAGAAATAAATGACGTTATTGAATTAACTCAATACTACAAAAAATACATTAAGCGTTCTTATGCCAAGTGTAATAACCTTCAAACAATCAGCAAAGATAGAATTTTTAAAGAAAAAAATAGATTAGATCCAATCGGAAAAAAATGAAAGTATCTGATAACACATTGGACAAAATTAACGAAAAGTTAAAAAGAATTATACCTTTTCTAATCTCTTGACATTTTTTTAATAATTATATTACAATACAGCTATTAGGAGTTTAGCTCCATAAAGTTTACATTTGGATTTTTAGATCCATAACGTGATAGTAGCCGTATTTGATACGGCTACTTTTCTTTTTATATTCGAGTAAACATAACTTAAAATAAAAACTCCCCCATATTCGCCAATAGCGCTCCTATTTCTAGGGCATATTGTGCAAAAAAACAGGGAAATTGAAGAATAGAAAGCCGATTTTACAGACTAAGGCTCAAAAAACGGCAAAATTGACAAATAGAGAGGAGAATCACTAGACTACGAAACAACACGGAAGGGACAGTTTTAGGACGAAAAAGACGAACTTATTCGCTAATTTGTTTACATATAGCTCCAAATGGATTATAATTTATTTAATCTTAATGAATGGTTGCAGTAGCGACCTACCAAAAGGGCTTTTAACGAAGCTCCTTTTGTGCATTATTTTGAGGTTCAATCAATGAAACCATTTCTAATTGCTTGCCTGCTGATTGACATCTATTAGACTTTAATCTATAATTAAGTTACTTAGAGGTTTACCCTCATATTTTTAAACTTTGAGCCTCAGCGCTCCAGGGAAGTAGCTTAGTTGTTACTTCCTTTTTATTTTCTAAATAAAACTCTTGAAATACTGAGGCTTTTTCAAACCTCATATTAGCCCCATATACACCTTGTTTCCTATTCTGGTACAATTTGCCGTCCGACTGCTTAAAATCGAAAATAAGGGGGTTCTCGTAGCCCCTCGCATGGTATAAACTCAAAATCTTTTCTAATTGCTTGCCTGCTGATGGAAAAGGAGTAAAACCATGAAGATTACAGAGTACAAAAAGAAAGATGGATCAGTAGTTTACCGTTCCAGCGTTTATCTTGGCATCGATACCGTAACGGGTAAGAAAGTCAAGACAACTATTTCAGACAGAACTAAGAATAGACTCAAAAACAAGGCTATCCAAGCCAAGGTAGAGTTTGAAAAAAACGGCTCAACAATTACAAAAGCCGTTAATGTTACCACCTATCAGGAATTGACGGAACTCTGGCTAGAAAATTATTGCCATACAGTCAAACATAGCACCCTTATAGGGGCAAAAAACAACATAAAAAAGTATCTCCTACCAGCCTTTGGAGACTACAAACTGGATAAACTGACGCCCCCAGTCATTCAGCACCAGGTAAACCAGTGGGCAATAGATTACAATCAACTAGGAAAAGGTTATCAGCAATATAACCAACTCCATGCCCTAAATAAACGCATATTATCCTATGCCGTTTCCTTGCAAGTCATTGCTTCAAATCCAGCTAGTGATATCATCGTCCCACGGCGCAAACCCAAAGAAGGGCAAAAACTGAAATATCTGGATGACGACAATTTGAAAAAATTCTTAGATTATCTGGATCAGTTGCCAAACACTTACAAAAATTTCTCTGATACGGTATTATATAAGACACTTCTAGCGACTGGTTTGCGTATTCGTGAGTGTTTAGCATTGAAATGGTCTGATATTGACCTACAAAACGGTAGCATTTCAGTTACCAAGACTTTAAACACCCTCAAGGAAATCACTAGCCCTAAAAGTAAAAGTAGCATTAGAGAAATAGCACTGGATACCAAAACGGTACTCATGCTTCGGCTCTATAAAGCAAGACAATCCCAAATAGGCAGGGAAATAGGGATGACTTTTGAAAAAGTGTTCTCTGATACCTTTGACAATTATAGAGAAGCTGGAGCGCTCAGATTCAGACTAGAAAAGCATTTAAAACTGGCTGGATGTCCTCGTTTAAGTTTCCACGCTTTTCGACACACCCACGCTAGTCTATTGCTTAATGCTGGCCTACCATACAAAGAAATCCAAACACGGCTAGGTCATTCTAAAATTTCAATGACTATGGACATCTATAGCCACCTATCCAAAGACAATAAGAAAAAGGCGACTTCCTTTTATGAAAAAGCCATTGAGAATTTACAAAGTTCCTAAAAAGTTCTTAAAATTCATCATTAAGAGACAAAAAAACGGCTATATCAAGGGTTTCAGCTTTTTCTCACATTTCAAGTTATAAAGCGAAAAGGTCCTCGGACCTTCTTCGCTTTTTGTATTTTCAGGCTCAGGGCTCAAAAAGTCCCCCGGACTTTTTTACTCCCCAAAACTTATCAAACACTGTGATTGGTAGGTGGCGTTTATGTTGTACTTTTGTACCACCATTTTTCAATAGTTGCTTGGGCTTCGACTTACTTGTTTACCTTCGAGATAATCATCAATTTCATTGTAAGTGACTCCCAAAGGCTACTTCGTCTGCAATACCTGGTTTTTCTTCTTCCAAATCTGCTGTTGGAATTTTTTCATAGAGGGCTGGATCAGCTTCAAGTTCCTTCAAGAGTTGTTTTCCTTGGCGTTTATTGAGGGCTGATAAAGCGGAGAATATCTGCACCACCGTCACCAAACTTAGTAAAGAAACCTGTGATATTTTTCCGCAGCATGGTCAGTCCCTGATAACAGCTCCGCTATGGGCACCCGCAAGGGCGTGCCGGGCGATCGTGACTGCAGGCCTTGATGTTTCGCGTTGTGATGGCGTCTGCGGCCCACCTTCCCGCGAAATGGCGGCAGACCGTATGGTGCCAGTGTGTGTGTGGTGTGTGTTGGTGTGTGTGTGTTGTGTGTGTGTGTGTGTGGTGCCCTGTGGTGTTGTGT
>BNJU01001688.1_pt1 | contig 57192 bp, 56 predicted proteins | sample 8539281 | NCBI WGS metagenome assembly BNJU01 (sample SAMD00202456, study PRJDB9452) | human saliva metagenome | isolation source: human saliva | place: Japan
CACCTCCGTGATATTGCCTTTTATCTCCGTCCTCTCCGTAGCTCTGTGTGCCTTATTTATATAAGTGTTTTAGTTTATCACTCCATATTTCGGATGAGTCAAAATTATGACAGAATAATAAGTTATTAGCCTAATTAGGCTAATAGGAATAAGTTGTTTGTAGAAGGCAGGTGAAATCGCATCTAATTACATTTACCATATAGTTTATCCTCCGTTCTAAGACCATCTATTTGGGAGTAATCATACCATGTTAGAGTATGAGCTTTTATTCTATTTCCAATCTATACATTTAACTGAAGAACTCTTTTTTAGCAGCAAATCACATGCTGTAACAACAGTAAAAAGGTAAAAAAACTGTCGTTTCACCCTATATATAACTTTTTTTTCCTATCTTTGCAAACAAGAGTTATTGCCTCTTCGCTTGTCAGAAGCAAAGCAAAACTTAAAAACTCGCTCTGATAGTTCAATGGATAGAACGTAGGTTTCCTAAACCTTTGATCCGGGTTCGATTCCCGGTCGGAGTACTAAATATCACTTCTTATCCTCTCCCTTGTAAGAGAGAAGAGTCTGATTATCATTTATATAGATTTACTACTAACAACCTAAAGGAAATATATACCCCCATAGTATTTTTCCATCCGTTCTCAAGCAACGGAGGTACTAAAGAAGAGACTTTATGATTGGTGCTATTATAGGAGATATTGTAGGCTCACGCTTCGAATTCGGAGCAGCTCCACAGCAAGGGTTTGAGCTTTTTACACCCGATTGTTCTTACACAGATGATACGATTTGCACCATCGCTATTGCCGATGCAGTGCTGAATGAACGTGACTATCAGGAAAGTCTGCTCGACTGGTGTCGGCGTTATCCAGACCCGATGGGCGGATATGGTAGGCGATTCTACCAATGGATTAACGCTGACAATCCCCAGCCTACGGATTCATTTGGCAATGGTTCTGCGATGCGTGTCAGCCCTATTGGGTGGCTATTCGACGAGTGGGAGGATGTAATTGAGGAAGCTAAGAAGAGTGCTATCGTAAGTCATAACCACCCCGAAGGCATTAAAGGTGCACAATGTATTGCTGAAGCTATCTGTTGGCTACGCTTGATGCGCTTTTCTAAGTCGGATGTCGAGCGCAAAGTTGAGAAGTTCTTTGGCTACGAGTTACCACCTATGCGGGACATTAAGAAGATTGGTTCTGAAGGACACTTTGATAGAACCTGTCAGGAAACTGTACCGATGGCACTGCGTTGTTTCATGGATGCCAATAGTCTCGAGGAGACCATCCGCCTCGCTGTACTATGTGATGGCGATACCGACACGAAGGCGTGCATCGCTGGTTCGGTTGCCGAAGCCTATTATCCTGTGCCAGAATGGATAATCGAAAAGGCAATCAGCTACTTGCCTGATGATATGCTCATTATTCTCGAACAGTTTTATGAGCGTATACAAGATAGCTGTGGGACTAAAAAAAGATAGCTTTAAGCCTTTTAGAATTATGCTTTATCAAGTCTAACAATGCTGTTTTTGAAGACTTTAAAACAGCATTGTTGCAAGTTATTTTCATGAACAAAAAGATTTATTTACGTGAAAAGAAATATTTACTTTCACGAAGAAAAATATTTATTCTCATGAAAATAATTCATCATTGATGGTCTTTCATAAACATCCCTAACTGCTTTCGATACAGAATACCAGTATCCTCGCCTATTTTAAGGATAGCTTTTATAGCCTTTGCATTGAAGTCAGTGACACCATAAGAACCTAAATCGGGATTAATATAGAGGTCGGCTTTCGTGCGATTGACATTATATTTCTTTATATCAGGACGTTCTGCCAACCAATCTAAGATACCTCCCAGTCCTTTCAGAAAGCCGAAAGGCGAACGATAGTCATCATGTTTGCGCTGTTGAAGGTCGACGGCAATAACGATATCTGCCCCCATCTTTCGTACAACATCTACTGGAAGATTATTGCCCATACCACCATCCACCAGCATCAGCGTGTCTATCTGCACAGGTTTGAACGCACCGGGAATAGCCATACTGGCACGCATATTACGCGCCATGGAACCAGTATCAAGGACTATTTCTTGTTGACGACGGATGTCAAAGGCTATACACGAGAAGGGAATAGCCTTCTCAACGGTACCACGTTGTACGGGAGAATGACTGACGAGTGAGTCAAGGAAATTATAGACATGGTCACCATGCAACATCCAGAACCCTGTATTTTTATCAGCATCAGCCTTTTTACGCACAGGAAAGCCGAAGAGATAGATTACACCATCTTCCTCTTTATAGACCTTTCCAACCAATGTTGTGTCTCTATCTGCCAAAAGTGCCAGCCAATTCTGCGAGCGGAAGAGTTTTTCGAGGTCATCTGCACGATAGCCCTGCGCGTATAATCCGCCAATAATCGCTCCTATACTTGTTCCAGCAATATAGTCAACAGGAATCTTTTCTCGCTCCAACTCCTTTTAGTATTCCTATGGCTGCAGCACCTTTCGCACCACCGCCACCAAGTACAAGTCCCACCTTTGGGCGGGTCTTCCCACCTTCGTTCTGTTGCTGTGCCATCACAGATAAACCACAGCATATCAGCATCAGAAATACAAGTAAGTATTTTTTCATAGCGACAAAAGTAATGTTTTTCTAAGAGAAAAGCGTGTTTTTTCCTTTTATTGTTGCTTTTCATTTCTCCAACAAGCCTCAACCCTTCTCAAAAGTAAGCAACTTGTCCACTCGTCAACTTGTCTACTTGTCAACTCCAGAAACTTGTCTACTCGTCAACTTTTCCTTACCTTTGCACCATGAAGTTCCATCCTATCCTATCAGAACAGCCCCTACCCGCTCGGTTTAATAATCCTTTCGATTACGAACCGGACGCTCTTTGCCGTGCAGCAGTCAACCAGTTGCAGGCAGATCTCCCTATTGAACCAATCGAAGGAAAGATGTATGGCGTTCTGATTGTTGAGCGAAACGGAGAGATTGGTTATCTGCAAGCCTACTCAGGACAGATAGCTGATGAGGGAGAAGACTTTGTTCCAGCTGTTTTCGACTATCTCCAGCCAGATGGTTACTTCAAGACTCATGAGGCAGAGATTACCCAATTGAATCAAAAGATAGCCCAACTAAAAGCCTCAACAGCCTATCAACAGGTACAGGATAACCTAAAAAAGATTCAGCAAGAGGCTGAAAAGGCTATCGAAGAAGCACGGAAAGTGATGCAAGGTGCCAAGTTCTTACGTGACAAACGACGTAAGGAGGCTTTTATTTCAGAGGCAGAACGCAACGAGATGACACGCCAGAGCCAGTTTCTTAAAGCTGAATTGCAACGTAAGAAAAAGGCTTATGCCGAGCAGATTACCGCTGCACAGACAGTTATGAACAGATATCAAGAACAGATAACAGCTTGGAAACGAGAGCGAAAAATGAAGTCTGACCGTCTTCAACGTTGGCTTTTCTCTCAGTTCTCACTACTCAATGCACACGGAGAACGTAAGAACTTACTCGATATCTTCCGTGATTACTATCTGCAGAACAGTCCTGCACGTACGAAGGCTGCCCATATAACAAGTTTGAATACTGCTGAACGTGCTGCCAAGGAAAGTCTCGCAGCTTCGCTACTTCCACCTTCTGGCGCAGGTGAATGCTGTGAACCAAAGCTCTTACAATATGCTTTTCTTCATGGTTATAAGCCTATTAGCATGGCTATGTTTTGGTGGGGACCATCGCCAAAGACCGAGATAAGACAGCATGGAAACTACTATCCTGCTTGCAATGGAAAGTGTAAACCTATCTTGGAGTGGATGTTGGAAGGGATAGACGTTGACCATAAGGATTGCAAGAGGACAGATAATAAAACCGAATTAGCTCTTTCTGAAAGACTACAAATACTCTATGAAGACGATTATCTTGCAGTAGTTGTCAAACCATCGGGCTTACTTTCTGTTCCAGGAAAAGGCTGTCAACCATCCGTTTATAGTATTCTTTGCGAGCGATGGAAGGGTAAGAGCGATGCGTTGATGGTACATCGCTTAGACATGGCAACAAGTGGTTTACTCGTAGTTGCGCGTACTTCTGAGGTCCATAAGGCTTTGCAAGCACAGTTTATTAGGCGAACAGTAAAGAAGAAGTATGTTGCTCTGCTTCCTCTCTCTATCCTCGAAAAGCAGTTACCAACAGAGGGACGGATAGAACTTCCACTCTCTCCCGACCCAGACGACCGTCCTCGGCAGCGTGTTGATAGAACTAATGGGAAGCCAGCTATCACCGAGTATCGCCTTATCGGTAAGACAACATACGGAATAGAAACATTGAAAGCAGTGAAGATTGAACTCTATCCGCTGACAGGTCGTACCCACCAGCTGCGCGTTCATTGTGCTCATCCAGACGGATTGGGTACTCCTATCATTGGTGATAACCTCTACGGACAACGAGCTGAACGCCTTTGGTTACACGCAGCTCACCTTGAGTTCACCCATCCCATAACCCAAGAGCGGATGAGTTTTGATACTCCTTTATAGGTATCGAAGCTATCTACTCTTCGTTTTCCAGTTCTTCCGTATTGCTTTTGCGGAAGAAGCGAAAGTTACTCATTCAATAAAAACATAGCTAATACAGTCAACTATCTGTCCTTTTATCATCCTCTGACATTAAAAATCATTTCTTTTTAGACTTCGAAAATCTGCAGATAAGGGTTTAAAAAATCATTACATAATTTCAAATAAGACATCAATAAATAACGGCAAAACCACATACAAAAAGTAGGTCTGTAATCAACAGCAAATCAATTAGTTATAAAATAGCAAAGTAAAAGGTGCTTAATTGGACTTCAAAAGGGCGTTAGTAAGGGGCTTAAAGGGCATCTTTTGCAAGTCAATTGGGCATCTTTTAGAAGCCAAAAGAGCGTGTATTCAAAATTATGATGTGAAAAATTATGACAGAATAACAAGTTATTAGCCTAATTAGCCCAATTAGACCAAATAGCCTAATTAGGCTAATAAGAATAAATTGTTTGTAGAAGGCAGATAAACATCGCACCTAATTACGTTTATCATGTAGTTTATCTGCCGTTCTAAAACCATCTAATTGGGGGGTAATTATACCGGTGTTGGGTGATGGTTGTTGGGTGTTGAGCCTTTATAAAACAATCTTATTAGAGGAAATCATACCATATATGTAGATTAATCTCATACTATTAACAATTTGGGTTTAATGGAAGATCCTCGTTTTCCTCTATTCTTTCAACCCTTGGAATACTATTTCCTACCTTTTTAGCATGTGACTTTAATGTGAGTGGTACGTTCTCTATCAAGACATTACTCGTATTCAGACCTAAAGAACGTGTCATACTCAATTTCAAATGGTCAATCCATTCATAGGCATCCATGATAAGTCGTTCCTTAAAAGAGAAAGAAGTGAAGGTTGAATAAATCCTATTAATAAGCACAAATACGAAGTTTCCCATCACATTATGCTTAGCTAATGATGGATAAGATGACGCCAGAGAGAACTCATTCTTAGCCACCATATCTTCGATTATCTGCCTAAAATAACGATTGACAAGTGGGTGGATGCGGAATCCTAACCGTAGATTGATACGGTAAAGAGTATCGGGAACAAGCGTGGTAACGTCATATTCCAGCGTTGAAGGACTGTCTTGATAGTCTATATGCAGCAAGAAATAATGGTCAGCACGCATTGGATGCTTGTTAATGATTGAATAGAGAATCTTCTGTTCGATGTCGTATTTACCCCCAAGTTTGGTGAGATAGACAATATTTGTCGCATACTTAGGGATTGAATCATCGTTCTTAATATCGGAGATAATACTGAACGATTCACGAACATCACGTATCTGTATCTGCGAATTACGAATGGTTGTGGCATTATACCACACATACATGATTGCTATCATTACACTGGCAAGAAGCATGGTTACCCAACCTCCATTCATAAACTTTGCCATGTTTGCGACGAAGAAGATACTCTCCAAACCGACAAAGACGATAAGGAACAGAAGTGTTAGCCAACGATTTACTCGACGAATAGTAAGATAAGCACTCAAGAGGAAGGTTGTCATGAGCATTGTTATCGTGATTGACAAGCCGTAAGCAGCCTCCATTCGTTCCGAACTCTGGAAGAAAAGTATCACAATCACACATAAGACGAAGAGCGACATATTGACAAATGGAATGTAAAGTTGTCCCTTAACATCGGTCGGATACTTAATCTTCTGACGTGGCCAAAACTTCAAGTTCATTGCTTCACTGAAGATAGTAAACGACCCACTAATCAATGCTTGACTCGCAATGATGGCTGCTATCGTTGCCATGACAATACCGAAAAAGAGCATACCGTGGGGCATAATGGCATAAAAAGGGTTCAACCCAGAAGTAAGACTATTGACATGTGCAATTATCCAAGCCCCTTGACCAAGATAGTTGAGGATTAACATGACCTTGACAAAGGCCCAACTCGTACGGATGTTATTAATTCCACAATGCCCTAAGTCGGAGTATAAGGCTTCAGCACCTGTCGTACAGAGGAACACTGCACCCAAAATTAAAAACCACTCTGGGTTACTCGTCAGCAAGCGGATGGCATGTAATGGATTGAAAGCTTGCAGAATAGGAATATAATCACCGATATGCATAGCTCCTAACACTCCCAACATTGAAAACCATAAGAGCATTAATGGACCAAACAACTTACCAATCATATTCGTTCCGAATTGCTGAATGAAGAACAAAACAGTAACAATACAAGGGCAATAGGTACAACTGGGGTCTGTGGTTCATAGACCTTCAATCCCTCTATAGCAGAGAGAACCGTAATAGAAGGCGTTATTACACCATCAGCTATCAGCGTACTGGCACCAATAATCGCTAAAAAATAAAACCATTTACGACTATGTCGACGTATTAAAGCATACAAAGCGAGTATTCCACCCTCTCCTTTATTATCCGCACGGAGGGCAATTAAGACATACTTAACAGTCGTTTGAAGGGTTAATGTCCATATAATACACGACACTGCACCGATGATATATTCAGCATTAACAGGGTTTCCAGCCCTAACAATAGCCTTCATCACATACAAAGGAGATGTACCTATATCTCCGAAAACAATACCTAAGGTTACAATAACGCCCATTAAACTTAGTTTATGGCGTGCAGAAATACTACAATTGTTATCCGGTGTCATTTTTATTATATCTTAAAACGGATGCAAAGGTAAACAAAATCATGATAACTACATAACCCTCTTAAGGCTTTTATCTATATTTCTTTTGTCATTTCTCTTATTTACTGTAACTTTGCAGTAGATAATAAATAATCAAACAGATATGGAAGAAAAGAAATTTAAGCGCACCACTGTTACCGCAGCATTGCCTTATGCGAATGGAGGTGTACATATAGGACACCTTGCTGGTGTATATGTTCCTGCCGATATCTACGTGCGTTATCTCCGATTGAAGAAGCGTGAAGTTGCTTTCATTGGTGGTAGTGACGAGCATGGTGTGCCTATCACCATCCGTGCTAAGAAGGAAGGTATCACCCCACAGGACGTATGTGACCGTTATCATAAGTTGATAAAGGACTCTTTTGAAGAGTTTGGTATCTCCTTCGACATCTATAGTCGCACAACAAGTGAGACTCACCACAAGTTTGCTTCAGACTTCTTCCGTAAGCTATATGATGATGGTAAGCTCGTCGAGAAGGAGAGTGAGCAGTACTATGATGAAGAAGCTCACCAGTTCCTTGCCGACCGTTATATCATGGGTGAGTGTCCTCACTGTGGCAATCCAAATGCTTATGGCGACCAATGTGAGAAGTGTGGTAGTGACCTTAGCCCTATGGAGCTGAAGAATCCTCACTCAACTATCTCTGGTTCACAGCCTGTCATCAAGAGTACTAAGAACTGGTACCTGCCTTTGAATGACTATCAAGAGTGGCTGAAGCAGTGGATTTTGGAGGATCATAAGGAGTGGCGACCAAACGTTTATGGTCAGTGTAAGAGCTGGTTAGACATGGATCTCCAGCCACGTGCTATGACCCGCGACCTTGATTGGGGTATTCCTGTACCAGTAGAGGGAGCCGAAGGCAAGGTTCTTTACGTATGGTTCGATGCACCTATCGGCTATATTTCAAACACAAAGGAGCTTGCGAAAAGGATCCAGAGCACTTCGGCAACTGGCAGAAGTGGTGGCAAGACCCAGAGACACGTATTGTTCACTTCATTGGAAAGGACAACATCGTGTTCCACTGTCTTATCTTCCCAACCATGTTGAAGGCGCATGGCGACTATATTTTGCCTGATAACGTACCATCAAACGAGTTCCTTAACCTTGAAGATGATAAGATTTCTACAAGTAAGAACTGGGCGGTATGGCTCCACGAGTACCTCCGCGACTTTGAAGGAAAGCAGGATGTACTACGCTATGTGCTGACTGCTAACGCACCAGAAACCAAAGATAACAACTTCACTTGGAAAGACTTTCAAGAGCGTAACAACTCTGAACTCGTTGCTGTATATGGTAACTTCGTGAACCGTGCACTGCAATTGACCAAGAAGTATTGGAATGGTGTGGTTCCTGCTTGTGGTGAATTGGAAGAGATTGACCGCCAAACTATCCAAGAGTTCAAGGATGTTAAGGCAAAGGTAGAGGCTTATCTCGATATCTTTAAGTTCCGTGAGGCACAGAAAGAGGCTATGAATCTCGCCCGCATCGGTAATAAATACATAGCAGAGACAGAGCCTTGGAAGCTTTGGAAGACCGACCCTAAGCGCGTGGAGACCATTCTCTATATCTCGCTTCAGCTCGTTGCCAACCTCAGTATTGCCTTCGAACCATTCTTGCCGTTCAGCAGTAAGAAACTTCGTGAGATGATTAACATGACGGAGTATGACTGGAGTGAACTTGGTTCTACCGACCTTCTCCCAGCTGGTAAGCAGTTGGCAGAGCCTGAGTTGCTCTTCGAAAAGATTGAGGATGAGGCTATCGAGGCTCAGTTACGTAAGTTAGAAGAAACTAAGAAGGCTAACGAAGCCGCTTCCTACAAGGCTGAACCAATCAAGAAGGACATTCCTTTCGAAGACTTCGAGAAACTCGATATCCGTGTTGGACATATCATCAAGTGCGAGAAGGTGAAGAAGAGTAAGAAACTCTTGCAGTTCACTATCGACGATGGTTCGGGTGTTGAGCGCACTATCCTTAGTGGTATTGCTGCCTACTATGAGCCTGAGCAGCTCACTGGTAAGGACGTTCTCTTCGTTGCTAACTTTGCTCCTCGCAAGATGATGGGAATCGAGAGCCAAGGAATGATTCTCTCTGCCGTTAACTTCGATGGTTCCCTCTCCGTAACAACAACAATGGGTGAGGTGAAACCGGGTAGTCAAGTAGGATAAGATAAGCCCAAGTGGCTTTTTCAAATAACCTTAAAAGGCAATTATAATGTGTGCATCTCCACACTTTATAATTGCCTTTTTTCATTGTGCAGGTTTTGTAAAAGTAAGTCCACTAACCAATATATGACATGCATACATATTGTAGTTAAACTATTTTCTGACAACAAGTTGCTTCCATACTGAGGACCTTCTGAAAGCTTTTTAGTGCTTAACACCATTGGTGTTTACCATCAGCACCACATGTGCGAAGCATCAGCACCACACGTGCGGAGTACCAACACATCTACTAAAGTGAACTAAAAACGAGTAAAATGAATGGTATATTGAGCCAATTCTTGTGCTTTATACGTTTTAAAAACAAGCGCTCGAGGCTTATACGCAAGCATTGAAATTCTTTAAACAATACCCTCTTATAATTCTCATTATGATTTAATATCTAAAAGAATAATACTGAATACTTGTTTTTTTAACCTCAAATTCTTATTTTTTTGTAATAGAAAAAAATATAACCATTAGCAGCGTATAAATAAATGAACAACGAAATACAATTCCTACTATACAATAGTCCTGAGGGTGGCGAAAACGTACAAGTGCTTGTCAAGGATGAAACTATATGGATGACACAAAAAGCTGTATCACAGCTTTTTGATTGTACTGTAGATAATGTAGGGCTACACCTGAGAAATATTTTCAAAGAAGGAGAATTGAACGAAGAATCAACTACCGAGAAATTCTCGGTAGTTCAAAAAGAAGGAAAACGTAACGTAAATAGAGAGTTGACATTCTATAATCTCGATGCAATCATCTCTGTTGGTTATCGTGTAAATTCTATCAAGGCAACTAATTTCCGCAAATGGGCAACTGGTATATTAAAAGAATATATCCATAAAGGGTTTATATTAGATGATGAACGCCTCAAACAAGGAAAGGATGTTTTCGGAAAAGACTACTTCAAAGAACTTTTAGAACGAATTCGCTCTATCCGCGCAAGCGAACGACGTATTTGGCAACAGATAACAGATATCTATGCAGAATGTAGCACAGATTATGACAAACAAGCGCCAACAACTCGAGAGTTTTACTCCATGATACAAAATCGTTTCCACTATGCAATCACTGGACAGACTGCAGCTGAGATTATCTACACGAAAGCTGATCACAACCAAGAACACATGGGACTAACAACTTGGAAAAATTCTCCAAATGGTCGGATATTGAAATCAGATGTTACAATAGCCAAAAACTACTTATCTGAGATTCAAATAAGACAATTAGAGAGAGCTGTCACAGGATTCTTTGATTATGTTGAGGATTTAGTTGAACGAGAGAATACATTCACGATGTCTGATTTCGCTAAGAGTGTTGATGCTTTTCTTACTTTCCGTCAATATAAAATCTTGCCTGACAAAGGTCATATTTCAGCATTACAAGCTAAAGAAAAGGCTGAGAATGAATATGATATATTCAATAAGACACAAAAAATAGACTCTGATTTTGACAGGGAAATAAGAGGTCTTACCAACAAATAGAAACATGTACACCATACCAACAAGTATTCCCTTGAACATTCTTTCTGTGAAAATAATTCGGAAAGCATGGTTCTTACTTGTTTATATCAGTACTTTTAATTACTTTTGCAGGCATAGGAAAGGATAGAATTGATAGTTAATTATAAAACAAAAGAGAGTTAGTAATATGAGAAATAAGGCTTTCAACTTTTTATTATTCACGCTGTTTGCTGTTAATTGCATGGCTTTCAACCTTTCTGCCGATACCACAAAGACAAGTAAAAAGGCAGATAATCCACTGATAGAGGACGGATATGATCTCGATGCTGATACGGTTATGGAATATTATGGGAAGCCTATTCAGCACCTGACAAGCTTTACGAATAACACCATAACGCTTAGTTGTCCTACACCAAACCGCTGGAAGGGCTTTTATACATGGAAAGGGTTTAAGATATCTAACTTCTATGTGAAGACGAGTGAAGCATCTTTCAAGGGGATGAATGCCGCTATTTTGTCTCCAATAACGATGACGACAAGCATAGACAGCATCACAGATTCGATCTTTACCGACCGTCTTCTTATCATTGAATACAAGGGAAAAAGATGGGTTTATAGCAATGTTATCCGTAACACGGAGGCGGATACAATGCTAAGTTTTGAGGAGATTAGAACAGGAAAAGAGGGTATAGAACTGAGTTATGAGGCTGGACAAGGATACAAATATTACTATCAACTCCTTATCAATATGTGTGGTGAACAACCCTGCCTGACGAACATCTACGTTGAAGAACACAATTCTACTGCAAAGTATCAAGCCACACATCAATTCGATTTTACGGCGTTTGACGACGAAGACGACTTCTCTCTTTATCGTTACCGACGCCATTTCCCAATGCTCTTACGGATGGGAAACTATGAAGCCTTTGGTGAGTAACGCCCTACACTCATCCCTTTATCAGTCATACTCACATCACCTTTCAACAATTAAAACCGCCAATGCAATTGAATACAAGTCCACTTAACGTTGAAGGCGAACCTAAAAACGAGTAGAAGGAATGGTATTTTGAGCCAATTCTTACGCTCTATATGTTTTAAAGGCAAGCGCTCGATAACTCTACACAGACCTTAAAAGCTACATGTTCAACTCGTTTTATTTACCAAAAGCGATATAAGGGACCTTCTCAAAAACTAAGAACAAAACGACAACATACAAACTCTTTTATTCATAATCCATTCGTTTCAGATAGCAATTAATACTTGAGTTCGTCGAAGTCTTCTATTTCCGAGAGTTTCATTAATGGCTTTTTCTTCAACTTAACAACAGTCCTCTTGAACACTTCATCTATTTCAGAGTCATCATCAGAATCAGCATTAAAGTTGTAAGCATTAATATTCTCATCATCATATTCGATGCCTGTAAGAAAGTTAATGCTCGTTTTAAATAAGACTACTGGTCCACGATCATGAGACGCTTCATAGCCTATAAGCATAAAATCTGAGTTCTGATAACGGAAACAATACTCCCAATAACCATATCTGCCATGGTAATAATGTAAATACAGTTTACTATCCTTTATGATTACACCCAACTCTGGAGAAAAATAAACACCCCCATCTTCATTCTCTGATGAGAAGCAATTGTAATTCTTCGACGCAAGTTTATAACCATCTTTCTCAGTAAACAGTATGATAATACCCCTACGATTTCGGTCTATCAATCTACCTTCATAATCTCTTTCAAAACCATCCTTGCGTGTTGCCTTGATGATTAACACACAGTCTTCAAGCCCATCTTTGTTCAAGTCACCCGAAATCTTCTCAAATAGTTTATAACCTTTGGGAATGAAATCAGTTATTCGCTGCCGATCAGCAACATCATACTGATGCATATCTCCTTGTTTTTCCACCTTTGATATACGCTTCATTGACTGGCTTACTGCGGATTGAGGGTCAGCAGTATCGGCTTTTGACCGCACCTTATCACGGCAACCAGTCAACGCCATTGCCATACAGAGCAAACAAAGAATTATCTTACTGACTTGTTTCATGTCGTATATAGTATTGCTTTCATCTGCAAATATAGATAAAAAAAGGATAACAAGCGACAGAAAACAGCTTTTTATTATCACCAAACTTTATGTGTTTACTAATCAAAAAGAGGGTAGCGCAATAGCGTAACAAGCTTCTCCTACGAATTATTTTTCATGACAAGAAGAATTTATTTTTCATGAAGATAAATATTTATTTTTCACGACAAAAAAATATTTATTTTTCATGTAAATAATTCGACAAACATAGTTCTTACTTGTTTATATCGGTACTTTTTAATTACTTTTTGCAAATCATAGAAACGAATAGAATCGATAGTTAATTATAAAAACAAAAGAGGGTTAGTAATATGAGAAATAAGGTTTTCTACTTTTTATTATTTACGCTGTTTGCTGTTAATTGCATGGCTTTCAACATTTCTGCCGATACCACAAAGACAAGTAAAAAGGCTGATAATCCACTGATAGAGGACGGATATGATCTCGATGCTGATACGGTTATGGAATATTATGGGAAGCCAATTCAACACCTGACAAGCTTTACGAATAACACCATAACACTTAGTTGTCCTACACCAAACCGCTGGAAGGGCTTTTATACATGGAAAGGCTTTAAGATATCTAACTTCTATGTGAAGACGAGTGAAGCATCTTTCAAGGGGATGAATGCCGCTATTTTGTCTCCAATAACGATGACGACAAGCATAGACAGCATCACAGATTCGATCTTTACCGACCGTCTTCTTGCCATTGAATACAAGGGAAAAAGATGGGTTTATAGCAATGTTATCCGTAACACGGAGGCGGAGACAATGCTAAGTTTTGAGGAGATTAGGACAGGAAAAGTGGGTATAGAACTGAGTTATGTGGGTGGACAAGGATACAAATATTTCTACCAACTCCTTATCAATATGTGTGGTGGACAACCCTGTTTGACGAACATCTACGTTGAAGAACACAATTCTACTGCAAAGTATCAAGCCACACATCAATTCGATTTTACGCCGTTTGACGACGAAGGTGACTTCTCTCTTTATCGCTACCGACGCCATTTTCCAATGCTCTTACGGATGGGAAACTATGAAGCGTTTGGTGAATAACACCCTGCACTATCGTCCCCATAAATCGTAACTACATCAAGTATCAGCACCTAAAACCGCCAACGCAATTGAATATCAAGTCCACTTAGCGTTGAGGAGTTGACTTGCTGAAGTCCTGAGGATATATGGTCACGGTCGAAATAATGCGTGGTAGCACTGCGAAGAATAATCATAAGACGGCTCGATAGGTCTGCCCGGGCAAACAGACTATAGTGCATACCCTTACCAAAGAAGGCAGGAAAGCTAAAAGAATAGAGTGGACCACGCTCGTAAACATAGATACGTGAAGCGAAATCTGTCGTTTGGAAATAACCAATCATACCATTCAGCGTGAGCCACGAAAGCGGCTTCCAAGCCCCTGACTCACTCACCATATAACCGAAACTACGCTTAAGATAATTGCTTGCAACGACATCCAACTGGCTTTTACAGCTCCAAGACTCTGCCGAATAAGCCAAAGAAAGGCGACCACGTTGCGTTACTTCGTTAATAAGAGTGGCCTTATCTCGATTGTCTTTCTCACGTATTCGAAAGCGATAGCGAGCCAAGAGCAACCAACGTTGACGGCTATAGGTAAGCATCAGTAGGTTATCCCATGCCTTACTAACTGTATGTGCGCCAAAACGAGGGTGTGAGAAATAAGCGAAATCAGTATAAGCCATGAGCGACAAACCCCGTTTTACATTCCAATTAGCACCAATGAGTAATCCACTTTCATTCTGAACCGTCCCATTATCACCAAAACTACGTGCGAAGAGTGCTGTGTATTGATAGCCATAATAACGCTGAACGGCAAGTAAAGAGAGCTTAGAAGTAGGCAGATAGGAAAGGTTATTCACCATAGCAATGCTTCCTTTGCTATCCATTGCCGTCTCACCTGCCAACGACCAACGCGGATGTTGATAGCTATAGTCTGCACTTACGTTCCAAAAGTTAGTCCCTGAGGGAGCATAATGATGGTAATATAAGGACGTATTGGGCGTTAACTCCTTGTTGAGACAAGAATAAATACCCGACAGTCCCACACGAAAAGCACCCGATGACCAGCCGAGATGGGTTCCTGCAGTAAACTGTGTGGCAGCATCTTTACTGTTTATCTCACGCACAGTACGGTGATAACCAGTCTTGAGAATTGTCTTAATGGTTCCACTATCCGTAAGTGTAGCATCTATACTGCGGTAAGAAAGAAAGGTGGTTAGGTCCAGATGCTTTGCAATTTCTACCGTTGCAGCCGCTCCCTGTAGATAGTTAGCAGCCGAACGAGAGGAATGTGCGCGAATACCTGTTGCTTGTCTACCTAACGTTGAGAGCATGGCAAGCTTCCCAAAGCCAAAGGAATTGTTGATAATGAGTCCTTGTCCGAAGTTCACTTTATACCGTCCTACAGCCAAACTCTTCACCCGTCCCATCTTTCTTAATAGCAAGTAAAAACTGTAATGGTCATAACCAAGACGATTACCATACGCAAAGAAGGGTTCACCAGCATCTTGTGCGCCTACCAATCCTGCCTGAACATAATCACCATAACGGAAGGTATAACGGAAAGAATGGGCATAAGGATAGCCAAGATAGCCTTTATGGTCGCCTTCACGCTGATAAAAAGGAATATGACTGGTCAATAAGATGGTGTGCTTTCCCCCTTTTATAATTGATTTAAGTGTGGGAAACTGGGGCTGTTCTTCTACTGGAGAGACATAAACAAAATAAGGAAGAAGCTGGCGACGGAGAGCATCTAAGGATTCAATCATTGCCAACTCGCCCAATGACTGCATACCATGATATTGATAAACATAGGCTTGTATGTCCTCAATCTGTTCTGCTGTAAGAAACGGGATACGTGCAAGTTCTTCCCTACTTGCCGTATTGAGGTTGAGTGGATGTTCTGAAAGGTCGGCTAATAGTTCAAAGGTTTCCTCCTTTGCATCCACGTTTTCTTCGTTACTTGCATAGAGTTCTTCAAACAATTCTTCCCAATCATAGGTCTGTTGTGCTGTAGAAGTGAGGCTAAAAAGCCCTAAAAGGCAGGTCAATAGTAGATTTCTCATTTAGTTAGACTTTCAAAGTATTAAGACAACAAATATAGTCTTTGTTACTGAGAAAAGCAAACAAAATGACGAGAAAAGTATAAAGAAAAGGTCTTCCGTTAAATACGTAGCTTGTTAATAGAATGAGATTCATCCACATACATGGTATGATTACTCCCAATTAGGTGGTTTTAGAATGGGGGAAAAACTATATGGTAAATGTAATTAGATGCGATCTTTACCTGCCTTATACAAACAACTTATTCCTATTAGCCTAATTAGGCTATTTGGTCCAATTGGACTAATTAGGCTAATAACTTATTATTCTATCATAATTTTTCACATCATAATTTTGAATACATGCTCTTTTGGCTTCTTAAAGACGCCCTTTTAGCTTGCAAAAGGTGCCCTTTAAGACCCTTACTAACGCCCTTTTGAAGTCCAATTAAGCACCTTTTACTTTACTACTTTATAACTAATTGACTTACTGTTAGTTGCAAACTTACCTTTTATTTGTGTTTTTTTATTCTTATTTATAGATGTTTTATTTGAAAATATGTAATGATTTTTCATAGCCTTATCAGCAGATTTTCGAAGACTCAAAATAAATGTTTTTCAATATCAGACTTTGAGTTAAAACAATACGAAAAAGCATCCACATATTTAATAAAAGAACCAAAGAAAAGCCCTCTCATCCTTCTCTTAGACCACGATTTATGGTAAAAGAGAAGCGATGAGAGGGTTACGACTTATGCTAATAAGCGCAAGAGCGATAAGAGCAACGGCTGTTTTACTGGATTCTCACACTCTTTCCATCCTTATAACAAGCGATAGTGCGGCTGCCGTTAGTATAGATATCCTCGCTACCAGGCATATCCAAGGTGAAGCCTGCAGCCTTTACCTGCGCCACAAGGTTGTCATATGCAGGCTGATTGAACACTGCAATGATGATTGCTCCGTCCTTAAATGCTACGTAACTTGACACACCTTTGCGCATTGGCTTTGGATAATCCTCATACTTATCAGCGGTAAGAAGCTTTGCAAGCGCACAATTCTTATAGTACATCTTAGAGAACTTATCGAGTCGATAAACCTCATAATTTGTCTTCAATTTATAACCATACTTCTTCGTAATAGCCTCTACCTTGTCTGGATTCTGATACATATCCAAAGCGTCTGCAATACTGATTACCTCCTTCAAAGGCTCAACTGCGACAACAGGTTCTTGAGCAACAGGAGCCACGACTGGTGCTGTAGCCTTCTGTTGTGCACCACAACTATTCAAGATCAATGCAAGTACAAGGACGATAGGAGCTATCCATACATTCTTTTTCATAAGTTCTTTCTTTTTATTTTAATGTTTTATTTATTACGTATTGGGTTGCAAGCGCTATTAAAAGATTGACTAAAACAAAGGCTATCTATCAATGATTGCACGGATAGAAGCCTTCACTTCCGATGCAGACACTGCTTGTAAGCGACCCCTTTTTACCTCCAACAAGCTATCGGCAAAGCGTACTGCGAGTTCTAAGTCATGCGTTGATAAGAGGATAAGTTTATCCCTTTCATGTGCCATTCGCTGTAAAGACTGAAAGGTTTCAGCCTTAGAAGGGAAGTCGAGGAAGGCTGTTGGCTCATCAAGTAAGATGACTGGTGTCTCTTGAGCCAGTGCTTTCGCAATCATCACCTTCTGCCTTTCGCCATCAGAAAGGGTCTGAATCATTCTCCCTCTGAGCTTTTCAATCCCCATCGTAGCGATTGCATCATCAACAACCTTACGGTCTTCCGCACGCAATCGACCAAAGAAACCTGTATAAGGCGACCTTCCCAAGCCTATTATCTCCTCTATCGTGAGGTTCTGCACATCTGGTTTGTGTCAAAACAATACTCACCTGCCGTGCAAGTTCTCGCTGAGAGAAAGACTCGATATCACGATTATCCAACAAAAGGCTACCTTTCAACTTCGGAAGAAAGCCTGTTAGGGTCTTTAAAAGGGTTGATTTACCAATTCCATTCTCTCCTATCAAGCATGCTAACTGCCCACTCCGTAACTCTAAGTTGATGTCAGAGATAACAGGATGGGACAGCGTATAGCCTACTGATAACTGAGATAAGCTGATAATCATTGCGACACTAAGGACCTATCAGACGAAGAACATGACTAATATCTGTGCAATAATAACCCTGGCAAACATGCCCAAAGGATAAACCGAAGCATAACTAATGTTGCTCGTTTCACCCTTAACAGTATCGTTGGCATAGCCCAATGCCATTGGATTAGCCATCGAACCGCAAAGGATACCACAGATAGTTCCAAAGTCAAACTTCTTCAATCGCAGGGCTATTAACCCAACAATGATAACCGGAACAACCGTAAGTGCAAAGCCTAAACCTATCCATAGCAAACCTTCTGGGCGCACAACGGTGTCAAGGAAGTCTTTACCAGCATCCAAGCCTAAGCACGCCAGATAGAGTGATAAGCCCAACTTACGAAGCATGAGTGAGGCACTACGCGTCGTATAAGCAATGAAATGCAAACGAGGACCAAAGGCTCCAGCCAATATACCCATGATGATTGGACCACCAGCAATACCCAATCGGATTGGAGACTCCATACCAGGGATGTCGAGAGGGATTGTTCCTAAAGCCAAACCAAGAAGCATTCCGAGGAAGATGACAGCAAGATTAGGTTCGTTAAGCGTCTTAACAGAGTTGCCCAAGAAGGTCTCTGCATGATCAATAGCCTCTGGTTGACCCACCAAGGTAAGGCGGTCACCATAACGAAGGACAAGGTCTTGCGTTGCCAACAGCTTGATATCAGCACGGATAACACGGCTCACATTGACATTATAAGCATCTCGCAAATGAAGCTGACCAAGCTTTTTACCATTTAACACACCGTTTGACAAGATGATAACACGGCTCTCCACCTTTGCATCAAGATGGTTCCAATCCACCTGTTCTTTATTCAAGTCGCGATTAACCTGCTTTCCGAAGAGTATCTCCATGGCTGGAACTTCTTCGCGTTTGGACACTACAAGCAGATTGTCATTAGCTTGTAGGACCGTTGTACTCAGCGGAACGATGACTTCATCACCACGCCAAATACGTGAGATAATAAACTTTCGATGTGTTCCTTGTGCTATCTCAGCGATTGTTTTACCATTAACGGCTGGATTAAGAACAACAAACTGTCCGATATAAGTATGGTCGTCTTCTGCTCCCGAATGTACTACTAAGTCGGAAGGCTTCACAAAGAACTTACGAAGAAATATCATGGCAAAGATAACACCAACAACACCTAATGGATAAGTAACGGCTGTTGCCAATGCTGCCGGACCACCACTATGCCCGCATGTTGCAATGCTTGCTGTGCAGCACCAAGTGCTGGCGTATTCGTTGTAGCACCACAAAGGATACCAACCATGCTTGACATCGGTACATTCATTGCATATGAGAGCACGACAGACATAATGGTACCCAAGAAGATAACGCCTAAACTCCACAGATTAAACAAGGTTCCTTCATGTCGGAAGGAGCCAAAGAAGGTTGGTCCTACACTCAGTCCGAGTGTATAGACGAAGATAACCAATCCGAAAGTCTCACAGTAGTTAAGCATCTGCTCATCTACCTGCAAGCCAAAACTACCCGCAGCGATACCAAAAAAGAATACAAAGGCAATACCAAGTGATATGCCTGCAACTCTAATCTTACCTAAGCCCAATCCCACTGTACAAACCAGCGAGAGGACCACGACTGCCTGTAGGGCAGAAGGAATGGCAAATAGTCCGTTAATCCAGTCCATAATTTATTGTTACAAGACACCAAGATACTTCTCCAAAGGGATTCCCCTGTTTTTGTCTTTGTTGTCTTTATTGAGATCTATCAGTTTATAAACGCCATCAATAGCCTTCTGTGTACTTGGAATCAACTCTTCACCATCTAACAGATGACCAATGAGGATTGCCGAGAAGATATCACCCGTACCTGGGAAATGTACTGGTATCTCGGTATAAGGTAGTGTAAAATACTTATCTGTTGCATGGTTATAACCTACAACAGACGGTGTACCATCAACGAGAATAGAAGTAATCATTGCCGACTTGTACCTATCAGTCGCAAACCATCTAACAATCGTTTAGCTTCTTCAAAACTAACTCCCTTCTCATCATACTTACTTGATGTAAGATAACACGCTTCTGTGTAATTAGGGAAAGTAAGGTCGGCTACGCTAATCATCTCTCGCATAGAGTTGATTGTTGCAGCCGTCACTCCATTATAGAGCTTTCCTTCATCACCCATAATCGGGTCTACAAAGATAGTCGTCCCACGTTCAGCCTGCTCACAACAATAGTCTGCTACCAGTTTTGCCTGTCGCTCTGAAGCGATAAAGCCCGTCGCAATCGCATCAAAGCTAAAGCCAAGTTCCTTCCATACTGGGAATACGCCTTTGATATAGTCGGTCGTCTCAAGGATATTGAACTTACCATAGTCGAGCGTATTGGATACCAACGCTGTAGGGAGGTTATAAACGGGATGTCCCAAGTAGGATAATATAGGAAGCATGGCTGCCGTTGCAACCTTTCCGTATCCTGCTATGTCATTAACGAGGAGTATATGTTTCTTACTCATTATATCTTTCTTAATTGGACTACAAAGGTAGTGCAAACCACATGAACGGCAAAATAAAAACCAATAAATCAGCATAATAAGTCTTGCTTTCCCTTTTCTATCGTCGTGTTGATGCTGCGCACGAGTGGTGCGGACGCCCCGCACACATCGTGCGGATGGTTAACACGCACTGTGCGGAGGGTAAACAGCAATGAGAAGGAGGCTTATATCAGCTATCATTTATGCGCAACAGAGTCATAATTCAGCCCTTTAAGGTATACGAAAACAACCCGCTACCATTGCTGGTAACGGGCTGTTATATATAATAAGGTGTAAAACCTTAGTTCTGACTATCTATTGATTAAGCCTCAACTGGTGCCTCTGCAAGTTCGTGTGAACGCTTCTCAATCTTCTTACCCAATACGAGGTAAGCAACAGGAGATGCGATGAAGATTGAACTCAAAGTACCGATAATAATACCAATAATCATTGCAAATGAGAAGCTACGGATGCTCTCACCACCGAGGATGAAGATAGACACGAGCACGATCAATGTTGATACAGATGTATTGATAGTACGTGAGAGGGTCTGGTTGATAGAATCATTGAAGATCTTTTGGATATCAGCCTTTGCAAGATTATGCTTATGCTTACCCAAGTTCTCACGGATACGGTCGTAAACAACCACGGTATCGTTGATATCATAACCGATTACGGTCAAGATAGCACCGATGAAGGTCTGGTCTATCTCAAGTGAGAAACCAATCCAACCATAGCACAACGAGAAGCAACCGATAACGATTGTGGTATCGAGAACCAAACCAACGATTGAACCAACAGAGAAACCAATGTTACGGAAACGCAAGAGGATATACAAGAAGATGAAGAAGATAGCCAACAATACGCTCATGATAGCATTATAAGTAATGCTCTTAGCGATTGAAGGACCAACCTTTGCACTCTGAATAATAGAGCCACCCTCACGAATATCTGGGTTCTTGAAGTTCTGTACACTTGCCTGACTAACAAAGCCACCCTTCTTCAATGCGTTGTAAAGGATTGTCTCAGCCTTGTCATCCTCAGCAGGATTGTTAGAATCAATATTGTAGTTGGTTGATACACGAACAGTCTTACCATCTGTACCCAACGCAATAACAGTTGTTGTAGCAGGCTTACCTGTATTCTCACCAACAGTATTTACGAAGGCTCCTTGCATCACTTTACGAACGTCCTCTACATGGGTAGGCTTGTTCAATGTGACAACATAGTTGCGACCACCAGTGAAGTCAATACTGCGACTCAAGCCACGAACAGCAAAGCTGACGATACATACCAAGACAGCAACACCCCAAACAGTGAAGGTTGTCTTATACATGCTAAGGAAGTGATAGTTCTTACCCTGCATGAAGTTCTTAGAGAAGCCTGTTGTGAAAGTCTGATTCAACCACTTATCCTTGCTTACACGGTTCTCAAATACAAGACGTGTGAGGAATACTGCAGTGAAGAATGAGATAACGATACCAATAATCCAAGTTGTAGCGAAACCACGGATAGGACCAGTACCAGTCACAAGAAGGATAACACCAGTGATGAGTGATGTCAAGTTAGAGTCGAAGATAGCTGAGAAAGCATTTCCATAACCCTCATTCAAAGCCTGCTTCATACCCTTACCAAGTTTCAACTCCTCCTTAATACGCTCGTAGATAAGCACGTTAGCATCCACAGCTGTACCCAAGGTCAACACGATACCGGCAATACCTGGCATAGTCAACGCCGACTGGAAGGACGCTAAGACACCCAACGTGAAGAAGAGGTTGGCTATCAAAGCGAGGTTAGCCATCATACCTGGAATGAAGTTGTACATGACAATCATGTAAAGCATCAAGAGGACGAAAGCAATAGCAAAAGAGATAAGACCCTGCTCAATTGACTGTGCACCAAGTGTAGGACCTACGACTTCCTCCTGTACAATCTTCGCAGGAGCAGGCATACGACCTGACTTCAATGTGTTAGCCAAGTCCTTAGTATCCTCAATAGTGAAGTTACCAGAGATAGATGACTGACCACCAGCAATCTCACCGGTAACGCGTGGGGCTGAGTAAACAACGCCATCGAGTACGATTGCGATTGCCTTACCTACATTTGCCTTTGTCAAAGCAGCCCACTCACGAGCACCTTCAGAGTTCATTGTCATGCTAACCCTTGGACGACCATGCTCATCAAAATCGTCTTTAGCAGTTGTAACAACGTCACCCTCCAATGGAGCACGACCGTCTGAAGTAGTAATCTTCAAAGCATAAAGACCATATACATTCTTCTTATTGAGTCCGTCTTCTGGCTTAGCGCTCCAAAGAAGCTTCAAGTCACTTGGCAAATCTGCTTAGCAAGTGAACCATAAATCATCTTATTGATAGCAGCTGTATCACGTACGTTTGCATAGCCTACGAGGCTAAGAGCGTCACCAGGGATAGTCTGCAACATAGAGAGCAATGGGTGCATCTTCTTCAATGCTGCCATCTGAGCATCTTCACCCTTTGCAGCATTGCCTTTGTTGAGTGCAAACTTTGGCGTTGCAGCTACCTTTGTCTGTACTTTCTTAGTAGAATCAGTTGCAGCAGTGTCAACCTTTGTCTCACCATTAGCCAAACGCTGGTCGAGCTGAACGAGGTAAGGGGTTATTTCTTGGTTGTTATAAGTCTCCCAGAACTCAAGGTTAGCAGAACCCTGGAGGAGCTTACGCATACGCTCTGGCTCACGAATACCAGGCATTTCAACCATGAGTCGACCTTCCTGACCTTCCAACTTCTGGATATTTGGCTGTACAACACCATACTGGTCGATACGGTTTGTTACGACATTGTATGAGTTATCGATGGCTGAAGCAACCTCTTCACGGAGTGCTTTCTCAACCTCTTCGTCTGTACTCTGTGTGCTAACCTTGCCTTTGAGCTGCTGTGTAGCGAAGATCTCAGCAAGCTTATGACCCGGAGCGTCCTTGTGGAAAGCATCTACAAAGAGAGAGATAAAGTCCTTTGGACTGTGCATCTCTTCCTGCTTTGCTGTTTCCAAAGCCTTCTGATAAGCAGCATCCTGCTTGTGATCTGCCAAGAAATCAACAACATCAGGTACCGAAATCTCGAGTACAACGTTCATACCGCCCTTCAAGTCAAGACCAAGACCGATCTGTGTTTCAAGGCATTTCTGGTAAGAGTAGAGCCCCAAATACTTTACAGAATCCTTATAATCCTGTCGCGCAATAGGGTCTTTAATCGTTGCTGCCTGACCATCATAGAAGCTTGTCGCTACTGAAAATGACAGGTAGAAGATACTTGCGAGCGTCAAGAGAATGGCTACGCAAATTACTAATCCTTTGTTTTGCATTTTATTTGATTGTTTTTAATTATTGTTTCGCTACACTTGATAGACGTGCAAAGATAAGCAAATTTTCACACTTTGGGAAATTTATACCTTATAAATGTGTGTTTTTTAAGGTTTTGGGCGGTATTTAAGCCAACAATAGATGGGATAATGGTCGGAAGTAGTCACACTATTGTCAACCTTTGCCCCATACGACTCGAAATCGTCGGAACAAAAGATATGGTCAATACGGAAGTACATCCCACTTTTATGATAGCTTATTCCGGGTCCGTTTCCACTCTCAACAAAGCAGTCATTCAGTTCTTTTGCAATGGTTCGATGTGTGTAACTTAACGGACTATCATTGAAGTCTCCGCAAAGAATAACAGGCACTTTCTTATCAAGATATTTCTTAACATAACGTGCAACAGTGTCCGCTTGCGGTGCTCTACGTGCCGAAACGTTGCCTAACTTAGTGATTAAGTGGACTGATTGTCTTTTCGCTTCGCCAGTCTTCAGTTCACCTTTTACGAGTGTCTTAAACCCTTCTTTGTCGCCAGAACTCAATCCATTACTCTCGAAATGATTATTCACAACGAGCGTATTAGTCCCTTTAATATCAAGCATATAAGCCACACTCTGATTACTACTTGAGCCATATGGGATAGTATCTTGCCAAAGGACTGGATACTTACTCAGCAATACCATGTAATCAGCACCAGGTGCTTTTTTAATCATCAACTTGAAATATGGGTAGTGTTTCTTCAGTGTTGAGTAGATATGATCTTTGTCATCTAATGCCGCTTGTGCCTCTTGCAAACAGACAATATCTGCCTTACTCTTAACGATATAATCAACAATTGGATTCTTCTTTGCATCTGGCTCGCTCCATGAAGAGAACATAAAGACGTTATACGACAGTACTTTTATAGCGCCATGTGGCTTATCCTCAGGAATATTGAATGGTGAATACGTACGGATAGGACCATAACAAAGTAGGAAACCCTAACAATGGCAAACCAAATAGTACGTAATCGGAGAAAACACCAGACAACAAGGAATACAAAATTAAACACAAGGAGTATCGGAAAGCCCAGTCCTAAATTAGCCAACAAGGGATAATCAACAGGATTAAACCTACCTATATTTCCGACAAACAACATCAACAGAATCACTATGATATTGCCTGCCAACAACATTCTATATGTAAGCTTCTTAAATTTGCTAAACATCTTAATTCAAAACATTCAGGTGGTCCCTACCCCTGTATTTTTTTAAGCTTTACGAATAAAAATAAATAGTTACCAAGTGGTTATATAACAAGCAGATTGACTTGAAGTTTTAACAAAGTTCCTATCCACTCATATTTTTAACAAGTTGCTGATTAAGAACATTTTTTTGTTATAACCAACAACTCATTTCTTTGTCAATCGACCAGCGACTTAACTTTTACTACTATCAAAGAGCTTTTGTTTCTCGTCTTTTGTCAGACTATCGTAACCACTCTTACGAATCTTATCAAGGATGCGATCAACTTCTTCTTGCTGTTGTTTCTTCTGGGCATTATAATCCCAATCACTTCTATTATTAGCATTATTGCTCTGAGAAGTGTTCGACCAAGACTCACCGTTGCCATTCGTTGCATTACGAGTATCACGCCCTCCACGTTGTTCCCATGAATTCTTCATACGATCAAAGAACTGATGTCCCCTGATTCATACCGAAGTCACCATAGCCTGAATACGGATGTTTCTTCCAATAACGGATAAGAATAAAACCAAAAGAGCATACCACCTAAGTGTGCCAAATGCGCCACTCCGTCATTGCTTGTGCCTATCGCAGAGAACAATTCTACAACGATTGAACCCATAACAATCCACTTAGCCTTAATAGGAATAGGGATAGGAATGATGAACATACGCTCTTCTGGGAAGAGCATTCCGAAAGCAAGTAGCACGCCATAGATAGCTCCAGAGGCACCAACAGTGTTCATCATATTCAGATAAACATTCATAGGAAGAATCTGTAGTACCGATTCTCACGGAATCAAAATGAGCCAATCCTCTACGAGATACGTACCATATTGTGCCAACTCCTGACAAAAGTCCAGCTCCAACACCACAGACAATGTAATAAAAAAAGGAACTTCTTTGGACCCCATACATTCTCAACAACCATACCAAACATCCACAGCATAAACATGTTCATTAGGATATGGGTAAACCCACCATGCATGAACATATAAGTGAAGAACTGCCAGATACGGAAGTCAGAAGTTAAAAAGAAATGTAAAGCCAAGAATATCATTCAAATCAATATTCAATCCTCTTACAAACATACGTGGCTATAAAACACCAGAATATTGATAATTAGAAGATTCTTTTGTTACAATAGGTATATTTCGCATTTTACGTAATGTCTTATTCTTTACAATATATCATTTAAACAATGCAAAATTACGAAAAATCTCTCGGTATTAAGCAGAAAATAAGCGAGATAACGACTTTTTTTATAAAAATTCTACACTTTTTCCCATGATTTTTATTTGTTTTATAAAAGGAAACAACTATATTTGCAACATAATCTTGTATATCACTCATAAAAATTAATCAATAAATAAATCAAAAATTATGAACAAAAACAGAATTGATCGAGAAGATTGCAGCTAACGCTGAGATTAGTAAGGCTGCTGCTAAGAAAGCTTTGGATGCTACTACAGAGGCTATTAAGGAAGCACTTGCTGCTGGTGATAAGGTACAGCTCGTAGGTTTTGGTACTTTTCTCTACAACTGAGCGCCCAGCTCACGAGGGTATTAACCCAAGATCAAAGGAGAAGATTAAGATTGCTGCTAAGAAGGTTGCTAAGTTCAAGGCTGGTGCTGAGTTGGCAGACGCAGTAAACAAATAATATGTAAAGATATTACATATATATTAAGGCAAGCCTTTGGCTTGCCTTTTTTTGTTTTTATAGGCTTGCCTTCTTGTTTTATGAAAGTCTAAAGAGCATCTTACCATAGGCTTAAAAAGTCCCTTCCGTTAAATAGCATAGATTGGAAAATAGATAAAGACTCATCTACTCGTCATGGTATGACTATCCCAAAATTTAGATAGCCTTACAAGCGGACATAAACTATAGGATAAAATGCAAATTGAGACTATGTCTATTCATCTTTCCATAAACATCCCATCCCTATACCTTTGAATTTTTGTAAACTATTTTCACACAACTCAAAACCAATACATGCTCTTTTTGGCTTTAAAAGACGCCTAATTGACTTGCAAAAGACGCCCTTTAAGACCCTTACTAACGCCCTCTTTGAAGTCCAATTAGCACCTTTTTCTCACACCATTTTATAACCAACTGATTTCCTGATGGTTACAAACCTGCTTTTTTTACACGTGTTTTTTATCCTTATTTATAGATGTTTTATCCGAATTTATGTAACGATTTTTTTCAAAGCCTATATCTACCTCTTTGAAGAGTTAAAAAGGGAAAAAGGTCTTCCATGTCAGAAACATGATAATTGAATAGAAAGACCTTTTTCCAATAACGAGTTAGATTGTATTTTTCAATAACTTAAGGGTACACCCTCAGCAGCTATCCACTATAAAATACTCGTCTGTTTATTCCCCTCATGCTGTACTTTCTTGTCTATTTCTTTATAGCTTTTACCCTTTGACAACTTCCAACTAAACCTAAGTGTTATCATATTGCCCAAGTCTCTGCTGCGATAAATATACTCTTTATGGAGGTTTTCATTCAGTACTTTACCACGCTGTATAGCGGGATGTTGCTGGAAAGGATGCTGCATAAAGAGCGACAGACTACACGTTTTCCACCTGTAACTAACGCCCAAATAGATTGCTGGACCATTCATCCCTCATGCTCTCCTTCAACAAATTTCCAACCATTATCGGCATATCCCGTGAGTGTCCAGCGTCCAAGATAAGCCTGAATATTACCACCATAGTTGTAACTTGTAAGATGATGACGATACAGACTGCTGATATTAAAAAAAGCGATTGATACCTCCGAAAAGTGTTACAGACAAACGCTCTGGTACAACATCATACTTAAGATAGTTCTGAACAACAAACATCATGATATTACCAATGTTCTGTTGTGAATAAAGAAACTCATCTGTTGCCGTACGTTCATACACACTCATATTGCTCCCAAGGTCACGTCGGTACTCCATATTCATCCCACAGCTCACACGCTTTACCATTATAACTGACATCAATAATATTCTTAATGACTCTTGAAGGTTGCAAATTAGGATTTCCAACCTTCCATTCACGGCTATTTTCTCTGATTCTTGCATCGCTCACCATAGCGTATGAAGACACACGACGATAGGTTTCAAAGGTATAACGTGCATTTAATCCTGTCAAAATATCGTAATTCAACGTGAGTTTTGGACGGAAAGTCCAGTAGTCAAAGCTATAGTTTTCCTGCGAATAGGTCTTATTAGCAACCCCAATACCTGCCGAATAGCCTATTCGTTTCCACCGTCCTTTCACCTCAGAGAATAGATAAAGTTCTCCTCTCCGCATCTTGTTAAGAGCAGATACATCGCCAGTATATTCATTATTCGTAAACGACACCGAGTGTTCCAAACCTGCAGAAAGGGTGAAAGGCTTGAGTTTATTCTCATAAATAGCTTCACTCTCCAGCGACCAAGTTCGCCCATTTACCTCATAGGCATAATCTCCTTCTTCTCCATTATATCCTCGCTTGTCCGTATAAATACTTGAGCCAACGACATTAGCTGTAATACTCTGATGGTTACCAAGCTGATGAAAGAAGTAAAGATCAAGAGTTGGAGAGAAACTCACTTGACACATCAATCGTCCGAAAAGACTTTTCTATCGTTCCATCCCGATACACAAAATCAGCATAATTACCAGGGCGTATTGCCTCCTCCCACTGACAGATTTCGCTTGGAAAACATAGGTAGCCGAGTCTGCAAGACTGTACTTTTATCTCAAACTGATTACCAAAACGACGACTTCTGCCAGCGGTCTGATTGCGTGAAACAAGATAATGACTACCGTTGTTCAAAGGTATAGTCAGCCGATTTCTGAAGACCGAAAACCACGATGGTCATTTATAAGAAGAATTGAAGGTTAAAGCCAGTTCTGAATTCTTATGATTGTAGCTTTTGCATAGAGCGTATTATCGCCATTCAACGTTGTAACAGAGTTCGATAAAGTCTGCTCCGAGCACGTAACCAGTGGTGTTACGCTTTCGTCCGAATATCAATGACATAGCCTATTCCGTCACCATATCGAACTCCCGGATTATCGATGAAATCGATGTTTTTTTCACAAGTTTTGGGTCCAGTGAAAGCAGGTCTTCTTTACTTGCCAAAGTTCCATTCAGCCTAAGTTGAACACTTCCATTATTCGTCAAAGGCACAATGGTACGCATCACCTCGTCTACTCTGATGCGTGGAAGAGACAGCTTTCCAAGCAGACTATAACCGTCCGTTGCTGCTTCTCGTTGTGCATCAGACGGTACAATCAACATGCCCATCAATCTTTTTTTCGTCACTCGTGCAGCCTCAACTGTCACCTCTTTCTATCTCTACACTCTTTTGCCGTCTCACTGTTTCCTTTTCTCATTCTGTGCACCAACTGGCAGTGCAAGAAAGCATAACAACAGCATCCATAAACCTTTTTCCATAGTCTTTGTTTTTTGCTACAAAGATAGAATCCACCTACTATTAGGGCAAAAATAATCACTGACAATTACCTGACAATAGCTTTAACCTCTAAATAACCATATTCTTTAAGCGATAAACTTCCGCATAATTCGAGAAAGTTCATTAAGCTCTTATACGCATATAAATGTAGTATTAAATTAGAGAAGGATATTTGTATTTTTTTCAAAAAGAATCATTTATATTTGCAGCACAAGTCGTTAGTAAAAATGAATATTACTTACAAAAAAAGTCGTTTGAAAAAGTGTAAAAACCCAACAAAAAGGTCGTTCAAAAAAAGTGATTACTTTATAGATTTATTATATAAGTAAAACCAAACTGGAATAAAAACATCAATAAACTTACTTAGAATAAACCATCTATCACAAACAAAAGTAAAATGAATGTGTTCTCGTTGAAGTAAAAGCATCTACTGGAAACACAAAGAGTACTAAGACGATTTTACAGCATCCTGACAAGTACCACGTATATCAAGCTATAAAGTTAGGGGATTATAATATAGGAGAAAAGGATGGAATTCTCACGCTTCCCGTATATATGGCTTTCCTCTTGAGGGAATATTAGCAGGATAGAAAGAAGTTTATATTATTCCAATCGGTATCCATCACCCCTGTCAGCCACAATCTTTAATCCGCAACGCTCACTGACAATAGGCTTCAAACGACGGATAAGTGTGTAGAGAGTTTCGCTTGCATCGGGTTTCTTAGGCCAAAGCGTTTCACAGATAACTGTCTTCGACAACTTTCTATCAGTTGCATTGATAAACAGCTCCATCAGTTGCTGTTGCATCGGAGTAAAGGCTATTTTCTCCCCATGCCAGTCACGAAAACTATGGTCAGAAGCGGCATATACCATCCTACCCAGCACCAATCTGCCTGCACGATGACGACGAAAATACACGATAGATGCAGTCATCCAAACCAAGGCTAACAATAGGAAAGCAAAGGGTAAACGCTGATCTGACTAAGCCCCATACCGTAGCGAAGGAACAATCAGCATAGCTTTGGAATAAAAGCGAATGGCCACCCGACTGCCATTTCATCTGCCTACTGCGCAACGAATGACTATCTTCACCCAACGCATATGACACAAACGAACGACGTCTAAGGTCGGCTATCTGTAAATATTGCCGATAACTTTGTATGGTATCGGGCGTAATCCACGCCTCACGTTTCCCAGCGAGTGTCTTCGACAAAGCCTGATTCATATCCTGTACAATAGCTGTTTCAGCACAGTGATAACTATCAAAGCCAGCCCATACTGCCGAGCAAACGAGTAACAAAAATATGATAACTGACGATATAGGTTTCATAGGCTTGTATCATAAAAAGTGATAGAATGTTTCAAGTTATTGTATGTTGCAAAGATAATATTTTATCTTATCAATGCCAAACGGAGTGCAAGAAATATACAGTAAAACAGGTATAATCAGCAAATATTTACTGCACAAGACCTATAGATGCGGAAAATTATACAGTAAAATTTGGGCATTAAACTAAAAAACATTACCTTTGCACTCACGATTGTCCTATGGTGTAATGGTAGCACTACAGCTTTTTTTGGTTCTGTCAGTGGTGGTTCGAATCCGCCTGGGACAACACAGAAAAATCCGCGGATTCTTTATGATTCTGCGGATTTTTTTAGTATCAGCTAATTCCTAAATTATAAATTATAATGATTGAGCAACTATCTAAACTTCGTAAATCACTTTTTGTTTATTGCAGTCTTTTCTGCTGGCATCATTGCAGTCGACTGCTACTAATCGTGACTCTTTAGCACTGACACCTCCAATGGGTTTTATGACCTGGAACAAATATAAGGAGGACATCAACGAACAGCTTATCCGACAAATTGCTGATAAGATGGCGGCTGATGGCTATGCTGAAGCTGGATATAAATACATCTTCATCGATGACGCATGGCAGGGAGGGCGCGACAAACGCAATAATATCATACCAGACCCCAAAGAAGTTCCCAAGCGGAATGAAAGGCACTCGCAGACTATGTTCACTCAAAGGGTTTGCTGCTCGGTATCTACTCTGATGCTGCCCAACTCACTTGTGCTGGCTACACTGCCAGTTACGGTTTTGAGGAACAAGATGCCAAGACCTTTGCTGAATGGGGAATTGACTATCTAAAATACGACTACTGCCACGCACCTTCTGACAGTGCCGTTGCCCATAAACGCTATAAGAAGATGGCTGATGCACTACAGAATTCAGGTCGTAAGATTGCCTTGGGTGTCTGTGAATGGGGACAGCTGAACCCAGAGATGTGGGCTCGTCAGGCTGGTGGTTCACTCTGGCGTGTGAGCTTTGACGTACGTGACATGTGGAAAGACATCGTGAAGCAGGGAGGTATGGGTATCATTGATATCATCAACATTACCGAACCACTTTATAAATACGCAGGACCAGGTCACTGGCTCGACATGGATATGCTCGTCGTTGGACTTGACGGAAAGGGCGGCCCATCAAGCGATTTAGGTGGTGTAGGCTGTACTTATACAGAATATCAGACACAGATGTCAATGTGGTGCATGTTCGCTTCACCATTAGCAGTAAGCCACGACATCTTGAACGAGAACGCTGAAACACGTCGTATCCTCCTCAATAAGGAGATTATTGCTATCAATCAAGATGCGCTTGGCGAGGCTGCTCACAGAGTTGACTTCCCTGGTGCATGCCGTGTCTACCTCAGAAACCTAAGCGATAACCGTCAAGCTATTGCCATCATGAATCCTTCTGATACTCCTCAGCGTGTTCAGTTGCCACTTTCTATCCTCGGCAATGCGAAGGAATACAATTTCAGAGACGTATGGGAGCACAAGACAAGCTGGCAACGTAAGGCGTGGCAAGCCACTTTACAACCTCATGAAACAAAGGTCTTTACGGTTAAAACACGCTAAACAGCATATTATTTTTATAAAGAGAAAGCATTAAAAGATAACATCTTTTTATCCCTTACAACTGGCACAGCATCTTCCTGCTGTGCCAGTTTTGTATTCCAATAACATCCTTTTATTATCATTCTAAGCTATTATTTCACATCGTGCTGTTGGCCCGCACCAATGGTGCGGATGCTAAGCACCAATGGTGCGAACGGCAAACACCAATAGTGCGGAGAACAAAATACCCTACCATATGTCAATAGAATAGAAACAACTCATACTAAACCTCGAATTACGATTACCCTTTTCAGTATCACTCCCCTCTCCTTTCGGAGAGGGGTCGGGAGTGAGGCTTCTTTCGTTTGGTAAGGGTCGGGGTGAGGCTGTTTATTTTAAATTCCCCTATCCATTTGCTAATATCATGCTTTTTGTCTATATTTGTACATTGTAACAAATACAAATTAGATAAATTCAGCAAATAAATGAAAGCAATAGAAATTCTCTTCCCTGTCTTCTTTATGATGTTCCTCGGTTGGTTGAGTCACAGAAGAGGTTGGGTAACAGCAGGACAGAACGAAGGAGCGAAGTCATTGGTATTTAATATTCTTTTCCCTCTGCTCGTCTTTCACGTACTTGTAAAAGCAGAGTTATCGACGAATTTCATTTATGAGATTCTCTTTTTAGATGCCGCTTGGATTCTTGTCTACCTGATAGGTAAGAGCATAGCAAAGCCCATTAGTGGTCGTTATGCCCGATTGGCACCTTTCCTACTGATGACATGTGAGGGAGGCAGCGTTGCCCTACCCCTTTATATCGCATTGGTAGGAGCAGAGCACGCTGTGAATATCATCACTTTTGACGTTGCTGGTATCCTCATCAACTTTGGACTTGTGCCAGCACTCATCACGCGCCAGACATCAAAGGATGTGGCTTTCCTTCCTATGGCGAAACGAATTATTACAGCACCATTCATCGTAGCCGTTATCGTGGGTATCCTCGTTAATATGTCGGGCTTGTACCAATGGCTGATGGAGAACGAACTTCACAGAATCTATGACGGTACGATGAACATGGCAATGACACCTATTGCGAGCATTATCCTCTTCACCCTCGGCTATGGTTTCCACCTGCGAGCAGCACAGCTCAAGCCACTTTTGGCATTAACAGTGGTGCGCCTTGTGCTGTGTGGGGCTATCGTAGGAGCCTTCTTCTTGCTGTTCCCAGAATTGATGACAGTGAAGATATTCCTCGTTGGCGTACTACTTTACTTTGCTTGTCCAACAGGTTTTCCCGTACCGCTACAGATAGAAAGCCTATGCAAAGATGAGGATGACGAAAGCTTTATGTCGGCTTTCATCTCCATCTTCATCGTGGTGGCGATGATAGTATATACGTTGATAACATTATTATTGATATAATTTTTAAGGATAAAAGGACTTAGGAGTTAAGGAGTGAAAGGGAGTTAAGACAATAGTATAATACAAAGGAGTTAAGAAAACATGAACGATAACGTAAAAAGTCCATGGCCAGGACCAGCGGGAATGATACCCGTAACAAGTGGCAAAGCAGATGATGCAAATGTTTTTAACCGCAACTACTTGGATTCTATCCATGTTGAGATGCGTGTTATTGATGCCCTCGAGCCAACATTGAAGACAGTTATCTTCGGTGAAGAGTTCGATTCACCGATTATGATGCCTGCCTTTTCGCATCTAAATAAGGTGCTGAAAGACGGCAAGAAACCGATGTTAGAGTATGCACGTGCTGCCAAGAAGCTGAATACAGTGAACTGGGTAGGTATGGAACCTAACGAGGAATATGCTGAAATCGCAGCTGAAGGAGCAAGAACAGTGAGAATCATTAAGCCGTTCGCTGACCATAATATTATTTTAGATGAGATTCAGTTTGCTATCAAACACGGTGCAATAGCTGTCGGTGTAGACATTGACCACGTCCCAGGAACAGACGGAAAATATGATGTTGTAGACGGTATTCCTCTCGGTCCTGTCACGCTTTCCGACCTCAAAGAATACGTGAAGGCTGCTGGTAACGTACCATTCGTTGCTAAGGGCGTACTCTCTGTGCAGGATGCCTTGAAGTGTAAGGAGGCAGGCTGTGCTGCTATTTTAGTCTCTCATCACCACGGACGTATTCCTTTCGGTGTTGCTCCCGTGATGGTTCTGCCTAAGATTAAGGCAGCATTGGAGGGAAGTGGCATCGCAATCTTCGTTGACTGTGGTATTGATACAGGCTACGATGCTTATAAAGCACTTGCATTAGGTGCTGATGCGGTAGCTGTGGGCAGAGGAATCCTCAAGCCATTGCTGCAACAAGGAGTAGAAGGAGTTGAGGAGAAGGTACAAAAAATGAACGAACAACTTTCAGAACTGATGATGTACACCTGCGTGAAAGACATTCGTTCATTCGATGCGTCTGTGCTTTATATCTAAGAAAATAGCATCTATGGAACTGCTTAGTATTCCTATAGATGCTATTTTTAATCTTAATGCGTAGCCTGATAATAAACGGTTCATGACTAAGAGAACTTGTCACTCTCGAGTTTGGTTGATGGGTCAGAAATTGTGATACCCAGAATAGGTCTGAATAGGTACTACACTGATACCATCAAACGTCCGAAGTGCTAGTATAATAGTCATCTTGTATGTCCCTTTTTCAGGTACAAGTAGGTTGAGCTGCTGGTTGAATCTTTGCCAATAAAAAGTGGGCTCGTTCTGCGCAAGTTTACGCACGTAATCGCCCATATCATAGAATATTGAAGGATCGTAACCATCCATACTTTGAATGTCACTTTCACGACAGATGGAGAGAGAACTTGATGACGTTTATCTCCTTCATGATGTTCACCATGCCCTCAACCTGCGAACAATCGATTACACTGATGGTACCATAAGGATAAGGAGAACCGTTTATACGTGTAGTTGCTATAGAAAGTTGATGAAGTTAGTACAGATATCTGTGATAGTCTGGATTCACCTTTGACAGTTCATTCCCACAAGAGTTTATAAGGCATTCCGTAGGCTATAATCTCCGTTGGACTACCAATGATATGGTGCGTTGCATCACGGAGTTCGTAAGCAACTTCGATACCAGTCATATTACAATCGTCGAAAAGAGGATGTATTGGAACTTACCAATACCAGAGTCTTCTATACCCTTTAGTCGAATGTCTGAGATATTCGTCTGATAAGCATCACCACCCAAACCAACGCGTTGGAGGTCCAGCCCACCAGCATCTTTTTTTATTAAGTCCGAAAAGGAGAAGCTACAGAACGATTAATGACGTGTACTTGGCTTTGCAGGAATCCATCCCATACCATGGCAACCGACTATCATTGAGTAATGCTTTAGCTGGAGCTTCTTGTTTAACTCGCTTCAACAGGGTTGTTATCCATCCTGCAGAATTCAGCTTTCAAAGCCAGACTAATGTATTGTTGTAGATAGCAACAGTATCGTCTACACAGCGCCCATTCTTATACTGAACATTAATCAAAGCACCCTTTATTCACCTCTGAGAGATAAATATCATAAGTCGCTTGTTGCCAAGTCCACCTTGGTTAACAATCGCACTCTTTATGTCTTGTATATTGGTGAGGAAATAGCTATAAAGCCCAGAATCGGTATCACTAACACCCTGACCATGGCATATAAACAAAGATAGTATTCTCTACCTCGGCACCTGGTTGAGGTATTGGGTCTGGGTCTTCACTACTACAAGAGGCAAGACAACAAGCATTACCAGTTGTAAGAGAAAGAAGATTTTCTTCATAATTAATCTTTTTAGGCCCATGAATATCCTAAAAGGAGCTATGGGAGTGGTTAATTAAAAAGCCTTGCAACGCCACAATGAGCGTAGTAAGGCTTTTCATAGTTATGTATTATCGTTCGTAGATACTTACTTTACAATAATCAAAGAGTAGTTCTTCTTACCCTTCTGTACGAGGAGATACTTACCATCGATAAGGTCCTCGGCTGTTACAGGCTGGTCAAAAGCTGCGAGTTTTTCCTTGTTGAGCGCTACGCCACCGCCCTTAACGAGCTTACGCATCTCACTCTTACTTGGAAATATCTGCATACCTTCCTGATTGAAGACATCAACTGCAGGCTGACCAAGTACGTCCTTTGAAACTTCATAATGTGGTACATCCTTGAAGACATCAGTAAAGGTCTGCTCGTCTAACTGCAACAAGTTCTCCTTTGTACTCTTACCAAAGAGGATGTTAGAGGCTGCTATCGCCATATCGAGGTCTTCCTGAGAGTGTACCATACGGGTAACTTCCTCTGCAAGACGGTACTGAAGTGTACGACGACCTGGGTCTTGACGATGCTCTTCAATAAGATTATCGATAACATCCTTCTCCAAAGAAGTAAAGATCTTGATATACTTCTCGGCATCATCATCACTAACATTCAACCAGAACTGATAGAAGGCATATGGTGTTGTACGGTTGCGATCGAGCCAGATATTACCGCTTTCGGTCTTACCAAACTTCTTACCATCCGCCTTTGTTATCAGTGGACAAGTAAGGCAATATGTCTCAGTTTCGTTACCTAAAGTACGACGGATAAGTTCTGTACCAGTAGTCATATTACCCCACTGGTCATTACCGCCCAACTGCAACTTAACACCAAACTTCTCAAAAAGATAGAGGAAATCGTAACCCTGCAGAAGCTGATAGGTGAACTCAGTAAAGCTAAGTCCATCGCGACTCTCGCCACTCAAGCGCTTCTTCACACTATCCTTAGCCATCATATAGTTGACAGTGATGTGCTTACCAACCAATCGAGCGAAGTCAAGGAAGGTGAAGTCCTTCATCCAGTCATAGTTATTAACCATCTCAGCCTTGTTTGGCTCGTTACCATCGAAGTCAAGGAACTTACTTACCTGCTTCTTGATAGCCTCTTGGTTATGGTAAAGTGTTTCTGTATCAAGGAGGTTACGCTCCTGACTCTTACCAGAAGGGTCGCCAATCATACCTGTAGCACCACCCACGAGGAGGTAAGGCTTGTGTCCACAACGCTGCAAATGACGCAACATCATGATACCACAAAGGTGTCCGATGTGCAATGAGTCAGCTGTTGGGTCAGTACCCAAGTAAGCTGAAACCATCTCTTTCTGAAGCATTTCTCAGTACCTGGCATCATTTGAGCCAGCATACCACGCCAACGGAGTTCTTCTACAAAGTTCTTCATCTATATCTTTATACTTTAAGGAGTCAAAGGGATAGAAGACTTTAAAAAGCGTTCTGCCCTATCTTCATAAGCCTCAACTCTGTATTAATATTCTATTGTGAGCATCGTTAGGGTACTGGGTCATAGCCACTACCACCCCACGGATTGCATCTTAATATACGCCAAATTGTGAGTGCCAAACCCTTAAAAGGTCCATGCTTTAGGATAGCTTGCCTACCATACTCCGAACAAGTAGGAGTGAAGCGACAAGAAGGTGGCGTAAAAGGAGATATAAACTGGCGATAAAAGAGTATCGGAAGTAGCAACAGCCATGATAAAACACGTGTGAAAAGACGCCATAGCTTAGCAAAAAAACATTATGAGACTGCTGCTCACGTGGCATACTCTCGCTTCTCTCCTTCTCATCCATCATATCCGTTCTCCTATTCTTTGAAGCAGGTTACAGACCCGCTGTTCAATTGTAACAGAATCTATCAATTCGTTTGAAAGCCATATAAAAGCTATCAACAACTGCTTATCTGTTTGCTCGTTCACACGGAGCGTGACAAAACGCTTGTGCTTACGATAAGCCTCACGCACCTGCCGTTTAACCCTATTGCGCTTTACGGCACGTTTGAAATGCTTCTTCGGAACACTGACCAACACCTGTACATTCGACTCCATGACCGTTTCTTCTGGTGCTGAAGTCTCCGACTTACAGTCAATTAGTCTGTAAACAGCCTTCAAAGGGAATGCTGTCATCGCATGACTTCCACCAGTTCCAAAGAGCGTATCTATGAGCTTCTTGCTACATAGACGTTCTCCTTTTTCTAGTCTTTCTTCATGCTTTTTCCATTCCTTATCAGCCTTTATTTACCGTATGTCCGGTACTGATGTCGGCTCCTTCCCCATCCTTTCAGATGAGGCAGAAGCCGTTATATTATTTATTCTTCTTCTCTTTTTCCAAGAAAGCACGCAACGCACCAGTCATAGAAGGATACTCCTTAGAAGGTGCTTGAAGGTCAAGTCTCAGACCCTGTGCCTCTACTTCCTTCGCTGTAGCGGGACCAAAGGCAGCTATCTTGATGTCTCCCTGCTCAAAGTTAGGATATTCTCTTTCAGAGCCTTTTACTCCTGTTGGGCTAAAGAAGACAAGCATATCATAATCAAAGTTCTTAACTTCTTCCTCTGTTAAGCCATTGCTCACCGTACGATACATCACACATTCCTTGTGCTTGAGCTTATTTGCATCCAACAACTCGCTCAGAGCCTCCGTATGTACAGAACTCTGCGGAACAAGGTATTTCTCAGTCTTATGCTTAGTCATTGTAGGGATAAGACTATCTATCTTTCCCGTATTACCAAAGAACACCTTACGTTTGCGGTACTGAACATACTTCTGGATGTAAAGAGCAATCGTTTCAATCACACAGAAATACTTCATATCCTCTGGGATAGTGACACGCATTTCCTTAGCGAGCTTAAAATAATTGTCTACAGCATGACGAGAAGTAAATACCACAGCGGTATAATCCAACAGGTTTATCTTCTGCTGACGGAACTCTTTCGCTGAGAGTCCTTCCACTTTAAAAAATGGTCTGAAAACCAGTTCCACTCCTAAGTCTTCCGCTATGTCGTAATATGGCGACTTTTCGCTTGACGGCTTTGGCTGTGAAACCAAGATCTTTTTTATCATCGTGTCCTAAAAGTTTATTATCAAATAGTTATCTGTAATGAACAAAACGCCCCACAATACCATCAACGGCATCAATTCGAGCGCACAAAAGTACAAAATTATTTGCAGACTGGCACCCATTCTCTTAAAAAAGATACTATAACTCTTATAAAAAGCAAGCATTTTGACACATAACATAACAATTAGTGTATAAATCAATGCTGTATGGAGTGACAAAGAGAAGTAAACCAGCAAGAGTACTATCAGGGAACAACAAGACTCCTTCCAAGGAGGAAAGGAACACCTGTGTTCGCCTCCATTGTCCATTATTTTTCCTATCAAAGAATACCCAGTTTACGAATCCCATAGACCAGATACTTGAATAGGAAATAAACGACAAACACACCAAAAAAGCATCCTATCGCTCCAAGTTGTGTATCATTCGAAAGCCTACCGCCCCCCAAATCTCGCGCAAATAAATAATAGAGAATACTTCCTAACAAAGAGGTTTGTGCTATCAAGATAGTCTGAAAGCGCATCTCTTCATTCGTTTCAATAGCCAACTCCTTACTACGACTTACACGAAAGAAACTCTTTATCTGTCGTTCTATGAAATTTCTCGATAGAGAAAACGCCACCATCGCCATCACAAAACAACCTAAGAGCATTGCTGCAATAACATTATCATTGCTTACAGCATAAGGAGCAAGAACGCCCGAAACTCCATCAGCATGATTGTTTCCTCGTTCTAACTTGAAACTTATTCCCTTTAAAGTAGCCTTCTTCTGCAAATTTGAAGTCCGTCAGCTGAAACTTCTTCTGTTTTTTAGGGCGTAACAAGATAGACGAGTCAGTTTTCTGACCCGCCTTACCCTCAGAATCGACATTCGCCTTCTTCCCTGCTGCCAATGTTGACTTTAGCAATAGAGAAGGGCGAACAATGGAATCAGTTGTCGGCATTATCTATTAGAGTCCGAATGTCTTTTTTATGTCCTCTACTCGATCGAGCTTTTCCCAAGTGAAAAGTTCAATATCAACTGTCTTTTTCTCATGATAACGGCTTTCGAAGGTCTTTTTAACAACCTCATTCTGACGCCCCATATGACCATAAGCAGCAGTCTCCAGATACATTGGCTGACGGAGTTTCAGTGTCTTCTCAATAGCCTTTGGACGAAGATCAAACAGTTTCTTCACCATCTCAGCTATCTCACCATCAGTAGCCTTCACATGTGAACGACCATAGGTATTCACATAAACACTAACAGGCTCAGCAACACCAATAGCATAAGCCAACTGTACGAGAATCTCATCACTCACACCAGCTGCCACCATATTCTTTGCGATATAGCGTGTAGCATAGGCTGCAGAACGATCTACCTTACTTGAGTCCTTACCAGAGAAGGCACCACCACCATGACCGCCTTTACCACCGTAAGTATCAACGATAATCTTACGACCAGTCAAACCGGTATCACCATGAGGACCACCAATCACAAACTTACCCGTTGGATTGACAAGATACTTGATATTGTCGTTGAACAAGGCAAGTACTTTCTCCGATGTTATCTGTGCCTTTACACGTGGCATCAGAATCTCAAGTACATCCTTATGAATCTGCTCTACCATCTCTTTATCAGCCTTCAACTGTGCCTCACGTGAGTCGTCAGCAGGCTTGATAAAGTCGTCGTGCTGTGTTGAAACAACGATAGTGTCAATTCGCTGTGGGATATTGTCATCGCTATACTCCACTGTCACCTGACTCTTTGAGTCTGGACGGAGATAAGTCATCTGCTTACCTTCCTTGCGGATGTCAGCCAACGTGGTCATAAGGAGGTGTGCCAAGTCGAGTGTCACAGGCATATAATTGTCTGTCTCGTTACATGCATAACCAAACATCATCCCCTGATCACCAGCTCCCTGATTCTCGGCATCACCATTGTCAACACCACGGTTGATATCATCACTCTGCTCATGAATAGCAGAGAGAACACCGCAGCTATTGCCATCAAACTGATACTCAGCCTTTGTATAACCGATTTTGTTAATTGTCCTACGAGCAATTGTCTGAAGGTCAACATATTCCTTAGAACTTACCTCACCCATAATCACTACCTGACCTGTAGTATTAAAGGTTTCTATAGCGCAACGTGCATCCTCATCATATGCCAAGAACTGGTCGAGCAATGCGTCGCTTATCTGATCGGCAACCTTATCTGGGTGTCCCTCAGATACTGATTCCGATGAAAACAAATATGCCATATATTTATCTACTTTTTATGTTTGTATTTATTACTAACTCTCTGTTTAAGAATGCAAAGTTACTGCAACTTAGCGGGATAACAAAATAAATAGGTAAGATTTATACATTATTGGGTGATAGATGATGGGTGATGGGTGGTGAATATTAGGTGGTGGGTGGTGAATGTTGGGTGGTGATGATTAGTAAATATTGGGTGGTGGGTGGTGAATGTTGGGTGGTGATGATTAGTAGTATTCGGTGTTAAAAGGTGAATGATAAAGAAAATACAATCAAAGATTACCCTTTCAAAATCTACTTTATTTGAGAAGTCAATAATTACATCGGAACTATTTTAGTATTATTGTCGCATAATTTGCGACGATATAAACCTTAAATCGTCGCATAAAATGATTCTTCTGTTAAATATGTGGACACTTTTCGTATTGTGTTAACGGAAGAATCGAAGTTACTCATTAAACAAAAACATGGCTACGACAGTCAACTATCTATCCTATTATTATCCTCTGACATTGAAAATCTTTTCGTTTTAAGACTTCGAAAATATGTAGATAGAGTTTGAAAAATCATTACATAATTTCAAAAAAAACATCTATAACTAACGGCAAAAACACACATAAGAAGCAGGTTTGCAATAAACAGAAAGTCAAGCAGTTACCAAGTAGTAAAGTAAAAGGTGCTTAATAGGACTTCAAAAGGGCGTTAATAAGAGCCTTAAAGAGCATCTTTTGCAAGCCTAAAGGGCGTCTTTTAGAAGCCAAAAGAGCATGTGTTGGGTTTGAGTTGTACGAAAATAATTAACAAACATAATTTAACAAGGGAATAAGCAGGTTGTAGATGACAAATAGACATCGCACCTAATTACATTTATCATGTAGTTTATCCCCCTTTATAAAACCATCTAATTGGAGGTAAGATTATCATGTATGTGGATTAATCTCATTCTATTAACAATCTATACATTTAACGGAAGAGCCAAATATTGGGTGGTAATGAACAGCAGATATTAGGTGTTAAATGATGGAGGATGACGATATAGCTATCCTACATTTCTTCTCCAAGAACGTCGCAAAATATGCGTTATTTGAGAAATTATTTGGAGTTTCGGCATTATTTAAGTATTTTTGTCGCATAATTTGCGACGATACAAGACGCAAATTGTCGCATAAATGATATAAAAGGATGATGTATATACACGAAAGAGACAATTGGACTGACTTCCGTTGGGACACTTCAAAAGTGGAACTACTCCAAGAAGAGGTATTCCGTAAACAAGGTTTGCTTTACGGGAGATTGGCTTCATTAGGGCTTTTGACAGCAAAAATACATGCTATGGCAGAGAACCTTACTTATGATATAGTGTATTCTTCTGAAGTTGAAGGCATCCGTCTCAACGTGGATCAGGTTCGTTCTTCCATAGCAAGAAAACTTGGGATTGAGAACGTAAAACATACTGCACCATCTCACTATGTTGACTCTGTTGTCAACGTAATGCTCGAAGCTGTACAGCATTATGATATGATTCTCACAAAAGAAAGATTATATGCTTGGCAAGCAGCATTCTTCCCTTCTGGCTACAGTGAAGGTAGTCAGATAGAAATTGGACAGTATCGAACGAACGAGGAGCATATAGTCAGTGGAATATTTGGACGCGAGAAAATTCACTATATTGCTCCTTCTCCAGACCGTATTGAAGAAGAAATGCAAAAGTTCCTCAGATGGTTTAATAAAGAAGAACCTGTAAGTAGTGTCATACGTTCCGCCATTGCTCATTTCTGGTTTGTAAGCGTTCATCCATTTGAGGATGGAAACGGACGATTAGCACGTATTCTTTCAGATATGCTCTTGGCACGTGGCGAGAAAAGTAGGTTCCGTTTCTATAATATTTCATCACAGATAAACAAGGATAAGAAGCACTACTATGACATTCTCGAACGTATGCAGCGTGGAGATGGCGACGTTACGGAGTGGTTAGTGTGGTATATGCAGAAATTGGTGGATGCACTTGACGAAGCTGGTGCCACCGTCACAACAATCTTAAACAAGAGCTTCTTCTGGCAGAAAGCATCGGTTGTGCCTATGACAGAACGACAAACACAAATGCTCAATCTATTTCTTGACGGCTATGAGGCAAAGATAACATCAAAGACATGGGCAACGTTAGCAAAATGTTCGAAGGACACTGCCATTCGTGACATCCAAGATCTGGTTGACAAGAATATCCTTGTAGAAAGTATACCTGGCGCAAAACGACCAAGCTATTCCATCGTTTATGACAAAGAAGATTTAACTCAATTCTTCACAGACGTGAACATAACAGAGGAAAATGGCGTACCATATCTTCATGCTTTATTTAAGACTAAGAAGCCTATATGCGAAAGAGTTACAAAGCTTGACGCTGACCGTTATCAGAAAGGTGATTTGTTATTGAATGATTTACTCAATAAATACTGTTCGTATATGGTTGCCGACAATAAAGAGTGATGACTCTCTATCTACGCTAATGAAGTATATGAATACAAAGGAATATGATAGTTCCGTGTGCATAAAAAGTAGACATCGTAAAATCGACAGGTTCTACAAGCATTTTATCGACCAAAGAAAGAGAGCCCATTTGCCAGAAATGACAAATGGACTCTCTTTCTTTTAAATGATAAAAAGCTATCTCCTACAAATTCTTTTCATGAAGAAAAAGATTTATTTTCATGAAGAGAAAGATTTATTTTCACGACAATAAATATTTATTTTCATGAAAATAATTCGCTGTTGGTAGTTTGTTAAATGAAAAAGGACTCTATGGGTCCTTTTTTTCAAACATAGAATACGTATTATTTTGCTGGTGTCATTACCACCTCTGCATGGTTACCTGCTGCCAAGATTTGCTTCAAATGAGCAGCAAGCTTTAGCTGGGGTGATTGCCTCAACAGTCTTCTTATAGTTGGTATGGAAGTCTACACCTGACCAGATATAGTCATCGAGAATACCCATCCAATAGCTGTTAGTCTTAGCAGAAAGTTCTGCATTCTTCAGCATCAAGTCCTTAACTTTCTGAACCTTATCGGCATCCATCTTGACAGTGTTGTCCTTCATGCCCTCAGCAAGGAGTTTAACAGCAAGGTCAGCTTTCTCTGGATCCATTGGACAATGAGCTCTGAACGATAGCCACAGCCTTATTACCAAGACGACGTAACTTACCACCTGCGCCTACAGAATAAGCTGCACTGGCGTCTTCACGAATACTCTTCAGGTAAACCATAGAGAGAACCTGAGCTGCAGCATCAGTAAGAACATCGCCCTCAAGGGTATAAGCCATTGGCGCATGCCAGAACTCAAAAGCAATCGCCTTAGGTGTTTCCGACTTACGAGTGAACTTATTTTCTACCTTACCATTCACATAGCTTGGAACGTCCTTCCAGTTCTCAGCCTTGCCCTTTGGTAGACATGCAATGTACTTCTCAATCAATGGACGAAGTGTAGCCTCATCAAAGTTACCTACAAAATAATAAACAAACTGACCAGGATTAGCAAAACGCTCCTTCCAAATCTGTAAGATACGGTCGTAATTAACGTTCTTCAAGGTGTTCAACGTCGTTGGGGCAAAAGCGCGCTTCATGACCATAGATAGTGTTGCTGATCGAATCACCGAACACGCTCTCAGGTGAGAGGTCTTTGTTTCTTTCAGTGCCAACTCCAGCTGTGCCATCATCGCTTTGTAAGAAGCCTCATCCTTTGCAATATTGGTGAAGTTGAGGTAAAAGCAACTGCATCATCGTCTCAATGTCCTTTTGGAACACATGAACCAGCTAATGACTGATAGTAGCTTGACATGCTGCAGCCCACAGAAAGCCTGCTTACCAGAGAGTGCCTTCTGTGATTCCTGACGTGAGAAATTACCCAAACCGCTGTAACCGAGGACAGCATCAAAGAGCTGTAAATTGCTGAAGTCAGCCTTACCATAGAGACCCTTACCGCCCTTCTGCAGAAGCTTGGAACTGAATTTCATTGTCCTTGAAGTCGGTCTTCTTCAGAATAACACGTGCGCCATTGCTCAGTGTCAACTCCTTATAACCAAGCACCTTATTCTCCTCTCGCCAACAATCTTACCAGCCTTAGGGAGTTTCTTCTCATCGAGTAGAGGCTCCTGCTTTACATTGTCAACATATGGTTCAATCTTCTCAGCACGTACAGAATTGATAGTCTGTGCCATCTGAGCCTCTGTTGGGTAAGTAGCACCAGCCTTCTCCTGTGCGAAGATATAAGCTACGAAGTTACTATCCTTATCCGTGATGAGTTCCTGTGCATACTTATTGATAACGTCAACGTTCAATGCAGGCATCTCAACCAACTGCTTCATAATCTGATAATCATCCTCCTTGCTTGGGATTGGTTCGTTAGCAAGATAGTGATCACGAAGTTCATCACCATACTGAGCGTTCTTTACCTTGTTACGATTAACGTAAGCAGACTCCAACTGAGAGAGGTATTCAGCCTTCATACGGTCGTATTCGCCTGCTGTAAAGCCATAAAGACGAACGCGCTGTGCCTCACGATAGATAGCAGCAAGTGCTTGAAGGTCCTTGCCTTCCTTAGCATCAGCAGCCATACTGAAGCGCTGCCTTTGGTTTTGAAAGCATGTAATCGCCATCCTCTGAATAAGCACCCTGTGAAAGGACAGTCGGCTTTCTGTGCTAATTCAGCGAGTCGCTGATTGAGCATCATAGTGATGATATTCTTTGCGTAAGAGTCTACATAGTAGTACATATCGCCCTTCTGTGCGTCAGGGAAGGCGTCATGCTTCATACTGAAACCAACCTGACTGTAAGGCATCTCCTTATCCTTACCAAACACGTAGATAGCGTCCTTGGTGTCTGGCACAGCCTCTTCTACAACCTGTGCAGCATTGGCAGGAACAGTAGCGTTAGCCCAAAGCTTCTTAATCTCATTCTCAGTGTGGTCTACATCAATATCACCAACAACGATGATACACTGATTATCTGGACGATACCACTTCTTATAATAATCGCGGAGGTCCTGATAAGGGAACTTATCAACAATACTCATCAAACCGATTGGCATGCGATGACCATACTTTGAGTTAGGATAGAACTTTGGCAACACGTCATCATAGATTCGCATCACTGGTGTACGGCGCAACTGCCACTCCTGATGAATAACGCCACGTTCCTTGTCAATCTCCTTGTCAGCAAGTGTCAAGCCGTTTGACCAGTCCTTAAGAATCAACAGACAAGAGTCGAGTGCTGTCTGACGAGTTGTTGGCACGTCGCAGATACGATAGACCGTCTGGTCGATACTGGTGTAAGCATTCAAGTTACTACCGAACTCAACACCAAGTGAACGGGTGAATTCGAGGAGCGTAGAATCAGGGAAATGCTCTGAACCATTGAATGCCATGTGCTCAAGGAAGTGAGCCAAACCACGCTGGTTGTCGTTCTCTTGAATAGAACCAACACGCTGCGCAATGTAAAAATTGGCTACATGCTCTGGCCATTCATTGTGAAGGATGTAGTAAGTTAAGCCATTGCTGAGCTTACCTTGTCTTACATTCTTATTCACAGGGATAGGTCCCATCTGCTGCGCAGAGACCATACCAGTGACAAAAAGTAAGACGATTAAGAATAAATGTTTGATTTTCATCTTAAACGTTGTTTGTAATTTTAATATTAGTTTTATGGCGCAAAGATACATAAAAATCTGTTACGCAATCCGTTTTTTTCCTTTTTTATATGTTGAGAATGTATCAATCAAGATTATTCTGTCAACAAATCCATTTGCTGACGCTCGTTATACTGGATATTACGAGGGTGATGTTCAAGAATTTCCTGTCGTAGTGTGGAGGTGTCAATATGGGTATAAATCTCTGTTGTTCCAATACTTTCATGTCCTAACATTGCCTGAATTGCACGCAAGTCGGCACCACCTTCGAGCAAGGAGGTGGCAAAGGAGTGGCGAAGGGTATGTGGAGAAATTGTTTTCTTGATACCAGCTTCAACCGCATATCGCTTAATCATGATAAGAATCATCGTACGAGTCAGGTGCTGTCCACGACGATTTAGAAAGACATAATCCTCCTCTCCGGGTTTGATTTTCATCACATTACGGTCGGCAAACCAATAGTTTAGCTCGTCTAAGGCACGTGGTGAGATTGGAACCAAGCGTTCCTTCGAGCCTTTACCCATTACTCGGATATACTGTTCTTCAATATATAGGTTGGAAAGTTTTAGGTTGGTGAGCTCTGATACACGCAGTCCACAAGAGAACAAGACTTCGATAATGGCACGATTGCGGTGTCCTTCCCACTTTGAAAGGTCTATTGCCTGTTCTAAGAGGTCTACTTCTGCTGTGGAAAGAACCTCTGGTAAGTGGTCAGGTTGCTTTGGCGACTCTAACAACTCAGTCGGGTCTACTTCCAAATAACCATCAATAACGAGGAAACGATAGAACTGACGCACCCCACTGAGAATGCGTGCCAAAGAGCGAGGACCAATGCCAAGGTCGGAGATAAAGGCTGCAAAAGTGTTCTAAATCTTCTAACTTCACATCCAACACATCAACCTGTTCCACAGCAAGATAGCGATAGAGCTTATCTACATCACGCATATAAGCATCCAACGTATTCACCGAGTAGCCTTTCTCTAATTTCAGATAACGACGGTAACGGCTGACAATATCCTTTGAATTCTTGCCTGTTTCCATTTAATTTCTTATTTTTGCATACTGCAATTTATATGCAAAGATACATCAAAAAACGATATTTGAGAAGAAAGAGATATGAAAGTAATCATTATTAATGGTCCCAACTTGAACCTGTTAGGGGATGCGTGAACCTGAAATATACGGTAGTATGTCTATGGATACCTTCCTTTCACAACTGCGTGAAAGCTATCCTAACTGTACCATTGACTATTACCAAAGTAATGTTGAGGGCGAACTCATCAACAAGCTACAGGAGACTGGCTTCTCGTATGATGGCATTATCCTCAATGCTGGGGCTTATACACATACAAGTATTGCGCTTTTAGATTGCATCCGCTCTCTACAAACGCCAGTGATTGAGGTGCATATCAGTAATGTTAACGACCGTGAGGACTTCCGTCGACACTCAATGATTGCCCCTGCTTGCAAGGGTACGATCCAAGGCTTTGGTCTTAACAGCTACAGATTGGCTATAGAGGCTTTGTCACTCCTATAACCTTTCAACACTCATCATCACTATCATCACCCATGCCAACAACCAACACCTATACTTCCCTCACTGATGAGGCGGGCTGCGATGCCTATCTTGCCTCGCATATCGACCCAGAAGGCGATTATCTTTACCGTCTTTATCGTGCCACAAATATCCACACAATTCACGGACGTATGGCAAGCGGACACCTACAAGGTCGTCTCTTAAAGATGCTTGTACAGATGATACGTCCTAAAAACATCCTCGAAGTGGGTACTTTCAGTGGCTATTCGGCTATCTGTATGGCTGAAGGATTAGAGGAAGGGGGCAAACTCTATACCTTTGAAATCAATGACGAGATGGAGGATTTCACCCGTCCTTGATTGAAGCGGTCGCCTGTTGCCGACAAGATTGACTTCCGTATCGGTGATGCTGCAGAAGAGGCTCCGAAGTTAGGGATTCTGTTTGATATGGCTTTCGTTGATGGTGACAAGCGCAATTATACGGAGGTATATGAGAAACTACTGCCTATCATCCGCCCTGGTGGCTATATCCTCGCTGACAACACACTGTGGGATTGGCATGTCATTGACCCTGCCTACGACCACGACCAACAAACAATTGGCATCCGCCGTTTCAATGACTTTATTGCTAAAGACGACCGAATCGAAAAAGGTTATTCTCCCATTACGCGATGGGCTTAACGCTGATTAGGAAGAAATAAAAGCACAACAAGCAGGCCCCTCCCCCTGCCCCTCCCCCATAGGGAGGGGAGTAATCACCGCAAAGGGATAAATATAACGATTGTATAACCCATTCGTCGCATTCGTTCTTATAACCGACAGCAATGTGGTTTGGCCCTCAACACCACTGGTGCTTACCATCCGCACCACACGTGCGAGGCGTTCGCACAACATGTGCGGACCCTCAACACCAAACATACAAAGCCCAACAACTATCACCCACAATCACATTTCATCACCACCCAACACCCAACAACTATCACCCATTATCCAACACCCAGCATAAAAAGTTTTAGGGTTTTTTTCAAACTTTCAGTACCTTTTGCAGGATAAAACAATAAATAGATAAGACAATGCAAGAGACAAGACAAAACCGCATATCACGCCTCCTTCAGAAGGAGTTAGCAAGTATTTTCCAGACACAGACACGTATGATGCATGGTGTTTTGGTTAGTGTAACACGCGTAAAGGTGAGCCCAGACCTCAGTATCTGTACTGCCTACCTCAGTATTTTCCCATCTGAAAAGGGAGACGAAATACTAAAAAACATCAATGCCAATGAGAAGACTATCCGTTATGACTTAGGTCAGCGTGTGCATAATCAGCTGCGTATCATCCCAGAGCTTCGCTTCTTCATTGACGACTCCCTCGACTACTTGGAGCGCATTGATGAGTTACTAAAGAAGTAGGAGGTGGGGGATGAGTGTTGAATGATGGGTGTTAGGTGATGAATGTTGGGTGTTAATGATTACTACAAAGTGTATTAATACTCCACCAAACATCAACACCCATCATTCAACACCTAACACTCTACCCGTCAACACCCAACATTCAACACCAAACACCCTACACATCATCACCCAACATTCAACACCCAACACCCTTTCTCCCCAACACCCAACACCCAACACCCATCATGAACTTCCCTTTTTACATTGCCCGCCGTTACCTCTTCTCAAAGAAGAGTACACATGCTATTAACGTTATCAGCCCTCATCTCCGTACTCGGAGTGTCTGTGGCAACAATGGCATTGGTCGTTGTATTGAGCGGATTTAATGGCTTTTCAGACCTTGTAGCATCCTTCTTCACCAACTTCGATCCACAAATTAAGATTGAAGCAGCAAAAGGTAAGGCTATGTCGGCTAACGACCCATTACTTTTAAAGGTTAAAAAACTACCTTCAGTAGAGGTGGCTACAGAATGTGTAGAGGACCAAGCATTAGCTATCTATCACGACAAACAAGCTATGGTCAATGTGAAGGGTGTGGAGGATAACTTCGATTCGCTGACACATATCAGTAATATCCTCTACGGAGAGGGTGACTTTAGACTTCATACAGCCAATCTGCAATATGGGGTTCTCGGTATTAGATTGGCACAAGACCTCGGTACTGGAGTTGCATGGCCAGACTACTTTACACATCTATGCGCCCCAGCGTGAAGGACAGTATGATGCTTCTGACCCAACAAATGCCTTTGTAAAAGACTCATTGATATCTCCGGGAGTACTCTTCCAAGTAAAGCAGATGAAGTATGACAAGGGATATATTATCACCTCCCTTGAGTTCGCACGCCGTATCTTCAACCGACAAGGAGAAATGACTTCTCTTGAGTTACGCATGAAACCGGGTGTCGACATTGACAAGGCAAAGGACGAAATACAAACCCTTCTCGGTGATAAATATAAGGTATTAGATCGCTATGAGCAGCAAGCTGACACGTTTAACATCATGCGTATAGAGAAGCTCTTTGCCTATATCTTCCTCACGTTTATCCTTATGGTGGCATGCTTTAACATCATTGGTTCGCTCTCTATGCTCATCATCGACAAGAAGAATGACGTTATCACCCTGCGTAACCTCGGTGTAACAGATAGTCAGATACGTCGTATCTTCCTCTTTGAAGGTAGAATGATATCTGCTGCTGGTGCTATCATCGGTATTGCACTCGGCTTATTACTTTGCTGGTTACAGCAGACATACGATCTTGTACAGCTCGGTGATCAAGCAGGAAACTTTGTTGTCAATGCCTATCCTATTAGCGTTCATCCAGAAGATATCATCACAATCTTCCTCACGTTTTCCTTGTTGGCTGGCTTTCTGTGTGGTATCCCGTACGTTATATGAGTCGTAAACTGACGAGGGATTAAGCTATCCCTCACCCTATCGACTAACAACTATAAACCCTAAACAATATGACTGAAAACCTAAACGACAAAATTATCATCTATCAAAGTGAAGATGGTAAGACCCAACTTGATGTAAAGTTGGAAGGAGAGACTGTGTGGCTAAACACAAAACAAATGGCAGAACTCTTCGATAAAGAAGAATCAAACATTCGAAGACACGTAAACAATGTTTTTAAAGAAGCAGAACTAACACGAGAGAATAACGTGCATTTTCTGCACGTTAATGGTGTCAAAAAGCCTGTTCCTTTTTATACTCTTGATGTTATTATATCCGTTGGTTACCGTGTACATAGTCACAGAGGGGTACGTTTCCGCCAATGGGCAAACTCTGTTCTTAAGCAATATCTTGTCAAAGGCTATGCTATCAACGAGAACATTCGCAAACATCAGATTGCAGAACTGCGCCAACTCATACAAGTATTAGGCAGAGCCATCCAGCAACAACCTGCAAAGACGACGGACGAAAGCAATGCACTCTTTGATGTTGTAGTAGACTATACCTACGCACTCGACACACTTGATAACTATGATTACCAGCGACTCCATATCGCCAAGACTACCAAAGAAGAACCCTTCCATGCCACATACGAGAATGCTATGCACGAGATAGATATGCTTCGACAGAAGTTTGGTGGCTCTGTACTCTTTGGTAATGAAAAGGATGAGTCCTTCAAAAGTTCTATCGGACAAATCTATCAGACCTTTGATGGTACGGAACTTTATCCGAGTGTGGAGGAGAAAGCGGCTATGCTTTCTCATCTTGTCACTAAGAATCACTCGTTCAGTGATGGAAATAAGCGCATTGCAGCCACCCTCTTCCTATGGTTTATGAACAATAATGCCATCCTCTATCGTCCAGATGGCACCAAAAGAATTGCTGACAACACCCTCGTTGCCCTCACCCTCATGATTGCCGAGAGCAAAACAGAGGAAAAGGATATAATGGTAAAGGTAGTGGTGAACCTTATCAACCAAGCCAATTAACCCACTTTCCAATAACAACTTATGAAACTTTTTGCATACGGAGAGGAATGTATCAAAAAATAATTCTTAACTTTGTCGTAAATATAAGAAGCAAAGTATGTCAAGAGAGGAAACAAATCAAATACGCTACATCATTGCTTTAATAGCAGAGTTTGCCAAGAAATTTAATCTTGGTCAGCGACAGGCATACAATTACTTTTAAGCGTTTTTAAGGAATAGACTACTTGATGTCCTTTTACGATGTCCTACACACACAATCCTTCTGAAGATGCTATTCATGACATAACTATCATCTGTGAGAGGAATGGTGGTACACTAAAATATCAAATCCAAACTAATAAAAACCATAGAACTGACCAATGAACAGATTGATATGATGAAAGAGGATATATGTGCAGAACTTATAGCCTTATTGATGAAAGGCAGACATTATACTATGTCTGAAACTATTGATATGCTCTATAACTCTGACACTTACAACCGTATTCAGGACCAGTCTACAGGATTATATTATCAAAGTCCTGGCTATTCATACGCTTTTTCTACAACAGGAATTTTTTTGACGGGTGATTATCGAAGGTGATAAATTTAGTACTCAAAAGAATTAGTTTGTTATATAAAAAGAATGGGCATAAGTAACAAAAAAAAGGATGAAAAAATGGATATAATTAAAATTACATCACCACAAGCAGTAGGAAGTGTGAAGTTGAAAGTAACAGGCAGACCTAAACTGATCTTGGTAAATGGGCATTGGAACAGATTATTAAACCTTGTTAATATGTCACCAGGGGAAGATAGTGAGAAATATTGGAATTACTTCCTTATGAAGGAAGGCATGCTGGAAAGATTCTTAAAAAACGCTAAAATGTATTTCGGAAATGAAAACTATCAAAAGGAACCTTATTATGCCAACGGAAGTTCCCTTTTTGGTGGTGATCAGAGCGGAAATGATAGGAAAATAAAAGGTTATAATTTTGCAATGCAACATATAGCGGAAATAACAAAAGGAGTGGGAAACGAAAAGATATATTTTATTTCTCACAGTGAGGGAGCTGCATACGCAGCAGGCATGGCAAAGGCACTTATAGAGAAAGGTTACAAGGTCGGTGAGTCTGTCATGCTATCTGCAGATGAAGGTGATGAGTTTACAGTTGAAGGAAACTATCCCTGCTATCAGATAACTGCAGGATATATTAAAGAGGAAGAATATCTACTTTCCTATATAAGCCCAATTCACCCATCTACAATCAAAAACCCTAAACGAAAGTTTCACATGGACCCTGTGGTTGGTGACCACAGGATACATGGGGTGAATAGATACGGAGTGTACATTAGCTTTGGTACTAGTTTTGATAGTGTACATGGTTCCACTATTGATACTGGTATATTCGAAATACTAAAGAATTTAAAACAACTAAAAGTTGTCTCTCGCAGAATCCAAGGAAAAACTGTACACATGATAGCTGGCAAGAATGTTATCTGGCATAAGATTGACAACACATTTGTAGTTAATAAGAACATAGATATATATTAAGTATGGAAAAGAAAAGAAGAATAAAGACAAAGAATATTTTTACGAGTTGTAATATGGATATTGATTCTTTCTTTTGTGGTTATTTGTGTATGCTATCTTTCATGGGCTGCACTATTCCGACCTGTGCCAGGGAATCAGCGGAGCTATCTGTCAAGGAGAAAGAGTACTTCAATGAAATGGAAGGAAAAGAGGGTGGGATTACGTGCAAAGAAGCATATATAATATAGAGGTAAACGGAGATCCCTCAAATCAGCATTTAATTAATCTGAATAAAAAAATTATGCCTATATGTTTCATACAAAAATAGAAGACTCCGCAACTTTCTACTCTTTACCTATTAAGATTGAGGACACAATTGCCTTTACATTTATATAATCACATTATCCACAAAAGTCCTCGATTAAAGAGAATTGTAATTGATTTCTCTTATGTAGAAACTATTAGGAGATGGTGCAAGTATAGGACACTCACGAACAGAAGAGTATGCAGTCCATGGTAAAAGGCTTTGTTAAATTAAAGCATGATACAGAGTAATATCTTTAGTTAAAAAAATATATGTTCCGAGAATTCTGTGCTGAAAAAGTCTGTTTTTATCTGGTAGAACATTGTAGTTAATAAGAAGGTGGGCATACATTAAATATGAGAAAGAAAAGAAAAAAACAAGGAAGAGATTTATCCTTTCAGATTGTAATGTGGACCTGTATTCTATTCTCTGTGGGTACTTGTACACATTATATTCTGTGGGTCTCATTGCATAGAGCTAAGCCTGACAACCAGCCAAAGTATTCATCAAAAAGAAGAATCTTATTTCAAGGAGTTGGAGAAAAGGAATAATTGGAAGAATACAGATAGATACATCTATAATATAAATGAAAAAGGAGAACCCTTGCCCAATGATTCTGTTTTTTTTAACAAGAACTACGCATATTCATTTGGTGTTGATATTGAGGATTCTACAACTTTTTTTTTCATTACCAGCAAACACAGAAGACACTATTGCCTTGTATTTATATAATCATGTGATTGACAGAACACCTCAACTACGAAGAATAGAAATAATATTCAATTATGAAGAGGATTTAGATGAACGGGCAAGTATTGGACATTCTCGCAAAAGTGAATATGCAGTTCGTGGAAAAAGGCTTGTAAAATTAAAACACGATATGGAGTGAAATCATCAGCTAACAAAGAAATATATACACATTCCAAAAGTTCCATGCTGAAAAACTCGTTTTATATGGCATAAGATTGACAACACATTTGTAGTTAATAAGAACATAGATATATATTAAGTATGGAAAAGAAAAGAAGAATAAAGACAAAGAACATTTTACGATTTGCAATATGGATATTGATTCTTTCCTTTGTGGTTATTTGTGTATGCTATCTTTCATGGGCTGCACTATTCCGACCTGCGCCAGGGAATCAGCCGGAGCTATCTATCAAGGAAAAAGAGTACTTCAATAAAATGGAAGGAAAAGAGGGATGGGAGTACGTGCGTAGGAACGTATACAATATAGATAAAAGCGGTGAGTCATTACATCAACGTTTGGTTAATTTGAATAAAAATTATGCCTATATGCTTTGTGTAGAAATAGAGGATTCTGTAACTTTCTATTCTTTACCAAGTAAAACAGAAGATACCATAGCATTGCATCTATATAACCATGTGATTGGAAGGACTCCCTAAACTGAAGAAAATAGTAATATTATTCGAGTATGAAGAATGGTTAAACGAACGAGCAAGCATCGGACACTCACGAACAGAAGAGTATGCAGTCCATGGTAAAAGGCTTGTAAAATTAAAGCATGATACAGAGTAATATCTTCAGTAAAAAAATATATGTTCCGAGAATTCTGTGCTGAAAAGTCTGTTTTATCTGGTAGAACATTGTAGTTAATAAGAAGGTGGGCATACATTAAATATGAGAAAGAAAAGAAAAACAAGGAAGAGATTTATCCTTCAGATTGTAATGTGGACCTGTATTCTATTCTCTGTGGGTACTTGCACACGTTATATTCTGTGGGTTTTGCCGCGTAGACCTAAACCTAATAACCAGCCAAAGTATTCATCAAAAAGAAGAATCTTATTTCAAGGAGTTGGAGAAAAGGAATAATTGGAAGAATCCAGATAGATACATCTATAATATAAATGGAAAAGGAGAACCTTTGCCCAATGATTCTGTTTTTTTTAACAAGAACTACGCATATTCATTCGGTGTTGATATTGAGGATTCTACAACTTTTTTTTCATTACCAGCAAAACACAGAAGACACTATTGCCTTTATACTTATATAATCATGTGGTTGACAGAACACCTCAACTACGAAGAATAGAAATAATATTCAATTATGAAGAGGATTTAGATGAACGGGCAAGTATTGGACATTCTCGCAAAAAGTAAATATGCAGTTCGTGGAAAAAAAGGCTTGTAAAATTAAAAACACGATATGGAGTAATATCTTCAGTTAAAAGATTATTGGTGTCCAATAAAACTTTTTAGAGTTATCTGTGTTAGATAAAATAGGCTTAAACTTATGATTTCATTAATTTATTTGGTTATTATAGGGCTTCCCTTGTCAAAATAAGCGCATTCAATAATGCTTACAGTTTAAAACTGAAAACCAAGCCCATAGATAAGTAAAACGGCTGCAACACCGATGGATAAAAAAAGATACAGAGCTTTCAGTTTATTTTTACCAGACAGCAATATTATAATATAAAGCTAATTGCTGACTTTTTTTCACCC
>BNJU01005537.1_pt1 | contig 57189 bp, 63 predicted proteins | sample 8539281 | NCBI WGS metagenome assembly BNJU01 (sample SAMD00202456, study PRJDB9452) | human saliva metagenome | isolation source: human saliva | place: Japan
AGAAATGGGATAGAATGAGGGCGTGTTACGGAGAGGCTTTTGTTAGGGACGAAGAATGAAGTTTACACGACGCAGTATAGAGAATCGTTTATATGAATTACAAAGTAAGCGAGCGCGAATTTGGCTAGATTAACAGGGATTGTAAAGACTGTGGTTCTGTTCTGTTTCGTTGCTCGCTTTTTGTCGCTTTCTTTTGCTTTCGGCATTTTTCAGGGGATATTGGACTCCGCACCGGATATTCATAAGATTCATGTCGGACCGACCTCTTATGCGACAAAAATTTACGACAAAAAGGGGAATCTGATGTCTACTCTGGTTACGGAGGGATCCAACAGAGAAAGAGTCAGTTATGAAGAACTTCCGAAAGACATGGTTAATGCCTTTGTCGCGATAGAGGATGAACGCTTTTGGAGTCATAACGGAATTGACTTCCGCTCTATTTTGCGCGCGGTAAAGGGGGTTGTTTCCGACGACAGCTCGCGTGGCGGAGGTTCCACGATTACGCAGCAGCTTCTGAAGAACAATGTCTTTGGAGGCGGACTTCATGAAGGAAAGTTTGAAAAAATATGTTCGTAAAATTTCAGGGAGCAGTATCTGGCTCTGGAACTTGAAGATCAACCAGGATTGGACAAGAAAGAGATTAAGAAGAGTATTCTTACCGAATATTTAAATACCATCAATCTGGGAGCCAATACACTGGGGTAAAGGTTGCAGCCCGTCGTTATTTCAATAAAGAAGTGAAAGATTTAACGCTGTCGGAATGTGCAGTGATTGCCGCAATTGCGAAGAATCCTTCGAAGCTCAATCCGATTACACATCCGGAAAAACAATGCGCAGAGAAGAAAACAGGTCTTGCACAATATGCTTTCGCAAGGTTACATTGACGAGACCCGCTATGAGGAAGCACTTGCCGATCCGGTCTATGACAGAATTCAAAATGTGAATTCCACATCCCAGGGGGAGGAGAAACCCTATTCCTATTATACGGATGAATTGACCGAACAGGTGGTAGACGCCCTTATGGAGAGGCTGCATTATAAAAAAGACGAAGCCACAAAGCTTTTGTATTCGGGCGGATTAAGTATCTATGCCAATCAGGATCCCGATTTGCAGGCCGTAGTGGATCAGGAAGTCAACAATCCGGAAAACTATGATACGGCAAAGTATTCCATCAGCTGGCGCTACACTGTGCAGCATCAGGATGGCAGTGTTGTGAATTTCAGTGAAAAGGATATTGAAAAATATTTAAAAGAAGGAAAAGGAATCTCCTTTAACGGTCTTTATGCGTCAAAAGATCAGGCGAACAGCCGTATAGAGGAGTTTAAAACGAAGGTTACCGGCGAGGGTGATCGTGTGCTGGGAGAAAGCGTGGATTATATTCTGGAACCGCAGGTCTCATTCGTATTAATGGATCCTCATACCGGAGAAGTTCTTGCCCTGAGCGGAGGCAGGGGAGAGAAGAAACAGAGTAAAACTTTAAACAGGGCAAGCAATGTACTGAGACAGCCGGGTTCTACCTTTAAGGTGGTTAGTTCTTTCGCACCGGCCATTGACTTATATGGAGCGACCCTTGCTTCCACTTATTATGATTCGGAATACACGCTTGGCAATAAGACCTTTAAGAACTGGTATTCCGGAGGGTATCTCGGATTTCAGAGCATTCGTGACGGAATTGTCTATTCCTTAAATATTGTTGCGGTTCGTTGTCTGATGGAGACGGTGAAGCCGGAAAGGGGATATCAATATGCCGAGTCACTCGGGATAACGTCCCTTGTAAAAGAAGATGAAAATCCGGCTCTGGCGCTTGGAGGACTTACACGCGGTGTTTCCAATCTGGAACTGACACAGGCATACGGCGCGATTGCAAATCAGGGGAAGTTACAGAAAGCCAAGTTCTTTTCTAAAATCGTAGACCAGAATGGAAAGGTTTTGATTGATACGACGGAAGATGAGGCAACGCAGGTGATGAAAGAAAGTACGGCGTATCTTCTCACGGATGCCATGAAAGAGTCGATGGAAGCGAACCGTGCTTTTGCATCCGACGTTCGTGTGACCTCCACTTCAACGAGAGCCCATTTTGACGGGATGAGTGAAGCCGGAAAGTCCGGAACAACCAGTAATAACAGGGATATCTGGTTTATCGGGTATACGCCCTATTATATTGCCGGCATCTGGGGCGGTTGTGATGACAACCAGGTTTTAAAGGATGCGAAAACAGGGGAGTATAACGGCGGAACCGGTTTTCATAAGGATATTTGGCGAAAAATCATGAGTAAGATTCATGAAGGAAAGCCGGATATCGGCTTCCGGAGACCGGATGATATTGTAGAAGCGGAGGTTTGCAGAAAGTCCGGAAAGCTGCCTGTTTCGGGGTGTGCAAGAGACTACCGCGGCAGTGCGGTGATTACGGAGCTCTTTGCCAAGGGGACGGTACCCACCGATAACTGTACGTACCATACTTCCTGGGGAGCTATGCTGGTTCCGGAGGAGTATAAGGGATTGGATACGGATGATCATTACTATCGTTATCAGGAGCCGGAAGAAGAGGACGATGACGAGGTTATTGAAATAGAAGAAAAGAAGAACGAGAAAAGCGGAGAGAAGAAGGGAGAAAAGAACGGCGAAAAGAATAATGAAAAAAATAGCGATAAGAGTGCAAAGAACAATAAGGTGATTATTTCCGAGCAAGGTCCCGGGAAGAAGAAACACGAGGAAGATTAGTTTAGGCCAAGGCGGTTTGTCTTTACAGAGGGAAAATGCAGTTTATCAAAGAATCTTTTTATAGTGAAATAGAAGTGAAGAAGTCTAAATTTTATGCTGGACTTTTTCCGCTTTCCGAAGAAGAACAGGTAGAAAGCTATCTTGCAGAGTGTAAGAAAAAATATAGAGAAGCAAGACATCATTGTTATGCTTATGTTTTCTTGGAAGAGAAGCAGGATTTTTTTCAGGAAAAAAAGAAGCAGAGTGACGACGGAGAGCCGGCAAAAACTGCGGGAATGCCCATCCTGCAAAGAATGGAAGGAGCGGAGCTGAAGAATGCGCTGTTGGTTGTCAGCAGAATCTTCGGAGGAACCCTCCTCGGTACTGGAGGGCTTTCCAGAGCCTATTCCGATGCGGCGAAGGCGGTGCTGGACAAGGCCGTATTTTTGCAACGGGCAGATGGAAGAGAAGTGGAACTGAAGATTCCCTATTCCTTTCTTGGTAAACTGGAGTATCGTTTTGAAAAGCAAAACATCGAAATCCTGGATAAAGTTTTTGGTGAACAGGTTTGTCTGAAACTGCGCATGAAAGAAGAAGATTTTCCCTCTTTCTTAAAAAGAGATAGAGGAATACAGGGAAGGACGGGCTTCTTCTTGCAAACAGAAAAATGCCGGTGGTATACTTCCTAAGTTATGCGAAAAGTAAAAAATACATAAATTTGTTGAAGCTTAAGGACGGAAGTCATGATAAAGAAGAGAGAAGATATTCGAAATGTTGCCATTATTGCCCACGTTGACCACGGTAAGACTACCCTGGTGGATGAGCTTTTGAAGCAGTCCGGTGTATTCCGTGATAACCAGGAGGTAGGCGTTCGTGTGATGGACTCCAATCCGATTGAACGTGAACGCGGGATTACGATTTTGGCAAAGAATACTGCAGTAAGTTATAACGGTGTAAAGATTAATATCGTCGATACACCCGGACACGCCGATTTCGGAGGAGAAGTTGAGCGTATCTTAAAGATGGTGGATGGCGCGATTTTGCTGGTGGATGCCTTTGAAGGACCGATGCCGCAGACTCGATTTGTATTACAGAAAGCGCTGGATCTCCGTCTTCCCGTGCTTGTTGTCATCAATAAGATTGATAAACCGCAGGCACGTTCACTGGATGTGGTCGATGAAGTTTTGGAACTCATGCTGGATCTCAACGCATCGGATGAACAGTTGGATTGTCCCTTCCTCTTTGCGTCCTCTAAGAACGGATATGCAAAGAAGAACCTCGATGACCCGGATGTGGATATGAAGCCGTTGTTTGAGAGTATCATTGATTTTATTCCTGCGCCGGAGGGGATCCCGAGGAAGAGACACAGCTCCTGGTTTCCACCATCGACTATAATGAATTCGTCGGTCGAATCGGTATCGGAAAAGTGGAAAATGGAAAAATCCGGGTAAATCAGGAAGCGCTCGTTGTGAATCACCATAACCCGGATAAGCGTAAGAAAGTGCGTATCACGAAGCTTTATTCCTTTGACGGATTAAAACGTGTGGATGTGGAGGAAGCTGCTTTCGGTGATATTGTGGCCGTTTCCGGAATTGAGGATCTCCATGTCGGGGATACCATTTGTACAGAGAAGAATCCCACGCCCCTTCCTTTCCAGAAGATTTCCAGCCGACAATTTCCATGGATTTCATGGTCAACGATTCCCCCGCTTGCAGGAACCGAAGGAAAGTTCGTGACCTCAGACATATTCGTGACCGTCTTTTCAGGGAGTTGAATACCGATGTTTCTCTCCGCGTAGAAGAGACGGAGTCGGCAGATTGTTTCAAGGTTTCGGGACGCGGAGAGTTGCATCTCTCCGTTCTGGTAGAGACCATGAGAAGAGAAGGGTTCGAATTTGCCGTTTCGAAAGCGGAAGTGATCTATAAGACGGATGAGTCCGGTAAGCAGTTGGAGCCGATGGAAATTGCTTACATTGATGTACCGGAAGAGGCGACCGGGTCTGTAATTCAGAAGCTGACCCAGAGAAAGGGAACACTGAACGGAATGACCCCCCTTGCATCAGGCTACACCAGACTGGAGTTTGAGATTCCCTTCTCGCGGTCTGATAGGCTATCGCGGGGAGTTTTTAACCGATACGAAGGGAAATGGAATTCTGAACACCGAGTTCGAGGGATACGGAGAGTATCGCGGAGACTTAAATTATCGCCATCAGGGATCGTTGATTGCCTTTGAGCAGGGAGAGGCTGTTACCTATGGGCTTTTCCAGGCACAGAATAGAGGAATTCTTTTCATCGGACCGGGGGAGAAAGTCTACAGCGGTATGGTTATCGGACAGAGTCCGAAGTCGGAAGATATCGAGCTGAATGTTTGTAAAACAAAACATCTGAGTAACACGAGAACTTCCAGTTCGGATGAAGCGCTGAAACTGGTTCCGAAGAAGATTATGTCTTTGGAACAGTGTATCGATTTTATTGATACGGATGAGCTTTTGGAGGTAACGCCGGAGAATCTTCGTATTCGGAAGAAAATTTTGGATCCTACTGCGAGAAAACGTGCCGGATTTAATCGGAAATAAGAGGGAGACTATGGCTTTATTTAAGGGTGCCGGTGTGGCCTTGGTGACACCGATGCATAAGGACGGAACAGTAAACTTTGAAGTGCTGCGACTTCTTTTGGAGGAACAGATTGCAGGGGGAACGGATGCCATCGTTTCGATGGGAACGACCGGGGAAGCGGCGACACTCAGCGTAGAAGAGCACCTGGAGGTGATTCGCTACACCGTAGAGGTAGTGCGGCATCGTATTCCCGTTATAGCCGGGACCGGTTCCAACTGTACCGAATCCGCGGTTTATCTTTCCAAAGAGGCGGAGAAAGCCGGTGCGGACGGGCTGCTGCTGGTCACACCTTACTACAACAAGGCAACGCAGAACGGGCTGTATCTCCATTTTAAGACCATTGCTTCTGCCGTAAAGATTCCCTGCATTTTTGTACAATGTACCGGGAAGAACGGGAATGTGTATTCTGCCGAAGACGATGGCTTCTTTATATCGCGATGTAGAGAATATCGTCGGGGTGAAGGATGCGACAGGCGATGTGGGGATGACATTGGATTTGATGCGCTTGGTGGATGAGGATTTTCTCCTCTATTCCGGAGAAGACGGACTGATTGTTCCGCTTCTTTCCGCCGGAGGAAGCGGTGTGATTTCCGTTTTATCCAATGTTGCCCCGAAAGAGACGCACGATATTTGTGCAAAGTGGTTTAGCGGAGACAGAGAGGGGGCGCTGAAAGAGCAGCTTCGCGCATTGCCCCTTATTCATGCCTTATTTAGTGAAGTCAACCCGATTCCGGTGAAAGCGGCTATGCACTTACAGGGGAAAGATGTGGGACCGCTTCGACTGCCGCTTACCGAAATGGAAGAAGCGCATTGTGCAGTATTGAAAGAGGAAATGAAGCGATACGGTATTTTAAAATAGTTTTATGGTTGTGCGGTAAAAGAGGAAGTCTGGAAAGAGTTCAGCTTTTGTTTCACAACTTTTTTATATTAGAAAAACAAGGAGGGAAAATGAAAATACTATTGCATGGTGCATCAGGAGTAATGGGGAAAAATGTACAGGCAGTGGTTTCTGAAAATCCGGACTGCTCGATTGTTGCCGGTGTCGATAGAGGAATCCATGCGGAGGAATCCTCTTCTTTCCCTGTATATCCGGATATCAAAAAGGTAAAAGAGGATTTCGATGTGATCATCGATTTTTCCGTTAAAGAAGCAGTGGATGCACTTCTCGCTTTCGCCGTGGAGAAGAAAAAGGCCTTGGTATTATGTACAACGGGGCTTAGTGAAACCCAGTTAGAGAAGATTGAAGAGGCGGGACGAACGATTCCGATCCTGCAATCCGGGAATATGTCTCTCGGAATCAATGTTTTAGAGGAACTGCTTCGTGTTTCAGCCGGAAAGCTCTATCAGGAAGGCTTCGATGTGGAAATTGTGGAGGCACATCACAGAAGAAAGAAAGATGCGCCGAGCGGAACTGCCCTGATGCTGGAAAAGGCAGTAGAGGAGAGTATCGGTCAGGCGCTGGAAAAGGTCTTTCAGAGAGAGGGACAAAATCGTCCCAGAGAGAAAGACGAAATCGGCATGTCTTCCGTAAGGGGAGGAACGATACCGGGGGTTCATGAAGTTCTTTTTGCCGGAGAAGATGAGGTTATCAAGCTGGAGCATACCGCTTACAGTCGTAAGATATTCGCGAAAAGGTGCTCTCAGTGCCGCATTCTTTCTTTTTAAAACAAAAAGCCGGAAGATACACGATGGGAGATGTACTTCGAAAATAAGAGGAGGGAAAGATGGAAAGCCATTCAGTCTATGAGAGTCCATTGTCAGGAAGATATGCTTCCTTGGAAATGCAGGAGATTTTTTCCCCTTCTTTTAAGTTCAAAACCTGGCGGAAGCTATGGATTGCTTTAGCGGAAAGTGAGAAAGAATTGGGGCTTCCGATTAGCGAGGAGCAGATCGCGGAGTTGAAAGAGAATGCGGAGAATATCAACTATGAGGAGGCGAAGAAACGAGAGAAAGAAGTTCGACATGATGTGATGAGTCATGTCTATGCCTACGGTTTGCAGTGTCCGAAAGCGAAAGGCATCATCCATCTCGGGGCGACTTCCTGTTATGTAGGGGACAATACGGATTTACTTACCATGCGGGAGGGCTTAAAGCTGATTCGGAAGAAGCTTCTGAACTGTATGAAGGCGCTTTCCGATTTTGCAATGGAGTATAGAGCACTTCCCATGCTCGGTTATACGCATTTTCAGGCGGCACAACCGGTAACCCTCGGAAAAAGAGCCAGTCTTTGGCTGCACGATTTATATCTTGATTTTACGGAAGTAGAGGAATGCATTTCTTCCTTAAAGCTCTTAGGATGCAAAGGAACAACGGGAACGCAGGCTTCTTTCCTGGAACTTTTTGAAGGGAATCATGAAAAGTGTAAAGAACTTGATCGTAAGATTGCGAAGAAGATGGGATTTTCCGCTGTCTATCCCGTTTCCGGACAGACGTATTCCCGAAAAGTGGATTTTAAGGTTTTGTCCGTGCTTTCCGGAATTGCGCAATCTGCGCATAAATTTTCGAATGATCTTAGATTGTTGCAGCATTTAAAAGAGGTGGAAGAGCCTTTTGAAAAAAAACAGATCGGTTCCAGCGCGATGGCCTATAAGCGGAACCCCATGCGCTCGGAGAGGATGGCTGCGCTGTCCAATTTCCTGATGGCGGAAGGAATGAATCCCGGCATCACGGCATCGACACAGTGGTTTGAAAGGACGTTAGACGATTCGGCAAATAAGCGTCTTTCCATACCGGAAGCATTTCTAAGCTGTGACGGAATTTTGGATTTGTATTATAATATCGTTTGTAATTTAGTAGTCTATCCGAAAATGATTGCAAAACATTTGCAGGAGGAACTCCCTTTTATGGCGACAGAGAATATTCTGATGGATGCCGTGAAGAAGGGGGGAGACCGACAGGAACTGCACGAAAGAATCCGTATGCTATCGATGGAAGCGGGAAGAAGAGTGAAAAGAAGAAGGACTGGAAAATGATCTTCTGGAGCGAATCGTACAGGATGATGCTTTCCCTCTGAATGAAGAAGATGTAAAGAAACTGATGCGGGGAGAGTTGTATATCGGCAGGGCAAAGGAACAGGTGGAAGAGTTTGTCTCGGAATATATCGAGCCTATTCTGAAAGACAATCAGAAGGAACTCAATTTATCGGTTGAGATTGCACTTTAAAGCGCGTCTTGTGGGAATCGAAGAGGAAGGATAGGGAAGGATTGGAGGAAAAATGAAGCGGATATTCGCGATTATCGTTTTACTGTTTATCCTGGCAAGCTTACTGCACTTTCTGTATACTGCGTTCACAGGGGGAAGCAAGGAGTCGCTTCTGGCAGATCTTTTCCTTCTCATGATTGTTCCTTCCATTTTTTATATTCTGCAATGGATTACCAATTTGATTCGAAAAGACTGATTTCGATGGGAAAAGTAGGATAAACAAGTCCGGAGACGGAAAGAGAACATGATACAAAAGAATCTCGGAAAGGAGATAACTATGGTTCAGGCAATCGTTGGAGCAAACTGGGGAGATGAAGGAAAAGGGAAGATTACGGATTATCTTGCGGAATCTGCGGATATCGTAGTGCGTTTTCAGGGCGGTGCAAATGCGGGACACACGATCATCAATTCTTATGGCAGGTTTTCCCTTCACCTTCTCCCGAGCGGTGTTTTTAATCCGAAGGTAACTTCCGTTCTGGGAAACGGAGTTGCTTTGGATATTCCGAAATTTCTTGCCGAGTTGCAAGCGTTAGAAGACGCCGGCGTACCGAAGCCGAAGATTTATATCTCGGATCGTGTACAGGTTTTACTGCCTTATCATGTATTGCAGGACAGTTATGAGGAAGAAAGACTCGGTAAGAAGAGTTATGGATCGACGAAGTCCGGTATTGCTCCGTTTTTCTCTGATAAATATGCGAAAATCGGCTTGCAGGTCAATGAAATTTACTACGATGATATTCTGGAAGAGCAATTAAAGAAGATTCTGGAAATTAAAAATTCTCTTTTTGAAGCGCGCTACGGAAAAAAGGGATTGCAGTATGAGGAACTTCTGGCTGAGTTAAAGAAGGAGAGAGAAGAGATTCGCCCGTATCTTTGTGATACTTCCCTATTCCTTCGGAAAGCCATCAAAGAGGGAAAGAAGATTCTTCTGGAAGGGCAGCTCGGGACGATGAAGGATACGGATCACGGCATTTATCCGATGGTGACATCCAGTCATACGCTTGCCGCCTTCGGTGCAGTCGGTGCCGGCATTCCGCCGTATAGTATCATAAGTGTTGTCTGTGTTACCAAAGCTTATTCTTCCGCAGTGGGTGCCGGAGAGTTCGTTTCCGAAATCTTCGGAGAAGAGGCGGAAGAACTCCGGAAGCGCGGTGGAGATAAGGGAGAGTACGGTGCAACGACCGGGCGTCCGAGAAGAGTCGGCTGGTATGATGCGGTTGCCTCCCGTTACGGTTGTGCTTTACAGGGTGCAACCGAGGTTGCCTTAACCGTTTTGGATCCTCTTGGCTATCTGGATGAAATTCCGGTTTGTACAGCCTACGAAATTGAGGGGAAAGAAGTGAGAGATTTTCCGGTAACACCTCTACTTCGTAAGGCAAAACCGAAATATACCGTGTTAAAGGGATGGAAGACGGATATTCGCGGGATTCGGGAGTATGAAAAACTGCCGAAGGAGTGCAGAGACTATATCGATTTTATTGAAAAAGAATTGGAAGTACCGATCACCATGGTATCGAACGGACCGGAAAGACATGAAATATTAAAGAAAGTACCCAAAAAATTTAAATGCTGGAAAGGATGACGTATGGCGCATTGTCCGAATTGTGGAGGGGAAGTCCGGTTTTCCATCGAAAGCCAGGACCTGGAATGTCAATCCTGTAAAACACATTATGATCCGAAAGACTATAATCAAACACCGGAGGGAATGGAAACGGATGTGTACAAGACACAAGTGTTCACCTGTCCGAGTGCGGTGCGGAGATAGAAAGTACGGATTTGTCTGCAACAGGGTTTTGTGCATACTGCGGCTCTGCTGTAGTGTTTGAGAGCCGTGTAAAGGAAGAAAAGAAACCGCATAAGATTATTCCGTTTCAAATTACGAAGGAACAATGTAAGAAAATCTATTTAAACAAGATTCAGCTCTTTTTATTATCGAAAAAGAACGATTTGGAGGATTCCGCTTATCTGGAACGTTTTGTGGGATTTTATCTCCCGTATTGGCTGTATAATTTTGCCTTCCATGAGAAACTGCAACTGGAAGGGAGAAAGCAGTATCAGAGCGGAAATTATTCCATTAAAGAGGACTATGCGCTCAGCGGATTCTTGCAGGGAGAAGTTGACGGTATTCCGTTCGATGCCTCCCTCCGTTTTGATGACAATATATCTGGGGTAATCGCGCCTTTTTTCCAGGAAAAGATGCAGGAGTTTTCTCCCAATTATCTCTTAGGCTATGGTGAAATTTCCGATACGGAGGAGCAGAGCTATGTAGGGAGGCTTTTTGCTTTTCTGGGGGAAGAAGTCGGAAGAGAACTCATGGGAGCGAACAGATTTCATTCTCCGGATATCCTTTTGAAAAACCATTTTATCCGGATGCCATCGAAAAGACGGTTTCTGTGGATCGGGCGATGTTTCCGATTTGGTTTTTTGAGTTATAAAAGGGAGACAGAATTGCTTACGCGGTAGTAAACGAGGGAAACAGGAAAGATATATTGTGATATTCCGATAGAAGAGCGGAAATTTTATCAGGCGTCGTTCCTTCTTGCGATTCCTATTTTTATCGTCCTCAATCTGTTCTTTCAGATTTCCGCGGTGCATCTTCCGATTTTCACCTTGCTTCTTTCCCTTCTTCTGATTTGTTTATCGGAACTGGAGTTACACCGGATTCAGGGAGCAGGATAAGGAGGCATTACGCTATAGTAAGAAGGCGAAAGAGGAGAAGGGAGTGAGGAAGAGCGGAACCTTTCTGGCTATTCTTGCAACGGTTCTTTCCATCTTTGTCCTTCTCTGGCATCCTGTCCGGGATGAATACTATTACCTTGTTTCCGCTCTTTCAGCGGTAGCGGCGATAGGATCTCTTAGAAGTATGCTGGAAACCTTTAATGTTTTGTGTACCCGTGCGGTGCCGGATTTCTTTGAGAAGAAGGAGGAGTAAGAATGCGTGCTTTGATAAAGAATGTGCAGAATCGGATTCTACCTCTCTTCTTTTTCGCCCTTTTGTTTTGCGGCATACAGAGTAGGAAAGTTTATGCCATAGAGGAAAGCAATTTCCTTGCTTCTTCCGTGTATCAGAATGAAGAAAGCAGGGTATACCGCCTATCTCGATGATGAGGAGAGTCTGCTCTCCGATGAGGAGAAGAATTTATTAACAGAGAAGTTGAAGCCTCTAACTAAGTATGGAAATGTTGCCTTTCTTTCCGGGAGAGGGGAGGAAAGTGCAGCAGATACGATACGGGATTTTTACGACAGCGTGTTTTATGGAAAAAACGGTCTGATTTTCTTTATTGATATGGAGAACAGGCAGATTCGAATACAGAGTGGAGGCGCTTTCTATAAGACGATTACACGGGATGTCGCAAACAGTATTACAGACAATGTCTATGTTTTTGCGAGTAGAGGAGAGTATTATAAGACGGCGGCGATTGCTTTCTCTCAGGTAGAGGGAAAGATGGAAGGACGCTTTCTTGCGACGCCGATGCGCTGGATTTGCAATCTGTTTTTGGCGATTTTCCTGGGACTTTTCTTGAACTTTGCGTTTCTTCTTTTGACCTGGAAGCAGAAAAAAGCCGGTTCCAAGGCGGTACTGGGCGTTTTACATCCGGATATTCATGTGGAGAATCCGCGCATCCTGATGACGAATCGGTGAAGACACGATTAAGTTCCGGTTCCAGTCGCAGCGGCGGTTTTTTTCTTCCGGGGGAGGAGGGCATTCTTCCGGCGAGGCGGACACAGCTTTCAGCTTAGAGCCGGAAGCCGTACTTCAGGAGGAGTTTTTCGCCATTGCACAGTCTTCTCCGGTATAAAAAGCTGATTTGGAGCACCTTCTCCTTTCTCACGGTTATGATTTATCCCGATATTGCGTATGCTGACCATATTGGAGGCCAGTATCGTGGAGATGATGGAAATCGCTCCCGGGTGGTCTTCCACATGAATGGAAATTTCGTAGGCACTATGAATGAGGGCCCTGAGCAGAGCCGTCCATTGCATTTCGGTACTGCCCGGCTTCGCGGAAGAGTTCGGAGATTGCTTCAGGCTCTTCTTTTTGATTGATCCTTTATTTTTTTCTAGAAGATGAAGATAATCGTCCATCATTTCTACAATGGCATCCTTATTGCTCGTGCAGATTTGCTGCCACATGAGAGGAGAAGAGGAGGCAATCCTCGTGATATCTTTGAAGCCGCCGACGTAAAGCTTCTTCATTTTACCATCCTGGTCTTCTTCTTTTAGGAGAGTAACCAGTCCCGCTGCCAGGAGATGCGGAAGGTGACTGACCATGGCTACAGTGCGGTCGTGTTCTTCCGGATTCATTCTGTAAGGAATACTGCCGATGGAGGCGAGAAACACGGTAAGAGCATCCAGTTTCGCTTTCGGAAAGTCGATTCCCGGAGTAAGAATATAATAGGCGTTTTGTAGAAGAAGCGGGTCGGATGCGGAAAAACCGGAAATCTCTGCTCCCGCCATAGGGATGCCCGCCGCAAAACTGTGCCGAGAGCCGGAGGTATTTGCTTCTTCCATGATGGCGGACTTAGTGGAACCGACGTCCATCAGAATCGTTTGTTTGGATAAATAAGGTTTGATTTCCTTTAAAAAAGCGCGATTCCATTCGACCGGTGCACAGAGAAAGAGTATATCCGTGTCTTCTTCTATTTCCGAGGCATTGTACAGTTCCCGGTTTAGGATGCCCTCCTTCTTTGCACACTCGATGGCATAAGGATTCTTTTCTATAGCGGAAATCATTGCGTTAGGATAGTATTTTTCGAATCGCCTTTGCAAGGGAACCGCCAATCAATCCTAAACCGTAAAAAGTAAATTTTCTCCATTCCATCGTTTCACCTCTGCATCATTTCCTTTTGCCCGGAATCCTAAAAAGAATCGTTTTTCATTGTACAGACTGAAAGAGAGAAAGTCTATCGAGGATAGGACTGTTTTAGAAGAAAAGCTTGCGTGCCATTTCATTTTATATTAGAATGACAACGAGTTTTCGGGAAAACAGGACAGATTGTTCTTCCCGATGAGAAGGGAAAAGAGGTTTAGGAGGATTTATGGTTTCTGCAGGTGATTTCAGAAATGGTATAACAATTGAAATGGATGGACAGGTAGTACAGATTATAGAGTTCCAGCACGTTAAGCCGGGAAAGGGTGCTGCATTTGTCCGTACCAAGTTAAAGAATGTAATTAATGGCGGTGTTACCGATAAGACTTTCCGTCCGACCGAGAAATTCCCGGCAGCCAGAATCGACCGAGTAGATATGCAGTATCTCTATGATGACGGAGAGATGTACAACTTCATGAACAACGAAACATTTGAGCAGATTGCACTTTCTCATGATCAGATTGCGGACTCCATGAAGTTTGTTAAAGAGAACGAGATTGTAAAGGTTGTTTCTTATCAGGGAAATGTCTTTTCTGTTGAGCCGCCCCTGAAGGTTACTTTGGAAGTAACCCACACGGAACCGGGAATCAAAGGAAATACTTCTACCGGTGCTACAAAGCCCGCTACGGTGGAGACCGGTGTGGAGGTGCAGGTTCCGCTCTTTGTGAATATTGGAGACAAGATTATTATCTCCACACAGACCGGCGAGTACGAGTCCAGAGCATAGTCATTTCATTTTTGGATAGGAGGAAGACTTCCGAGTAGGGAAGTCTTTTTCTGTAATATATGACGGATATACCGGGGAATCTTCGGGTATCTTCTTTGTAGCGAAGGTTGGAACAGTCTATTTTTCTAAGAAAGGATGAGTATGGAAAGCGTAAAGACGATATTGCAGAATTCCGTTGAACTTGCATTTGAATCTGCGGGATACGATAGAGAACTGGGGAAGGTGACGGTTTCCAATCGTCCTGACTTATGTGATTACCAGAGTAACGGTGCATTAATTGGCGCTAAAAAGTACGGCAAGAATCCGATAGAACTGGCAGAGGACGTGAAGAAGTATCTGGAAGGGGATAAGGCGCTTTCCGTACCGCTTTATGAAAAGATTGAAGTGGTGAAGCCCGGATTTTTGAATTTTACGCTTTCTCCCGCATTTTTGGCAAAGTATTGCAGTCGTATGGCGGAAGATGACAAGTTGGGATTGGATCCGAAGGAAGGGCAGACGATTCTGATTGACTATGGCGGAGCCAATGTTGCAAAACCTCTTCATGTCGGACACCTTCGTTCCGCATCCATTGGAGAAAACTTTAAAGAGACTGGCTATTCGTATGGGAAATGATGCAGTCGGCGATGTCCATCTGGGAGATTTCGGTTTACAGATGGGGCTGATTATAGGGGAGTTGGAAGACAGAGGAGAGCTGGATAAAGATTTTACCATCAGCGAACTGGAAGAAGTTTATCCCTATGCTTCCGCGAAGGCAAAGGAAAAGAATCCGGATGGAAGCTTAAAGAATGAAGCCTATGCGGAACGTGCAAGAGAAATCACGGTACAGTTACAGAAGGGGTGAGAAGTACAAGAAGGCCTGGGGAGAAGATTCTGAAAGTATCCATTGCGGATTTAAAGAAGAATTATGGCGCTTTGGATGTACACTTTGAAATCTGGAAGGGGGAGTCCGACGCCGAACCTTACTTCCCAAGACTGATTGAAATTCTGGAAGAGAAGGGTCTTTCCTATCGTTCCAATGGCGCTTTGGTTGTCGATATTGCGGAGCCGGAGGATAAAAAAGAACTGCCTCCCTGCATGATTTTGAAGTCGGACGGAGCGAGCCTCTACTCCACTTCCGACCTTGGCACCATTATGGATAGAGAGAAGTGCTATCCTAAGGATTGGTACCTTTATATTGCTGACAGCAGACAGGATCTCCACTATACCTCATTCTTCCGTGTGGCAAGAAAGGCCGATCTTCTTCCGAAGACCACCAAGATGAATTTCCTCGGCTTCGGAACGATGAACGGAAAAGACGGAAAGCCCTTTAAAACAAGAGACGGCGGAGTGCTTCGTCTGGAAAAGCTGATTGAAGAAATTCAGGAATCTGTATTGAAGAGAATGGAAGAAGGAAAGGATACCGGACTTTCCGAGGAAGAGCGGAAAGAAACCGCGAAGGTCATCGCACTCGCCGCTTTGAAGTATGGAGACCTTTCCAACCAGATTACCAAGGATTATATTTTTGATTTGGAAAAGTTCACTGCATTTGAGGGAAATACCGGTCCTTATATTCTTTATACTATTGTGCGTATTGCTTCGATTCTTCGGAAATATGCCGAGGCAAAGGGAGAGAAGTGGGAAAATACGGCAGCATGGGTTTTCCAATTACGAGAAAAAGGATCTGATTCACATGAGGATAACCCATCTTTACAGGCATTGGAAAAAGCAGATTGCGGTTTTCTCGGACGAGATGAAAGATGCATGGAAAGAGCTTGCTCCGCATAAGATCTGCGGCTATATCTATGCACTCGCGAACAGCTTCAACGCTTTCTATCACAATGTAAAAGATATTGGGAGAGGAAGATCAGGAGAAAGCAGAAGAACTATATCGCGCACCTTGCTCTTACATGGAGAATCTTAACGGATGCGATTCAGGTACTAGGGATTCTCCGCTCCGGAAAGAATGTAAATTATATGAAATATTTTTGTGCTTAGTGATATACACGGTTCCTCGTATTATGCCAAAAAGCATTGGATATTTATCAAGAAGGAGAATTCGATCGAAATTCTCCTTCTTGAGATATTCTGTATCATGGACCGAGAAACGAGCTTCCGAAGGGGCATGCTCCAAAGGAAGTGATTGCTCTATTGAATCCTCTGAAGGAAGAGATTCTTGCTGTGCGCGGGAATTGTGAGGCGGAAGTGGATCAGATGGTGCTTCATTTTCCGGTAATGGCGGACTATGCTGTCCTGGAATTGGGGAGAGAAGCGTTTTCATGAGCCACGGTCATCTTTATACAGAATGAAAACATTTCCACTGCGAAAGAATGGGGATGTTTTTTTACAGAGCACACGCATCTGCCTGTCGCTGAAAAGAAAGAGCGGGACGGACTCTTTTATTATCATTTAAATCCCGGTTCGGTAAGTCTCCCGAAGGAAGGAAACCCGAACAGCTATGGCGTACTCACGGAGAAAGGATTTCAGATCTTTACTTTGGACGCTTCGTTAGTGAAGGAAGTTGCCTTTTAGTATTTAAGAATCCTTCTTGAATGGAAAAGAGAGCAAGTAAAAACGCTAGGATTCAAGCCGCTCTTGGCTGAATTCCCAGCGTTTTTTCATCGTGGACCTGATGGGAGTCGAACCCATGTCCGAAAACAAATTCCCTTTCCTTCTACTATCATAGTACACTTCAAGATTCCCCACTATAAAAAGCTGTGCACTGCTTCTTACAGCCGGTATCCTCTACATACGCCCGAGTTCGGGAGGAACCGTTCCCGTCGTTTCTCACAAGAATGAGGTCAGGTTCTTCTCCTGTGAGTGAGAGAAGGCTGGCCAGCAGCATAGGCTGCTAATGCGTAACTATTATCGTTAGCGTTTAATTTTAATTGTGAAGTTTAACGCGACTTCTTTCGGATAGCTTCTAAAGCTGCATCATCCCCGTCGAAACCGGTACAAGCCCATAAGAAATACAGCTTGCATTCTACCGGAAAGTAGAGGCAAAGTAAACAGAAAAGAAGGAAGAGACAGAAAGATGTAAGAGACAGAAGGATATACACGAGACAGAAAGAAACAAGGCAACATAAAGATACAAGAAAAAGGAAGATACGAGACAACATAAAGATACAAAAAGACCGAAAAAGAAAGAGGAAAATATGAAAAGAGAACAGAATGGCAATCAGTGCTTTATTAAAAAGAAATGATTATTTTTTTCAAAGGAAATCTGCATGATATAGATCATTTTCTTCGTGTGTGGTCGTATGCAAAGACGATTGGCGAGCTGGAAGAGCTGGACGAAGAAAAACAATATCTCTTAGAGGTATCCGCGCTTACCCATGATATTGCGTGCCCGTTTTGCAGAGAAAAGTATGGGCATTGTAACGGACCGGTACAGGAAGCGGAGGGAGGACCGATGGTGGAGTCTTTTCTCAAACGTTTTTCCTTTTCGGAAGAAGAGATTCGCATTGTACGATATCTTGTGGAACATCATCATCATTTTCAAAATATCGACAGTAAGATCTATCAGATTCTGGTGGAGGCAGATTTTTATCGCAAATGGGATGAAGAGAAGTACCCGGAGGAGAAGGTAGAGCGTTTCATCCAAAATGTGATGAAGACGGAGCGAGGGAATTGTCCTTGCAAAAGCAGTTTTCTTTCGGATAAAAATATCGGCTAAGCTTGCTATCCGGTTTCTTTTCTTATATAATGGGGAAGAGTTTTACTGGAAATTGGGTGAAAAGAGAAAAGAGAGTGGAGCATGGAGCACGAACGAATTCTGGTTTTGGATTTTGGCGGACAGTATAACCAGTTGATTGCCCGAAGAGTAAGAGATGAGGGCGTTTATGCGGAAGTTTACGGTTCGGATATCGGCATAGAGAAGATTAAAGCGTTGCAGCCCAAGGGAATTATCTTTACGGGAGGTCCGCAGTCTGTTTACAAGAGGAAAGCCAGCATATCGGAAAGGAAATTTTTCGAGTTGGGTATCCCTATTTTTCGGCTTCTGCTATGGAGCACAGCTCATTGCCCTATGAGCTTGGAGGTGAGGTGGCTACCGCTCCTGTCAGTGAGTATGGAAGGACGGAAACTACGTGAGTGCTCTTCTGTTTTATTTTCCGATGTCCAGAAAAGAAACTACGGTTTTTCATGTCCCCATACCGACTATATTGCGAAAGCGCCGGAAGGCTTCCATGTCACAGCGCATACGGAGCATTGTCCTGTTGCGGGAATGGAAGACACGAAGAGACAGATTTATGCGGTGCAGTTCCACCCGGAGGTACAGCATAGCGTGGAAGGGCAGAAGATGATTCATCATTTTCTCTATGATGTCTGCAAAATGTACCGGAGACTGGAAAATGGAGTCCTTCGTAGAGGAGCAGGTTTCCCTCCTGAAAAAGAAAATCGGTTCCGGAAAGGTACTTCTGGCCCTTTCCGGCGGTGTGGACAGTTCCGTTGCGGCAGGGGCTTCTTTCCAGAGCCATCGGAAAGCAGCTGTACTGCGTGTTCGTGGATCACGGTCTTCTTCGTAAAAATGAAGGAGATCAGGGTGGAGGAAATCTTTGGAGAAAAGGGAGATTTCGAGTTAAACTTCGTCCGCATCAATGCCGGCGAAGAGTATTTTGAGAAATTAGCCGGCGTGGAAGACCCGGAGAAGAAGAGAAAGATTATCGGAGAGCAGTTTATCCGTATCTTCGAGCGTGAAGCAAATAAAATCGGAACAGTGGACTTCCTTGCCCAGGGAACCATTTATGCCGACGTGGTGGAATCCGGCCTGGGAAAAGGGCGCAGTGATTAAGTCCCACCACAATGTAGGCGGTCTTCCCAAGAACATTTCCTTTCAAAGAAATCGTAGAGCCTCTGCGCCTGCTTTTTAAGGACGAGGTGCGTAAGGTGGGACTGGAGCTTGGTCTTCCGGAGCATCTGGTATATCGTCAGCCCTTCCCGGGACCGGGACTTGGGGTAAGAATCATCGGAGAGGTAACTCCCGAGAAGGTTCGCATGGTACAGGATGCGGACTTCATTTACCGTGAAGAAATCGAGAAGGCGGGACTTTCCCGTTCCTACAGCCAGTATTTTGCCGCCCTCACCAATATGCGTTCCGTGGGGGTTATGGGAGACTTCCGTACCTACGACTATGCGGTGGCTCTCCGTGCGGTGATTACCGATGATTTTATGACCGCAGAATGCGCAGACATCCCCTTTAGCGTACTCCAGAGAGTGATGAATCGAATCGTGAATGAGGTAAAGGGCGTGAACAGGGTGTTCTATGATCTAACTTCAAAGCCGCCAGGAACGATTGAGATGGAGTAAAGAAAAAATAGATAAATAGAATGCCAGTTTTTAACCATTATTGAGGATAACCAAGGAAGGGTGTTAACATGGCGATAGAAAAATATGCTAGTACTAAAAATTATGGTTTTGGATTTCCGTGGTGTAAATATACGATTTCAGATACTAAAAAGAGCTGTGAATATAGTAATACTGCATCAATATATATTGATGGAGAGTTCAAGATAATATTATAATTGGAAAAATTGTATTAGACTGCCTCCAGCTAAAGATGCTATCTGGCAACATGATCGTATCATCCCTTTGTATATAGTGTTAGAGAGTGAGTCTGGAAGGGAATATTTACGGGTACTCCCTTAAAGTGGTATGTTTGGAAAGATCCAAGAAAGTTTTTCCAGTGTGGTGTATACTGATAGTTTTATGATAGATAGCAATAATCCAAATGCGATTAAAAACTCACAAATAATGTAGGTATTAGGGAATTTGTTGTATTTCATGATGACTCAGATAATTATAAAAATTTACTGCTCAAAAAGTTTGCTGAAGAAATATCTCAGTATAGCAAAGAAGAGTCGAGACATAGTTAAAACAATTTTATGAGTTGCAAGAGATGGCTAAGCAGTGGGGACCCTAAATTTGAAAAGGAAGCAGAACAGAAGGTAAAAGAGTTGGTCCGTAAAAAGATCTCTACTTTATCAACGCTCGAACATAATGTTGGAGCGTACTCTAGAGTAGAGAGCAATATGGCTAAAACAGAAGAAAACAATGTAAAGAGGACCCCTCAGTTTCAGGGAAATGAGAGTTTTTATACAAAAATTATTGATAAAGCTCTTATTATAGTAGTCATCATTCTTCTTGTAATGTACATATTAAAATGATAATAAAATTATTTTTAGGCTATAGTGTTAGAAAATGAAGACTAAATAAGAGGGTGAAAAAGTCTGTAAATTAATAATCATAAGGTCTTCTATGATACAATGAAAAAAATCATGGAGGGCCTTTAATTATAGCAAAAAGAGAACGAAAAACCGGTACATCACGTTCAAATGACTGATGGTAAACGTGCAATTAATAACTTTTGCAAGAATACGATATTCAGGGATGCAAAAGATATTCAGGATGCATAAAGATTTATTAGGCGGAACCATCAAAGAAATGATGGAAGCGGGAAATGGAACACCATCTTGGATATGAAAAATCTGAACGTACTGATTTAACGGGCGGGTACGAGACTACCCGAAATAGCTATAAGACCAAGCAGTTAATCCCAGCTTTGGCAGCATGGATATTGAAGTTCCCCAGGATCGTTTGTCTGAGTTTGAACCTCAAGTAGTAAAAAGTCAAAAAGATATTTCTGATATCGACTGAAAGATTATTTCCATGTATGCAAAGGGGCTAAGCACAAAGCAAATTTCCGAAATATTAATGGATATCTACGGTTTTGAAGCCTCAGAAGGTTTTATTTCCGATGTTACAGATAAGATTCTGCCATAAATTGAAGAGTGGCAGAATCGGCTCCTATCGGCCCATTTACCCTATCATTTTTATTGATGCCATCCACTTTTCTGTCAGAGACGATAGTGTTATTCGCAAGCTGGCTACTTATGTTGTACTTGGAATCAATCTTGAAGGGAAAAAGTAAGTTCTATCCTTAGTTAGTGGTGAAAATGAAAGCAGTAAATACTGGCTATCCGTATTAAATGCTCTGAAAAACAGAGGAGTACAAGATATCCCAATCCTTTGTTCTGAAGGTCTTACCGGAATAAAGGATGCGATTACAGCTACATTTCCGAAAACAGAGCAGCAACGCTGCATTGTAAATATGGTGAGAAATACCATGAAATACGTGGCAAACAAAGACATGAGAAGTCTGTCCAAAGATTTAAAGGCCATTTATACTGCGGCGGATGAAAAATCCGCTCTGGCGCAGCTGGATAGAGGTAACAGAAAAGTGGAAAGGCTTATAGCCTTATGCTATGAAAATATGGCATTAATGTTTAGAGGATATTTTTGTTTTGATAATAGATTGGTAAGATTAGACTTTTTAAATAATTATGTATATTTAACGGAACACAATAAATTAAAAGTTTAATTAGGAGGATATCAAAATGGGATATAATAAATTGAATATTAACAATGGAAATATAAATATTATTTTTGGAAAAAAATAATATTTTTGGAACAAAGAATATTAATTTAATGATGTGTTAAAGATGCAAAAGTCATCTAAGATACTTAGAATAGTTTTATAATATTTCTTCAAGTTCCTATAATGAGTTACTTGAAGAAATATACAAATTAGAAGGTATTGAAGATGGAAAAATAATTATAAATATCCCGAGTTTTAAGAAAAATAGAGAAGGAAAAGTATTATGTAGACAATAAAGAAAAAGAAAAAAGATTTAGAGCATTATTTATCAAAGTTTGAAAAACAACTTTAATAGCAATTTTGATATTAAGTGTTCTTTCGACAATCGTTCAAAGATATATGGAACAGAGAATATATTGTATTTAGGGTCTCAGAATTTTTACAAAAAGCTAGCCAAGATAATTATGAAGTAGGCGTTACTATTAAAGATAAAGAAATAATACAAAGTTTCTATGAGGTTTTCTTTTGAGAGAAATATGGAATCATTCTTTTTCGTTTAACAAGGAGTTTTTGAAACATTCTTCGAGTTTTATAATTTATTCTTGGAATTATCCAATTTGTTAGAAAAATGGCCGACGTATTTTTCTGCAATAGAAAAAGTTATCGAGAAGATTAGTACTACTGTTATGGATGATGAAGATATGGAAATTTAGAAATTCCAGATATTAGAGATGAATTAAATGAACAGGAGGAAGAATTATTAAATGCAATTGAAAATTTTGACAATTATTTAGGTTCCTCCGATAACTTGATTAAGTTAGATGAAATAAAAGCAATACATTTTTGGGAAATCATTAATGCAGTTATTTCAGGACGTTGAAAAATAATTTAAAATAATTTAATGAAATACTTGAAGATATTTATAATTATTCTATTTGTGATGAAGTATCTACATATATAATAGAAAAATATGGTATTGACTGAGAATGTAGAGAACAAAATGAAGAAGCATTAGAAAGCAGTTAAAGTTAAACATAGAAGAAATGAAGAAAGAACTGGAGGATAAACAAGAAAAGGATTTTTTGAAAAAGTTTAGGAATATATTAATTATGTGAATTTTATAAAAATTATGTATAGTGAACTTATAAAGGAAGGAGGGTAATAGAATTAATTAACAGTTAATTGAAAGGTCATATAATATGAAAATTATAGAATTTGAGAATAGATAAGTGAAAGTCTGTTGTTGCTAGACAAAAATTGCTAACACATTGCGAATAGATGAAAAGAGGTGAACATCATGCCTGAATGGTTGGGAAGTTTAGTTACTCTGCTATTGGCGGTGGCACAGTTGTGTTGATTGGTATAATAACATTATTTAAAAGTTTGATTATTAAGTTATTTGAAAACGAGAATTGAATCTTCGTTTGAAAAGAATCTTGAAAAATTCAAAAATAACTTGGTGAGATCACAAAAAAGCATACGAAATAATATTGGATCGTGAAATGCGATTCTACAAAGAATTAGAGCCTATAACGCCGAACTTATTCCTACCGAACAAGATTTATTATACTATTTAAAGTATGATGAAGAGCTGGATCGAAAACAATGTGAGGCATTTAAAACAAATTTTAAAAAGTTATTGCGAGCTAGTGATGGAATTAAAAATTTGACTCTAATTCATCACTCTTACATTCCACAAGATGTTTTTTATTGCTTTTTACGTCTGTTGTTAAGAAAATGCAAGATGATATGACTTTATGGCGGGATATGGCCAAGCTATTGTTCGCAGGAGAATATAGTAAAATCGATTATAAAAAAATGTGAACTGGTGGTTAATAAATTTCTGATGAGACTTGACATTGCGGAAACCACAGTTCACAAACGCTTGAAAGAGCTTAGTGGAGAAAAATAACGATTAATAGAATGTTTTCAAATCCAGTACTATTAGATTATTAATATTATTATTCTTTATAAGAAAAAAGTTTAAAGAGGCAAGATAAATTATTAGGTAAATGACGAATAATCTGCCCTCTTTTTCCACCCCACAAAAATTGGTTTAATCATGAAAACGGTTAGGAAGACTTTCACCATACAGAACCACCTCTGTTTATTATAAAATTTTGACATGAAATAAAAATGACAATAAGGTAATTGAAAAGTTGAAGACTTTTTATCAAGGTGTATTTTTGAAGCTCCTTAACTGACAGTAAGTTTCTCCATCATTTCTCCAATGGTCATATTGCATGATTAATTATTATTTGATATGCTTAGAAAAACATTATTCATATAAAAATAAGAAAATTATATCGTCTATAGTGTTCAAATTGAATAAAAATAATAAAATATTCTTTTGCTATATATACTAAATACACACAGATAAATAATCATGAAATTGATTAAAAGGTGAGTGAAAGCTTGAGGTACTAGATAATGAATAACACTAATATGCACTTGCTTATATTAATGAAATGCAAAATCTAAGAGTTTTTGTAATCTATTAATATATGTTTTTATATAAAGATGTTAATAACTCTCTTAGAATTGATGAAGTGAAGGATGCGATCTTAAAAGAGTTTGGATTAAGAGTACCTAGTCATATTATTAAAGCATGCGCTAAAGATATTAAAAAGAATTGTGAAATAGAGATTCTAGATAACGGGGGACGGATATAAACTTCAAACCTAGCTTTAGCATTGATAAGTTTGAGGAACAATTAGCTACGAGAAAAAAATTTTAGAAGAAAATTTAATAACAGATTTCATAAATATTTGTCAGAAATGAATATTGAATTGACATTTAGTGAAGCACAAAAAGCAGATTTGTTGATTTTTGATCGATACAATTATGCATATGCTTTATTTAATGACGGTTCAACAGATGCGATTAAAATAGATAAAAAGGTATTGGTAATGATTGGTATATTTCGCAATATATAAAAAATTAGAGAGAGAAAAAAATAGTAAATTTGATTATGTCTTAGAAATAGTAAAAAGGATTAATGGTTTATATAGGATTATGTCAATTTTTCTGACTATCATCAAGAAAAAGAAGAAAAAGAAATTCTGCGGTACATCATTTTTATTTAGACACAAAAATGATGTTAAAGATATCTTGGTTATTCATGGCCCGAATTAGTTGAAGAAACTAAAGGAACTAGTGGATTTAATTCGTAAAAAGAATATAAAAAGGAAATTTGGTATATTTGAGCACGTTTGAGGAAATTTTGAGCGCTTTAAATAATGAGATATATGTGCTAGAAAATGGAGGCAATGAAAATTATGAATTGCAATGTTTTTAGGACACTGAACAATTATAAAAAGAAAATGTTCGAAGTGAGATCGTGTAAAAACTAGAAGATAAGATAAAAGAAGAAAACATTGAAATAAAAACGATATTGATATAAAAACGGATGAGAATATACGATATAATTTAGATTACAAAGCGTTTACCCAATATATACATGAATTATCCAAAATGGAAAGAAAATACTATATATAACGATGTACATTCAATTAATCAAATCCATATTCTTCGTAGAGGGAATTATACCAAAAAGCTTTGGTGGAAAGCAAAAAGCTTCAATTTTTGTTACTACTAACTATCCTTTAATTACCTGTTGCAGAAAATATTTAAAAGAAGAATACCAAAAAAGGGAAAAGAATATAATTATGATAATCTTCCTGTAGTGGCAGACTCGACACTAATGTATCGTTTATGGCTTCCAAGAGCTTCAAAAATAAAAGAAAAATATTCTGCACTTTCTTTGTCTCGTATAGTATATACTGCTCAGCAAAGAAAATGAGGTATTTTATAGTAAATTTAAAAAAATGCCATAGAAATTATAGTTCTTATAAGGATATTACATTAGATAATGTGTCAGAGATATATTGTAGCAAGCTTTTTGAAATTACTGCGAAAGAATACAAAAGGAGAGTATGAGAATTTTTAATGATGAAATATTAGCTCAATCATTAGAGGGTTTATAACAATAACGTCGAACCAAAAAGATGAAAAAAATTAATACATTAAATATGTTCATTCAAGATATGAACGAGGAAAAATTAAAAGATAAAGAAGAATGGATCAATATTTATACAGAAAAATTCATAAAAGAAAGGCCATTAGTTAGTAGATTTTTTTGCTTTATTATCAAAAATCATGGTGTCTTTGTTTTGGGGGGCTAATGTCTTATTTGAAGAATATATAAACCATTTTTCTTTACGAATCCTTCACTTGTGATATTAATTATTATTATACAAATTTTAAAACCGATTTTTGTTAAAATTATGAAGAATTCATTTAATAAAAATAGACATTATTTCGGAATACTTTAAGAAGATAGCTCAGGACGATTTTATTATGAAAGAAAATCATCTGGGAAAAGCTTTTAGAATATAAAGAAAAAAATATTACAGAGTTGTTTTTGAAAAATTGAAAATAGAAAAATAGAAAAGAGTAATGTGCGAAGTGTAGTTAGAATATGAAATATTTTTTGAGACTGTATAATATTAAGGAACTAAAAATATTATTAAATTATTGGTCTTCTATGAAATTTATTTTGCTTGAACAGTATAAACTGCTGTTCAAGCGTTGGTTATTATATTGAAATTAGCTTGAATGTATAGGATGCTTTGGTATGCTAGTGTGCAATTTTGTGAGATTACAATAGATATGTTAATCATAACTAAATGCTAAAAAGAAGCACTTGTCTAGCGCTAAATTATTAATTATATAGTTCTATAAAATATGTAAATGTGAGGAATTAATGCTTTTTCTCTATAAGATTTGATAATATACTTAAATGCTGATAGATTTTGTGTATATTCAGCAGTATCATAAATTAAATAATTACAAAACAGGAGGTGATTTTTATTCTTTTACAACCAAATAGTTTTTAACCTTGAGCAAACCAGCATCTGGTCTTTTTCCGGAACAGGGGAAATGGGCTACTCACTCAGGGAAGTATCCAGGAAATTGGTCACCATATATACCGAGGAATCTGATACTGCTACTCAAAACCGGGAGACTGGGTCTTGGATCAATTTCTGGGAAGTGGAACAACCTTAGTAGAAGCCAAGCTACTCAATCGAAATGGAATTGGCATTGATATCAATCCAAAAAGCTTTAGCTTTAACTAGAACAAATCTTAATTTTCTTTCTGATTCAAAATCTCAAATTTTTCTTAGGAAGGGCAATGCTGCCAATCTAGCTTTTATAAAAGATAATCGAATTGACTTTATTTGTACTCATCCACCTTATTCTAATATTATTCCCTATAGTTCAGGTCTTGCAGGAGATATTTCTTTATGCAATGAAAAGAGTTTATTATCGCTATGAAAAAAAGTAGTGGAGGAATCCTTTCGCGTTCTCAAAAAGGGAAATTCTGTGCTGTAATGATGGGGATAAAAAGGATTCATGGAAATGTAATTCCATTGGGATTTCAACTCTTTACTTGCTTTTTTTAGAAACAGGATTTGTTTTAAAAAGAAATCATTATTAAAGTTCAATACAATTGTAGAGCTACTCCAAAGTGGCAAAATAAGAACAAGAATTTCTTAATGCTGGCACATGAGTACATCTTTGTATTTTATAAGCCAATTTCTAAGTCATTATTTTTCAATATTCTCTTTTGTATTGATAAATACAAATTAAAAACTAAGTATAAAAAATTTACTCACTCTGATAGTTCGTTGAATAAAATTCAACATTCTCTTATAATCAATACTGTTTTTATAAAAAGGAGATAGGGATGTCAGAGCAATCATTGAAACCATTTTTGAAGTGGGCAGGAGGAAAAAGGCAGCTTTTTAGGTGAAATTTTAGAAAGAATTCCTCATACTTTTTGAAAAATTATATTGAGCCTTTTCTTGGAGGAGGTGCAGTATTATTTGCATTACAGCCAAAACGAGCACTGATAAATGATATCAATGCTTCCCTTATTCATACATATAAGATTATTGCATGCGATCCTCAGCAGTTTATTGTTAAAATTAAAGAGTTGGATAGTAGAATAGCTGAGGGTGGTAAAAGAGTATTACTATTTTATTAGAGATCTTTATAATGGCAAATTAATGAGAGAAGAGTTTGATCTAGAATTGGCGGCTCTTTTTCGTTTTCCTCAATAAACATTGTTTCAACGGTTTTATATCGTGTAAATGCTAAAGGTCTTTTTAATGTCCCATATAATAACAGTAAAAATCATCTATTGATGAAGAAATTATTCTTGAAGTTTCTGAGTATCTAAAGGACTTGACTATATGTATGGGGATTTTGAAGATGCATGTAAGGATGCCAAGGAAGGGATTTTATTTTTCTAGATAGCCCCTATGCTCCGCTAAATCCTTCTTCTTTGAATCTTACACAAAAGAGGATTTGATATGGATAGTCATATCAGGCTTTCTAAGCTTTTTGATGATTTAACAAAAAGAGGTTGCTTCTGTATGCTGACCAATCACAATACAGAGTTTATTAATGACTTGTATGGAAATAAAGGGTATAAGATGGACGTGGTTAGCGTTAAACGAATGATTAATTCTGATGCTTCAAAAGAACCGGAGAAGAAATTATTATTTGTAATTATTAGTAGGAGGTATTTTTATTTGGGAGATTTTTGAGAAAAAGCAAGATTTTTTTCTATGAAGATATCTCATCTTATCTTATTCATGGAGACTCATTAAAGTTACTTTCTAAAATGAATCCGGAATGTATTGATATGGTCTTTGCGGATCCGCCATATTTTTTGAGTAATGATGGAATAACTTGTAAAAGTGGAAGAATGGTTTCCGTGAATAAAGGAGAATGGGACAGGTTAGAATAATTCTACCAGTATAGAAGCTAAACATCGTTTTAATCGGAAGTGGATTAAGTTATGTAAAAGGGTTTTAAAACCAAATGGCAGTATTTGGATTTCCGAACTTTACATAACATATATTCCATTGGTATGGCTTTAGAACAAGAAGGATTCAAGATTATTAACAATATAACTTGGCAAAAAACGAATCCACCACCTAATCTTGCCTGTAGATGTTTTACCCATTCTACCGAGACTGTATTATGGGCTCAAAAAGCAGATAAGAAAGCGCATCATTATTTTAACTATGAACTAATGAAAAGAACAGAATGGTGGAAAGCAAATGAAGGATGTCTGGCTGGGAAGCCTAACAAAAAGCTTCAGAAAAAGTGGGCTGGAAAACATCCGACACAAAAAGCCGGAATACCTTTTAGAAAGGATTGTGCAGGCTTCTACAAAAGATAATGACGTTATTTTGGATCCTTTTTGCGGTTCAGGAACCACTGGTGTTGTGGCAAAAAGATTGGGAAGAAGATTTATTGGGATTGATACGGAAGAGGAATATTTATATATTTGCAAAACAAGATTGGAGACAGAACGTAATGGAGAAAAAGGAACTTTGATGAATGGCTTACTAAATTTCGATCTAGCATTTCTGCTTATGACTATTACATTGATTTTTCTAAGGTTATTAAAAATGTGGATAATATAAGGATTGAACTGAATATCTTGAATTCTTTTAATCGGATCAAAAATATTGAAGAAGCATTTGAAAAATCATTGCAAGATATCCGGAAACATTAGAATGCATTCCGTTACTACTTGCTGTAGAAGTAATCAAATTTATGCTCAGGATGATGAAGGGGCTTTTGAATATCACTTTAAGAAGATGAATTATCCAATTGAGCAGTACAAAGTGTTTATGCGAAAAACTGGTTTATTTGATATGATTGCCAATCACTTGGTGAATAATTTAGTAGACTATGCCTTTGGTATCGAAACGAGGCTTGGATTCTAATGGTAGAAAAGAATCGTGGTGGACACCAGATGGAGGATTTGGTGGAAAAATACATTATTTCAGCAGGTTTTGTTAAGGATGTTAATTATTATAAGGAAAAGTACTTAATTGACATTGAAAGAATGTGGGGTATTGACTTGTCGGCAATATCTAATCATGGGAAAGCAGCCAAACGCTTTGACTTTGTGGTGAAAACAGAGGGTATGATATATGCGATTGAAACGAATTTTTATGGCGGTGGTGGTTCCAAGTTAAATGAAACTGCCCGAAGTTATAAAATGCTTTCCCAAGAATCAGATACTGTAGAAGGTTTTACTTTTGTTTGGTTTACTGATGGAATAGGATGGAGAAGTGCTAGAGAAAATTTAAGAGAAACGTTTGATGTGATGGAGCATATTTATAATATTGATGATATGGAACGAGGGTATTATGAAAAAGATATTTATTTAAATGAATACCGGAATTTATATATGCAAATATCTACCGAGAAATGCGAGCGTCGGAGAATGTTGGAGATAAGTCGGTAAAGAGTATAAATAAGTTATCATTCTTCTATTCCTCACAAAATTGGAGAATAGTGTGATTAAACTTTTAAACTAGAAAATCCGTGCCTTACAGAGTGCTCTGAGATCCTACATGAAAAGAAATTTATACTGATTAGCAAGTTTTATACTTTTCTTCCGGAAAAACTTTAAGATCTTGATATTCGAAAAAGAATATGAAGTGTTTTAGTATGGAACATACAATGATTCAGGCAATGAGAAATTTGAAATGACTCCAAAAGAGATCGTTTCGTCAGAACGAATATCCAAGTGAGATATTCTGGGTAGTTTTACCACCTGTACAGTCATGGAAATCGTCGATTACGGTGGGATGTAATGCGATATTCCATCTATACAAAAATTTGGCATTTTAATTTCTTCCTTCTGCCAGAAAAAGATATTATTACTGCATTTGACGTCTATACAACAAATTTTTCTTAATTTAGGACAATTAATTTATGATAACAAAAATATAATATAAATAGTGACTAATATTGTAAAAATGAGGCTGGTTCTAACGGGTAAACAAAAAGAGCATCTTCCGAGGAGCATTCGGAGATGTTCACAATGCTGCACTTCCTTAGGGAGCCGGAAAAATGCTGGAGGATCTGCTTCGCAGGGGAGAAGTGCCGGAAGGAAAATCCTCCCAAAGTGGAACCTATGGTGAGCATGATTATCGGAAACTTCCGGGAAGGAAAGAAAGATGAAGTTCTTATCAAGATGGAGAAGGCTATAACCATGCGGCAGAGCTTCCTGCGAATCAGAATCATTTTCTTGGGATTGATATAGCCTGATTTGGGGAAGATAGTAGTTTTATTATTCTAAAACGTGCAAGAATAGGAGTCCATACTTTCTGAACTGGAGAAATCGGTTCTGATCCATTGCGATGATTATCAGTATGAAGAAGTTCGGGGAATGGATAGGGTAAAGATAGAGAAGATTCCTGAGGAAGCATTTAAAGTTAGTTTCCCCGAGAGACAGCTGTCACTGCAATACAGCATACAATCCCTCCTTTAGCAAAACCTGCCTTTTTCCATCTTATAAATATCTTCTGCTAATGACATAGTGGATTGCCGATGGGAGACCAGCACAACGGTCTTGTCTTTCTTTTCCTTTAGTTCTTTTGCTAAAGATTGCAAAATAATCCCTTCATTTAAAACGTCCAGATTACTGGTGGGTTCGTCTAAAAGCAGTAAGTCCGCATCATGCAAGAAGGCTCTGGCAAGTCCGATTCGTTGCTTTTCTCCATCGGAGAGGGTATCCCCCAGTTCTCCTACATTGCTTTCGTAGCCTTTTGGCAGACTTACTATAAAGTTATGAATACCGGCTTTTTTAGCTGCTTCTTCAATTTCTGCTTGGCATGCATTTTTCCTTCGCCAGTGCAATATTTTTCTGATGGTATCGTGGAAGAGGATGGTATCCTGGGTAACATAGCCGGTAACTTTCCGGAGGCAGGAAGTATTGATTTCTCTAATATCCGTTCCGGAAAGCAGGATTTTTCCCTGTCTTACATCCCAGAAACGCATTAGAAGCTTTAAGAGCGTAGACTTTCCGGAGCCGCTGACCCCGTGGATGCCTAAAACCTTACCATTAGGAATCTTTGAGGAAATGTCTTTGAGGATTTGTTCTTCTTGGTAGGAAAATGCTACATTTTCCACGCTTGCCCTGCAAAGTCTACTTCTGCACCTTGGGTGAGTTCTTCTACCGCCGGCTTCTCTTCCAGAAGGATAGCACTCTTTCCCCGCAGGCCAAAGTCTGGTTCAGGGTATTGGAAAGGGAAGAGGGGACAACAGGGCCAAAGGAGCTCATCATAGCAAAAGGGTGGCAAGGATAACAGCAGGAAAAAGACACAGAGCCTTTTTGGTAGAGGGAAAAGCATCAAAAAGAATATACTCCAGGAAAAAAATCTGAATAACCAGATTCGTTACTGCCCGTTAGGAGAACCTTCGAAGGAACTGAGTTTTCTTTGATACTCGGCAAGGACTTTGGAACGTCTGTCCATTTCCGCAAGTTGTTTTTCACCCTGAGCATACTGCAAAATCTCATCTAAGCCGTACAGGCTATCCAGTACAAAGTTGTTTAAGTCTCCCATTTCACTGCGGAGAGCCATTCCCGCGGAAGCACTGCGCCTGCCGTTCCAAATCGGAAGGAGGACCGCTACTGTAAAATAGGCAAAAAACGCCAACAAGGCAGCCAGGGGATGTTGTTTTCCGATGAAGAAAAGCATAATGAGGGAGGTAAGGAAGGCGATGGCAATAGGGGAAACGGTATGGGCAAAGAAAACCTCCAAAAGCTCAATGTCACCGGTAATCACGGAAATCAGGTTACCCTTTTCCTTTCCTTCCAGTTTGGCAGGACAGAGTTTCCGAAGTGCGGCAAAAACTTGGTGCCGGATCATGGCAAGGATACGGAAGGCAATATAGTGGTTACAGTATTGCTCTCCATAGTGCAGGATTCCTCTGGCAATGGCAAAAGAAGAAGCAAAAGGGAAAAAGCGTCGGCCAGCCGATTTCAAGGGAGCAGAAAGCGTTTCCGAAAAGAAAAAGACTTTCAGACTTTCCTTTCCGAATAGATCAAAAATTCCCTTTAATACACCATAGCCGCCTAAAACGGTAAGGAAGATGGCACACAGAAAGCCTAAAACACCCAAGACAATTCCTGTAAGCATAATCCCGCTTAAAGGTTTTACCAGTACAATGAGCTTTCCCATAATAGCCAAATCCGAGGCGCCTTCCGGGTAAGGTTGCTTTTGCTATTCTATTCTTCTTCATGGATTTTCTCCTCCTTTCTCTGTGTTTCAGAAAAATGTTCTAATTCTTCCTGTTCCCGGAAGAGTTCTGCATAGCTTCCGTCTCGAGCCAGTAAGTCCTGATGCGTTCCGACCTCCGCAATAGAGCCGTTTTTCAGCATGCAAATAGAGTCGCTGTCCACCACGTTAGCCAGTCTGTGGGAAATCAGAAGAATGGTCTTTCGCTTCGCAAGCTCGTGGATGACCTGTAAAATCATTTCTTCACTTTCCGCATCAATATTGGAAGTAGCTTCATCAAAGATATAAACAGGCGTATCGTGGAGTAGGGGCTCTGCCAGAGCCAGCCTTGCCGTTGCCCGCCGGAAAGGTTGGAACCGTTGGAGAGTAGCTGCATTCCAATCCGCCCTGCGCCTTTATAAAGAGAGATTTTACCTTTTGCAAGGCTTCCTCCATTTGCCGCTCTGTGGCGGAAGACTTTTCCCATAAGAAGATTCTCCCGTACAGTTCCCTGAAAGAGCCAGCTCCTGTGTCCAATCAGGGTGATGTGAGACAGAAGACTTTGGGAAGAAAACTCCTTAAGCTCCTCTCCGTTTATCTTCACTGAACCCCGGTAGCCTTTATTTTTTCCCATAAGGATTCCTGCAATGGTGGATTTTCCGGAGCCGGATACACCGACCAGAGAAACGAAGGAGTGGGCAGGGATTTCTACATTTACAGAATGCAGGATTTGCCGGCTTTCTTCATAGGAAAAAGCTGAGATTTTTATGGAAATGTGCAGCTTTTTCCACTTCAAACTTCTACTTCTTCCGCCTCCGGTAAATCCAGGAAGGCAAAGATCTTGTCACTGGCCTTCATCCCGTTCATACCGATATGGAAAAACTGCCTAAAAGGCGCATGGGTAAGAAAAATTCCGCCGCCAATAGGATAATGATAAAAACGCCGGAAATACTGATGCTTCCTTCGGAAAAATGTTGAAGGGCGGAGAGGATACCGACGGCAGCACCTCCATAAGCAATGATGTCCATAATGGGTGCTGTTTAACTGCATGGAAAGGACTTTCATAGTGATTTTACGAAAATGTTCGGCTTCTCTGTCCATATCCTCCGCCGCGACCTGATCCGCCTGATAAATTTTTAAAGTGGTCATAGCCTGTAATTTTTCCAAAAAGCTGTCGCCTAAGCCGTAGTAGATGGCAAAGTAATGTCCGAGCAATTTTTTTGCAACAAGCATTACCAAGCATGATCACAATGGAATCAGGGGCACTGCCAGAAAGGAGCAGTAAGGCAGTTTGCAGTTCAATCCGGGATAAGATGAGAAATAGGGTAAGGGGAGCCAAAAGAGCATAAAAGAATTGACTCAAGTAGCGTCCGAAATAGGTTTCCAGCTGTTCCACCCCTTCCCCTGCCATTTGCACAATCTCTGCACTGTTTACTCTTTCTCTGTAGGAAGGACCTAAGGAAAGCATCTTCTGATAAATTTTATTTCTAAGGATACGTTTTACGTCCGAACTGGCTTGGAAGCTTGCTTTTGTATAGAGGCGGTCGCAAAGAAAGCGAAAGCAAAGACCAAGGATTACCACTGTTAGAGGCAGCAGGATACTCTTTGGACTGAGACTATGCTTCCAGGTATTTTTCCATAAGATGGGCAATGTTCCAGACGATCACTACCTGTGCAATAAGGAAATCCACTGCCAGAAAATCTGGTGAGAATGTATTTTCCGGCTCCTTCAAAAAGTCGAATCAGTCGCATCTTAATCATGGTTCGCCCTCCTGCCTCTTATTTTCAATTTCTTCCGTTCTCATAAAGGGAGTCCTTTCTCTCACTAGCCGTTTCTTCTCTTTACTCGGATTTTTGCAGTTTATGAACTATATTTTGAAATAGGATAAAAAGCGCTAAGAATCTGCAATAAATATACTGAATTTTCTTTATTTTTCAAGGGAAGAGCAGGAGAGAATGGGGAATTGGAAAAAAGCGGTGTATGTTTACTCTGCAATTGTGGTTCTCTGTATCGTTGTAGGGGCATTACTGAAAGTGAATCTCGTTTGGGAAATGGCGGATTTCTTTAATGGTCTCATGATTATTCCGAATGTCCTCGCCTTAATAAAAAGTGTCCATGTAGTACGAGATACAAAAAGTATGCAGTACATACGAGGGAAGAAGCGAAGGAGACAGCATAATTTATCCTTGCCTTTTCGCTTGCAGAAATACCAAAAGAATAGATTTGTGCTGCTCTTCGCTTGTAGAAATACCAAAAGGAATAGATTTGTACTCTTTATCTGCTACAGTACAAGATAGTTTAATAAGAAGTTTTCTCTGTTTTGTGGAAAGCGTTCGTTTAGTAAGGATAAAAGAGGATGAAAAAAATATTACTTACCGGTTTCACTCCTTTTGACGGAGAGGAGAGGAATCCCTCCTGGGAGGCTGTGAAAAGCGGTGAAAAGCAGAATAGAGGATGTGGAAGTCCTGAAGCTAGAAGTGCCGACCGTGTTCGGAAAGTCCTTTTCCCTTGTAAAAGAGGTCATCGAGAAAAGAAGCCGGACTTTGTGCTTCTGATTGGACGAGGCGGGAGGAAGGCGGAAATCACACCGGAGAGAGTTGCGATCAATCTGGATGATGCGGATTCCGGATAATGAGGAATAAACCGGAAGATCAGTGTATTTTTTCCGATGGAGAAAATGCGTATTTCTCAACCCTTCCCATCAAGGCTATGGTTTCGGAAATCAAAAAAGAAGGTGTGCCTGCACGGATATCGAATACGGCAGGCACCTTTGTTTGTAATCATTTATTTTATTCCGTCTTATATTTTGTGAAGAAACAAGAACTCGGCATTCCTGCCGGATTCATACATGTCCCCTTTATGCCGGAACAGACGAAAGAGAAGAAAAGAGAGTCCGTCTCTTCCTCTTTCTGCTATCGTGCATGGAGTGGAAGCGGCAATTTATGCCATTGTGACAGCATAGAACGGGCTTTTAAAGGAGTAAGATATGCGTTTAGGAGAGCAGTTTTTATTCATCATGCGTATTAGTCGGAGACTTTGCGGTATTTCGTTGCTTTTCCTTTTTCTCTTTTTTTTCTGTACTTCCTGCGGAAATATATTGGGAGATCACTTACGACGGAGGTGTCGAAAAACGATGGCAAGAGAATACGGACAAGATCGTTTTACCGTAAAAACAACTGGATTCAAGCATTGGGATGTTAGCCTGAAAGACTATCCCGGTTTTCACTTTAAAGTGACACAGAAGATCGGGATGGAAAGCCTCTCCCCTTCCCGCTATAAATACAGTGATAATTGCATGGAGTCCTGATGTTAAAAGAGGGAGCCGGTATTTTACGGAAGAGGAAATGAAGAAGTTTCAATATGCTGCAGGTAGTGTCACGCTATTCTTTGATTATCAGAATGATAAGAAGGCGGAAGAGGATTTGGAGAGATTCGTACAATGTGCAGAAGCTTTAAATGAACAATATCCGGAAATTGTCAAAGGAAAAATCATCGATGTGAAGATAAAGGAGCAAGTAGAGGGAAGAAAAGCCTCTTCTCCAAAAATGCTTCTTTGGGGAAAGAATACAAGTGCGGAAAGAGGGTGCCCGGGAATATTTAGATGCCGTATACAGGGAAAGGACGGTATAAAGTGGAAGAGTCCGATTCTGTGAGTGCATGGGGAGCGTGCTGTACTGGATGTTGTGTTAACGGACTGCCCCGATGTTTCTTTTTCGGTTCTGGAAAGAGAAGAACTGTTCGGCTATAAAAAAATCTTTACGGATACACGCTGTGAAGACGGGATGTATCATATTGCTGATTATTTTTCCATGCCGTACGAAAATGCCCAGGTACACGTATATGACGATTCGGAATTTGTCCTTTACGGCGGGTTAAGCTTAGACACTTTAGATACTGCTTCTTCGATAGTGCAGTATAGAGAAAACTGAAGGAAGAAGTGGATGCTTTTTCCTTTCCTGCATTACTATGATTATCCGAAGAACACGGAAGAGCGAAAAATGGCTTACAGTATGAATTTGACCTTGTACTTTCCGGAAAGAGAAGCGGAAGAAGAGTAGCGATAAACCGGAAAACGAAGGCGAGAAAAGAATATTAAACCGGGAAGGAACAGGAGAAGAGGTAATAACGGAAGGATAGAGCGAGGTGGGTCAAGAAATGCAGGAAAAAGAAAAGAAGAGTATAGACCGTTTTGGAACCGTCCTTCTGGCGGGAAAGATTCTTCTGAGCAGTGGCGCTGAGATATACCGTGCGGAAGAGACCATGCATAGACTTGCGGAGGAAATGCATATAGAAGATATGGATGCCTATGTGATGAATCGCGGTATCTTTGCGACGGCAAAGGTTCCGGAGGAGGGAATCGAGACAAGGATTGTCAGTGTTCCGGACAAAGAGATGGATATTGAGAAGATTGAAGAGGTAAACGAGTTATCCAGAACGGTATGCTCCGGTGCATTAAACATAGAGAATCTGCTTCTTTCTTTACGAAAAATTGCGGATAAGAACACATACAGCCTGAGTGGAAGGCTTTCTTCCTATTTTCTCGGAGCGGCAGGATTCAGCTATGCGATAGGCACTTCCGTCCGGGATTCCTTTTGTGCCGGCGTGGTAGGCAGTCTGATAGGGCTCTTTAGTCTTTATGCCAGGGATCATATTAAGTCCAGAGTTCTTGGTACCATTTTGGGTAGTATATTGACCGCGCTACTCAGTAATCTTCTCATTGTACTCGGTTTAGGAAGAGAACTGTCTTTTATCATTCTCGGCGTGATGATGGATCTGGTTCCCGGCGTTGCCTTCGTGAACTCCGTCCGGGAATTTAGTCAGAACAATTTTGCGACGGGAGGCACTCTGCTCATCAGCGCTTTGTTGACTTGCGTTTTCTATGGCCGCCGGTGTCGCTTTGGTGGAAATGATGGTGCCCGGGATGCACCTGATTTCTACAGCAATCAGTGATATTTCCCGGATTTCCAACGCTGTTCTTCTCCTTCGAAGTCTTGCCGCGGGAATCGGCACGGTGGGGTTTGCCATCATGTTTCATGTCCGAAAGAGGCATTTCTTAGTCTGTGGAGAGCTTGGAGCGGTAACCTGGTTCATTTACATCCTCTTTTTGAAGTTGCAGTACAATGAGATTATTGCGGTTTTTGTCAGCAGCTTTCTTGCCGTTCTGGCTTCCCGTATCTTTGCCGTGTTTCGGAAATGTCCGGCAACCGTTTTCTTGATGACCAGTCTGATTCCTTGCTTTCCCGGAATCAGTTTGTATCGGGCAATTTATTATTTTTTTATGGGAGACACGGAGACCGCGCTGCATTTTGCTAAGATCTGTTCTTTTACCGCCTTTACCATTGCGGTATCTATTGCCATAGTGCAGCAGATTCCGAGAAGCTGGAAGATTTTGAAATAGGAAAGGAAAAATCCTATTCCTTCACGGCTTGTTTCAGCTTCTTCACGATTTCCGCTTCTGTACGGAGTTGCATCACTTCTTCCGTGAGCTTGTCCGCTTCTTTCTTACTCCATTTGGAGAGCACACTTCTCGTGTTTAGGAGGAGTACGGGATTCACACTGAATTCCTGTAAGCCGAAAGAGAGGAGGAGAGGAATAAGCAGGGGATCGGATGCCGCTTCTCCACACATCCCGACGGGGATTCCCGCCGAGACGCCTGCGCAGATGATATCCCGGATAAGGCGCAGTACGGAAGGTTGGAAAGGGGAATAGAGGTAAGCTACGTCACTGTTTCCCCGATCTACACACATCGTGTACTGCGTTAAATCATTCGTTCCGATGGAGAAAAAGTCGGATTCTTCTGCAAGAATATCGGCAATTCTTGCTGCGGAAGGGGTTTCTATCATACAACCTACAGCGATATTCTTGTCATAAGGGATTTCTTCTTGGCTAAGCTCTTCTTTTATCTCCTCAATCATTACTTTTACGCTGCGAAGTTCTTCCACGGCGGTAATCATCGGAATCGTGATTTTTATCGTTCCGAATGCACTGGCGCGGAGTATCGCGCGAAAGCTGTGTCTTGTACAGCGCCGGATTTCCCAAACAGTAGCGAATGGCACGGTAGCCGAGGAAAGGATTCTCTTCGTTTTTCATGGCAAGATAAGGGATAGCTTTGTCTCCTCCGATATCGAGGCTTCGGATGATTACAGGCTTTTTCTCCATCGTTTCCACGGCTTCTTTATAAGCCTGAAACTGCTCCTCTTCACCGGGGGCGTGATTTGTGTCCATAAAGAGAAATTCGGTTCGGAAAAAGGTCCGATTCCCTCTCCGTCACATTCTTTTGCTTTTTGGCATCTTTCGGCGTGCCGATGTTACAGAAAGAGTTCCAAGCGGATGCCGTCTTTCGTTTTGCTCTCTTTTTCCGATGAAGTTTTCCAGAGCGCTTTGTTTCCGGATAAAGTCTTCTCGCTGTAAGAGATAACAGGAGAGGATATCTCCTTCGGGATTGATGTAAACACAGCCTTCAATGCCGTCCACGATAGCGGTATCTTTTGTTTTTACCATCTCCGTAATATGCGAAACGGAAAGTACCGCAGGAATCTCCAGAGCTCTTGCGAGGATTGCGGAGTGAGAGGTCTTCCCTCCGAGGTTCGGTAAGGATGCCTGCCACATTTTCTTTTCGAATCTGAGAAGTCATGGAAGGAGTGAGATCCTTTGCAACAAGAATCGTTCCGGGAGGGAGATCTCTGAGGGGAACTTCTTCTACGTTCATGAGTATTTTCAGGAGACTGATTTTTGATATCGAGGACATCCGTTGCACGTTGCTGCATCAGTTCATCCTCCATTTTGGAGAACATGCCGATGAACATATCGGAAACGGCTTCCACGGCGGATTCCGCACATTGCCCTGTGGCAATCATTTTCAACATTTCTCCGGACATGGTGGGGTCTTCTATCATGACCAAGTGGTCTTCCAGAATTTCCGCTTCCTCTTCTCCAATCCGCTTTCGGATATCCTCTGCCATCTCTTTCGTGTTTTTTGCAAATTTCTCTAAAGACGCTGTAAAACGTCTTTGTTCGGCTTCGGTATCCTGTACTATGACAGGACTGTAATGTAAATCATGTTCTTCGATGACATAAATACTGCCGATTCCGATTCCGTGGGAAGCGGGGATTCCTTTTCTCATGCGGTTCTCCTTTGTGTTCCTCTAGATAGAGGGAATAAGCGATTTCCGTTCACTCTGTTTTCCTGATTGTAAGAATTTATTTCTTCATCGCTTAGCCTGTTGTAGTATTTTCCAGTAATTCCTGTGCTTTTCTTAAGGCTGCTTCTTCGTCGTCCCTTCGCACTGTACTTCAATTTCGCTCCTTTTTGATACATGCGCTCATCAGCATCATGACACTTTTTGGCATTGTATCCCGTTAAATATAACGTTTATATCAGAAGAAAAAGGAACTCATAGCCTTACTGAATACACTCGCCGGACGCATGTGTAAACCTTCTTCATTTTTTACGGTAAAATGTTCTTTCTGCATATCTTGCACTTCCTTTCCTAAGGTTTAAACAACGATGATTTCCATTCCGTTGGAACGCAGTTTTGCAATAATATCTACGTCAGCCTGACTATCCGTGATAAGGGTTACTTTTCGGTCATAGATACAACTGCCGTATCGATTTCCGGGGTTTTCCTGTCTTTGCAGTTTGCTGTGGTCTGCGAGGATATAAAGGTCTTCTTTCGTACGACTGATCATTGCTTCATTGATTGCAATTTCACTGGCAATATTGTAGAGAAAAGCGCCGTCGTCATAGACCGCCCAGCAACCGATGAATGTTTTGTTTGCAGTGACGTCCAGGATGTTTCGCATGGCGAAATCACCGACCAGGATATGGTTCTTAAGTTCTCCTCCTGTAATATGGATGGAGATATTATCCGGAAAGTGTCTTCCGAAAGCGAGCCCGTTGTTCGTGTAGACGGTAAGATTTTTTTCCTGAACAAAGTCCAGCATCTTTAGTGCGGTCTTGCTGCCGTTAACAAAGATGCGGTCGTTATCTTTGATTAGAGAAGCTGCATAACGGGAGATCAGATCACGACAAATCTGGACGTTCTTACCGGGCGTCTTGCATCCTTTTACATAGTCCAGGTACTTGCTCCGCCGTGCGTGCGTTTTAAAAGATGCCGCTCTTCAGCTCTGATAAGTCCCTGCGAACTGTCATGAGGGAGATTCCGAATGCATTCGCTAAGCTGAGAGCTGTCTACTTCTCCGGCTTTACGCACGTACTTCAGGATATTTTGTTGTCTTGCTTCGACATTGGCTTTACTATTTTTCATTTTTTCTACCCAAATAAGTAGGGAGGCGAGGGAATTGCCCGCCTCCTACAGTATAGTTCTATACTAAGAATCCGTTTTCCCGGAGTGCCGCTTCGATTTCTTTATCGGACATCACATTTTTTAAAGGGATGACTACGGTTTCCTCTCCGACATTTTCAAAATTTTTGAAGAAAATCTTGGAACAGAAGACGATGTCGTAGTTCTTTGCCGCGCTTGTCCCTTCGGAGATGAGGCAGTGCCAGTTCAATTTTTATGTTGTACTTGCTCAGTACTTTTTGGATTGCCTTCTCCGTCATGAGAGAGGAACCCGCACCGTTTGCACAGCACGCCAGTACTCGTTTCCCGTCTAATTTAGCCATTTTAAGCTCCCTTCTTTGCTTTTTTATGTTCCAGATAAGCATCGTAGTCTTCTGTAATCAGGAAATATCCCTTCGGATCCATGCGGTATTCAATCTGCGGAATCAACAAGAGAACAAGGACAACGATTCCCACACCGATATAGCCCGAGATAGCGCATGACAACCATAAACATAGGCCATACAGTATCCCAGTCAAACATACCGAGATATCCGCCGTAGTTTGCGAGGCCTACCCAACCGGAGATGAGTGCCCGCACCGAAGACCTGAATCAGTCCTGAGAAGAATGGTATAACGAGACAGGCTTTCAGTCCACCCTTTTCATTCGCAACAAGACCGATTGTGGCATTATCAAAGAATACCGGTACAAAAACCGCAGATGATGATGGTTGAGAACCGATAGCAATTAAAAAGCAATGGCGATAATCTGCCCTGTAAGACCGGCAAGGAAGCCGAAAGTGACAGCATTGCATCGCCGAATCCGTAGCAAACCGCAGATCCACGCCCGGAACGGAAGCCGGAAGAAGTTTGTCCGCAATTCCCTGGAAAGAAGCGGTGAGTTCGGTAACGAAAGTACGAACGCCAGCTGTAAAAATAGCGAATATACGGCAAATTGAAGAGAGTATTGAATACATAAAAGCAAAGTTGTCTGTCTCTTTTGTTGCACCGGACTCTACGAAGAAGGGCTTTCCGATGACAGCCATGATTGCGCCGAAGAAAACCGTCATGAGAATTGCGGTACATACCATGTTTTTGGCTAAAATAGAGAAGAAACCGGGCATCTCGAGGTCGCCGACCTTCTTTACCGTTTTTCTTGCCCTTTTGTCTCCGAAAAAGCTTTTCGGAGAGCCAGATGCAAGACGGATGCCGAACATCTGCTGGTGAGCGATGGCAAAGCCTGCTCCTTCTGTAAGTTCCTGCATCGGCTTTACCGTAAGATTGGAGCCGACTGCCCAGTATGACCGAGAATAATGGACATGACAACCATCAGCATAAAAGTGATTCTCACGAAGTGCGGAAGCGCGAAGAATCAGCCAGTAAGCCGTTGCCGCCTGCTGCACCTGTACGTGACCGGTTGTAAAGAGCGTACGGCATTTTGTGATTTTGTTAAAACGGACGAGAAGAATGTTTTACGATAAAAAGCGATGAGAAGCAAAAGTCATAACGTGGGAGAATCCTTTTCCGAATACTTCCTCTACGCCCGCTGTAACTGCATTTTGTCCATAATACGGGTCGATCACGGCTGCTGTAGATTGAAGCGATCCTTTAATCCGGCAAGAAATTGGACGGAAGTTTGTGACAAGACCGCCCGATCCGGCACTGAGGATTAACATCCCGATGATGGCTTTCAGTGTTCCTGCTAAGGTGTCATACCATTTTTTCCCATTAAACAGTAGCCAGTAAAGTTAAAAACCTACCATATAGGGCGGTTTTGCAAAAATGTAAGTGGCAAAGAATGTCCATGTGCATTTAAAATTCCCATTTTTCCTCCCTGTTTTCAACTTAAGATTGACGGTTTTCGTTCTTTTTATGACATTTACAAGTTCCTCTTCCCCTGCGACAGGTCGCCAGTGCATCGATAAGTGCATCATTCATAAAGACATCCATTAAGCTTGCGATATTTTCCATGCTCATCCATATTTACGGCAGAGAGTAAAGAGAGATTGGCTTCTTTCTTTTCGCCATCCTCATCCGTTCGAAATCAATTTTATGGTCACAAATCAAAAGGCCTACCGCGGTTTTGTAAGCGCCTTCCGCATTCTCCGTGGTGTGGGGCATCGCAATGTTATGTTCAATACGACATAAGGACCGTGTTTTTCGATGCATTCCACAATCTGTTTATAGTAGTCCCTGCTTACACTTCCGTCTTCTACCAAAGGAAGGGTACTCAGACGAACCGCTTCCTGCCAGGACAGATCTTGGTCGTGCAGAAAGGCAAAGTGTTTTTCGATGATTTTTCCAATATTTTTGACATGGCAATCCTCTCTTTATAAACAGGAACGGAAGGGGATGTTCTGCGGATGCTCAAGCAGTCTTCAAAGCCTCTACGGTGGTGGAAGTACGTTTTCCTTGTCTCTGGGGATAAACGTATTTTTCCGCCTACTTGCCAGAAGAAGGGATGGAAGCTATATTCATTCCGGTCTTTTTAAAAGTCGTAGAGCAGTTTGATTTCCTCAGCAGTCAGCCTGAAAAGTTGGTCCCACATCCCAGTGGATGGGGAACAACGACTTTGCATGAAGATTTTCCGCCATACGAAAGCACATCTACGGAAGTCATTTTATCCTGCATCCCAATCGGATTTTCACCGAAGGAGAGCAAAAAGGCGACGTCAATATCAAAATCTTTGCCGTGTTTTGCAAAGTAAATGGAGAAGTGAGAGTCTCCTGAATGATAAATATTTCCTCCCGGCGTTTTTACAAGGTAGTTTACTGCCTTATCGTCCCATGTCGCTTGGGCAGATTCCGCTTAGCTCTTCGCGGTCTTCTCCCGTGGAGTCGGTCGTAACGATGCAGGTTCTGTCGAAGCTGTCTGGGCGAGACGATTTCGATGTCCTTCAGTTTGATGGTATCTCCCGGTTTTTACGACTCTTAAACGATCTTCGGAACACCCATTTTCTCCACATATTTCGACAGACTTCAGAGGACCGATAAAGGGGACGGGAATTTGTTTTCCGTTTTTCGTCTTCTGTAGTCATGCCGCTATTCACGACGTGGCAGCCCACTCGATGGACATATGATCTTGATGATAATGGTGGCGAGGACGGCATCCACTTTCTTAAAGGCGAAGGGGTCAATCACGAAGGAACATTCCGAAGGTTCGGTTGCATCAGCCTTCCTCCGCACATATTTGCCATCTGATGCCCCGGCTTCATTTGTTGTCTCCATGGGTTCTTTTTCCGTTACCGCACCAGAGATCGATGGTTATATTCGTGTCTTTTCAGCGTTTTGAACGAGATACCGGTACAACCGAGCCACCACATGGCGACCTGCCCGTCCGGGACAATTTCCCTTTCGATGTCTTCCACCAACCAGGTGCCCCATTCCGGAAAAGGTATTTTTAATCCCAACTATCGCGTGTCGTTTCAGCGATGTTTTGCCATAAAAAGCCTCCTAACTGTTTCATTAAATATAGATTTTTGTCTTGTTTTTCGTACGCGCACGAGATAATTTTCTGTGTTCATCATAAGATAAGGGAAGATAAAAACAATTATATAAATTCTATTATATGTTCGAAAATGAACTTATATAGTTCGTAAATGGATTTTATAGGACAAAATGCGAATATTGAAAAATGCCATAAAAATAAAGTTAATCTTGCATAAAAATAGCGATTATGTGAATGAATGAAATAGTAATTGTGCAGGTTGACGAAAATATTTTTGACTATAAAAAGCAGAAAAATCTTTAAAATGGCTTGAAAATATAGAGTTCAATGATATAGAATCAGAAAAATGAAATCGATAATTTGTTGTCAAATTATTCAATTTATCTAAATAAAGAAATGCAAAAAGAAAATCTATATATGGTTGTTATATGTTCGATTAATATATTCCATTTCTTTTGATTACAATGATGCGACGGAAAGGGAGTATGAAAAACTATGCAATCAGGCTTGTATGAGAAGGCGATTCCGAAGGAGATGAGCTGGAAAGAAAAAGTTGGTGTGCAAGAGAATGCGGTTATGATTATCTGGAAATCAGTATTGATGAGACGGAGGAGAAACTTGCCCGTCTGGACTGGACCGACAAAGAAGAAGAGATGCTTTGTTGTATGCAAGACAGTGGTTTACCGATAAAGGAGCATGTGTTTATCAGGACACAGGAGAGTATCCTTTGAGCTCCGTTAACAGCAGAACGAGGAAAGAAGTCTGGAGATGATGGAGAAAAGCGGTCCGTCTTGCGGATGATCTGGGGATACAGACCATTCAACTCGCGGGATATGATGTTTACTATGAGAAGAACGGTGATGAAACTATCAGGCGGTTTCATGAGAACCTGAGGAAGCCTCTGCTATGGCATCGGAAGAGGAATTCTTCTCGGCTTTGAAACTATGGAAACAGAGTTTATAGAATACAACGGAGAAAAGCGATGCGTTATGTTCACGAGATAGACAGTCCTTTTTTGGGGGTTTATCCCTGATGTGAGGGAATCTAACCAATGCGGCATTGTCTTACGGAAACACGGTTGAAGAGGATTTGGAGAAGGGAAGAGGCATATCATTGCGCTCCATTTGAAAGAAAACCCTGCCCGGGCTTTTCGGGAAATTCCTTTTTACAAAGACATGTGGACTTTCCGCGGTGATCCGGAAAGCCTGGGATTTGGGAATCAGAAGATATGTAACGGAGATGTGGGATGTCGGAAAAATAAGCTGGAAAGAAGATATTCTTTTTGCAAATCGGATGATGCAGGGGCATTTTAGATGGACAGGCGGAAGAGATGAAGCGGGAGAGAAAAAGATGAAGGTGGAAAAAGCGTATTGGAGAGTTAAATAAGTGTTATTCTTTGGCAGAGCTTTCTTATCGGGGAGAACATTGCTTTTTGGTGGCAGCGAAGAAAGCTGGGATCCTGCTATTTATTTCGGGAGTCGGAGAATTAATGGAACAGGTTTGGGATGGTCCCGGTGGGGTTATGACCATGGCGGAGGTTCCGGGAACGGATGGGATCTTTTTGGCCACCAGAAGATTTTATTCTCCGAATGACGGATTGGACGCGGAAATTGTTCTTGTAGAACCGAAGAAAGAAGGCGGATGGGAATCCTTTACCTTGTGCAAGGCGCCTTTCGTCCATCGTTTCGGGATTTTGGAAAGGGGAGGAGAACGGTATCTTCTGGTATGCTGCTTGAAGACCGGACATTCTTTTAAGGATGACTGGAGTAGAAAAGGCGCCTGTTTCGGTGCGCATCTTCCGAAAGATTTGGCACAATTTCATGGAGATAAGAATCTGGAACTGAATTTGCTTAAGGATGAAATGCTGAAAAACCATGGTTTCTCCAAGTGGAAGGATGGGGGATTTGAAACGGGAGTGGTAGCGTGTGAAGAGGAACGTGTCTCTTTGTTCCTCCGGCGGTACTGGGGCGGAATGGCAAGTGAAACGGATTCATTCTCTTCCTTCCAGTGATTCGATTCTTTTGGACTTTGACGGAGACGGAAAGATGGAGCTCGGCTGTATTGCGCCCTTTCATGGAAACTCTCTCACGATTTACCATGAGGATGCGGACGGAAATTATGTACCGCAGTGGAAGTATCCTGCAAAAGAGGCGGATACGGAGATGCTTCATGCTACTTTTTCCCTGTGAAATTCAGGGAAAGCCGGCTGGATTGTCGGTTGGAGAAAGGGAACCAGAGATACGATTCTGATTCGTTGGGATGAAAAGAAGGAAATTACAGAACGGATTTTTCTCGATCGAAAACAGCGGTTGTGCGAATACAATGCACTTTAAAAATGTTGCGGGAGAAGATATTGTTGTGCGGCGAACCGGGAGATAAACGAAATCGCAATGTATACGATAAAGCTAATGCCATGTACTATAAATAAGAAATTCCTGCCGATAGAAATACTGTGATTTTAAAATGCTATAGGAATAGAGGAGGCTATGGATGCTCGAAGAGTTAAAGAAAAAGTATACGAAGCCAATATTTTGCTTCAAAGTACAGCTTAGTTACTTTTACCTGAGGGAAATGTCAGTGCAATCGATAGAAAAAGCGGCTATTTATCATCAAACCCAGTGAGTCGCTATGACGGTATGACCAAGGAAGATATGGTCGTGATGGTTGGAGGGCAATAAGATAGAGGAAAGTGGATCCCTCCTCCGATACGAAAACCCATATCGAAATCTATAAAAATTTAAAGATGTGGGAGGAATCGTGCATACGCATTCTCCCTATGCTACTAGTTGGGCGCAAGCCGGAAGGAGTATTCCCTGTTACGGCACTACGCATGCCGACTATTTTTACGGAGATTCCTGCCTGCGTTGTCTTACAGAAAGGAAATCAAAAAGCTTATGAAACTAATACAGGGACGTTTGATTGTTTCGGAGTTTGAAAGAATGCAGAAAGATCCGCTGGCCGTTTCCGTCAGCACTTTGTCAGTATCATGGCGTATTTTCCTGGGGAAAGGACGCGAAGAAGCGTGCACAATGCCGTGGTTACGGAAGAAGTGGCGAAGATGGACTTATCGGACGGAAGCCATCAATCCGCATGTGAGGCTGCTCCGAAGGCATTACAGGACAAACATTATTTCAAAGCATGGAGCAAACGCCTATTACGGGCGAGACGAGAATGACTTACTGTCAAGGCTTTTTCGGGTTCCGAAGCTTAAAAAGGCTTAGAGCCACCACACTTGCCAAAAATTCCGTAGCTTAAGACGGACATAATCAAACTGGCCAGTAGAATGCCGAGGAATATGGCAAGGATAGATTTTTCGATTCATTTTGAGAAGGTTGGCAACCATTGCGCCGGTCCATGCGCCGGTTCCGGGGATGGGAATTCCGACAAAGAAGCAAGTCCCCAAAAAGTCATATTTTCTATATATATTTTTATCCACCTTCTCTCGAAACCATCCTGCCAGCGGTTTTTGTATAAGAGAACTTTTCAGTAAAGTAACTATTTTGGGACAGGAGGACAAAGGAATCGGAAGAACGTTCCCAATCAAGAAATCAAGAGTCCTTTTTAGAAGGGGACCTTCAGGAGAGAGGCGGCGATTAAGCCACCTCTTAATTCGAGTACAGGGGAAAACGAAATCAGAAAGATAACCTTCTTTTGATAGATGTTTCCCTAAAAATTGCGTAAAAACGTAATAAAACTTTCCATATTTCCCCATTCTCCTTGCTTGAATGCCTATATAACTTATGCTGAGAATTCATGGATGTGCAGCAACCGTAAATAATTTATGGAGTTTATCGGATAGCGTGAAAGCTAGTCAATAGAGTTTCACAGTTTGTTCATATATAAATAGGGTAGGGGTATATTCATTAAAAGGAGCGGTATGATGAGACTTTGAAGAAGAAATTCAAAAGATTCAAAGCCGATTTGGATCGTGGATCAGTTAGAAAGACGCCATTCTGAAGGTGGATCTCACAGATGAATGACTTGAGACACAGTTGTTGGAAGATGCCTTGAGAAGGGAAATGCCCAATGAAATATGACGTCACTCGAACGAATAGCCACTCGCATTACACTTTGGGACTCGAGGGCGAGCCGATCTAAGCGGTGCGGCGGAACTTCTTAAAAAGCGTTGCATTACGATAAGTATCAAAGAGAAGCAAAGAAATCTTTTGGGACTTATTTTCTTTGAAATGGGTGAGGTGGCGGATGCACTGGTGCAGTGGGTCATCAGTATGAATCTGCTTCCGGAGGAGAATCCGGCGGATTATTATCTGGATGAGATTCAAAAAGCAAACCATTCTCCGTATCTGCTCCGATAATGTGGCGCTTCAATCAGCGCTGGATTATGCGCAACATAACAATAAGATCTTGCCGTCTTCCAATTGAATCAGGTGATTTCGGACAGTCCGAACTATGTGAAAGCACATATTTTACTGAGCTCTTCTATATGGATAGAGGAGACTGGATTAAGGCGAAGAGTCTTTCACCTGGTTTTAAAGATTGATAGAAATAACCCGAAGGCCCTCGTGCTCATGGATTTGGTAAAGAAGAATACCGGCAGAGCGGAGATTGGCAGAGCAAAGTTAAAGAATGTTTTTCTCACCGTAAGATGACGGATGATGATGTTATGATGCCGCAGAAATCAGGCAGCTTTCTCAAATGGTCCGTCTCTCTTCTTTTTATTACTCGGTACCGGTATTGGTCTTTTTCATGTTTATCTTTTTGATGCTTCCGGCAGGAAGCCGCAGTGCAAACGCTAAAAATAATCAGGAGTTGATTGCGTATACGGAGAAGCTGGATGAACGAATCAGAGCTGAGCACGTCGAGGCAGAGAAGAGCAAATTACAGAAAAGCTATGATGATGCCAAAGCAAACCTGGATCGCTATGAGAATCAAAACGCTTCCTTTATGGCACAGTACCAGAGTCTTGTAAACATCGATAACGCTTTATCAACCGGAGATATTCTTGCCGCGGCGGAAGCCTATACGAAGCTCGATCAAAGTTCGATTACCGACAGCAGCTTACAGAATATGTTGAACACGGTGAAGTCACAGATGGAAGGATATGTATCTTCGCTTTCGCAGGAAGTGGGAACTGCGCACGGAATGCGGCAAACGGATGAAACACTACAGTATTTTACCTGGAGCGTCAAGATCTCGAAGAGAAGCGAGAATCGTTCCTGCTTGCCAGATTGCAGCAGAGCATGGGAAATACGACGGAAGCCAACCAGAACTTTGACTCGGTGGTCGGAGTTCCGAGTTCTCCTTATGCTGAACGCGCGAGAAGTGCGGGAGAGGGTATTGATGTTTAAAAGAGAAGATCATGTGCCATGACGAAGTTGGCTAACTATTTGAAAAGCATATGAGAAGAGGCGGTCGCCATTACCAAGTTTTACAGGAGGATTTTGATTTCAACTGTATTTTGCAGAAGTGTCATTCGCTATACGGCGATATTTTTACTTCTCTTTATGATGTATTTCCTTTTGCAGGGGGAAGATTTACTACAGAAAATGAGTTTTTGTTTTTGATGCAGCTCGGCAGAAAGACGGTTTTACTTTATTTACTTTGTCTGGTTATCTTTCTCGCGATTTTCTCTCTTCCTATTTTACTTATGAGAGCGTTGGAGGAAAAAAAAGTATACGAAGAACAGTTGGAAGAGATTCTTTCTTTATCCAGGACTGCGGAGAAGAAAGCGGAAATACCGGAGACCAATTTGAACCATTCTTCGGATAAACGGAAAACTTTGCAGGAGTATACGGTGCAGCCTGCTATAAAAGAATTGCAGCATGGTAGAAGTACCGCTTGCTAAAAGAAGTGCAGCTTGCTAAAAGAAGTACTCGCATAGTAAAAAGAAGTGCAGGATATTGTATTGCAGATGCATAAAGAAGGAGAAGGCTGGAAGCAAAGGAGTTGGCTGGATACGGAAGACTGGTTGAGACGAGTGAGGGAGAAGAGATGGATACTTTATGCAGTACCAGAAACAGAATAGAGAAAGTCTATGGAGAGAATGATTACTGGATGGTACTGATTTTTCGCTCTGTCATTCTTCTTCTTGCCTTTCTGAGCCGGTTCTTTCTAGTATGGGCGAAGACTGGAGAATCGCTTTTCATCCCAAGCATGGGACTCCTTTCTTTTTCTTCCTTTTTCTTTGTTCCCTGTCTCAGTGCACTTTACCTGCTTTTACTACTTTTATACGCTGTCCTATCTTTGCTGGGGCTTTGGTGCGGTATTTTTGTTTTTGTTCTTTCTTTGCAAAGCAGTTTTAGAAACCGCTATGCTGTCCTTATTGCAGCTGGTGCCGCTCTGCTTTTTATTTCATTTACGTTCTTTGTGCCGCTGCTAATCGGGATGTCTATGGGGATGAGCGGCACTCTTGTCTCTCGATATCGGTATTCTGGCATACTATTTTTGCAGTTTATTCGGGACAATAAGAAGCACTTTTCTGACGAGTGCGGATCTGATGGAACAGCTGGATAGCCCTTTCCAAGACTTTTACGCCTTTTGAAAGAATAAAGGAAATGTTTCTGATGCTGATGGTTCCTCATTCTGGCGGCGCTTTCTGTTATATAATTCGAAATTTTCAATTTCTTATGCATTTGAGATTTCGCTCTTGGCAGGTTTGGTGGAAGCCTCGTACTTTTATCTTAGGCCCTGTTCTGTCTTTTGCGGCTTCCTTGTTTTCCCTGTTCTTGTCTTATCTGTCTGCCGTTCTTGCGCTGTTTTTACTGTTCTTTTACATGATGCGGACTACAGAGGACAGGTTGACTACAATTTGAAGATCGAACGCTATTATTATCATGTGAAGGCGGTTCCGAAGAAAAGGATAAAAGTGGTTTAGAAGTAGAAGGGAGAAAGTGGTGAATTTCATTTCAAAATTGAGGGATGGATTGATTTACTTCCTCGTCAGCTTTTTCAGGCATATTGGAGATTGCGATTTTATCGGCTCTGATTTATGTCATTCTTTTATGGATTCAAAATACAAATAGCCTGGCAGCTTCTAAAGGAATTCTGATTATCATTTTATTCACCGCTTTTGCCGTTTTTGCATTTGACAACCATTGTATGGTTAATTGAGACGACTCTCTACAGCGGCGATTATCGCTCTTGTCGTTATCTTTCAACCGGAACTTCGTAAAGCCTGGAACAGCTTGATTCCAAAAACTTAATCATCTCGTTTCTGGGAAAGGATATTTTCCGATATCCGCATTAACCAGGAGTTAATCGCGCTTGCAGCGTGATGTCCGGAGAATAAGACCGGTGCATTAATTGTCCTTGAGCAGGAGCAGAGTCTGAGGAAATAGAAAAGACCGGTATTTATGTTGACGGAATCGTTACGGCTGCCCTTTTAATCAATATCTTTGAAAGAATACTCCCTGCATGACGGAGCTGTGGTGATTGCAAACGGAAGGGTTTCTTCGCTACTTGCTACTACCTTTGTCCGATGCGGAGATTTCAAGCATACGGACAAGGCACAGAGCGGCTCTCGGCATTTCTGAAAAATACGGATTCCATTACGCTTGTGGTTTCCGAAGAGATGGGAGAATTTCCGTTGCCGTGCACGGAAAAATTAAATAAGGTGAAGGATCGGAAGATCTGGCACTCTATCTTCCGCAAGAAGAGACAAAAAGAGCAGAGGAAGAAGATTTTAGCCCCCTCTTCTTTTTAAAGGAAAGAAAGAAGGATGAGGAATGAAATATATAAAGACAATCTTGCAGTAAAAGTTGTTCAGTGTGCGCCTTTGCGCTTCTGCTTTGGCTCATTGTTTTCAACGTGTCCAATCCGGAGCAGAAGGGGAGTCGCAACGTAGAATTGCATATTCTGCATCAGGATGTTTTTCGGCGGAAAAATAAAAACATGGGAAGTGGATCGAGACACCATTACCGTTTCCTATACAGTGAGAAGTAATAGAGCATCTTCCGTGCAGGCATCCGATTTCAATGCCTATATCGATTTGAATGACTCATTCGAGTTACCGGTTCGGTTCCTGTTTATGTGGAGCTAAAGAACGCGGAGAACAGCGGTCAGATTCAGGATATTAGCGCAAGCCGTCCGTGGTACGGGTCAATGTGGAAGATTTGCCAAATTAAGAAGTTCAGCTAACAACCCATAGAAGGGGAAAAGAGCAGGACGGATATCTGGTTTCTCTCGATTCATACTGAGCCGGAGACGATTTGTATGTAACGGGTCGGAGTCTTCCGTCGGGCGTATCTCTTCCGTCGGAATCTTAGTGAATGTAGACGGTTTGCATCAGAATACCAGCGGTACGGAAAAAGCGGTTTTTATGATGCGAATGGAAAACCATCGGTTCTCTGGAAAATGTATCGCTTTCTCAGGAAAACATTGATTATACGGTAGTAGTGAACAAGAAAAAGACTTTACGGGTCAGTGCGACGACGAGCCGGAACACCGCAAAAACGGATACAGTGTCGAGAAAGTTGAGGTATCGCCAGCAGTATTCCGGTTTCCGGAAATGAGAGTCTTCGATTCTCTAAACAGCCTTTCTTTACCGGCTATCGATGCTCTCTTTCTGCGCAATCGGATATCAAAAAGACTATCCGATTGAGGATTTCTCCGAAGGGGTTTCTCACGGAGCCGAGATAAGAGTATCACGGTTATTGTGAAGTTGAAGAAAAATGAAGAATCACAGAAGTCCGGAGGAGAAAAACAGGAGAGCGTGAAGGACACGGAGAGTCCAAGACGGAGTCCACAGCAGAGAGTTCTACGGAGGAAAGCAAGAAGAGAAATCCAGCGAGGGAAAGTAAAGCGGGCGGATCTTCCGGGAGAGCAAGTCCGCAAGCGGAAAGACCAATACAGAAAGTGGGCGGCGAATAAGTCGGAGAAGAAATCGGTAGAAGAGAGCCATTAGACTGTTGTGAAGGAAGGAATAAAAGAGAAGAGCGCGGATGAAGACGGTTAAAGTACTTATCTTATACAGTGTGATTTATTATGTAGCGTATCGTTGTAAAATAGCCGGGTTTTTCCGTCCTTTCCTCCATCCTTTTTCTTTCCTTGGCTTTTCTTCCTTTCTTACGGAAAGAAAGAGAGACAACGGCGCTTCCGCTCACCGGACTTTTTGCGCTAGGCATTCTGGGAGGAGAGGGAATCGCAGTCCTGCAACTGAGCACTCTTTCATCCAACTGGACGGGGAGATGTGGCTGTCTCTGTTTTTCCTATTTTTCTTTTTACTTCGTCTATCATTTCTTTCGCTCTTATGCGGAAAGATACGGTAGAAAAGGTTCAGAAGAAAGAGGAAAAGGAAAACATCGTCGTATTAAAGCGGTTTATTTCAGCTCTTCTCGTCATTTCTTTGCTCTCCTTTCTGGTGGAAGCGTCTGCTACATGTACATTCCCCTTTTACGACACACACGCCCTCATGCTTACTCGGCTTTTTCACTTAAAAAGGGCTGCATTATTTTACCACTGTTTTTGTTCTGGTTCCCTCCCTCATCGCCTATTTAATCGAAGATGGAGATTCATGTCTTTAGCTTGGTGAGCTTTTTCGCTTTCCCTTCTTTTACCGATTCTCCTGCTTTCCCGTTTTCAACTTATTTTCTCTATTGTACTGTTTGTCTTTACCCTTCTTTTAGAGGGATATCGCATAGAAAAGAAGAAGCTCTGTTTCCTCTTCCTTTTTAATCATAAGCTACGTTCTTCTTACCATAGAAAGAGCGCACTCTGTTTCTTATCTCTTGGGCATTTTTCGATGAAAGATAAGAATATGCCTATCGTTCAACCGTATATGTATGTGTCAATAATTTTGAGAATCTTAATCTTTTAACGAAGAAAATAATCAAAACATTCCTATGGTTTTCGGATGGCGTATCCTTTCTTTACGTTAAGCGGATTAAAATTCTTCCTGAAAAGTACCAGCTTAGCTATCATCTTTTATTTGACACAAAAAGAACTTAGTACCTTAACCCTTCTTTATGATGCGTATTATGATTTCGGACTGATAGGGGTTTCCGTATTTTCTGCGATTTTTAGGCGGAATCGCAGCGCTGTTACAGACGTTTTCAAAGAAGGAGAATCCTTTTATTCTTCTTTATCCATGCCCAATTTGCTTTTTATCTTCTCTTTTCTTTCTTTACAACCTGGTTTTCCAATGCCTCCAGCATTTTCTACTTTTCAGCGTCTGTCTTCTTTTGCTATACTATGGGACTGGAGAACGAGGAGGAAGGGAGCATGAAAAAGAATCGTCTTACTCTTTATATAGAATCTGTTTTCCCGTCGCCTTGACAGTCGATAGCTTTTACTTTTCCTGCCGAAGCTTCTTTTTGTTTTTTACTGTTTGTGTTAGGGCGGTACTCGCTGTGATAGTAGAGCCGTTTATCCGGCTTCTTCATCGCGCCTTTTCCTTTCTAAAGAAGGAGTTTCTTTCTCTATTTGTCATCTTGTCCCTTTTCTCTTTTTAGCAGGACTGGTTTATCTTTTGCTTTTACTGGGAATCTTTTGTAACGATGGCAGGATTCCCGCGTACCTTCTCTCTTACAGGAAAGCGCTTTTGATTACTTTAGAAAAATGGAGAACGTTGCTTTCCGGAGCGATACAAAATCATCTTTTCGGATCTTCCGAAAAAGCTTGGCAATATGGGAAAGAGTCTTTAAAGAACTGGTCAGTCCCCGCTAGCTTCGTGTTTTCTTCATTTTGTGAGTGGTCTGCTCGGAACTGCTTCTTTTATTTTGTCCTGACTTTTCTTTCGGCTCTTCTTTTGTAAAAGGATGGAGGAAAATTGCTCTGTTTTCTAAAGACCTCCTTCCGGAGAGTTTCCCGGACATTACGGGCACATTGTTACGAGAAGATGGAAAGAAGATTTTATGGCGCTATGATTCTCAAGCACAGTTTGAAATTATGTTCATGCGTGTTCTTATTGCTGGCAATCGGGTTTAGTCTTCTGAAAGTCTCTGCGCTGTGCTCCTGGCTTTTCACTGCATTTTAGATGCTTTACCGGTTTTTCGGCGTGGGATTTATCAGGTGGCCGTGGATGCTGCGGTATTTTTTAAAAGGGCAGTTTCTTTTTCTTTTTGCGCTCGCCCTATTATATGTCCTGAGTCAGATTATTCGATGCAGCTTTTATACAACCGAAAATTATTGGGATGCCATCGGTTTGCCTCCTCTTCTGGCATTGTCTCTTTTATTTTTGGGCTACAAGTTTTACAGCCTTTTCCGGGATGGTTCTGGCTTTTACCGGTAGGATGCTGCTTTTGCGTCATTACGGTGCTTACAGACGGCATGCCTCCGTCCTGAGGGAGTTACGAGAGCTTCTAGTCGTCTTATTTGTAATGTCGTTTTGCTCCTGTTTTATCATGCAGCTTTTGTGCCGTGTGCTTATTGGTGTGCGAAGCAAAAGGGAAGGAAGATAGGAGAATAAGAGTGGAAATACCAAAAAGAATTTCTAGACAGAATGCGTGCTATGCTGCAAGAAGAGGGGAGTGGCAGTCTTTTCCTGCGCTCTTTTTCGAAATGCTGAAGAGAGAATCCAGTGTCAATCGAAAAAGTAGAGGAGGCGGAAAAGGAAGGGTTCGTTTCGGGAATGGAAAAGAGAAGTGCATTTAGAGCCGGTCTTTTTCAGAGGAGAGGGAAGAAGAACAAAGGAGTTTTATGTGGAGGAAGAGGAACTTCGGGAGAACGTGTATTTCCATTGAAAAAGACCCCATACCATGAAGGCGGACTTACTATATTCAAGATCCCTCTGCCATGGCGGTGGTACCACGGATGGAGATTCGCCCTTTGACCGCTGCCTGATCTTTCAGTGCCAGTCCTGGTGGGAAAAGTTTGCAGATTGCAGATCTCCTTTCCGAGGAAGAAGGGGGAATTTTACGTCTCAACGAGTATGTTGGAGAAAGAGCCAGGATTCTATCTCAAATGCGGAAAGAATGGGTATTGCAATCTGCTCGCTGTAAATGAGTTCTGGCATCCCTTTAGCTGAAAAACTTTCTCTTATTTTCTCCAGAATCCTGTGGATGCACCCCTGTTCCGGAGAGGGGATGTTCTGAAAGAGTGAAGAAGGGTAAAAGACTGGTCTCTGTTGGTGGAGAAATGTCGGAGAGACAGAGAGACATTCTGAACCGCCAGATGCTTCCGGAGGGAGAGCCTGTTACTCCACCTGCACGTTTGCGCCTTTAGAGGACTGAAGAATGCGGACTGGACTCAGGAGAACCCGGATTACAGTTTGAAGGAGGAGAAGAAACCTCTTTCATAACAGTAGAGGAGAAGGGCAGTATTATGCATTTTCAAAAAGCGGGAAAAGGATCTGAACGGACGACTAAAAAGAGGCGTATTCCATCTCTCCGGAAAATAAATCTATTTTTATATATAGTAGCGGTTTAGAACCTTTCGTCTTAAGCTGTTTCTGTTTAGGCGTACGTGCTTTTGAAGAAGGAAAAACGGATGGGAGCTACAGCCACGGCCTGAGTCATGCGCTTTCCATTTGAAACGTCTTTACCCTGTTCTTTCCGCGTGTAAGCTGGAGACAAAATACAATTTAAGGTATTGTATTTGATCTAAAGAGAGGGGAGGAAAGAGTGGATGCCTCATCCTCGACAGGAAATTCATGTAGAGTGGAGGAATGCAGTTTCTTTATACCTCCACAAGAGGAGGAATCAACCGGTCTCGGCATTGTATATTGTGACGGATTCCGCTGACGGATATTATCGTAATGAGAAACTACGCAATCTTTTATCCTAAAGGACTTCGTTATCGCAGTTAAAGAGAAAAGGCGAAGAAAGCTTTTTAAAAAGCTATCTTAAAAGTAGCTTAAAATCTCTTTGAACTCAACTATTCAATCGTTTAAAAATATTAAAGGATTATGCGTTGAACCATAGGTAGAAATGGAGGAGGAAGATGAACGAGCATAGTTCGAAGGCAAGAAGTCGTATTGAGGCATTGCTGGACGTACAGAGCTT